>WBZR01000319.1_pt1 | contig 79905 bp, 66 predicted proteins | sample 5204231 | NCBI WGS metagenome assembly WBZR01 (sample SAMN12412403, study PRJNA552823) | activated sludge metagenome | isolation source: activated sludge from anammox sidestream of wastewater treatment plant... | place: USA: Virginia | collected 2017-08 | reverse complement strand
GAGTTGGAGGGTTTCATAGAACAAAATGTACGAAAACTAGAACACAGTCAAGTGCGAAAAATCTGCGCATTTGAATACATATTTTCTTCAAATTTTTGGTCTTTTTTATAATTCACTTTGGTATTATTCAATCTGCCATAGGCATACAGGCACAGGGCTAAATGGAAGTAGAGCTTGGGTTAATGATTAAATATTGATGTTAACCTGCTATTTATTAAACAATTAAATAGTAATTTTGATTTATAATATTTTCTTTGTACATTAAGGCAATATTAATATTGGTTAATAATAAATATTTTTACTTTACTATAAAGTATCTTTACTATTATTGTTATTTATACACCTAACAAAAAAGATGAAAAAGTATAAATTGGTTCAAAAATTTCTAACCTTAATATTTATCGGCTTTGTTTTAAGCTCATGTTCAAGTATAAAGAATACGGGCATTATATACAATAATAATAGTTGCAACCAAGGCTACACCTATCAATATAGTGCTGAAGATTTGCCAAAACCTATACACCAAATAGTTATTGACTCGTCACTTAAAAAGCACTTTAGTTTTAATAGTTTAAATATTGCCAATGCCATAGGAGTACTGGATTTATTACATGAGTATTATGCAAACCATGTTGAAGTAAAACAAAATCAGTCGTTAGAAGTACGACTAAAATCACTGGAATTACGCCAACAGCTTAATCAGAAAATAGATTTTGCATCATTAGAAATTTCGGCCCTATCATCAGAAATTGATTGTGAAGAAGAAAAAGTAACACAGGTAGCTTCATACTTAAAAGGCAAGGCCGACAATGTTGAGCAAAAACTAACCGTGGCTTCAATTGTAATAGGTGCTGCAGGGAGTATTTTATCAGGAATATTAATCAATGACGAAAGTAAACTTTCAGAAGAAATAGGCATTGGTGTAGGGTTGGTTGGAGCAACATTAGGGGTGGGAATTTTAATGAATAAACCTCAAATATATTTTAATCATTCACGAAATATATTAAGAGAAATATGGACGGGAAACGATACTTCTCCTTTGTTTCCTCCGTCAATATGGTATTATATAAATTATCATGACTATTCGGACAATAAAAATAAATCTACCCGATACAAAATACTTGAAAGTTGGATGAGTTTTGAGCAAATAAGTACAGTAAACAAGAAACAAAAAAAACAATATATTGATATATATTTTGGCGATGGCGGCAAATACAGTATTGAGCAGTTAGAAAACAGGGCTAATATGTATGATCAGTTAGAATCAACTATTAAAACCATAAAGCAAGATTTAAAGAACCTGTTGTTTGAAATTAATAACCTATAAAATATTTATTCAGAATGAGAAAATTAATCATATTTTGCGCATTTGTACTATCTTTTATATGCGCTCCATTATTTGGGCAAAGCGTTAAAGAAAATCAAGTACCCCTTGAGGTAAGAAATAGTTTTAAAGATAAATACCCTAACGTTTACGTGTATGAGTGGGAATGGGTAAAAAAGAAAAATTATTATGAAGCTGAGTTTATTATGAGAGGAAATGAATATGACGCCTATTTCAATCCCGATGGGACTTGGGTATTTACCAAAAGAGAAATAAAAAATAGCAATTTACCTGAACCTATAAAACTTACTATAAATAATTCGGAGTATGCTCATTGGAAAATAGATGATATAGATGAATACAGCAGTCCGCAATATGATACACTGTATAGAGTTGAGTTAAAACAGCAGAAACAAAAGGTTAAATTATATTTCTTGCCTGATGGAAAGAAAGTGGGAAACGTAAATTTTTACTAAAACTAATATTAATATTTTTGTTGAATAGTTAATAACTAATTAAAAGTTTAATACGATATAGTAAAGTATTTCAATAATATTGAATTTATATATCAAGAATATTTATTTTAACATGACGGTGAATTATTTTAGTTGCATTAATAGGTGTATTACAAATGCTCTCAAGTATGCTATTAGTGTGGTTTTATGTTTTTATTTTATATCAGAACAAGCCATTGCACAAACTAAAATCCAGACATTCTCAGAGAGCGATGAAACCATCTTAGACGAGTTTTTGCAATTACTTGAAACATGGGACAAGAAACAAGCCCGCAATTTTATGGACGAGTTTTCAGAAGCATGGTTTAATAAAATAAATATGGAACAAAAAAAGTTTGTTCGCGAAACTTGTAATCTTATGCTTAAAAAGCGTTCCAAGCCTTATCCTGACTTCACTAATTTTTTAGGTTCTGTAGCCAACTTTGCCAATGGAAACCAATCGGCCGAAAGCTTTAAGGCCTGGAAATCAGGGATTGAGAAGTTATTACAAGGAAAAACCATGACCGGTTTTTATAACTATTGCGATATGAGTGCAGGTTTATTTAAAAACAATACTTTCTACCAATCGGCCACCACACAATGGCGAAGCAGTAGTAGTGATTATAAATTTGAATACGACTCGGTTCCCAAAGTAGTTTTTGGCAAAACAGATATAAGCTGCTATGCCAAAGGTGATAGTACCATAATTATGAAAACTACCGGAGTTTATTATCCTATACAGCAATTATGGATAGGTAAGCAAGGTCGTGTGGACTGGAGAAGAGCCGGAATAGATGAAAACCTAAGCTATGCCGAGTTGAATAACTATAAGATATCTTGTAAAACATCATCATACTCAGCCGACTCTGTTTTGTATTACAATAAAAACTATTTTAAAACACCCTTATATGGTAAACTCACCGACAAAGTTTTAGCCAATGCTACCGATAACAGAGCTTCCTATCCTGAATTTGAATCATACAACAAACGTTTAGAGATACCCAATATTTTTAATGATGTTGATTTTGATGGAGGTTTCTTTGTAAAAGGAGCAAAAATATTTGGTTCAGGTAATAAAAATAATCCTGCCTATTTAAAGTTATACCGCAACAAAAAACTATTTGTATTGGTTTCTTCTAATAGCTATATTATACGCACCGATCGTATTTCTTCAGATAAAGCAGAAGTTTCTATTTATTATGAGAATGATTCCATATACCATCCCGGATTAACTATGAAATATATAGCCAAAGACAAGGAGCTTTCGTTAATACGAGATAATCAAGGAATTGCACGTGCCCCGTTTTCTGACTCATACCATCAGCTAGATATGGATTTTGAAGCCCTATATTGGAAAATGGATGAACCTTCTATATCTCTTGAAATGATTAAAGGTAGTGCTGAGGGTAACTCTTCATTTGAATCAAAAAATTATTTTAGGGAAAGAAGATATCATAAGTTACAGGGATTAGATGATGTAAATCCTTTAATACGGTTGAAGAATTTTACCGAAAAAAATAAAACCCGAACCGGAAGTATAAACGCTATTTCGGCTTTTATGGGTATTTCACCCGAATACATAAGACCAATGATGTTAACCTTTAACAATATGGGATTTGTGGACTATGAGTATGAAGATGACAAAGTAATTGTTCAAGAAAGATTATATGACTATATAAAGTATATGGCAGGGAAGAAAGATTATGATGTTATTGAATTTAATTCAAACGTAAAGGGAAACCAAACTAATGCAAAGCTTAACCTACTTAACTTTGACCTTAGAATTACCGGAGTAAAGCAAATATTCTTGAGTGATTCGCAATCGGTAAATATTTTTCCTTTAGGCCAAACCATTACCGTTAAAAAAAATCGCGATTTCAACTTTGCAGGAATTATTAATGCCGGGAAATTTCAATTTTTTGGAAAAGAATTTTCATTTGAATATGATAAATTCAAGCTTAACCTTGTAAATGTTGATTCTCTTAGGATTAAAGTTGCCACCGGAGCTTATTTGCCTAATGGAGATGCAGAATATACTTATGTAAAATCAGTAATTGAAAACCTGAATGGCGATTTGTTGATTGATGAACCTTCTAATAAATCAGGACGTAAAGATTATCCTCAATATCCTATCTTAAATTCAAAGAAAAATTCTTATGTGTATTGGGATAAGAGCTATATTCAAAAAGGTGTTTATACAAGGAGCAAGGTTGGATTCTCTTTAGATCCTTTTACCATTGACAGTTTGGATAACTTTACCAACGAAGCTCTTTCTTTTAATGGTGATTTTGAATCGGGGGGCATTTTCCCAAAGTTTCGCGAAACATTAAAACTACAAGAAGATTTGTCGTTAGGATTTAAAACCACCACACCCGATGGTGGATATCCGGCATACGGTGGCAAAGGTAATTACACCAATAAAATATTTATGAGTAATCAAGGATTAAGAGGTAACGGAAAGCTTGATTATGTTACTTCAACAACTACCTCAAAAGATTTTATTTTCTTTCCCGACAGTATGAACACCCGATGCGAGAGCTTTGAAAATAAAGCCTTGGCAGGAAAAACACAATTTCCACAGGCTCATGTTGACAGTGCTTATGTGCATTGGATGCCATACAAAGATTACATGAACACTCACAACAAACCTAATCATCCGTTTAGTATGTACGATGGCAAGTCGGAATTATTTGGCCATACTACTCTTCAACCGCACGGAATGACCGGTGGTGGAACTATGCGATTCTACAAAGCTGAACTTGATGCGCAATTAATGAAGTTTGGTGAAAAATACTTTGATGCCGATACATCGGATATCAGAATAGCTTCAGCCTCTGCCAATGATATAGGTTTACAAACCGTAAACTTTGCTTCGCATATTGATTTTGAGAACAAAGTGGGTGAATTTAAGTCAAACGGTGGTGGTGCTTACGTTAAGTTTCCTGTAAACCAATATATGTGTTACATGGACGAGTTTAAGTGGTTTATGGAAAAAGATAATTTAGAACTAAGCTCACGATCAAAATCTGCCACTGCCTCACAAGATGCCAAGAATGAAGACCTAGACTTAACGGGTGCTGAGTTTATATCATTACACCCCAATCAGGATTCACTAAGATTCCTATCTCCGCAAGCCAAGTACGACCTCAGAACCAGTATAATTTATTGTCATGAAGTAAAATATATAAATGTTGCTGATGCCCGTTTATTCCCTGATAGCGGAAATGTTACCATTGATAAAAAAGCTAAAATTAGAACTCTTGAAAGAGCTCAAATTATGGCTAACACTACTACAAGATACCATCGTTTATTTAATGGAACAATAGATATATACGGTAAAAAGAGTTATGCCGGAACGGCAGATTATAACTATATTGACGAGTTAGGTTCTGAACAGAAAGTGCATTTTGACCGAGTTGCCACTGATGGTTCAGGACAAACCACTGGAGAAGGCTCTATTTTAGAATCAAACAACTTTAAATTAAGCCCTTACTTTGATTACAAAGGACAAATTAATCTGAAAGCTGCTAATGAACTGCTTACTTTTAACGGTAGTTTCAGTATAAAACACTCCTGTAATAATATGCCAATTAAATGGATTAGTTTCAAAGGAGATGTTAATCCAAAAGAAGTGTATATACCTTTAAACGATACCACCGTTGAAGATCGTAAAACTAGGAATATGACAGTTACCGGGTTTTTAATGAATAATGATTCTGCCCATGTTTACTCATCTGTGGTAAGTCATAGAAAGAGTATTTTGGACAGAGAACTCATTACGGCTGGAGATTATATTTATTTCGATAAAAAGGCTCGTGAATATAAAGTTGGAAGTAAAGAAAAAATTAATGATTTAACTGCCGAAGGTAATTTTGTAAGCATAGAAGTAGATAAATGTGAAAGTTATGGAGAGGGAGAAATTAAGTTTGGCGAAAAATTAGGGCAAGTAAAAGTCAAATCATTTGGCAATGTTAGCCATAATTTAATCTCTGACAGCATTCATATAGAGGTTATTATGGCCATTGACTTTTTCTTTGACAACTCTATTATTAAACTAATGAGTGAAAAATTTGAAGCCTCTACATCAATGCAGCCTGTACCTTTTGGGCGTAATGAATATGAAAGAGCTTTAATGCAATATTTAGGTAAAAAAGAAGCAGATAAATTAATATCACAAGTTAACTTGTATGGCGCCTTTAAAAAAATACCCGATCAGTTGGAACATACCTTATTTTTGAGCGATATTAAGTTAAAATGGGATCCAAGGACTAAATCATTTACATCATACGGCCCAATTGGCATAGGATTGATACAAAAAAATCAATTGAATAAATATGCCAAAGGAGTAATTGAAATTATTCAGAAAAAGAGTGGAGATTATTTAAATATATATTTAGAAGATGATAATAATAACTGGTATTTCTTCTCGTACGGAACAGGAACAATGATGGCTATATCCAGTGATGAAAAATTTAATTCGGCAATTAAAGAATTAAAACCGGATAAGCGAAAACTAGAAAAAGATAAGAACGATAAGAACTCGGCTCCGTACCAGTTTACCATAGGTACATTAAGTAAAAAAGCCTCATTTATTAATAAAATGTATAATTCTGATTAATCATTTTTCACAATCTGATAAAAATAAAATGTGTTTATTTGCTTCTCTAATAAAAAAGCTATGAGCAGCAATGCAAACAATCAATGGATAGATTTACTCAGAAAGGTATCTTTTGGGGAAGGATGTTCTTATTTACTTTTTGCCATAACTATGCCTTTAAAGTATATGTATGATATTAAAGAACCAAATAAAATAATAGGAATGGCACACGGAATATTATTTGTGGCTTACATTATTTTGGTTTTGGTAGTGGCTAAAAAATACAACTGGAAATTATCAAAAATAGCTTGGGCTTTTTTGGCATCTATTATTCCTTTTGGGACGTTTTATGCTAATAAAAAGCTATTCTAGTATGTATTATTATAAAAAAGTTCATCTATAAATAAAAAATAAAACATAAAGCATCAACATATTAATTGTTTTTTATATATTTATCCTCAAATTAATATATCAATTTTATATGAAATATATTTTAGTTGCTTGTTTGGGAGTTTTTATTTTTAGTTCGTGCGAGAAATGTGTTACGTGCTCCTATTCTGTACCTAATAAAAAACCATACTCCTCAAGCTATTGCTCTAAAAGAAGTAAGGACTTGACCGCCTTCAAGAAATCAGTTTCAGATGAAGCTCAAAGATATGGCACCTCAGCAGAATGTATAGACAAAGAAAAAAAATGAAACCACGGTTAATAAAAATATATACGGCAATTTTTACCATTGCGCTGCTGGCTTCAGCATGCCACAAATGTGTTGAATGTACCGAGTACTTACCTAATGGTGGTGAAGCTATTATTTGGCCCGAAATATGTGGAAAAAAAAATGAAATTAAAGAATACAGAAAATTTATGGAAGACGGTGCCAATCCACAAAATAAAGTTCAATGCAAAGAACGGAAGACAACTCTTTTTTAAGTAAATAAAGCAATTTAATCAATAAAGAAAACACAATACAATGAAAAATATTTTTACATTTCTTACCGTAGCTGCTATAAGTGCTATGATTTTTGCCTCATGTACAAAGTGTAGTACTTGTTCATACTCGTACAAATATTTAGGTAAAGACACTGTAAAAACTTATCCCGAAACCTGCGGAAACAAGGAAGAAATTAGTAACTATAAGCAACTGGTAAATACCGAGGCTTCAATTGACAATGGAGCTACCGTTAGCTGTACCGATAAGTAGTAAATTTATTTAAAATCCCTTTTACTGATTCCCATTGAAGTTTTGCAAGGCATTGAAAATGATTCTGCAACGCTGGTAAATTTTAGGGTCTTATGATTATGTCATTACCCTCAACTTTTGCTGGCGTACTGTATTACATCTTTGTCGGTAATTGCTTTATCGCATAGTATTAACAAGCGTTCTATAACGTTTTTAAATTCTCTTATGTTTCCTGTCCAATCAATTTTCTGAAGTTCAGCAATAGCCTCTTTGCTTACTTTCTTAGGGGTTAATCCATGCTCTTCAGTTAACATTTGTATAAAATGCTCAGTCAGTAAGGGAATATCTTCTTTACGCTTATTCAGTGATGGTACATGAATGGGTATAACATTTAAACGATGAAATAAGTCTTCGCGGAAATTCCCTTTCTTAATTTCTTCGGCTAAGTTTTTATTGGTAGCAGCTATAATTCTAACATTTACTTTAATTTCTTTTTCGCCACCCACTCTAGTTATTTTATTTTCTTGTAAAGCCCTTAACACCTTAGCCTGAGCCGATAGGCTCATATCCCCTATTTCATCTAAAAATAATGTACCTCCTTCGGCTTGTTCAAACTTACCTTTGCGTTGGGCAACAGCCGAAGTAAATGCTCCTTTCTCATGTCCAAACAACTCGCTTTCTATGAGTTCTGAGGGTATTGCTGCACAATTTACTTCTATGAGAGGATAAGCGCTTCGATTACTCTTCTCGTGCAGCCATCTTGCCACCAATTCTTTTCCTGTGCCATTGCTCCCTGTAATTAAAACACGTGCTTCGGTAATGGCAACTTTTTCTATTAAATCTTTTATCTCTTTAATTGCTTTTGACTCACCTACCATTTCATAGGTTTTGCTTATTTTTTTCTTCAGTATCTTATTTTCTTTTACAATATTGGCGCTGTTTAAGGCATTTCTCACGGTAACCAATAATCGGTTTAAATCAAGAGGTTTTGCAATAAAATCAAAAGCTCCAATTTTTACGGCTTCTACTGCTGTTTCAATAGTTCCATGACCCGAAATCATAATTACAGGTGTAGCAATGCCTTTATCAATTATTTTGTCCAATACTTCTATGCCATCCATGCCGGGCATTTTAATATCGCATAATATCAAATCATACTTTTCATTATCAATCTTAGTTAAAGCCTCCTTTCCGTTAGCCGCCTCCTCAACCTGAATTTTTTCGTATTCAAAAATATCACGTAGAGCATTACGTATTGGTTTTTCATCATCAATAATTAGTGCTTTTACCATATTAAAAATATTTTTTAAAGTTTTCTAAGTTATATAAAATTCCTTCTTTTAACGAAAAGGTAGATAAACGTACTTTTTCAATATTTATACGTTTAATGATATGATTAATCATCACTGTTGAATATACTATCATATCAACTCTCATATCTATCAATCCTTTCATGTACATTCGTTCTTTTCGGGTTGATTTGAGGATTTTTTGAGAAATTAACTCCAAGTCATTTAATTGAAAATTAAAGCTTGTCTTACCTCTAAACAAATCTTCTGTATAAAGTTCAGCACAAATCATTTCAGCTAATGAATCAAATGAGCCTGAAGAACCAATTAATTCGCACACAGGGTACTGTTTTACCACCTCAAACAAATCTTTCAATTCAGCATCCAAATATTGTTCGAATATCAACAAATTGTCTTGACTGAAAGGTTCCGGAAAATTAAACTTTTCCAACAACCGAGCTACTCCAATGTTATAGCTTTTTTTCCAAGCTATTTGAGTATCAGAGGCTATTATAAACTCAACACTACCGCCACCAATATCCATAATCAATGCATTTGAATGGCCTATTTTCAGGGCTGATTTTACGCCCCAATAAATTAACTCTGCCTCCTGACTGCCACTCACTACATAAACTTTTAACCCAAACAACTTTTGTACAGTGCTTACAAAAAGATAACCATTTACAGTATCCCGCAGTGCTGAAGTTCCTACAGCAATTATTTCATCAACTTTATAATTCTTAATTTGAGATAAAATAATCTCCAAATTATCAATTCCACGCCAAAAAGCTTCTTCCTGTATTTTATTCAGGTAAATTCCGTGTTCGCCCAGTTTTACAGAGAATTTTTCGAGATACAGAATTGAATAATCTGTTTGAAAATGGTCGGCAATAACCAAGTTAAATGAGTTTGTTCCTAAATCAATTACCGCTATTCGCATTTTATAATAATTGCACTTTAACGTATCAAAAATAATGAACTATGCGCGATAAAACAACCACTTCCATAATTCTTTATAGCTATTTTTCTTACCGTACATTAAAATGCCGGTTCGGTAAATTTTTCCTGAAAGCCAAGTAACTCCAATAAAACCGGCTACCAATAAAAACATAGATAAAAATAAATCAAAATACGGAACACCAAATGGGATTCTTACCATCATAATTACAGGGCTTGTGAGTGGGAAAATGGATAACCAAAAAGCAAGTGCCGATTCGGGATTGGTCATTACATTTTGAGAAAATACAAAAGCTAAAATAAGCGGCACGGTAATGGGCAACATAAACTGTTGCGTGTCGGCCTCGCTATCAACAGCAGAGCCAACAGCAGCAAATAGTGCGCCATATAACAAATATCCGAATAAAAAATAAAACAAGAAACTGCCAATCATTACCGGAAAATTAACCTGCTCAAAAAATGAATTAATTATTTCAGTTTTTTGTTGACTGTCAAGCTCTTTAAATACATCTTTTTGTTGGGGGACATTGCTTTTGTAGGTTTGTTCTACCGCCTCAATTTTTAAATCATCTTTCATTAAGGCATTTCCTACAAGAGTGGTTCCAACGGCACTTAAAATAATCCACAACAAAAACTGGGTAAGCCCAACCATAGCTATTCCAATAATTTTACCCATCATTAGCTCAAAAGGTTTTACAGACGAAATAATAACTTCAATAATTCGGCTGGTTTTTTCTTCAATAACACCACGCATTACTTGTGCTCCATATAAGAAAATGAAAAAGTAAATAAGAATACCTGCCAAAAAACCAAGAATCATACTTACTTCATTATCTTTAGTTTCAAAAATTCCGTTCTTCTCAATTTTAGTATTGGTAACATTCAATTTGGTTTTGATTGATTTCAACTGATTGGCGTTTATTCCGGAGGCTATCAGTTTCATGTCTTCCAGTTTTTTCTCAATGACCGTACTTATGTAATCTTGCAATGATAATCCGGGTTGCTTTTTGTAAAAGATTTGTATTTTTTGCGAATCAATAATATTAGCCGGAATATAAAGAATTACATTATAATCTGTTTTAAAAAAATTATTTTGTTCATCAATCAACGAGTTATTGCTAAATGTAAAGGTGCTGTTTGATGAGTTTTCTAATTTGTTAGTAAATAGTTTAGACTCGTCAACTACCAATATTTTTTGTTTTTCTTCAGGAATCATTTTTATCCAGAATTGGGCAAAAATTAAACCTATCATTAAAATTGGTCCCAGAATAGTCATTACAACAAAAGATTTCTTTTTAACTCTTGATAAATACTCTCTTTGGATGATTAATAATATCTTTTTCATATCTACTTTTTTTTCAAATTCAGTAATTTATTTTATTCGGTTAATCCTTCAACAGTTGCTATTTTTTCATTACTCACCTTGGCAATAAAAATATCATTCATACTTGGCACAATTTCTTGCAATCCGTTTACATTTACATGCGGAATAATGTGTTGTAACAACTGATTGGGATTTGTTTGATGAAGCAATTTTACAATAGCATAATTAACATTGCCTTCGCTATATTGTTCAATTAATTGACAACTTGTCCATAAGGCATTTGTAAAACTTACAATATTTCCGGTAAACTCTACCTTGTAAGTATTTGTACTAAACTCTTTTTTGATTTCTTTTACACTACCTTCCAATATTTTTTTTGATTTATTAATCAAAGCAATATCATCACACAATTCTTCAACCGAGGCCATATTATGAGTTGAAAAAATAATACTTGTACCTTGTTTTTTAAGCTCTAAAATTTCATTCTTTATAAGATTGGCATTTATAGGATCAAAGCCACTGAAAGGTTCGTCTAATATCAGCAATTCGGGTTGATGTAGAATGGTAACAATAAACTGTACCTTTTGTTGCATACCTTTTGATAGTTCTTCAATTTTTTTATTCCACCAACCGGTTATTTCAAATTTTTCGAACCAATATTTCAATTTACTGATAGCTTCTTTACGACTAAGACCCTTTAATCTGGCTAAATACAGAACCTGCTCGCCTACTTCCATTTTTTTATACAAACCTCTTTCTTCGGGCAAATAACCTATACGTTCTATATGTTTTAAACCAAGCTTTTCGCCATTAAAAAACATTTCGCCTTTGTCGGGTCCGGTAATTTGGTTAATTATTCGTATTAGGGAGGTTTTACCTGCTCCATTTGGCCCAAGTAACCCAAATATACTACCCCGTTGTACGTGAATACTTACCTCGTTTAAGGCAATATAATTGTCATATTTTTTAATAATATTTTCAGCAGTGAATATATACATACTTTAGGATTTAGTTATTTTAAAACAAAGTAATAAATATTATCTGAATATATATTTTATACAACAAAATAAATTAACAACTCTTTACATCATATTTGTAATTAAATAGCTTTCTTCGTATAATTCAAAAAAGTATGCCCGAGATTCATAAACTTCGATTAGATGACTTTGAAACAGAGGAAGATTGTGTGGTTATTGGAATCAATTCTAATCAGCCATCGTGTAGTTTATGTTGGCATTTAAATAAATATGGTGGGTTTAATTTTACACGTATTGATGATGTAATAGTTGAATCATTCAACAAGAAAATTACACAAGAACCTATCAACTTATTTACAAATACACAGCATGAAATTGATAGTAAAATAATAAAATCAATGCATGGTACTTATAGGTTTGAAAACGAAGAAATGTTTAGCGAGTACTATCTTTTTGAAAATAAAGGAACCTTATCGTATATTGAACCTAAAATGCGTGAAGTAGATTACTTTATTGAAATTATAGGAAAAGAAAGTGAAAAAGCAGCAGAAATTGTTAGGTTAATTAATAGCTTTCAAAACATTGGATTTGCCTTTATTAGTAATATTGACAGTTTAATTAACAAACACCATTTGTTTGTTTAAACAATCTTAGTGTAATATATACACTATTAAAAAAGAATAATTATTTTTGTAAAAAAAAATATGGAACATTGGACAAAAACAAAAATTGTGGCCACCCTTGGGCCGGCCTCTGAGAGTAGAACTACATTAAGTGCCATGATAGATGCCGGGATGGATGTAGCGCGCATTAACTCATCGCACGGTAATTATGATACGCATCAAAAAATAATAGATACTATTAGAGAATTAAATCACGCCAAGAGGAGTAATATAGCCATATTGGTTGATTTGCAAGGACCTAAATTACGCATAGGTGAGGTTGAAAATAATGGGGTTAAATTAGTTGAAGGGCAAGAAATAGAAATAACCACCAAAGAATGTATTGGAACAGCCTCCAAGATTTATATTACTTATCCACAATTTCCGAAAGATGTAGCCATAGGCGATCGTGTAAAAATAGATGATGGAAAATTAGAGTTAGAAGTAAAAAAGACTAATAACAAAGATTTGGTAAAGGCTGTAGTAGTTAATGGTGGCATCTTATCATCAAAAAAAGGTGTTAATCTTCCCAATACAAAAATATCGCTTCCATCGCTAACCCCTAAAGACATTGAAGATTTAAACTTTGCCTTAAAAAACAATATTGAGTGGGTAGGGCTTTCGTTTGTACGTTCGGTTACTGATGTAATTGATTTAAAAGAGAGAATTAAAGCAGCCAAAAAGAATACCCGAGTTATTGCCAAGATTGAAAAACCTGAAGCCATAAAAGAGATAGACAATATCATAGATATGGCTGACGGTATAATGGTAGCTCGAGGCGATTTAGGCGTAGAGTTACCCATGGAACAAGTGCCTCTAATCCAGAAAATGATTGTAGAGAAATGTATCAAAGCATCAAAGCCCGTAATAATTGCCACACAAATGATGGAGAGTATGATTAATAATTATACCCCAACACGTGCCGAAGTAAATGATGTTGCCAATGCGGTATTAGATGGTGCCGATGCTGTAATGCTAAGCGGTGAAACCTCAGTGGGTAAATATCCGGTAATGGTTATTCAGCACATTAACCGTATTATAGCGGCTGTTGAAAAAGAAGGAAATATATATTACAAAGAACATCCGCCACAAATAAAAAATCAGACTTTTATTTCTGACTCCATTTGTTTTAGCGCCTGTGTTATGGCTCAACATAGCGGAGCAAAAGGAATTGTTAGTATGACCAATAGCGGTTATACAGCATTTAAATTAAGCAGTCACCGACCTAAAGCCAATATTTTTATTTTTACCGATAATCCCTCTTTATTGTGTACCCTTAATCTAGTTTGGGGTGTTAGAGGCTTTTATTATGATAAATATGAAAGTACAGATAAAACTATAGCCGATTCTAAAAGTTATTTAAAGCGTCATCGCTTGGTTCCGGAGAATGAACTCATTATACATATAGCCAGTATTCCAATGCACGAGCGCGGAAGAGCTAACATGGTAAAATTAGGAACGGTTTAATTGCTAATAATTTTTTTTTGACTTTTGCAACTTTAACTGTATGTTTGAAAAATGAAAATATTAGTTCAATTTACTTACTCTTTATTATTGTTGTTTTTAATCAATAACCCATTAAAGGCACAAGAAAAAGTAACCATGATGAATGGAAATGTATTTTATGCTACAGTTAAAGATACTACCGGTGAAAGGGTTAGAATGACCGACCCCGAATCAAACAAACCGGAAGATGTAGATATAGAAAAAAACAGAATATTTTCTATTTTATATCCTAACGGTACTGAATATTTCCTATATCAGCAAGATACCTTATCAGAAGAAAATTATTTAGCTCCCGAGGAAATGCGCAGTTATATTGCCGGACTACATGATGCCGGAGGAAGATACAACGCGCCTATGGCTTTATGGGGAAGTTTTGGCATAGGTGCTGCCTCAGGTTATTTATTACCTGCTTGGCTCTCCCCTGTTGGTGCAGCCGCAGGAGCTTTCTTATTAGGCTCACGTTGGATAAAAATAAATCGTTCGCACATTTCTGATCCCAAGTATTTAAAAGACCCTAACTATATTAGTGGGTATGAAAGTGCCGCCAGGCAAATAAGGGTACAAAATGTTATTAAAGGGGCTGCTATTGGTGTGTTGCTAGGTGCTGTAGCTCGGTACTCATTAGGCGAATAATATTTTCAATAATAATTATCAAATATTCTTGCTTTTAATTTTTATTCTTTCTAATTATGTACAACTTTTGTTTTATTAACTATCATTAAATTAATATGAAGAAAAATATACTTATCTTTATTTTTTCAGGAGCGTTTGGCGTGTGTAGCGCCCAATCGCTGGTACCACAGGTTGTTTCAAGTGCCGGTGGTGCAGGCAGCAGTGCCATGGGCTCGTTGGAATGGACTGTTGGAGAAGCAGTAATTAATACTGCTACTGACGGGAACTTTACCCTTACTCAAGGCTTCCATCAACCTCTGTTGGTTATTCCTACCGATGTTCAAAGTATAGAAGCAAATGCTGCATACTCTGTTTTTCCAAACCCTACGGCTGATTATGTTCGTGTAAAATTCAACACTGACAAAAATCAATCTTGTAATTATAAGCTGTTTGATATTGAAGGAAAGATTATTCGTGAGGGTGTTGTTACCACTCAAAATCCCGATATTTCTTTTCTAAATATGGCCTCCGGGAAATACATTATCAGCTTATTTAACACTCATCATAAAACTCAAAACTTTTCAATTATTAAACAAAACTAATTATTACTATGAAAAAATTCTTTATAACTGTTTCAATGGCTATTTTGTGCGGATTGACTGCTATTGCCCAATCACCTAATAAACTTAGCTATCAGGCCGTGGCCAGAGATAATAACGGAAACACTATGGCTAACTCAGCGGTTAGTTTTCGTATAAGTATTTTACAAGGCAGTGCTTCGGGTGCTTCTGTATATACCGAAACGCACAATGCTACTACCAACAACTTTGGTTTGGCCAATTTAGCAATTGGTGGAGGAAGCGTTGTTTCGGGCGATATGAGCACAATAGACTGGGCTAACGGGCCATATTTTGTAAGTGTTGAATTTGATGCTGCCGGTGGAAGTAACTATGTTGCTATGGGAACATCAGAGCTTTTATCTGTTCCTTATGCCTTGTATGCTGCCAATGCCCCTGCGGGTTCGCAAGGACCGGCTGGACCACAAGGACCGCAAGGACCACAAGGACCACAAGGACCTCAAGGACCTGCCGGAGCACAAGGTGCTGACGGAAGTGCCAATATTAACGGAACTACCAATAACTTAGTTAAGTTCACCGGACCCACTACAGGTGGTAACTCTATCATTTTTGATAATGGCACCAATGTAGGTATAGGTACAAGCACACCAGGAAATAATTTACATGTAATTGGTAACGGTAGATTTACACAAACCAGTGTTGGAACTACTTATGCAGACGCCTCTATAATTGCCGGTTCTACAAGTGCTTCTTCAATTTGGGCAGGAATTGGATTTGACAATGATGCAGGGTTTACCAATGGTTTTATGGGCTTTAGTGGTTCTGGTAGCCCGGGAACTTATATTTTTATGGATGGCGCAGGAAGTGCCGGCCAAAATTGCCAGGCTTTAGCTTTTAACGCTACAAGCGATATTCGTTTAAAGAAAGATATTTCTGAAATTAACGACTTTGAACAGTATCTTGAAAAGATTCGCCAAGTACAATCTATTTCTTATCGTTTTAAAGTTGAAGATGAATCTGTAAAACCGCATATAGGATTTACAGCACAATCGTTGCCTGAAGGTGTAAGAACTCCTTTAATATCATTAAAGAAAGGAGAAAAGAATACCTACAACGGGGTTAACCTAACCGACATGAGCGGTTTTCTATTACTCGGTGTTAAGGCACTTGACTCAAAGCAATTAGCTATGGAGAAAACCATTAAGGAGCAAAATGAGTTAATTAAAAGACTTGAGCAAAGAATAAACGAGTTAGAAAAGAAATAATTTAATTTATTTATCTCTTTAAAGAGCTGTTATGAAAGTTTCGTAACAGCTCTTTTGTTTTGTGTAAAGGAATGAACTGTTTAATGTTGTAATTAAAATTCTATTTTAATAGCACCATGTCCGTATTTATTAAAACTTGCAGGCATGTGTTTTATTCCTTCATAACTTTTCAACCTCTCAAGAATAGCATGCTTTAGTACTCCTGTTCCAACACCGTGAATAAAAGTAATGGAGGCATAATGATTAATAATGGCTTGATTCATTTCTTTATCAAATGCATTCAATTGTATATTCAGCATCTGCGATTCGCTAACATTACTTAAGTCGTCAATAAGCTCATGAATATGTAAATCAACTACCTTCTCCACACGATTTATGTGATGCGGTTTAGATATTTTAATAGCTTCAGATACTTCTTCTTTCATTATTTCGTTATGAAATAAATGAGGAGTAGGGTTAAGTAATTTTTCATATTCAGCTTTTTCAAGCAAACATACTGAAAATGCTATTTTTTGTATCTCGGGCGAAAATATGAATGAAGATTCTTTAAACAATTTACTTGCCTTGAACTGAACTACTTTAAAAAGTGGATGCACAGGTGTAAACTCACGTGATGAACTAAATAAACATTGAAAATACAGTTGAGAATATTTTTCTATTTCGCTTGATGAAAAAGTAATCACAAGCTTTTTATTATGCTTATCAATTTGACCTTGATTAAACTTAAGCGCTCGGCCGCCTTGCTTATAAAACAATTCAAAATAAAAATCGTGCCGGGTATTATTTACCAATATAAGTTGCAAATTAGCAGAAAACTCAATTCCTTCTTCAGTTGGAACATAAAAAAGGCTAATAGCATTATTGCCATCAACAACATTGATACTGCTTTCACTTTCAGTAACTGCTGATGAATTAATCTTTACTAACTTATTAACAGGATAACTTATGGGAAAACCACTGTCATCGCTAACTACTACGGTATTCTTGTTTTTAATTTCGGTAATTACTCCCCCACCCTTTTCATCTAAAAAGATTACACTATCACCTACTTTAAAATCCATAATTACAGATTATTTAGAAGCAATCATGCTTATTTCAACATTTACATTTCTAGGTAATCCGGCAACGGCAACAGTTTCGCGAGCCGGGAAATTCCCACTGAAATAAGAGGCATACACCTCATTAACAGTTTGAAAATGACTCATACTTGTTAAGAATATGGTAGTTTTTACTACATCATCCAGAGTGTAACCGGCAGCTTCTAATACGGCTAAAATATTTTTCATAACACGATGTGTTTCAACCGCAACATTAGCTGTTTCTAACTCGCCTGTTTGCGGATTTATAGGTATTTGGCCTGATAAAAATATTAAACTTCCAGACTTCACAGCTTGGCTGTACGGGCCAATAGCTTGTGGGGCTTTATCGGTAAAAATTATTTCTTTATTCATAGTATGTATTAAAATTATAGCGTTGTATTTTTGCCCTAAGTTAATTAATAATCTAAAATTGAAAGCATAATCTTTATATTTCGTTTAGCATAAATCTTCTGAACAGGTTAAGTGCTGTTAAACTTGCCGCCTCAATAACACGTCCTCTGTCATTACCTAATAAAAAATATTTAGAAAAAACTCTCCCTTCTTCGGCTATGGCAATCCATACCATGCCAACCGGCTTATTGGCTGTACCGCCATCAGGTCCTGCAATACCACTGGTAGCAATAGCATAATCGGTTTGTAATTTTTTCATAACACCTTTAGCCATGCCTTCAACTACTTGGCGACTAACCGCACCAAATTGTTCAAGATCATCAGGATTTATCTCCAATAAATTTTGTTTAGTTTCGTTGGCATAAGCAATTACTGATCCCTTGTAATAGGCAGAACTTCCTGGAACTTTAGTAATTTTTGCGGCAAGATGTCCTCCGGTACAACTTTCGGCTGTTGAAATAGTTTTATGATTAGATTTTAGCATATCGCCAACTACCTTTTCAAGACTGTCGCCATTTTCACCATAGCAATATTTGTAAACTTGCTCTCTCAAGGTATTTATTTGCTTATCAAATGTAGATTTCAATTTATCGTAATCAAATCCCGTAGCAGTTAGCCTAAGCCTAACCGATCTTACTGATGGCAGGTAAGCCAGTTTAAAGTTTTCCGGGAGTGCATTTTCCCATTCACTTATTTCCTCGGCAAGTATGCTCTCGCCTATTCCTTGTGTTAATAGTGTATGATGTAATATATGCTCACTTACAAACTGTTTTTTTAGTTGAGGTAGTATTTCATTTTGCATCATAGTTTTCATTTCGTATGGTACACCCGGCATTGAAATGTATATTTTTCCTTGTTTCTCAAACCACATTCCGGGAGCAGTTCCTACTTTGTTTCTTATAACTTTGCATTTATCCGGTACTTCGGCCTGCATTCTGTTTAAGGGTGTTACTTCAAGTCCTCTATCTTTAAACAAAAGCTCAACATCTTGATATACTTCCTCATTAAACATTAGTGCAGAGTCAAAATATTCACATAAAGTACTCTTGGTTAAATCATCTTTGGTAGGACCCAGCCCTCCGGTAATTAATATTATAGAAGCTCTTGCTTCCGCTTCATTTAGAGCTTCTTTTATAAGCTCCTTGTTATCAGACACAGAAGAAATTTGGATAACAGAAAACCCGTAAAGGTTAAGTTGTTGTGCCATCCAGGCAGAGTTGGTATCAACTATCTGGCCTATTAATATCTCATCACCAATAGTTATAATCTCCACATTAATACTCATAAGCTTATGCGATTAATTACTCAATATGTAAATTACAAATTTGAGAAGTTTTTGTAACGAAAACTAAAAATTATTAGCGGGTAGTTATTATTTCGAATGAGTGTGGAGGTAATTCAATTAAAAGCTCATTCCCTGAGATATTGAACTTTCCGCTAAAATATTTTTTCAAACTAACTGAAGCATACTCTTTAGGTATGTTTACTTTAAACTTTACACTCTTACTGTCTTTATTAAAAAATACGAAAGCAGCATTATCAAAATAATATCTTCCGTAGGCCATAACATTTTTGTCAGATTTCAACAAATCATAATCGCCATATAATAATGACATATTATTTTTTCTGATTGAAAAGAGTTGTTGGGTTATTTCAAACTGATTTTGTTGATCGGTATTTAAGTTATCAAACACCATCATTCTGCGGTTGTCGGGATCACCGGCTCCGGGCATTCCAATTTCATCACCATAATAAATTACAGGAACACCGGGAATGGTGGCTATATAAGCCATAAGCTGCGATAGCTTTTTATATCCGATTTTATTAATGACTTTAATATTACGTGTCCAACCTGCTTCTTTTTCATCTTCGTTCATTTTCAAATCCTCACCGGCATAAGCAATAAAGCGTGGCAAATCATGATTACCACTAATATTACCCATTAATGAATGCCAACCATAATAATCAAACGATTCGTTTAATGAGGCACTCAAATTGGTAAACGGTAGATTATCGTTTAAAAACACATTACGCATATCGAAATATAAATTGAAATCAAATTGCGCATTCTGCTCACCACTATTAACATAGCTTCTAATCAAATCGCGACTACCAAAAGTTTCTCCTATTTGATAAGGAATATTAACTTTTTTGTCTCTTGCATATTTTTTAATCTTCAAAGTTAAGGCTCTCCAAAAGTCTTCGCTTACATGCTTTGTAGCGTCATGCCTAAAGCCATCAATTCCAAACTTATTTATCCAAAACATAGCTGAATCGCTCATAGCGCTCACTACTTCCGGTTTACTGTAATCAATGTCGGGTAGAAAAGTATCAAACCAAGTAGTTAGTCTTTCTTCATCCCATAATCTGATATTCTTTCTTCCATCGGGCAATACAAGGGGTGTTGTCCAATCTTTGTGTTGTTGATACAGTGGATGTTTTTCATGTACATGATTAGAAACAAAATCAATGAGTATATTGATATTCTTATTATGTGCATCATCAATTGTGGTTTGTAGAGTATTGTCATCCCCAAAACGATAATCAATCTTAGAACTGGAAACAGGCCAATATCCATGATAGCCGCTGTATTTGCGGTGCGGTGCAGGGTATTCGATATATGCCTCCTGTGGATTCTGAACAATAGGTGAAATCCATAGGGTATTGACACTAAGTTTATCAAAATATCCCTGTTTAATTTTTTGGTCAATTCCGGCCAAGTCGCCCCCCTGATAGTTTGCTTTAAAATCTACCTCTTTATCATTCACAGGATAATTATTGTTTTTATCACCATCAAAGAAACGATCCACCATTAAAAAATACATTATCATGGCTGCCTTGTCATAGCGGTCAATATCGGCAATGTTTTTTACTACATTTCCATTTTTTATTGGAATTAGTATATCGTTTGAAGTTCCGTCATCATTGTAACTAAACACCCTAATTGTTGATTTATTAACATAGTATGCTTCATCAGGAATTTTTATTTCAATAATGTCGTCCTGATATTTTGTAAACTTATCTGTTAAATCAAAATTGCTCCATAACACAAAAAATTTCTTTGGTTTATTAAGTGTTTTAATTCTTATCATATTATTTACTACACCCAAAGTAAATAGTTTAGGTAATTTTTCATTTTTCTTTTGGCCAATATTAATTACCGAATTAAATCCGCCCATATTGTTATCAATTTTTTGTGGATTGGCGGGGTCTAACATCCATTTATCATCAACTACTAATTGATAGGCATATTTTCCGGGGTTTAATACTATATTGCATTTGTAACCATTCTTATCGGCCAACATGAGCGTGTTTTTGGGATTCCAGCCGTTAAAATCTCCCGCTATCTGTACCTTATGTGGAATTGTGTCAAGCGACACAAACTTAAACTCATACGAAACTTTTTGAGAACGTTTTAATAAAACAGAGTATTCATATTGCCGACAATAAATTTTAAGGTAAAGCAAGGGAGGTAATGGAGTTCCATTTTCGGAAAGTGTAATATGTTTTTTATCGTCAGATATTTTTGTGTTTAGGAAAGGGCGTGCTGAAACAGAATCCAATAGACTTTCATCCATCAATATATCATTGGTATGAATAATAGTTTGTTGGGGCTCAAGACTAATAGGAATAATATTATCGGTAATATCTATTTGTGAGGGTACATTTAAATGATTATCCTGTTTACACGAAACAAGCCATAAGGCAATACTTAAAAGACCAGTTAGTATAAAGATTAGTTTTCGATTCATCATTAAAAAAACATTAATTATTCCACAAGATATTAATTTCTTCTATTCTATTTTTGATACTGATGTAGGCTAAATTTTTAATTTTCAAAATTTGTTTTGAAGCATCTATAAATGGATCAAAATCTGAAATTGGTTCAATATACTTATAATCTTCAAACTCAACCTTTACAGATTCTCCATTAACTATTACCTGCTCTTTTAGTAAGTGGTTAAAGCCATGTAAATACAACTTTATTTCTTTAAAATAAGACTTGAAAACACCCTGTTGCTTATCCAAAGTTATGGTCTTATTCTTGAAATCATTTATTATTTCACGTTTGCAGTAGTTACCCTCTAAATATTCAAAACTCTTTCCATCATCTTCATAGTAAGTAAAGGAGCCATTGGCATTGGCCCATACATGTAAAAATAAAATATCTTCAGGTTTTTCTTTTAATGACATGGTAAGCGACTGCATAGGTATAACAGCACCTGCCTTAACATACAGTGGAAAGTGAGTTAAAGGAGTCTCAACAATAATACTATTTTCTCCCTCCATAAAAGTATCGGTAAACAAATCAAACCAATATCCCTGAGGTAAATATACTTTGCTTAAATCTTTTGTACTCTCAACCGGAGCCACCAAAATATTCTTTCCAAATAAATACTGATGCTGATACTCGGCCTTATAAATGTTTTCATCATAACTATAATCAATAGCTAAGGAGCGAGACACAGGTAACCCGGTTTGTGTTGTTTCATAAAATGAAGCGTACAAATAAGGCGCTAATTTATATCGGAGAGAAATAAAGTTACGTGCTGTTTCTTCAACCTCTTCGCCAAAGCACCATGGCTCTGAGTCTTGTGTGTTAATCATACTATGTGCTCTGAAGAAAGGGGAAAAGGCGCCAATCATTATCCAACGAGCATATAAATCGGGGGTGGTATTTCCTGCAAAACCGCCTACATCATACCCGGCAAAAGCAATACCTGTTAGTCCCATGCTATTAATTAGCCTAATTCCTGCCATCATGTGCTGGTTATCCGCAACATTGTCGCCTGTCCACACTGCCGAGTACCTTTGAACACCACTGTATCCGGCACGTGTAAGAATAAAAGGTCGTTGGGAATTTAAATATTTTCTGGCTCCCTGATAAGTACTGCGGGTCATTTGCATGCCATAAATATTGTGTGCTTTTTTGTGGGTAGCTCCGTAACCCTCGTAGTTAAATTCAATTAAATTGGGCACATGTTGCCCCCATGTTGCAGGCTCGTTCATATCATTCCAAAAGCCTGTTACTCCAACCTCTGTAAGTGCTTTAATATTATCGGCCCACCATGTCCTGGTGGCTTCATCGGTAAAATCGGGAAAACTACTCCACCCCGGCCACACCTGACCTTCATAAGGAGTTCCATCAGGATATTTTACCAATAAATTATTTGACCTTGCTTCATCATAAGGTTTATACCCTTTTTGTGTTTTAATTCCGGGATCTAAAATAAGGGTTAAATTAAACTTTAAGTCCGATAGGTCTTTGCATAGTTTTTCGGGATTGGGAAAGGTTTGTTTATTCCAGGTGAATACCTTAAAGTTATCCATATAATGGATATCAAGGTATAATACATCGGCCGGTATATTTTTTTCGCGAAAGGTACGGGCCACATTCATAACTTCCTTATCAGGGTAATAGCTATATCGACACTGATGGAAGCCCAAGCTCCATAAAGGCGGTAACTCCATACGTCCGGTAAGGGCAGTGTATGAACTGATAATATCTGAAACATGGTTATGATAAATAAAGTAATAATTCATCTCCCCATCTTCGGCCTGAAAGTATATAAATCTGTTGTTAGAAGCGCCAAAATTAAAAGTGCTTTTATGGGTATTATCGAAAAATATTCCGTAAGCCAAATTGTTGTGCAAACCAATATAGAATGGTGTGCTTAAGTAAATAGGGTCATCTTCAACACTATAGGCAAACTTATCGGTATTCCAGTTTACATAAGCCTTTCCTCGTTTGTTTAGAGGTCCGTTTTTTTCTCCTAAACCAATAAATTTTTCATCGTCATGCAGTTTTTTGTAGGTAGTAACTTCATGCCCTATCCACGAAGTTCCAAAGGCTGTATCGTCTTGGTTAATTAATTTATCGTCAATAGTGTAAAATGCTACTCTGAATGGGGTCAGTGAAAAAACTGCTTTAAGTGCTTTTGTCTTTAAAATTAAGCGTCCTTGTTCCTCTATTACTTGAAAATCTGTGTTCTCGGGTTTGCCAGTTACAGCATAAGAAAAATCTTCCTGTTTGTACTCATTCTTATATATTCTTACTCTGATTATGTGATTAGAGAAAACAGTAATCTCAATAGATTCATCATTGGTATTTAATAATAAACCGGTATCAGTCAGGAAATATTTTGTAATATCTCCAATACTTTGGTTAAAGTTGCCCACACGATTTTTTGTAGAATTGTTTTTCATGAAAACGGAAATCTTATTTAACTCAATGGTTGTATATTTTGAATTCTAGTGTCAATATTACACTTTTAAATTCATATAAAAAATTCTCTTGATATTATCGGATTTAATAAACTCATCCAAAGTTAAAATATGTAATAAGAACAGAAGCTTTTCATAACCATTACAAAATTGTTCAGGGTAAAATAAATACCACTAATTACAATATTCATGTCATTCAATGTTTTCAATGAAAGTTGATTATTGATAGACCAAAAAAATTAATGATAAATGGTTTTATAGGCTCAAAATTTTATGATGTGAAGTGCCAAATCTTTTAAAAATTAGGTTTATGTAAATATTTAGAATAAAAATTCTCAATATTAGATACGGCTTCATCAGCAGTATCAACCAAACTGATAAGATCCAAATCTATTTCATTAATATTATTTTCTTTATGCAATAATGACGATTTTATCCAATCAATAAGTCCGCTCCAATAATCTTTGCCCACTAAAATAACCGGAAAAGCAGCCACTTTCTTAGTTTGAATTAATGTCAATGCTTCGAAAAGTTCGTCCATAGTACCATAGCCACCGGGTAAAACTACAAATCCTTGTGCATATTTCATAAACATTACCTTGCGAACAAAAAAGTAGTCGAAAGTAATAAGCTTATCTACATCAACATAAGGATTGGCCACTTGTTCAAATGGTAAAACAATGTTTAACCCAACTGACATACCACCACCTTTATGCGCCCCTCTATTGGCTGCTTCCATAATGCCCGGACCACCTCCTGTAATAATTCCATATCCTTTTTGGGTTAATTTATAGGCTATTTCTTCGGCTAATGAATAATAATGATTATCGGGCATAGTGCGTGCACTTCCAAATATTGATACACATGGCCCAATACGGCTAAGCTTTTCAAAGGCTTCAACAAACTCGGCCATTATTTTAAAAATCTGCCATGAGTCTTTTACTCTCACTTCACTCCAATCTTTCGGTTGAAATGCTTTTCTTATTCTATCTTGTTCGTTCATAAGTATTACTTTTTATTAATTCATCTTTTAAATATTGGGCAGTATATCCTATATTTTTCTCAACAATTTCTTCGGGAGTACCCTCTACCACTATCGTTCCGCCATCTTCACCACCTTCCGGTCCAATGTCAATAATATAATCTGCCACTTTAATTATATCGAGGTTATGCTCAATAATCAACACCGAGTTGCCGCTATCTACCAGTCTATTAATCACTTCCAAAAATATTCTGATGTCTTCAAAATGAAGCCCTGTGCTTGGTTCGTCTAATATGTAAAAGGTATTTCCGGTATCTCTTTTTGATAGTTCAGAAGCTAATTTAATACGCTGCGCCTCACCTCCCGAAAGCGTAGTGCTTGCTTGTCCTAAAGTAACATAACCCAAACCTACATCATTCATGGTTTTAATTTTTTGTAGTATGGAGGGTATGTTATGAAAAAAATCAACTGCCTTCTCAATGGTCATATCAAGTACATCACTTATTGATTTCCCTTTATATCTTATCTCCAGGGTTTCGCGATTATACCTTTTTCCGTAACACTCACTGCACTTAACATAAACATCGGGTAAAAAATTCATCTCAATAGTTACCATACCTGCGCCCTGGCAAGTTTCGCAGCGACCTCCTTTAACATTAAATGAGAAACGCCCGGGTTTATACCCTCTAATTTTAGCTTCAGGAACTTCTGCAAATAAATTTCTGATATCGCCAAATACATTAGTATAAGTTGCAGGGTTGCTCCGTGGAGTACGACCTATAGGAGATTGATTAATTTCTATAATCTTATCAATATATTTTAAGCCTTCTATACTACCATACGGGAGAGGGCTTTGATGGCTTCTGTAAAAATGTTTATTGATGATGGGGTAAAGTGTTTCTTTTATAAGAGATGATTTACCACTCCCTGAAACTCCGGTAACACATATCAATTGCCCTAAAGGAATTTTAACATCTACATTTTTTAGATTATGACCTGTGGCACCTCGTAAAACAATATGCTTTCCGGAACCTTTGCGTCTTTGTACCGGAACCTCTATACGCATTTCATTCCGTAGGTATTTTGAAGTTATAGAATTTAAGGCAAATAATTCTTCCGGCTTACCGGTTGCTACAATTCTTCCGCCATGCACCCCGGCTCTTGGCCCTATATCAATAACAAAATCAGATTTTTCAATAATTTCTTTATCGTGTTCAACAACAATAACAGAGTTGCCCGTATCACGAAGGCTTATAAGTGAGTTAATCAATCGGGTGTTATCTCTTTGATGAAGACCAATGCTTGGCTCATCTAAAATATACAATACGCCAACTAACTGTGAGCCTATTTGCGTAGCCAATCTGATACGCTGTGACTCACCTCCGGACAAAGAATTGGAAGTTCTGTTTAAGGATAAATAACCCAACCCAACATCTAATAAAAATTGTATTCTGGGTCTTATTTCTTTAAGTATTTCGACAGCTATTAAGTTCTGCTTTTCGCTTAATCGCGATTCAATATTTTCAAACCATAGTTTCAGCTCTTTCAAACTTAAGCAACTTAGTTCATAAATGTTTTTTTGATTAACTTTAAAAAATAATGCCTCTTGTTTTAGCCTTGCTCCTTTACACTTAGGGCAAGTTACTTTATTCATAAAGCTCTCGGCCCATTTTTCAATTGACTTTGATTGGTATGCCTCTTGCTGTTTGGCAATATAATTAACAATTCCTTCAAACTGTACAGAGTGATACTCGTTGGAATACTGATGTTTTATCTTAATCAGTTCGTTGCTGCCATTCAAAATAATATCTATAGCCTCCTCAGAGAGTTCCTCAATAGGGGTGTCGAGTGTATAACCATGTTGTTTTAATATGGCAGCAATTTGTTCAAATATCCAAGTACTTTTAGCCTCGCCTAAAGCCAGAATACCACCCTTTTTAATACTCAATTTAGGATTGGGAATAAGTTTTTTTTGGTCAACCTGACTAATAATACCTAGTCCGTTACACTTGCTGCAGGCGCCAAATGGCGAGTTAAAGGAAAACAAATTAGGGGCAGGATCATCATACGATATGCCTGAATGAGCGCACATTAATGAGCGACTAAAAAAAGCAATATCTTCTGAATCATTGTCCATTACCATAATAGAGCCTTTTCCTAATTTCATTCCCAATTGTAAGGCTGACACAATTCTCTGTCTGTTTTCAACATTTACTGTAAATCGGTCAATAACTATCTCAATATTATGAATTTTATAGCGGTCAACCTGCATGCGGGCTTTCAGTTCGGTAATCACTCCATCAATTCTAGCTCTGATAAAGCCTTGCTTAATGGTTTGTTCAAAAAGTTCACGATAGTGTCCTTTACGTCCTTTCACAACAGGGGCAAGAACAGATATTTTTTTGTCGGAAAACTTGGCTAAGATGTTATTAATAATTTGGTCATCGGTATATTTAATCATTTTTTCGCCCGTAACGTACGAGTAGGCATCGCTTACACGAGCATATAACAAACGTAAAAAGTCGTAAATTTCAGTTACGGTTCCTACCGTTGAGCGCGGATTTTTGTTGGTTGTTTTTTGTTCTATGGCTATTACGGGGCTTAGCCCTGTAATTTGATCCACATCGGGGCGTTCAAGATTGCCCAAAAACTGGCGTGCATAAATAGAGAAACTCTCAATATATCTTCTTTGCCCTTCGGCATAAATGGTATCAAAAGCCAATGACGATTTTCCACTTCCACTTAATCCGGTTATTACTACAAGTTTATTGCGCGGTATCGAAACATCAATATTATTCAGATTATGAACTCTCGCCCCTTTTACCTCAAGCATTTCCTCTTCTCCGGCATCCTCATGCATGGTCATTTTATCTAAAAATTTTTCGGGTTAAACAAAGGGTTAAAGGTACTAAAATTGTCGGAATAAAAAAAAGAAACCTAGCTCTAAATAAAATAACTTATTTTATTTTACGTGCCATTTCTCGAACTGCATCTTTAGTTTTTAGTGACTCTCTTTTATCATACAACTTTTTGCCTTTGGCAATGTGTATCTGCAACTTGGCAAGTCCTTTTTCGTTTATATACAGGAGTGTAGGGATCAGTGTAAAACCTTTATTCTTTAGTTTTGAAATAATCTTATCTATCTCGTTACGTTTTAGGAGCAATTTACGCTCGCGCTTAGGGGCATGATTATTAAGGCTTGCCTCTTTATACTCCGAAATATTCATATTCTTTACCCAAATTTCATTATTGTGCACAAAACAGTATGCTTCTACAATTGAGGCTTTTCCTTGTCTTATTGATTTAATTTCGGATCCCATCAATTGTATGCCGCACTCAAAACCATCCATAAGAATAAACTCAAACGAAGCACGTTTGTTTTTTATCTGAATGTCCTTGTCCAATTTCATTTTCATTATGAAATAAATTTAATAATAGCTTCAATACATTGTTTTCTTAAAGTCAACAGCCTGTTTCTTTCCTTCTCTTTTAATTTAAATATACGTCTTTGGGCTTTAATTGCGCGGTATGTGCTTAGCCAATGTAAAGCAGTAATGCCACAAATATGCAATACCACAATGATTAACAATGCTTTAACAAAAGTAAAAAATACAACTAAACCTATTAATAAAATAACATACCATAAAAAATATAGTAAGCCGGCAGAGCCAATATTGACAGAGCTGAAGAACTCAGGTTTTTTGGCCGTTTTTTTAGCAACTCTATATGATAATAGGTAAGGCCATGAGTTGAAAACTAAAGCAGGTAGGGCAGAAAAAGATAAAATAACAAAAACTAAATAGTCATCAAAAAAACGTTTTTGTATTAAATATTTATTTACTTGTTTTTCGCGTAATTTATATTGTTCAAGTACCGACTTATAGAGTATTACTTCCGAGGCCATTTCATAATAGGCTGTCTGATGTGTATTAATAAGTTGGCTGAAGTGTTTAATTTTCTCAAACTTTACCTTATCATTGCCGCTATTACCTGTAATCAAAACGTCAAAATTTCTTTTAATAAAATGAAAAATAGAAAGTTTATCTCTATCGTGAATGTTAAACATTACCTCATCAATTGACTGTGCAACATCATTCGTAAAACGTGCCGCACTTTTGCCGTCAAGGTTTGAAGCCTTAGAAAAATAGTCGCTTACCTTGAATGTTTTATTAAAAACTAAATATACTTCAGAATTCAAATTATCAGGTTCATCATAATTAATGGCTGCCCCAACAACATATAACTCTTTATTTTCCGGAAAATACTGAATTGCACCATGTGCTATGCGTGCAGCACCCTTTTTCAAAGGTCTTAACACACTCTCTCGTTCGCAGTTCCCTTCCGGAAAAATAAGTACCGAGCTATGATTTTTCAATAACTGATAACAACGATTAAAGACTTCATTATTTTTCTCCAAATTCTCAATTCCTTCTTGCATTCTGTATATGGGCGTAATACCAATGGCATTAAGTATTTTAGCTACGAAAGTGTTTTTAAAAACATCACCGCGTGCCAGAAACCATACTTTTTGTTTTAAATGCAATCCTATCATTACACCATCCCAAAAAGCATTGCTGTGATTAACCGCAATTAATAAAGGTTTTTTGTGAGGTACAGTTTCAGCATTAAGCACAACAATTTTTGAATAAAAAGTGCGTGCCGTAATAATGTAAATAATTTTTAAAAATATGCGTATTAGCAAACTCATAGACTGCAAATGTAGTTTTTTATTGGTCTTAAACATTTATTATTGTTACTTTTGAAGTCAAAATAACTACAGAAAAGGAATATGGAAGATTACAAACAAACCCTAATTTTGCTTATTTCTACCCCATTATATGCTATTTTGATTGGAGGAGAGATGATTTTAAGTTCTATTCATAACAAAAAACTATATACTGTAAAAGACACCTTAACGAATGTTTATTTATCAGCTTTAAATTTTAGTTTGGAAATATTAATCAGAGCCTTTTGTATAGGTTTTCTTGCTTTCTTTTTTCAATATAAGTTTATACAAATAGAAAACAAAATTCTTTACTGGTCGTTATTACTGATTTTTGAAGATTTTATTTTTTACATTATTCATCGGGTTGACCATTATTGCCGATTGTTTTGGGCAGTACATGTTACGCATCATTCATCAGAAAAGTTTAATTTAAGCACAGGTTTCAGATCATCAGTATTTCAGCCATTGTATCGTTTTGTTTATTTTATCCCTTTAGCCCTGCTTGGCTTTAAGCCTTTAGACATATTGTTTATGTATAGCGCTACACAAATTTATGGCATTCTAATTCATACGCAATACATTAAGAAGTTAGGATTTTTAGAATACTTTATGGCCACTCCATCGCATCATAGAGTTCATCATGCCTCCAATACCATTTTCTTAGATAAAAATATGGGTATGATTTTTATTATTTGGGATAAGTTATTTGGAACATTTGCTTCTGAAGATGATTTAAAGAATGAAGAAATAAAATTTGGTTTAACCAAAAACCTTGAACGACCGAACCATCCTATTGAAGTAGTTTTTCATGAATGGATAAGTATAGCACAAGATTTTAAAAAAGATATTCCGTTTACAACCAAACTTAAATACTTATTTATGCCTCCCGGATGGAGTCATGACGGAAGTAGAAAAACTTCCAAACAATTACGTGAGGAACTGCAAGAGGTTAAAGAGTGATTATACTTTAATAATTAGTAATATTTTACTTTAAGTGGCTAGGCTTAGATTTTGTGTCATTAGGTTCATTCATTTAAAAAAGAGTTTTTTATTAACTCTTGGGCTTATATATACTACTTCAGGTTTTTCACAAAATAGTTTATGCCCACACACAAGTGCCGACAGTGCCAGTATTTTAGATGTTGTATTACGTAAAAATATGTTATTAAAACCCCGAGGTGTAAGTATGGAGGAGGTAAAAAGAACTCCCTCATATCAGCCTATAATTGAAGTTGACACCAACACCTGTATTTGGACAGTGAAATCAAGAGATTATTACACTACACGCAAAGGCAAATGTAGGCATACCAATGGTTGCACAGTTGAAATTACAAAAACAGTTTGGGTTTCGGGAACGAAGAAGAAAGTGATAAAACATAAAACCTCTAAAAGGTATTTACCAAATTACGAATAACTCTTATACTGCAAAAAAATCTTCAATAACACTATCTGCAATAAGTTTCCCTTTATGGGTTAAGGCAAAACGATGCTCGTAAAGCTGTATATTTTGTAAATCGTTTTGACGCTTCAAAGCCTTCTGGAAGTGTTGCTCCGTAACACTGTTTAAATATTCTTTAATCTCTGTGAAACTAATCCCTTCTGCCAATCGTAAGCCAATCATAATTTTTTCGTTATACTTTTCTAAAGGGCTTAATTCTTCATTAATGTTGGCTGTTTTACCTTGATTAATCTCTTTCAAATAAGTGAACATATTAGGAATATTATATTGCCTAATTTTACCATTGTACGAATGTGCTGCAGGGCCTAATCCCAAGTATGATTTACCCTGCCAATAGGAACTGTTATGCTTGCTCCTATATCCGGGCATACAGAAGTTTGATATTTCGTAATGTTCAAAATTGTTGTCATTAGCCCATCTCATCAAATACTCAAAGTTATTGGCAGCCATTTCTTCATCCAACTTAACTCTTTTATTTTTAACCCAATGTGATAGTAAAGTTTTTTCTTCAACCGTTAAACAGTAACATGATAAGTGTTGAATATTAATTTGAATGGCTTTCTCTAAATTAGCTGCCCAAGTCAGATTGTCCATATTAGGCAGACCATAAATCAAATCAATATTTATATTTCCAAAACCTATATCCTGCATTCTTTTTATGGCATCTGTGGCCTGTACGGCATTATGACTGCGTTTCATAAACTTTAAATCTTCATCTTCAAAGGATTGAATGCCACAGCTTATACGATTTATACCCATCTTTTGCCAGGCTTTGATTCGCTCTATATTACAATCATCAGGGTTTACCTCTAAAGTAATTTCGGGAAGGGCACTAATTTTAAATGTAGTATAAATTTTGTTTATTATTTTATCCAGCAATTCGGGTTGCATGGTTGATGGCGTACCTCCTCCAAAATAAATAGTTTCAATGATTGTTGGTGCGTTTCCATCAAAAAAATGTTTACGGATGTCAATCTCTGCTATTATCCCATCAGCTACCGGGTTTATCATGGCCGGGGAAGTAGAGAAATAAAAATCGCAATAGGTACAGGCTTGTTTACAAAAAGGAATATGTATATATATACCAGCCATTATTTTTCTAACACTATTCTAAAAGTTGTACCCTTTCCGGGTTCTGAGCGTTTTACAAATATTTTTCCGCCATGGTAATTTTCAATAATTCGCTTGGTTAATGATAATCCTAATCCCCAGCCTCTTTTCTTTGTGGTATAGCCCGGCTTAAACACCGTATTAAATTTTGATTTTGGAATGCCTTTACCGGTATCTTCAACATCAATATATACAAATTGTGATTGATCGTACACATTAATGCTAATATTACCTTCGCCTTCCATAGCATCAGTAGCATTTCGTATAAGGTTTTCAATAACCCATTCAAAAAGAGCCTTATTGCATAACACTTCAAGATTATGCGGGGCATTTATGCTAAATATCACTTTACTTGAAGTTCGGCTTCGCATATACTCCACACTATCTTGTAAAACCTCATTAATATCCTGCTTCTTTAAAACCGGCTGCGAACCAATTTTTGAGAAGCGTTCCGTAATGGTTTCAAGCCTCTGTATGTCCTTCTCAATTTCTTTAAACTCAGCTCCATTGTCCGAGCGTGATTTCATCAACTCGCCCCAGGCTATTAGTGACGATAAAGGTGTGCCTAATTGATGAGCCGTTTCTTTGGCCATACCAAGCCATACTTGGTTTTGTTCGGCCTTTCGTGCTGTGCTGAATAAACTATACCCTATAATTATCAAAAAAGCAATAACCCCAAGCTGCACAAACGGGAAATATTTAATCAACATCAACAAAGAACTATCCTGATAAAAAATATAGTTTTTTGATTGATCGCCCAGGTCAATTTCAATGGGTGTATTTTGCTTACTCATTTTAGCAATAATCTGCTTTACATCATTACTATTTGCGTTTTTTAGTTCATCAATATTTCCACTAGCTATTATCTTTTCCTTTTTTTCATCGGTAATAATTACCGGTACTGAGGCATAGTTATTGACTATTTCGGTAATAAATGATTTTATTAGATCATCAATAGTAAAGCGTAATTCATTAAAAAGCTTTGAGTCGCTGTAATAAATAATATTTTTTGATTTCCCGTGCAATGGAATCAAAATTGAATCATTCTGTTCCATCATATACGCCAACACTTCATTCAGTTTATTCTGCTGGCTTTGGGGTAAGTTTTTATATGGAATATTATCTACTTCATCTATATTTTTCCATGAATTTATTTGATGTTTATCATCAACCAATATTACCGGAATGGTGGTGTTATTATCTAAAATACTCAAATAAAAATTAAGATCGGCACTTGTTTCGCTTATGGTAAGCATTTTAGATGCTTCTGCCCATATTTCAATCCTTTTTCTTTCTTCGGCTTTTACTTTATCAAACAGTTCGTTGGTATATTTTACCAATCCTGCCTTTTTTTGAATGGCCTCTGCCCAAATTTTAATTTTTGCTCTTTCATCATTGGCTATTTCTTTTATAATATAATTAGTATAAGCCAATGATGCTAATATAATAATTATGGCACCAACACCTAAGGCTATTTTCCAGTTTTGTTTTTGTGAATAAATCTTCATTTCGCCCATTCAGATTTCCAAAAGTATTAGTATTTTCTATTATTAAAAACTAAGTAATGGTAAATCTTTTAATAATAATTCATTTAATTTTAAATAAATCCGTTAATTATTAACTTATATTCAAATGGTTCAACTTTTACTTTTTATTAAGACAAGTGCTTGAGAAATAAATCTCTTAACCAAAAAATTGTAAATCTCAATTTCAACATAGCGTATTAACTTGTAATACACCAATAATGCTTAGCCTTAAACAAAGAAAATAAACTACTTTGGCAAAGTATATAATAATTATGAAAAATAAATTTGAGATTTTTATAAAATAGTTATCTTTGCACTCCCGAAACTTATTATGATAATCTTCATAATAACGGTAAATGGTAGGTATAGCTCAGTTGGTTAGAGCATCAGATTGTGATTCTGAGGGTCGTGGGTTCGAGCCCCATTACTTACCCCAATTTTTAGGCTTCCGTTAATAGGGAAGCCTTTTTAATATAGTTTAATTGCTCTTACAACTTATCTATAAAGAAATAAAACTGGAGTTACGCAATAAGTACGCTCTTGGAGGTATTTTTTTATATGTTATAGCCACGGTTTATACTTCTTATCTATCTTTTCGCAATATTATTCATCCGGCTACATGGAATGCACTATTTTGGATAATAATGCTTTTTGCCTCTATTAATGCCATTTCTAAGAGTTTCACACAAGATAGCCCGGGTAGGCAGTTATACTATTACACTATTTTAAAACCACAAACGGTAATCTTATCTAAGATGATATATAATGCACTGCTAATGATACTGATGAGCTTATTATGCTTTGTGTTTTATGCCATGTTTATCAATTACTTGGTACAAAATTTACCCATATTTTTGTTGGTTTTACTATTAGGAAGTATTGGTTTTTCCAGTATTCTAACCATGATATCGGCCATTGCCTCAAAAACCAACGGCAATTTTAGCATGATGGCTATTTTAAGCTTTCCAATGCTTATTCCTTTTTTGATAACATTAATTAAAGTTTCAAAGTTAGCCGTTGACGGAATTGATAATTCGGTTTGTTACCCATATTTAACCGTGTTAATATTGATTAATATTGTTGTTTTAGGATTATCTTACATATTATTTCCTTACCTTTGGCAGGATTAAGCTAAAAATTAATAATTCTAGATTTTTGCCTTGTAATAACTAAAACATGAAAGTTTTAAAGTGGTGGAAAATATTATCAATAATATGTATTTTATATACCATTATTGCCGGCTTTTTATTACCTGTACCCGCATTGCCTATTTTACACGAATCCATCAGAAACCTATATTTTCATGTAACTATGTGGTTTTCTATGATTCTAATATTATCCGTTTCGGTAATTTATGGTGTTATTTACCTCAACAAAGGGTTTAAATATTATGACATTGTATCCGCTGAGGCAGCTAAAGTAGGTTTATTCTTGGGTATTTTAGGGGTAACTACCGGTTCGTTGTGGGCTAATAATACTTGGGGTGCTTGGTGGGTAAACGATGCCAAACTTAATGGTGCTGCTATAAGTTTATTGTTTTATTTTGCTTACCTAATATTAAGAAACACTATTAGTGATGATGACAAGAAAGGACGTGTAAGTGCCATTTATAACATATTTGCTTATACCATGATGATTGTGTTTTTAGGTGTACTTCCTCGGATGACCGACTCATTGCATCCCGGGAATGGCGGCAATCCGGGCTTTGGTGGCTATGATTTAGACGGAAAAATGAAAATTGTTTTTTATCCGGCTATTATCGGTTGGAGTCTTTTAGCCGTTTGGATTCTTAATATAAGAATAAGAATGAAGTCAATAATAGAAAAATTACACACCCATTAATATGAAAAAAATATTATCTCTTATTTGCATATTTTTGCTGATGATAGTACCTGCTGTGCAGGCTCAAAGTGTTGAAATGGCTGATGGTTTTAGAAGTTCAGGAAAAATTTACGTTGTAATTGGTGTCTTGTGTATTATATTTGTAGGGATAATAATATACCTTATCAGTATAGACTTAAAATTAAATAAATTGGAGAAAGAGATTAACAAAACAAATCATTAAAAAAGAAATGAAAAAAATTCATATCATTATTTTAGTAGTTATTGCCATTTCAATTGCTGCCATTATGGGGACTGTTGCCGACAGTAGCACTTATGCCTCCTTTAGAGTAGCACTTGATAATCCGGGTAGCGAATACCATGTAGTAGGCAAATATGTTAAAGATAAAGGGATTGAGTATAATCCGGCAGTAAATGCCAATAAGTGTGTCTTTTATTTAAAAGACAATGAAAATAAAGAATTAAAGGTAATATACAAAGGTCCTAAGCCGCAAGACTTTGAAATGAGTGAGCAGATAGTAGTAACCGGCAAAACTGAAGGCAATATTTTTGTAGCCGATAAGATATTGATGAAATGTCCATCAAAATATAACAATACTGACGATCCTTCAAAAACAACAACTAGCAATATTTGATTTTTACTTAACTTTTCTTGATGGAGGAAATTCAATACCTTAACGAGCATCTGCTACCGGGTAAACTTGGCAATTTTTTTATTGTTCTGTCTTTTACCGCTGCATTACTCTCAACCATAGCTTATTTTTTTGCCGGAAAATCATCTGCATCTACACTTGATAAATCATGGCAAAATATAGGTCGTACAGCATTTTATATTCATGGTGTATCTATTTTCGGAATAGTAGGAACACTATTCTATATTATACTCAATCATTATTTTGAGTATCAATATGCTTGGCAACATTCTTCAAGAGACTTGCCCCTGCGTTATATTTTTTCATGTTTTTGGGAAGGACAGGAGGGCAGTTTTCTTTTGTGGGCCTTCTGGAATGTAGTATTGGGTGTAATTTTAAGTCGAAAATCGAAAAATTTTGAAGCACCTGTAATGACCATATTCAGTTCAGTACAAGTGTTTCTTACATCAATGCTTTTAGGCATTTATATTTTTGATTATCATTTAGGCAGCAATCCTTTTATATTGCTACGTGAGCATCCCGATTTCATGTCCTTGCCTTTTATTCAATCTCCTTCCTATCTGTCAAATTTGGATGGGCGCGGTCTTAATCCCTTACTTCAAAACTATTGGATGACCATACATCCGCCTGTGCTATTCTTAGGCTTTGCCTCTACCCTAGTTCCTTTTGCATTTGCAATGGGAGGCTTATGGACAAAGCGCCATACAGAATGGATTACACCAGCCTTGCCGTGGGCATATTTCAGCATAATGATATTTGGTACGGGTATATTGTTAGGTGGTGCCTGGGCCTATGAATCGTTAAGCTTTGGTGGGTTTTGGGCATGGGATCCTGTAGAAAACTCCTCGCTTGTCCCATGGTTAATAATGGTAGGTGCTGCTCACGTTATGTTAATTTACAAAAGCCGTAAACAATCATTATTTACAGCTTATACTCTAACTGTTTTATCGTTTTTGTTGGTTTTATACTCTACCTTTTTAACTCGTTCGGGAGTGTTAGGCGACAGTTCAGTTCATGCCTTTACCGACCTCGGAATGAGTGGGCAATTATTGGTATATTTATTGTTTTATGTATTCTTGGCTGCTTTCTTTTTGCTTAAAAATTACAAAAGCATAAGCAACAACCAGGCCGATGACAACAGTACTTCTCGAGAATTTTGGATGCTTATTGCAGCTCTGGTTTTATTAGTATCATCTTTCCAAATTACGTTTACAACTTCTATTCCGGTTATCAATAAAATTTTGGGAACAAATTTAGCTCCTCCGGTAGATGCCGTAAAACACTATAATTCTTGGCAAATACCTTTTGCTATTATTATCAGTTTTCTAATGGCTGTTACTTTGTTTTTAAGATACAAGCATAGCGATATAAAAATTGTATTCAAGAAACTATTAATTTCTATCATCATTTCTGTGGTAGTTACGGTAATAGTAGTATTTAGCCTTAAGCTTTATAATGCTTTCTTAATAGCCCTGTTTTTCAGTTCATTCTTTGCTATAGTGGCTAATATTGACTATATATTTAAAGTATTAAATGGTGATGTACGCAAAGCCGGAGCTTCAATTGCCCATGTAGGTTTTGCTATGATTTTGTTAGGCGCGTTGGTAGCCACAGGAAAAAGCAGAATTATATCTCAAAACACATCGGGAGTTGATATCAGCAAGTTAGGAAAGGAATTTAACAATATGGAGAACATAATGCTCGCCAAAAACGATACTTTAAAAATGGGCGAATATTTTCTGACATATAAAGGGCGAAGAATTGAAGGCGTTAATCATTATTTTGATATTGATTACTTTACCCGCAACAAAAAGGGTAAATATATATACAAATTTACGCTAAGCCCTATTGTGCAAACAAATCCTCGTATGGGAAATTCGGCCGAGCCCGACACCAAGCATTATTGGCATAAAGATGTTTACACCCATATTACTTATGCTGAAATGGAACCTGCGCGTGAAGAACAACAACATGGAAACCAGACTGACGATAAATTTAAGAAATTTGCTTCTGCCTCCATGCTTCCTGGCGATACTTTATTTGGAAGCAAAAGTATTATAGTACTTGAAAATATTTATAAAGAGACGGATTCTTTAAAATATCACTTTGGGCATAATGATATAGCTATTGCAGCCAAATTCAGAATAACTGATATACGCAACAATACCTTTGTTGCCAATCCGGTGTATATTATTAAAGGCAATGTTCCAAACTCCATTGATGAGGTAGTTAACGAAATGGGATTAAAATTATCGTTTCGCAATATTAATCCTCAAACCGGAAAAATTGACATTGAACTATACGAAAGCGATAGTCCTAATCAAGAGTTTATTATTCTAAAAGCCATTATATTTCCATTTATCAATATTTTGTGGTTAGGCTGCCTAATTATGATTATAGGCACAAGTATTGCTATCAGAGAAAGAGTAAAGAAAACCAAATACAATTTAGGCTAATTACCTATCATAATTTTTACTACTTTTATCTTTCATATATATCATATGGAACAACAAAATATTGTAGTTATAGGTTGCGGGAATGTGGCTTCATACTTTGCGCACACATTTCATTCCATAGGACATTGTATTGTTCAGATATTTCATCCCAATATTGAAAAGGCAAAAGCATTGGCTGATTTATATCAGGCCGAACCTGTATGTGATACCGATAAAATTAATCCCCACGCCAATTTATATATCATAGCGGTTAAAGATAATGCCATCATAGAAGTAGTCCACAAGCTGCCCAACACTCAAGGAATTATTGTTCATACTTCAGGCTCGGTTGGTATTGATGTTTTAAATAAGCATCACCGAAAAGCTGTGTTTTATCCCTTACAAAGTTTCACCAAAAAGATTGTTTTAAGCAATAGAAATTTCCCTATATTAATAGAAAGCTACAATCAAGACGATATTGAATATTTAACCAAGCTGGGTAAGGATTTAGGAAACGAGGTAATATTTATGAATAGTCAGGAAAGATCCAGGGTACACTTAGCAGCCGTTTTTGCAGCCAATTTCACCAATCATTGTATTAAAATGGCTTATGATATAATGATAAAAAATAATCATCAACCTGAAATGCTTTTACCGCTCATTAAAGAGATTATCAATAAACTTAATTATATAAGTCCTCAACAAGCCCAAACCGGACCGGCCGTGCGCAACGATTATGCGGTAATTGAAAAACACTTGCAGATGCTAAAGGGCGACCAAGAAATACAACACATCTATCAAGTTTTAACTCAACATATTCAACAAACATCCTAATACTTTTTTATGAATGAAATAAATTTTAAAACACTACTACCCGGCATTAAACTTATGGTTTTTGATGTAGATGGAGTTTTAACCGATGGCTCGGTACTTTGTTTTAATGATGGTGAGCAAATTAGAAATATGAATATTAAAGATGGTTATGCCTTACAATTGGCCATCAAAAAAAATATACGTATATTAATTATTAGCGGAGGCCGCTCAGAGGCAGTAATTAAACGCCTTAATATGTTAGGTGTAACCGATATTTTTATGAGTGTACAACATAAGTTACCGGTGTTAATTCAATATTTATTTGAATTTGGAATAAACCCAAATGAGGTCTTATATATGGGCGATGATATTCCGGATTTAGAATGTTTAAAATATGTAGCTGCAGCAACCTGCCCTGCCGATGCTGCTCATGATATTAAAAACGTGTGCAATTATGTTTCGCATGAATTAGGTGGACGGGGTTGTGTAAGAGATGTTATTGAACAAGTATTAAGAGCTCAAAAAATGTGGTTAGATGCAGATGCACACACCTGGTAAATATTAACTTCAATGCCATGATTAAATTCCCTATTATTTTGCTATTGGGCATTACATTGCTCTCGTTTACCCTTCAGAATGACTTTTTAACGCAGCAAAAAAAATATGAACGAGTAAGAACTGCCCTTAACGAAAAACAAGACTATCTTGAGAAAAAACTTAAAGACCATAAATTAACTCCAAATAATATAAATCTGCTGTTTATTGCATATAAAGATAGCGATACACTTGAAGTATATGCTAAAACAAAACAAGAAAAAAGCTATACTAAATTACTGTCGTATAAAATTTGCTCGCGTTCGGGAGAATTAGGCCCAAAGCGCAAACAGGGTGATGGACAGGTTCCTGAAGGCTTCTATCATATTAACCGATTTAATCCAACAAGTAGTTATTATTTATCCTTGGGTCTTAATTACCCCAATCAATCTGATAAAGTTAAAAGTAAGGCTGCTAATTTAGGGGGCGATATTTTTATACATGGTTCGTGTGTAACCATTGGTTGCATGCCTATGACCGATAATTATATAAAAGAAATATATTTATTGGCTATATATGCCAGAAATAATGGGCAGGACAAAATACCGGTTTATGTTTTCCCGTTCAGAATGACTGATACAAATATGCGTAATTATAAAGAAAAATATAGCCCTAATAAAGATTTAACTGCTTTTTGGGATAACTTAAAAACAGGTTATGATAAGTTTATACAAGATAAATCGGAGTTGAATATTAAAGTGTCAGGGAGTGGTGATTATATATATTAAAATCTCAAATTAGCGTTTACTATTTTTTTGGGACACTGTCAATTTTATGTTTACGATTAGGCAATAAGTTTTCCAAAGTCCATTCTATTTTTCTTTCAAACGGAAATTTACGATGCTTACAGTTTTCAATATAACAGATAGAGCATGAATCAGGAACACAAGGGTCGGTATGAACAAAAAGTTCAACTTCTTGCTGTAACTTTTCTTTTATCAGTTGTTCAACATTATTAACCTCTTTATGTGTGTCTTCCAGATTTTCGTACCAGGGCATGGTAATATGTGCGTCAATATGTAAAGTGTTCCCATACTTTAAAACACGTAAATTATGGATGTCTATCCATTTAGCTTTACGATTTTCCTGCAACACATCAATCAACATATTTAATTTTTCATAATCTGCCTCATCTAATAATCCGGTAATAGACTGCTTTAGTAATAGGTATCCGGTTGATAAAATATGAATACCAAAAATGATGGCAATTACACTATCAATCCATAATATTTGAGTAAGATGAATAACCAATAAACCAGCAACTAAACTCACACTGGTAATGGTATCTGTCATCAAATGTTTGCCATCGGCAATCAAAACAATAGACTGATGTTTCTTTCCAACATCAACCAAATACTTGCCCATAATATAGTTTCCGGCACCGGCAAAAACAGAAAGCACAATGGCTATATCAACATTTTTAATGGCCACCGGCATAAAAAGACCATAACATGATTTTATAATAATATAAATTCCTGTAATAAATATTAATCCTCCTTCAAAACCTGCACTAAGCAGCTCAATTTTTCCATGACCGTAGGGGTGGTCTTTATCTTTGGGTTTTGAGGCATAGTATAAACTAAACAGAGCAAAACTGCCCGAAATAATATTAATGACACTCTCTAAGGCATCGGTTAAAACTGCTGTTGAGCGAGTAATAAAATAAGCACTAACTTTTATAGCCATGAGTATAATGCCCCCAATGAGCACTCTTATCATAGCTTTTGATTTTATTTTATCAGCAATTGTTTCCAACTTTACAAGTCATAATAATCATTTAAATCAGGAATTTCAATATGGTTAAATCCAGCCTCCATTAATTTAATTTTAAAATCAAACATAACATCTTCATTGCCATGTACTAAAAAAATCTTTTTTACTTCTTGTGGATTTTGGCATGATAGAAAATTAATTATTTCTTTATAATCTGCATGAGCACTGTAGGAGTTAAGCGCAGTAACCCTCATTTTTACGGAATGTTCTTCGCCAAAAATCTTTACTTGTTTATCGCCACGCAATAAACGATGCCCAAGAGAGTTGGGAGGTACAAAACCAACTACAAGCAAGGTACAATTTTCTTTCCCAATATTATGGTGCAAATGATGTTTTATTCGTCCGGCTTCCATCATTCCTGAGGCAGCAATAATTATACAAGGCTCATCAGAAGCATTAATTTTCTTTGACTCTTCAACATCTTGAACATAAATTAAGTTTTTAAACCCAAAAGGATCCGGGTCAACTTTCATATAATCCTGAATATCGCTATTGAAACAATCGCTGTGGTTACGCATTATTTCGGTAGCATCAATACTTAAAGGGCTGTCAACATATACTTTTACGGGAGGCAACAATTCCATGGTTTTTAAACGATCTAAAGTATATACTATTTCTTGTGTACGCCCTAAGCTAAATGCCGGTATTAAAAGTTTTCCTTTATTCTCAATACAAGTTTCACGTACTATATTCAATAACCTATCTGTTGCCATTGAACTGTCCTCGTGCAATCGGTTACCATAGGTTGATTCGCAAATGATGTAATCGGCCTGAGGAAATTTTTCAGGAGCTTTGATAATTAAGTCATGCGGTCTTCCAATATCACCTGTAAAAGTCAATCGTATGGTCTTGTTTTCCTCTTTAATAGTTAAATTTATTACTGCAGCACCCAAAATATGTCCGGCATTGCTGAAAACAAAACTCACTTCATCATTAATCACAAACTCATTATGATAAGGTATAGGGTAAAAATGCTTTAGGCAACGGCTAACGTCCTTTGAGGTATAAAGTGGCTTTAATAATGATTTGCCTTCTCTGGCTCTTCGCTTATTTAGAAAAACAATATCACTTTCATGAATATGTGCACTGTCCATCAACATCACATCACACAAATCTTTAGTTGCAGGAGTACAATATATGCGTCCGGTAAATCCTTGTTTTATCAATAAAGGTAAATTTCCTGAATGGTCTATATGAGCATGCGAAAGAATAACAGCATCAAGCTCGGCAGGGTTAAACCCTAAGTTGCGGTTCTTATCTTCGTTATCTCTACCGCTGTTCTGGTACAAACCACAGTCGAGTAATATCTTCTTTCCTTTTTGAGTGGTAATTAAATGCTTACTCCCTGTTACAGTTTTAGCAGCACCTTTAAAGCTAAGTATCATAAATGACAATTCTAATTTGTAATTAAATATAGTTTACTTTATTGGTAAACCTTAAAATCTATTTTTGGCTTCAGTCTCTAACTGTTTATACCAATCATTCCCAAATTTCCTAATTAATGGCTCTTTCAAAAACTTATATAATGGTACACCCAGCTCTTTTCCTAACGTACATGCATCTTTGCATATTTCCCAACGATGATAATTTACAGCAGTGTAGGTTTTGTAATTGGTAACTCTAACCGGATACAAATGGCATGATATAGGCTTTTTAAAATTTATTACTCCTTCGTTATAAGCCTTTTCAATACCACACATAGCTACTCCTTTTTCATCAAAATAAGTGTAGGCACAATGCTTGTTGCCATCAACCAAAGGGGTAACTAAATCCCCGTCAGAGTCAATCACGCACACCCCTTGCTCTTCTATAGCATTTATGCCGCTTTCCGGAATGTATTTCTTAATTTTTGGAAATATTTCTTCTAAAATCTCTACTTCCTCTTCTTCAAGAGGAGCACCACTATCGCCTGCCACACAACACTCACCTTTGCATTTATTCAAATTACACACAAACTCATTTTGTACAACATCATCAGATATTATTGTTTCATCAATGGCTATCATTTTTTACCCGAATAATAAAGAAAAAGTATCTTGAATTTTTGACACCTGAATAATTTCAATCTTTGAAATATCTGAAGGCGCCTTAAATTTACTAAATTTTGATATATAAATTTGCTCAAAGCCTAATCTTTCGGCCTCTGCAATTCTTTGTTCAATACGTGTTACCGGTCTTATTTCTCCGCTTAATCCTACCTCACCGGCAAAGCAAATTTTATGATCTATGGCTATATCTTCATTAGATGATAAAATGGCACAAACCAAAGCTAAATCAATGGCCGGGTCTTCTACCTTAAGCCCTCCGGCAATATTTAAAAAAACATCCTTTATGCCTAATCTAAACCCGCAGCGTTTCTCTAAAACTGCTAATAACATATTTAGTCTGCGCAAATCATAGCCGGTAGCCGAACGTTGAGGAGTACCGTAGGCAGCAGTACTAACCAAGGCCTGAGTTTCAATAAGCATAGGACGTAAACCTTCAAGGGTAGCAGCAATAGTAACTCCACTAACATTATCTTCGCGAGCAGTAATGAGTATTTCTGAGGGATTATTTACTTCACGCAAACCATTCCCCTGCATTTCGTATATGCCTAACTCATTGGTGCTTCCAAACCTGTTTTTAGTGGTGCGTAACAACCGGTAAACATGGTTGCGCTCCCCTTCAAATTGCAATACTGTATCAACTATATGTTCGAGCACTTTAGGTCCAGCCAAACTACCATCCTTGGTAATATGACCAATTAAAAATATAGGAACAGCCGATTCTTTCGCCAACTTCATCAATTCTGCCGAACACTGTCTAATTTGCGATACACTTCCTGCTGATGATTCCAATACCGGAGAATATAAGGTTTGAATTGAATCAACCACAATGATATCGGGCTTTATCTGATCAGCCTTGGCTATAATACTATGGGTTGATGTTTCGGTATAAATATAACATTGTTTATTCTGTAACCCTATACGTGTGGCTCGCATTTTTATTTGTTGTTCGCTCTCTTCGCCCGATATATAGAGAACTTTTAGATTCTTCTCTTGTAATGCAACCTGAAGCATTAAGGTTGATTTCCCTATTCCGGGCTCACCGCCAAAGAGCACCATTGAACCGGGAACTATCCCCCCCCCTAACACCCTTGACAATTCTTTATCTTGAATAATTACTCTATTTTCACTTTGTTCGCCTATTTCGTGAATCAATACAGCTTCTGAACTTTTCTTATTAAATGATGTTTGAAACAATGCCTGAGCCATACCAGGTTCATTTTTCTGAACAAGCTCTTCAACATAGGTATTCCATTCGTTGCAACTAGGGCATTTTCCTATCCACTTAGGCGATTGTGCCCCACAATGCTGGCAAAAGAAAATAGTTTTGGCTTTCATTTAATTATTACCTTCAACAGGACTAATTGAGATGCTACTATGGTGCAAGGTAGCACAAAAAATCAACTTAGGGTCAAAATAAATTTTGACAGTAAAAAAATATTAACTTTTTTTGGACATGCTAAAAAATATATTTCTCTTTTTGGGATGCTTAATATACTTCTTCCCAAGTATTGGATATGCCTCCACTAACGATAGCCTTTCTTCTTCAAAAAAGAAACACTTTTATATAGCTTTTTCTGCTTTGCCCGATATTTGTTTTATTACCGTAAAACAAAGACCTAACGATTCGGGAAAAATGCACAATTGGGAAAAGTACTATCCAAATCAATTAGGTAGCCCTGGGTTTAGAATTGAGCAAATTTTTGGTTGGAGCAACAATAAACATTGGGCTTTTGAAACCGGCATTTCACTTAGTAATAAGGTTATGAGGGTAGATTTTGGGAATAAAAGTGATGTTCCCATAAATAATAGCAAAACCAAAAAAGAAACAACTATATATTATAAACATATTTATAAAAGTATTAATATACCGGCCAGAATAGTTTTTACATCAGGTCATCAAAAAAATAATTTTTTTGCATTTTTTGGAATAAGTCAAGCATACTGTTTTGAGTTTAATCAAAAAATTGAAACCACCAATCCTATACTCAAAGAGAAAGCGGAAGCTACCACTATTATATCAAAACACAAACGTATTCTTCCTGCCTCTGATTGGGGGGCGGGCATTAAATGTTCAATAAGTCATAATTCGATATTACGCTTTAATGCCGCAGTACAACGTAGTTATGCCTCTGTAAAGTCCGAACAAAAGAAAATTTTATTTTGGAGCAGTGGCATTTCGGTGGGTTATGAATATAAATGGTAATCAATGAAATATTATTATATTTTGAATTTTTCATGAAAAAGATTACGTTTGTTTCCTTAATTTTAATCCTAAAAACTTGAACCTATGAATTTTGAATTTACCGAAGAGCAATTAATGATACAAAAAGCAGCACGAGATTTTGCCAATGATGTATTAAAACCCGGAGTAATAGAGCGTGATGAGCATCAGAAATTTCCTGCCGAAGAAATAAAACAGTTGGGCGCCTTAGGATTTTTAGGTATGATGGTTGATCCAAAATACGGAGGCGGAGGTCTTGATACTATTTCTTACGTATTGGCTATGGAAGAAATATCAAAAGTTGATGCTTCGGCAAGCGTGGTTATGAGTGTAAATAATTCATTGGTTTGTTGGGGATTAGAGCATTTTGGAACCGAAGAACAAAAGCAAAAATATTTAGTACCTTTAGCTAAAGGTGAAATTATAGGAGCATTTTGCTTGAGTGAACCTGAAGCCGGATCAGATGCCACCTCTCAAAGAACCACCGCTATTGATAAAGGCGACCATTATTTGCTAAACGGTACTAAAAACTGGATTACGAATGGAAATTCAGCCTCTGTATATTTAGTAATGGCTCAAACTGATGTTAGTAAAGGACATAAAGGAATTAATTGCTTAATTGTAGAAAAAGGAATGCCGGGCTTCCAAATAGGTGCTAAAGAGAATAAAATGGGTATAAGAGGCTCCGATACACATTCTCTTTTATTTTCAGATGTAAAAGTGCCTAAAGAAAACAGAATTGGCGAAGATGGTTTTGGCTTTAAATTTGCCATGAAAACATTAAGCGGGGGGCGAATTGGAATTGCTTCTCAAGCTCTTGGAATTGCCAGTGGTGCATATGAGTTGGCATTAGCTTATTCTAAAGAAAGAAAGGCTTTTGGCAAAACCATTTCACAACATCAAGCCATACAATTTAAATTGGCCGATATGGCCACCGAAATTGAGGCTGCACGTTTGCTCTGCCTTAAAGCAGCAGTTTTAAAAGACACACATGGCGATTATGGTACAGCAAGCGCCATGGCAAAAGCCTACGCCTCTCGTGTGGCTATGTGGGTTACTACCGAAGCTGTTCAAATTCACGGTGGTTATGGGTATGTAAAGGAATACCATGTTGAACGCTTAATGCGCGATGCTAAAATAACTCAGATTTACGAAGGAACCACCGAAGTTCAGAAAATAGTTATAGCCCGATCTGTATTGGGATAACCCATAAGTATTTTATTTTCAATCAATAGTGTTATCTTTTTCTTGTTTTGGACAAAACAAGAAAAAGATAACAAAAAAATTTATTTTTGGTAAGCTAAGAAAATAAATATACTTTTATATTTCTATAAAAGTAATTCTGTGGAAGATTTATCAAAAAAATCCAAAGACGAACTGATAGCAGAGATTAATTTTCTGAGAAGAAGAATTGAAGATTCTAATATCCTCTTTCCGGGATTAGGAGTAATAAACAAATTCGAAAGATTAAATAATAAGACTATTGAGAAATACAGGTTACTGTTCCAAAAATTTGTTGGAGCAAGCTTAATTATCCGTAAAAATGTAATTGTTGAGTGTAACGAAAAAGCGGAGCAAATAATTGAACAACCTAAAGAGAAAATTGTAGGTAATCCGCTTTGGGATTTTTGCCCTATTAACCAGCCCGATGGTAGCAATAGCAAAAAACTTATTCAGCAAACTTTTAAAAAAGTTATTAAACAAAGTCCCTTAAAGTTAGAAACAACCCTCCTATTGCACAATATTGAGCCATTAGGAGTAAATCTTTATTTTAGCAAGTTTACTATTGATGATGAGCTGCACTATTATATTGAAATAGAAAAACAACCGACCAATAGTTCAATAAGCGAATCAGAAAAAAACCTTGAAACATCAAATAAAAAAGAAGAAGTATTAGGGGGCTTTTGGGAATATAATAGAGAAAGCAAGGAATTGTTTTGGTCGCCCTCCTTATATGCCTTACATGATGTTCCACAAAACAATAAGCCACCCAACTTAGAAGAATATTTAAATGACTTTGTTTTCCCCGAAGATCATCAAAATTTTTTGAATATTGTTGCCCAAAGTATCAACCAGAACCAAGAATATGAGGTTGATTTTCGTATTTATACAAAGAAGAATAGATTTAAACATCTTCAAATTAAAAATAAAATTATTTACAAGGCTGATGGAAGTGTTGAAAAGGTAATAGGAACCATTACAGACATTACCCAACGTAAAGAATTAGAAAATAAAATTAAAGAAAGTAAAGAAATCTATGGAAACCTGGTAGAAAATTTGCCCGAAGGGATAGTCATATACACTCTAAACAAAATTTTATTTGCCAATTCAAGTGCTTATCGTATTTCAGAAGTAGCAAAAGAGAGAAAAGAAGATACAGAAATTAAATATACCATTTTTGATTTTATACTCCCGGAATTTAAAGAAGAAGTTAGGCGTAAAATTAAGTTAATTTATAAAGGAAAGTCTTTGGGGAATGTGGAGATGAAAATAAAAACCTCTGCAGGTAAAATATTAAATATTGACGCCCGAAGCAGTCTTATTGATTTTAAAGGGCAAAAAGCCATACAGGTTATATTTAACGATATTACCTATAAAAAACAAGTAGAGAAATCATTAAAAGAAAGTGAACGCAGATTAAGCACTCTAATTGGGAATTTGCAAGGTATGGCCTATCGTTGTAAAAACGACAAGGATTGGACTTTTGAATTTGTGAGTGATGGCTGCTTCGAGGTTACCGGCTACACACCAACAGAGATACTAGAACAACAAACCGTAAAATATAATGACTTAATATTAGAAGAAGATGCAGCCCTAATTGATAATGAAATAAAAAAGTCTATTTTAGAAAATAAGAACTACATTATTCAATACCGCATAAAAACCAAGGATGGCTATATTAAATGGTTAAGTGAGCAAGGCAAAGGAATATATAATGAACATAATGAATTGATAGCCTACGAAGGATTTATTATTGATATTTCTAAACGAAAAAGTGCTGAATTAGCCTTACAGAACTTTAATGAAAACTATAAAAATTTAATTGACTTTGTCCCTGAAGGTATTATTATTCATAACCAAGGCAAAGCAGTTTTTGTAAATCGTTATGCTTTAAATCTTTTTGGGTTTGATAATACCAATGACCTAATAGGAGTGTCGGTTATGGATTATATATTACCCGAATATCACAAAGAAATTCAAAAACGTATAGCCCAATCGTATATTGATGGAAGCATTCAACCATTTTACCAGATAGAAGTAAAGAACAGGCGTGGCGAAATTATTAAAGTGGAAACAAGAAGTATTCCCATCTTATACTTTAACCAACCATGTATTTTAGTGGCTATACATCTTATTGATTCGCAAAAACTTTTACAACAAGAAATTATCAGAGCTAAAGCTTTTGAAGAAGCCAACGAAACGCTCAAAAACGAAATTCGTCAGAAAGAAATTGCACAAAATGAGCTAATAAAATCACAGTTATTCGCTAAAAACATTATCAACAGCTCGCTAGACATGATAATTTCGACCGACCACAACTACAATATAACTGAATTTAATAAAGCTGCCGAATTAACTTATGGGTACAAAGCCCAAGAAGTTTTAGGTAAAAAAATCCATTTATTGTCGGCCGAGGATTTAGATTTTGTTCGTTTAAAAAAAGTATTAGACAAAGACGGAATATTTTCTGGTGAAATATTCAACAAACGAAAAAATGGAGAACTTTTTGAGAGTTTCTTAACCTTAACCCCTTTAAAAAATGAGAAAGGGCAAAGTATAGGTACCCTTGGAGTATCACGAGATATATCAAGAATAAAAGAAGAACGCTCGCGCTTGCATTTAAGTAAAGAAAGATATAAGGCCATTTTTAACCAAGCATTTATTGGAATTGCCAGAATAAGTTTAAATGGAATTTTTACACAAATCAATCAACGATTTTGCGATATATTAGGCTACCCGGAAAGTGAAATGATGGGTAAAAGTTTTATGGATTATATTTTTGACACCAATAATAAGAGCAAAGAGTCATTTTTAAAAAATTTAAGCCTTTCCAACACAGTCAACTACTCAGTAGAAAGAAAATTTTTGCACAAAAGTGGTACTTTAATTGATGCCAACGTAAATATTTCATTGGTTTTAAACGAATATTCAAAACCGGCCTATTTTGTTGTGGTTTGTGAAGATATTACCGATTACAAAAAGAACCGGGATATTATTTCACAACAAAATGCCAAACTAAATTCTATTATAGAAAGTAGTAATTACTTAGTTATGTCCACCGATAAGGAATATAAAATTTCGACCTATAACTCAAATATGGCCAAATGGTTTAAAGATATATATAATGTAAAAATAGCGCTTGGAATGCATGCCAACAAAGAGCCTATATTTACCAATAATATATATAACAAATTATGGACCGATAAAATTGATGAAACATTTAAGGGTAAATCACAATATTTTGAAACTGTTGTTACCAACAAAAAAGGAACAAAAAGCACTTACGAATTTTATATAACGCCTGTAAAAAGCCCTACACATGGTATTATTGAGGCCGCAATTATAGGTTTTGATATAACAGAAAAGAAAAAATCAGAAGAAAAAATTATTGTTCAAGGGGCAAAAATTAAATCCCTTTTTGATAATAGCTCATTACAAATATACACCGTTGATAAGAACTATAATTTAACTTCATTCAACGAATTGTTTGCCAAGGCCTCTTATAATGATTATGGTATTATTCCTTATATTGGTTTAAATATTAAAAAAGTAGCAGAAAAAGCGTTACCCGAAAACTACTACCGTAACTTTTTGAAGTTACATAAAGAAGCATTAAAAGGATATTCCAATCAAACCGAAACAAAAGTAATTGACACCAAAGGTCATAAAATATATTATTTAATGCATATAAATCCGGTAATATTACCCGATAGTCAAATATTTGAAGTGTCGTATATGCTACATGATATTACTGACCGTAAATTTGCCGAGAAGAAACAAGCCGAATCTTTAAAAGAAAAAGAAATTTTATTAAAAGAGGTTCATCATCGTGTAAAAAATAACTTACAGGTAATTTCAAGCATCCTTAATCTACAAAGAGTGTTCTTAAAAGACAGTGCCTCCGATAACCTTTTCAGGGAATTGCAAAATCGTGTCAGAAGTATGAGCTTTATCCATGAAAGTCTTTATCAAACCAATAATTTTGGCAGTCTTAACTTTGGCGAGTATTTAAGAACATTAGTTTTAAACTTAAAACATAGTTTTGGAACCAGTGAGGACAAAATAGAAATATTTGTGAAAACCGATAATGTATCGCTAAATTTAGATTATTCTATACCTTGCGGTTTAATTGTAAACGAGTTGGTTTCAAACGCATTTAAATATGCTTTCCCGGGGAATAAAAAAGGAAAAATTGAAATTTTTGTTAAAGAAAAAAACAATAAAATTGAGATTATTGTATCTGACAATGGTGTTGGAATTAGCCCGAACATTGATTTAAAGAATACCGAAACTTTAGGTATGCAATTAGTTACTTCGTTAGTGGACCAAATAAACGGTCAGATTTTTCACAAAAATAAAGAACCCGGTACTGAAATAAGCATTATCTTTGAACTGATAAATAAAATATAATAAGCATGAGTAAAACTAATATTCTAATAGTAGAGGACGAAAGTATTGTTGCAAAAGATATTCACCATAGTTTAAAAAAGCTGGGTTATAATGTTATAGATATTGTTTCTACCGGTGAAGGTGCCATTATTTCGGCCACAGAAAAGAAACCTGATTTGGTTTTGATGGACATAATGCTAAAAGGTGAGATGAATGGTATAGAGGCTGCTCAGGTAATCAAAGAAAAATTATCTATACCGGTAATATTTTTAACTGCCTATTCAGATGAAAGCACCTTTAACAAAGCCAAAATTACCGAGCCCTATGCTTATATAATAAAGCCTTTTAAAGAAGTTGATTTGCATACTTCTATTGAAATGGCTATTTATAAGCATGAGAAAATTAGTGAAGTTCAAAAAGAAAGAGATTTTTTATACTCATTGGTTGAAAATAAAGACACAAGTAAAGACAGTATTTTTATTAGAGCAAACAGCCGCTTGACTAAAGTAAAAAACAGTGATATTGTTTATATTGAAGCTTTAAAAGACTACGTAGTGGTAAATACTTTAACTACCAAATACACTATTCATAGTACAATGAAAGACATTTTGGCTAAGTTACCTCCTAATGAATTTATTCGTATTCATCGCTCCTATATTGTACGTATTGAACGCATTGCAGCTATTGAGTATCCAAACTTGATTTTAGATATTGATAAAAAAGTTTTATCAATTGGAGGCTCCTATCGTGATGAGTTTTTAAACAAGATTAACCTATTATAAAACCACTCGTTGCTACAAATATTTGCTTGGTTTTTCAAACTTAAAGGCTGGAAAATCAAAGGACATATTCCACCTCACATTACTAAATGTGTTATTATTGCTGCACCTCATACCAGCAATTGGGATTTTGTATTTGCCTTAGGCGCTTTAAAGTTATTGAAGTATAAGGTTAATTACCTTATTAAGAAAGAAGTATTTGTTTTCCCTTTCTCCATCTTATTAAAACGCTCAGGTGCTATTGCAGTTGATCGTAAGAAAAGCCATAATGTTGTGGTTGAACTGGCCGAATCGCTCAACGCAAGAAAGCAAATTTATTTAATGATGGCTGCCGAAGGCACTCGCAAACGTGTAAACAATTGGAAGTCGGGATTTTATTATTTGGCTCTTAAAGCCAATGTACCTGTATGTACGGGTTATTTAGATTATGCCAAAAAAGAAGCCGGCTTTGGACCTGTAATTACCTTAACAGGAAACCATCATGATGATATGCAAAGAATTAAAGACTTTTACAGTACCATCACTCCTTGTATTCCTGAGAATTTTAATCAAGAAGGAATAAAGATTATTTCACGCCAAAATAATTAATTTTTACTGCAATATCCTACAATTTTTGATATTCCCATTTAGGATTTCCCTTTACACCGCTGCTGTTGTAAAAATCAATAAAATGTAATTTGTAATAATATCCCTTGCTGTTTTTAATAATATAATTGTATTTGTAATTTACGGTATAATTATCGCCATCAAAGGTTTTCCAAGAATAACCAATGGTATTTAACTCATCAGAAAAAGAGTAGGAATAAACATTCTCAAAGGCAATTTCTCCAAATGGTAATTCTTTATCTACAGCAGCTAAAGTATTATTCCTGTTCAATAAGCATCCGGCAACAATATAAGGTTGGTAAGGGTCTGTAAAAACGTGAGTGTATTGCGTAAATACAATATCCCAATCATCTTTTGGAGGTTCAATAATAGGCTGAGTGTTATCTTCTAAATACAAATAAGCTAAATTGTATTTATTATCTTTATTTATTACTAAAGTAGTATCACCCAACCCGTTTATTTTTGCCACACGAAGCTTGTATTGAGTGTTTGAAACTGATAAAAATTGAATTTTTCTATACCCTTTATGATACCCTACCTCGTCATATCCTCTATCAATTATATAAACATGATTAGTATTTACCCAATTTCCTATGGCTGTTGAATCATAGTTTCCGCTTGCTGCATCACATTTCCCATAATACCCTAATCCTACAGTATCGCTAACCGAATTAAAATCAGTTTTTCCGGTATTATAGGCAAACATAAATTTAGCTGAGTTAAGTAGTATATGATAACTACTATCTTTGGTTTCAAATCCTAAATCCCAAATAGATTTAATATTTTTACTTACAATACTATTTGACTCAAGACTGTAAAAGACCTGCAAATTATAGCTTGTCCCCCAATTAAAAGTAGCCGTAATTACATTGCCCGGATCGTGTTTGGGAATAGGCAACTCGTCTTTCATACATGATTGCATGAAGGACATCGAAATGACAGTTAACAATATAAAAATAAGTTTATTTACTTTTTTCATTTCTAATGGCTTGCTAAATTAAAATCTAATTTTAAAAAGTAGGTACGCCCCATAGCCACTGACACACTGTTGGAAGAAGAAGTATGTCCCGTTCCTGCTGCTATTCCGCTAATATTTCTAACATCAAATATATTTTTTATACCTAGCCCAAAAACAATTCTTTTTCTAAAAAAATGCCTAGTTGCAGTAAAATCTGCCGTATGATAATCTTGTATGGTGTTTTTATAATACGAGCCATCTGCATTTAAAATATAGGATGGAAACTTACCCGTGTACTTATAGAACATAGAGAAGGTAGTATTTTGCTGATGCCACTCATACATTATGTTACAGCGCGCCTCGGGCGAAAATAGATATCCTTTATCATTGATAATACCATTCATTTCATTGTTTCGTCCAATATAGGCTGCCCCCATCCCCAATTTAAAATGACTCACCGACACTTCATTCTGCAACTGAACACCCGTAGTTTTAAAGTGGTCAATGTTAAAATAGCTATATACATCCCCGGTAGATTGTACCAATGATATCATGTTACTTATACTATTATAAAAAGCCGATAGCTCTGTTTTGTAAACACGTTCACCAGTATTTCTGTTATAACTAATGGCAAAATTAAAATTATCGGAATTTTCGGCCTTTAAATTTTCATTCCCTACAATATAATGATTAATATCAACAAAGTAAAAATACAATTCCTTTAATGAAGGTGAACGAAAACCACGAGCATAAGACCCCCGCATGGTTAAAGTCTTATTATTGCTGCTTGAAGGGAGAGTGTATTTTAAATTTATGGAAGGTACAACGGGAGCTTTATATATATTGTTATAAATTAATCTAAATCCCGGACGAACCACAAAACCATCAATTAGTTTGAGCTCAGCACTACTATACAAAGCATAATCAGACATATTTTTTGAACGGTTTTCAATACGTCTTCCGGAGGCTGTTTCTAGGTTTATATCGTATCCTATTTCATAATTAACTTTGGTACTGTCTTTTGCTTTACTCAATGCTCCTCTCAGAAAAAGGTTATTAAAGCCAACAGTATCTTGATCTTCGGCACTTTCGGTTAATACTTTTTCTAAAGAAGTTAAATCGTTTAAGTAGGTTGATTTTATGCGATTGTAAATATTATAAGCCGCCAGCATGTTAAAAAAATAATGCTTGCTATGTTGATAATTTAAATTAATGGCATTGTTTATTCTTTGTGTATGGTAGTACTCGTCAAAGGCCGTTTCCATATAGGGTTTACGGGGTTTGCCTCTATTGGTAATCATTTCATTAAAATAATCAGTAGTATAATTTATTTTTAATTGATGAATAAACTGACTAAAATTAAGCGTTCCAAAATATTGCTCTTTGGGTTTCCATTGCTTATATCTAAGACTATCTGCTATTCTTACTTTTTCAACGCTAAAAGGCTCTTCATAAGAATTCCAACCATCAAAAAAATTACGCCCCCCGCTAACCGATATGGTACTGTTTCCTTTTTTAAATCCAAGCTTTGCAGTACTGTTGTATTGACCACAACTTTCATAATAATTATTCAACAAAAACGAAACAGTTTCTTTTTGAGATTTTTTGGTAATGATGTTGATAGTTCCCCCCAAGGCATCAGTACCATAGCTTACCGACAAAGGCCCCTCAACCATCTCTATTCTATCAACATTATTCATATTTATTTGTGAAATATCAATATTTCCGTTGAGTCGACCGGTTACCGGAACCCCATCAATTAACAACTTTACATTTTGTCCTGAGATACCCTGTAAACTCATGCTGCTTCCTAAAATATTGTCTTCAGATAATCTAATATTAAGTTCGTTTGTTAATACATCTTTTAAATTGACAGCCGCCATTGCTTCAATTTTTTTACTGTCAATAATTTTAATTTTATGCACCGCCTTCTCGGGGCTGTTAGGTGAATATTGTGCGGTAATTACAAACTCGTTTAAAGCTGTACTCTGTGGGTTTAAGTAATAAATCTTATCCTCTGTTTTACTGATTGTATCGGTAAGCGACTCAAATCCTAAGAACGAAATAGTAATTATAAACTTAAATGGAGTGCTCTCTGCTATTGATAAATTTAATTTTCCATTTTCATCAGAAACAAGCGTGGTTTCTTTTTTTTGTTTTAAATCAACTACTTTGATATGTGCAAATGGAATGGGCTTTGAATCAACAGATGAAAATACTTTTATGACCTGAGCCTTGGCAAAAGGCACTTGCCCCAGAACAAAAATAACCAATATGGATAAAAATACTCTCATACGTTAAGGTTGAAAAGCCTGAATAATTACTGCTATCAACGGAGGAACAATACCTGCCGCTATAAGCCATTTACCACGTCCGGTAATTCCGTGTTTACCCTTTAAAATAAATAAACCTGTAATATTAATAACTATTAGCAAAACTGCAAATATATCTGAAATCCATTTCCACCCTTTTAAGCTGTTTCTATGCAACACGTTTGATTGATATACAATAGGGCGTTTTGAAACCTGTTCATAAATACCAACACCGGTGCTTAAATTAATATGCAAAGAGGCATTGTTATAATAAATTTTTACCTGATCGCTGGTTGGAGCATCATATACCTTAAAATGTTCCTCTCCTACTAACTTTCCAAATTCATTAATTACATTATCATTAATATCTTGGGCGTGGTATTCTTTATCAAGTTGCACAGTAGTTTTGGTTAGAATAAAATCGGGATTCCAATCGTCAACATGATTTAAAGCAATTCCGGAAATACAATACACTAAAATAAGTGATGAAAAAAAATAACCTAAATCTCGGTGAGTGGCTATGTTTAACCGTCTTAATTTTTTAATATTCCAGCCTGCCATTTCAGTGTTATAATGCTGTTTGTTTTTTTACTTTTTTAATATATTCAGAAGTAATATCAATTACCCATTGTTCTACATTTTCATCGGGCAATATTGCATCAGGCTTGTAGCTTACTCTTTGCTTAGAATCTTTAACTTTATCTACTCCCCCACCAATAATTCTTATCTGAAACTCTTCATCGTGAGCTACAAGTACCGGAATAACAATTGCTTTTTCCTTTTCCTTCAATACGGTATTAATAGCTTCGGTAGTTTTATCAGAGTTATATCTAACTATATGACCACACCAACCATAGCTATGCTTATTAATGCCGGTATTTTCTTTTACATATTCGGCAACATCATCAAACAGCTGTCCCCATTCTTTATCGTAAGTTTCATCACCATAGCCAATAAGTACAATTCCTTCTTTTGATGGTTCTTTTGATAAAGCATTAACTCTGCGCAATACATTCTTTTTTAATATATCTGTAAAATCAAGATTTGGAGTTATATAGGTTTTTGCTTTTGGGGTATAACGTTCAATTTTCTCAATTTTCAAAGCTTCTTTTGATTGGGCATCTTCTTTCTGACCAATAATGGTAGGAATATCGTCAAATGTATGCGGACTTACCGTTAAGAAAACAGGTACAATAATTACATCTGTATAGCCTTCTGCATCAAACTCTTTAAGCCTTGTAGCTATTGATGGCTCGGTATATTCCATGTGAGCCGTTTTAGTGCCTTTAATTTCGCCACCTGCCAAAATACGGTCTTTCACTTTATCCTCAAAATCGGTTAATGCTTTGCGCCATGTTTCAGAACGTGATCCATGATTTACCAATAACACGCCAATTTTTTGGGGAACATTTTCATCTGCCACATTATTCTTATTCTCGGCATTACTATTACAGGCTTGTAGAGCCACTACCGAAAGAAATAACAAAAATAGCTTTTGTAAATTGAATATTATTTTCTTGCTCATTCTAAATTCTATTATCTAAATTTTACTTACTTAGTTTTTAATTAATTTTTGGTTTATTATTTTGCCATCAACATTTATTGATAATAAATACACTCCTGAACTTAACACAGAGCTATTTATATTATAAACATTCATCCCTTTTTGGGTACTTATTTTTTGGTTCTCAATTGCTCTACCCGACAAATCATATATTGTATAAGAAGCATTACTAAAATTATTTTCAAAATTACAAATCAGGTAAACATTTTCGGAATTAGCCGGGTTAGGATAAACACTAATAGACACAGATGATGAAATATCAGCATCATTAATTCCGGTAGTACTCAATTTTTCTTTCTTAAATATATAATTTCCAGTAGCCGATCCTCCAAATCCGGTAAAAACTACTTTCCAGATATCTCCATTTTTACTCTTTACAAAATATAAAAGAGAATCCTGAATTTCCCAAGCCCCACCTGTAAATGATTTCCAGTCGCTCCCAATAATATTTATAGGGGTTTCAAAATTATGCGTAAACCAGTCGTTATAGTTATCTACATCACCTACTCCGGCAACCTTTACAGCCCTTACTCCTTTATTTAATAACACACCTGCAACGGTATATGGTACAGGTATAAAAGCAGTATATTGGGTAAACAATAAGTCCCAGTTAACGCTTGCTACAGGCTCACGATCAAGCTCTGAGTCATTTTGAAGCGAATAATATCCAAAATTCTTTCCGCTGAAACTTGATTTTGAAATAAAATGACTTACTTCATTGCTACCATCAATATTGGCATACTTAAAATTATATCCTCCGCCAATAACACTTTCAATAGCTATTTTTTTGTAATCGCCATTGGCTAATTTTATAATGAATAACGAATCGCCAATAATATTATGCGTTATTGGATTATAAACTCCCCAACCCACATCGTTGGCGTTACTTAATACCATATTGCGGTCAAAAGCTCCTAATACCCATGATGTATCGCTATTGTACTGTGGTGTCCATCCTGTTATTCCGGCTGTGTCGGCTGTGGCAAATGCATCAATGGCGCCATTGGGGTAAGTCCATAGCATTGTTCCATTTATGGAATTTATATGTACTGAGGTGCCAAAACCACTAATTTCAAAAGCTAAATCCCAATTGTTTTTTGGGGCTGAGCCTTTATTTCCACTCTCTAAACTATACCAAGATTGATTGGCGTAGGTAGGACTTAATGAAACTGTATCGTTAACCATTTGGGCCGACAAAGAAAATACACTTAAACTAAAAGCAAACGCAAGTAAATTCTTTTTCATATTCATTTTTTCTTAATAATATAATTAATAGTATTTATTTAAAACAATTCATTAACTAATTTCCTGCAACACTTTGCATCCTTAATTAATGGGGGCAAAAGTATTATTTAGAATTATTCTAAAGAATACCTTGTTTATGGTATTTTACTCAACTGCTCAATTAATAGGGCTTTAAAGGTATATCACCATCAAGTTTGAAGAGTTTTGGGAATTATCCCTTGACGTACATCAATAAAGTTGTAAAACATTAGTACAACCTTTGCAATAACATTAAAAAATAGAACACATGAAAACTACATTGCATAAGGCCGATACAAGGGGGCATGCCAATCACGGATGGCTAAACTCCTACCATACTTTTAGTTTTGCCAACTATTATCATCCCGAAAGAGTACATTTTGGCGCCTTGCGAGTATTGAACGATGATACGGTTGAAGCAGGAGCAGGATTTGGCAAACATCCACATAGAGATATGGAGATTATTAGTATTCCGCTTGAAGGAAAATTAACTCATGGTGACAATATGGGAAACAAAGGCACTATCAGTAAAGGACAGGTACAAGTGATGAGTGCAGGAACAGGTATAATACATAGCGAAATGAATGGGAATAATGATGAATTAGTAAAATTTCTCCAAATATGGGTAATCCCTCGAGAGGTTGGTGTTGCCCCTCGTTACGGAGAACTAACTATTGACAACTTCGCTAAAGTAAATGATTTTCAACAAATTGTTTCGCCCAATATAAATGATGAAGGACTCTGGATTAATCAAGATGCCTGGTTTATATTAGGAGATTTTGAAAAAGGTAATCAAAAAACATATCAATTAAAGAAAGAAGGAAATGGCGTGCATGTTTTTGTCATAGAAGGAAACATAAAAATTGGGAATCAAATACTTAATAGAAGAGATGGATTGGGGATTGAAGAAGTTTCATTGTTTAATATTGAAGCTCTTGAAAAATCTGAATTTTTAATTATGGAAGTCCCAATGATTAGGCTTGCTTAGCAATTGATAAATAAAATAAACTAAGTTTTGAGAAGCGTAAATATATCCTATTTACGCTTTTTTTAGGTCAATCCGTTTAATTTCTTCCTAATTTTAATATTTGACTTACATTAGTGCAATATTTTCATATATGAAAAAACTACTAATAATTATAGCATTTCTGTTTTGCGGCATTAGCTCTATTATAGCACAACAAAACTTTCCGGTTAATGGCGTAAAAAATGAAAAGAAAATTATTTATGCCTTTACAAATGCCAACATATTTATTGATTATAAAACTAGAATTAAAGAGGCAACCTTAATTGTTTGCGAAGACAAAATATTAGATGTCGGGAATGGCATTACAATTCCGAACAATGCTGTAGTTTATGATATGCAGGGAAAATACATATACCCTTCATTCATTGATATTTATAGTAGCTACGGCATAAAAGCTATGGAAAAAAGCAAGTCCTCTGAATGGCCTCAGTACAAAAGCTCTGAAAGTGGTGCCGTAGGTTGGAACGAAGCCCTAAAAACAGATTATAATGCATACCAGAACTTTTCAATAAATCAAAAAGAAGCAGAACAATTCCGCAATGCCGGTTTTGGTGTTGTTTTAAGTTTGCGCAAAGAGGGTATTTCCAGAGGCTCATCGACCGCACTTGCCTTAATTGATGAAAACCCGAATAAAGCCTTAATAAAAAGTAAAGCAGCAGCATGTTTCTCGTTCAATAAGGGAAACAGTACTCAAGTTTATCCTTCAAGTTTGATGGGCGCTATAGCTCTTATCCGGCAAACATATTATGATGCACAATGGTATGCCCTTGCTAAGAATAAAGAAAAAAATATAACGCTAGAAAGTTGGAATGAACTAAAGAATCTTTCACAAATTTTTGAATCGGATGATAAGTTAAATACTTTACGTATAGGACGTATTGGGGATGAATTTGGCGTAAACTATATTATTAAAACAAGTGGCAATGAATATCAACGTATGGAAGAAATAAAGAAAACTAAAGCCCGATATATTCTTCCGCTCAACTTTCCTGAGGCTTATGATTTAAGCGACCCTTATGATGCTGCTAATGTTTCGTTGGCAAGCTTAAAGCATTGGGAGCTTGCCCCTTACAATCCATATTTTTTTGAAAAATCAGGAATTGATTTTGCTTTAACCACGGATGGTCTAAAAGAAAAAAAAGATATTTTCAAACAGTTGAATAAAGCAATTTTAACCGGACTTACAGAGCAACAAGTTTTAAAGGCCTTAACCTATACCCCTGCCGAATTTTTAGCATTAAATCAACTTATAGGGAGCTTGAGAAAAAATTATTTGGCTAACTTTATTATTAGCAGCGGTAACATTTTTGAGAAAAATAATATTATTTACGAAAACTGGGTATTAGGTGAGCGTTACATCATAAATGATATTTATGAACCTTCCATTCAAGGAAAATATTCCTTTATACTCAATGACCAATCCTTTAAACTAACAATATTAGGCAATCTTGACAATAAGGCTTTTGAATTAAGAAAAGATACTACCAAATGTACTGCTAAGGGGAATTTCAAGAGAAACCGATTAACACTGAGTTTTGAAGTTAAAAATAAAACAATAAATGAGTTCTACCGTGTTTCAGCAGAATATAACAATAAAGATTTTATCGGCAAGGTTCAAATGCCTGATGGAAATTGGCAAAATATTAATATTAAATACTTAGAGGCTAATAAAGATACTGCTTCAAAAAACAATCATTTAAAAAATGAAAATAACGAAATCAAAGTAATATACCCTTTTTGTGCCTACGGTACAGAGAATTTGCCTATAGAAGAAGAAGTTATTTTGAAAAATGCAAGCGTTTGGACTAATGAAAAAGAAGGAATTTTACAGCAAACAGATGTATGGATAAAGAATGGCAAAATATTTAAAGTAGGAAAAAATTTGCTAAGCACTTCGGCAAAAATTATTGATGCTTCAAATAAACATATAACTTCCGGAATTATTGATGAGCACTCACATATAGCAGTATCACACCGTGTTAATGAGTCAGGACTTTCAAATAGTTCGGAAGTGCGCATTGCAGATGTAATTGATTGTGATGATATAAATATTTACCGACAGTTGGCCGGTGGTGTAACCACTTCGCATATTCTACATGGTTCAGCTAATGCTATTGGTGGACAATCACAATTAATAAAATTAAGATGGGGAAAAAGCCCTGAGCAAATGAAATTTGAGGGCGCTGACCCATTCATTAAATTTGCCTTAGGCGAAAATGTAAAGCAAACCAATTGGGGTGAAAAATACACCATACGATATCCGCAAACCCGCATGGGAGTAGAACAAATATATACCGATGCATTTACCAGGGCACTGGAATACGAAAATCAACTAAAAAACACCAAAGAAAATCCGGTAAGAAAAGATTTGCAACTTGATGCAATGCTTGAAATTATTCGTGGTAAACGATTTATTACTTGTCACTCTTATCAACAATCAGAAATAAACATGCTGATGCATGTAGCCGATAGCTTCCATTTTAAGGTAAACACTTTTACTCATATTCTTGAAGGATATAAAGTAGCAGATAAATTAAAGAAACATGGTTCAGGAGCTTCCACCTTTGCCGACTGGTGGGCTTATAAGTACGAAGTTATTGAGGCTATTCCCTACAATGGTGCAATATTAAATAAAATGAATGTTACCACTGCCTTTAACTCAGATGATCCGGAAATGGCACGCAGATTAAATCAGGAAGCTGCCAAAGCCATTAAATATGGGAATGTTAGCGAGGAGGAGGCGTTAAAATTTGTTACCCTAAACCCTGCCAAGTTACTTCATATTGATAGCAGAACCGGTAGTATAAAAGAGGGGAAAGATGCCGATATTGTTTTATGGGATAACCATCCTTTATCTATATATGCCAAAGTAATACAAACTTATGTTGATGGAATATGCTACTACGATTCGGAGCGTAATAAACGGTTGCAGGATGAAATACAAAAGGAAAGAAACAGATTAATTCAGAAAATGATGAACCAAAAAGATGCTAATGAGAATACACAAAAGCCTTTATTAAAAAATAAAAAGCTACAGCACTGCAACGACCATGAGTTAATAAACCATCAAAACGATAATCATGATTTTTAAAATAAATTCCATAAGCCCCGCATTACAGAAACTAATTATAGGCTTATTATTTTGCCATGGAAGCCTAACCACTATGGCTCAAAACCCCGCACCTGCTCCTGCGCAGAGCAAAAGCATTTTAATTAAAAATGTTCAATTACACGATGGCAACGGAAAAACCTACAACAATGCATCAATAGGTTTTAATGAAGGAAAAATTACTTTTCTATCTTACCTTAACATGGACGAAAAAAACAATTCGTGGGATAGTATTATTGATGCCAAGGGGCAACATGTTTATCCCGGATTAATTGCATTGAACACCAATATAGGTCTTTCAGAAATTGAGGCATTGCGTGCCATGAATGACTACTCCGAAACAGGGAGTATAAACCCTAATGCCCGTGCTATCATTGCATATAATACCGATAGTAAAGTTACACCAACTGTTAGATTCAATGGAATCCTCACGGCACAAATAACACCATCAGGCGGATTGGTTAGCGGAAATTCATCAATAGTTAGTCTTGACGCCTGGAATTGGGAAGACGCAGTATATAAATCAGACGAAGGAGTACATATTAACTGGCCTTCTATGAATGTATATTACGGGCAGAAAAGTAATGAAGAGGATTTTGAGAAAAAACAGAAAGAGAGAATTGAAAAAGAACTAAAAAATTTGGAAGCCTTCTTTGAAGATTCTTATAACTATCATCTAAACAATAAACCAAATCCTAAAAATTTAATTTTAGAATCAATGCGCGGCATTTTCGATAACACAAAAAAATTATACATACATGCCAATTTTGCCAAACAAATTATGGCTGCTGTCAATTTATGTAATAAATATAAAATTAATTTTGTGCTGGTAGGCGGTTCAGAGGCCAATATGGTTATCAATTTACTCAAAGACAACAATATTCCGGTTATATTAGGGCAAACTCACCAATTGCCGTTACGAGAAGATGAACCGATTGATGCTCCCTATACCCTCCCTAAAAAACTGCAAGATGCAGGAATTTTATATGCTCTCAGTTGCAATGGTTTTTGGCAAGTAAGAAACCTTCCTTTTATAGCAGGTACTGCTGTAGCATACGGGCTAACACAAGAACAGGCATTAAGCAGTATAACCATAAATGCCGCTCGTATAGCAGGAATAGATAAAACCACCGGAAGTATCGAAATAGGAAAAGATGCAACTCTCATTTTATGCCAAGGCGATATTCTGGATATGAAAAGCAGTGTTATCAACAGAGCTTTTATTATGGGAAAATCAGTAAGCCTTGATAATGTTCAGCATCAATTATATTTAAAATACAAGAGCAAATATAATATAGATTAACCAACATGACTGAGGAAGAAAAGAAAGGTTTACAAGACTTTATGCAAACATTTTTACAGTTGCAAGCCGAAGCGCAAAGTGCTTATATGGTGCAAGATGTAAAGAAGATAAACTTTTATGCCAACGCCTTAAATAAGTTTGGAACAACCCAACTTCAAGACCAGTTAGGAGCAGCTTATCAAAAAAAGCCCGATAATGAAATTGCTTCGTTTTATGAGAATGAAGATACTCATTGTTCAGCCCCTATAATTTTTATGATAAAGAAATATCATTACTTGCAATATAAGGAAATATACAGGATTTATGTATCGGCTATAAACCCTGTAAAAATGAGCTTTTCAAAATGTTATTTTGTAATCAACTTAAAAGGAAATTTTCTGATTATTTCACAGTATGCTTTCAATGAAAATCGTAAAAAACCTTCTCACCCTGAATGGGAGTGTTGTGGTGGTGAAGATATATACCTGTCGCGTTTAGGAAAGGCAATTAATGTGATAAGATTTCAAGCTCCTCATGATAATGCCGAGCAGATGAAGGAATATCAATATTAATATTTCAATTATTCAAAATCGGGATAGAGTAAATATTTAGCCCTTACGGTTTTAAACTTATCAATATCGGTCTGCCAGCTTGATTTAATTTGAGCAGTACTTAAACCTTGTTTAATCTGTTTTTGCAAAGTAGAGTTTCCGGCCAGTTTATTAAAAAATGAATTAAAAAATTGCTCCTTATTGGGGAAGTTACTATAGGCATTAAATAAAATCTCTAACTGTAAGCCCTTACCGGAATCTATGGTATTCAACAGATTATCATTGTTGCTTAAATCAAAACCATAACATTTCTTATTGGCATATAACGGATTGCTAGCTCCACTTAGGCTCTGTGGAGTAAAAGAAATTTCGCCATGTTGCATTTCCGGATGCCCATATTGCTGAAAAGGTTTGTCTGTTCCTCTACCTACACTTATTACGGTTCCTTCAAAGAAACATAAAGTGGGGTACAATAAAATGGATTTATGATTGGGCAAATTAGGCGATGGTTTAATGGGTAAGAAATACCTGCTTTGATGGGTGTAATCTTTGCAGGTAATAACCTGAAGTTTACACGGGTTTGCTGTTTTTATCCAGTTTTCGCCATTAATCATTTGTGCATACTCCCCTATAGTCATTCCATACACAACAGGCACTTTGTGCATTCCAACAAATGAGGCAAATGAATCATTCAAAACAGGACCATCAATATAAAAACCATTAGGGTTAGGACGGTCAAGCACAATCAATTCAACATTTTGTTCGGCACATGCTTGCATTACGTAGTGCAAAGTACTGATGTAAGTGTAGAAACGCACTCCTACATCCTGCAAATCAAACAGCATAACATCTATATCTTTTAGATCATTTTTGTCGGGCTTCTTGTTGCTTCCGTACAATGATTTTACCTGAATGCCTGTTAAACTGTCAATGTCATTGGCAACTCTTTCGCCTGCACTTGCAGTACCTCTAAAGCCGTGCTCGGGGCTGAATACATTAATTACTTTAATTTGTAAACTTAGTAAGGTATCTAACAAAGATTTTTTTCCAACCACAGATGTTTGGTTGCCAACAATAGATACATTCTTTGATTGAATTAAAGGTAAGTATTTCTCCATTCGCTCTGCACCGCATTGTATATTGCCCTGAGCGATACAAGAAAAAGTACAAAAAACAGTAATTGATAAAATCAGAAATGTTCTTAATAAGGTATTCATCATAGTGGTGTTATAAGTTATCAAAATTATACCAATTATTTATCTCAGCATAGGTTAAACTATTATCAAACATCTCGTTCATATTATTATTATTCAACAAATTCTCAGCCATTTTTTTAATATAAGATGCCATTGCGATGGAAAAACGAGCCCCGGTGCTTAATCGGTTGATTTTAATACTTTGCAATTGTTCAATATTAAAGTGGTCAGATGCCATGATGTTTATCGGTAAATTAATATTACTTCTTAGCGTTTTAATAGTTTCTAAATCATATACAAAGGGAATAAAAATACCATCAGCTCCGGCATTGGCAAAGGATTGAGCACGCTCTATGCATATTTTAACTTTACGCTCTTGGTCAAAAGGCAACAACATGGCATCAGTACGAGCATTCACAAATAAATTTAAGCCTTTGTTTAAAGCTAAAGTTTTAATGGTAGTAATTTCCTTGGTTTGGTATGAGATATGATTCAGTTTTTCAGTATGTTGATATCCGTCTTCCAAATTAAGCCCCGAAATTCCAGTATCTATCAGGCGTTCTATAAAGTCGGAGAACAAATTTAAATTGTTTCGGTAATACCCTCCTTCAATATCAGCAGTTACAGGCACTTCAACGCATCTTGCTATTTGCTTAATAACCTGCAACATCAAGTCAGGTGGAGCAAATTCACCATCCATATATCCCAAAGCCCAAGAAACACCGGCACTCGTAGTAGCTATTGCCTTATAACCTACATTTTCAAACGCCTTTGCCGACAAACAATCCCAAGCATTTGCCAAAACAAGCATATTTGCCTTATGGTGTAAAGCATGAAATAATTCAACTTTCTCTTTTTGTAAATGAATACCCGACATTCCTTTTTATCATGATAAATTAATTACGCGGCACTTTTCTTCTCTATGTCCGGTAAAAATACAGCTACAAGCCCCAACAGAGGCAAATACGAACATAATTGAAACACATATTCAATGCTGGTTTTATCAGCAATTAAACCCAGTAATGATGAACCCATTGCGCCCATACCAAAGGCAAATCCATAAAATAAACCGGACACCAGACCAAGCTTTTCGGGAAACAACTCCTGCCCATAAACAATAATAGCGGGAAAGGCTGAGGCCAAAATAGCACCTGTAAATACAGACATAATAGAGGTTAAAATTAAACCTGTATGAGGTAACAACAATGCAAAGGGTGTTATCCCGAAAATTGAAAATAAAATTACTTTTTTTCGACCATACTTATCGCCAATTGGCCCACCAATGATGGTACCGGCAGCAACCGCAAACAAAAATACAAACAAAAATAATTGCGAACTTTGTATTGAAACTCCAAAATGATGAATCATATAAAAAGTAAGGTAGTTTTGCATAGAAGCCATGTAAAAAAACTTAGAAAAAATAAGTACCATTAAAAGAACAACCGTAAACACTCTTTTGCTATTTGAAAGGTGTGTGGGTTGGTGGATAAAGGATGCTGACTTCCCGTTTCTGTTGAGATTCTGATTCTTGTACCATTTCCCAACCTTCATTAAAATAAAAATAGACAACAATGCAAAAATAGATAAATAAGCAATGGCATGTTGTCCGAAAGGAACAATAATAGCTGCTGCAACTAAAGGTCCAAATGAGGTTCCGGCATTGCCACCTACCTGAAATAACGATTGTGCTAGGCCTGCACGACCACCTGAAGCCCATCGAGCTATACGAGATGATTCCGGGTGAAAAACAGATGAGCCGGTACCAATCAAAGCCACAGAAAACAATACCCTGTAAAAAGTAGTGGCAAAGGCTAAAAATAATAATCCGCAAAGGGTAAAACACATCCCTACTGCCAATGAATAGGGTTGGGCTTTTTTGTCGGTATAATAACCCACCAAAGGCTGCAATATTGAAGCTGTAAGTTGAAAAGTTAGAGTAATTAAGCCTATTTGGGTGAAACTTAAGTCATAATCTGTTTTAAGCTTGGGATAAATAGCAGGAATTACCGCTTGTAAACCATCGTTCAGAAAGTGAGCAACACTTAATGATATCAGAATTGGAAATACCGTTGAACTATTTTTTTCTTTTAGTTCCAAAAACAATTTGATTAATTTTTAACTAACACTCCTAATTAACAATCATCATTTAATTGCCTTACTTTTTATAGAAAATCTCAATATTAGCCGAAATTGCTACATCGTGGCCAACTACTAAACCACCCTTTTCCATAATAGGGTTATATTGTAGTCCGTATTCTAAACGATTAATACTACCGCTTACTTCAAATCCTGCTCTATAATTTCCATAAGGATCTTCTATAATTCCATTACTGATAACTTTTAACGATATAGTATGAGTAAAATCTCTGATGGTTAAGTTCCCTTTCAATTCATAATCTTCTTGATTTATTTTTACTATTTCGGAACTATCAAATGTTAATATCGGATAATTTGCAGCATCAAAGAAATCGGCACTTTTTAAATGGTTATCTCGTTGTTCAACTCGTGTATCTATTGAATTTATAAGGGCTTCAAAATGAATTTTTGAAGTTAAAAAATCATGTCCGATACTTTCTACATTAAGTTTAAATTGTTTAAATTCTCCGGTAACTCTAGACATCATCATGTGCTTTACCTTAAACTGAACCTCGGAGTGTGCAGGGTCTAACTGCCATAAAATTGTTGACATATATATTATTTTATTAATTAAAGTTCAAAATTAATAATTAAAACATCTATATCAATAATCGTATTCAGTAATAATACGCATTATGAAACACGTCCAAGCCAAATATTGAAATCTTAACTATTAACTTTATTAATCACGGCTTTAACACAAACGCAAACATCTTTTATATGAATAAATAAAACACATTTATAGCTTATTACAATCTTGCCGTGTTACCTTAGTTACAAAATAAATGATTTTAAATATAAACCTTTGTGGCATAATCATCAAAAATACAATTGCTATGAGTTACTACTTTTCAAAAAAACTTACTTCAGGTTGGGACGATACCAAAACCAAAGTTACCGAAGCCTTGAAAAATGAAGGGTTTGGCATATTAACCGAAATAAATATTAAAGAAACTTTTAAGAAAAAGCTTGATGTAGATTTCCGTCCATATTTAATTTTAGGTGCATGTAATCCAAATTTTGCCTTTAAAGCATTAAGCGCTGAAAAAAATATTGGAACCTTATTGCCGTGTAATGTTGTTATGCAGCAAAATGAAGATGGAATGATTGAAGTCAGTGTCATTAATCCGGTGGTTTCAATGCAGGCTGTTGTGAACCACGATTTAGAAAATTTGGCCTTAGAAGTTAGTGCTAGGCTAAAGCGTGTTATTGAAAGTTTGTAAACTAATATATAATGCTTTAAGCAGAATTTATCATACTTTGAATTGTATTATTTGTAAAAAGTTCAAAACTTAATACGAAACATGGATAGTTTTGTACATTTGCCCCTACAATGTTGTATAAATATAACTTATTTGTTAAATAGTTAAATATGCGCAGGTGGCGGAATTGGCAGACGCACTGGTCTCAGAAGCCAGTGGGGTAAAACCCGTAGGAGTTCGACTCTCCTCCCGCGCACGTTAAATTCATGTTCTGAAGGATAAAAGAAAACCAACAAAAAAAGTTGCCCGCAAGGCAACTTTTTAACTTATAAATAGCACCTAGGTTAATTAATTTCGACCCAAATTAATACAATAACCCAAAAAACTATGTCTTTTATCATTACGTATCTCATTTTATTTTCGTTAGTGCTTTTTTGATTTTTTTTATTTTAGCCTAAAATCAAATGTTTTCAAACGGTATATTATTCTTATTTTTGCCAACTATATTTAAAAATTAAAGCGATTGATTTCAATTGTAACAGAATATTCATTGTGGCTGGGCATATTATGTATTGCTCTGGGTGTTTTATATTCCTATGTACTTTACCATAAAGGTGTAAAATACCAAGGCTTGCCAAAATATACAAAATATGTTATGATAGCCGCCCGCTTCTTAACAATAACCTTTTTAAGTTTTTTATTGCTTTCCCCTTTAATCAAAACCTTATTGCGTACGGTTGAAAAACCTATTATTGTAGTAGCGCAGGACAACTCAAGCTCATTAACTTATCAGTCTGATTCTGCTTACTTAAAAGGCAAATACCGTCAGGATATTAATCGTGTTATTGAAGAATTAAGTGATAAGTATGAAGTAAGAAAATATCTTTTTGGTGAAAAAATTTCAGAAAATAAAGAACCGGATTACACCGAGAAAGCAACTAATATTACAACACTTTTTGATGAACTTGAAGATAGATATGTAAATCGCAATTTGGGTGCAGTTATTTTAGGAACTGATGGTCTGTACAATCAGGGCGAGAACCCTTTATACAAAAGCAAATCTTTAAAATGTCCCATATATACAATTGCCATGGGCGACACCGTGGTTAAAAGAGATTTGATTTTAGCTAAAATAAATCATAATAAAACGGTTTATACAGGCAATAGTTATCCTTTAGAAATAATGGTTCAGGCCAAAATGCTGAGAGGGCAAAACGCTAACTTAGTTATTGAAAAAGATGACAAAACCGTTTTTGAACAAACTATAAATATTACCTCTGATAATTTTAGCAAAAATATACCGGTGCAGCTTAAAGCTGAAGGCAAGGAAACTATACATTTAACCGCTAAACTTATTCCTCTCAAAGAGGAGATAACTATTGCCAATAACGTGCAACATGTTTTTATAGAAGTTATAAACAACAAGCAAAAAGTTTTAATTCTTGCTGATGCTCCACATCCGGATATTGCAGCATTAAGAGAAAGTATCGAGAAAAATGAAAACTATGAAGTTGAGTACAGCCTCATTAACGATTTCCATAAAAATACAGACGCCTATCATTTGGTGGTACTTCACCAATTACCCTCTGTAAGTGTGCCTAACCATAAAATATTTAGCGACTTGCAAAAGAGTGATGTTTCGCGTTTGTTTATTGTAGGCAACAACAGTAATTTTAATGCCTTAAATACAATGCAATCTCTTGTAAATATTAGTGGTGTAAGGCCAAAGTTTAATGAAGCCCTACCTTCTCTAAATTCAGGATTCTCACTCTTTAATTTAATCGATAATACCAAACAAATAATTAATTCATTTGCACCATTGCTCACTCCATTTGGAAATTTGAAAACAAGTGCCGGAGCAGCCGCACTTTTTAATCAACAACTTGGCACCGTAGCTACCAACAATCCTTTAATTGCTTTTAATGAAATAAACAATGTAAAAACCGGAATAATATTTGGCGAAGGCTTGTGGCGTTGGCGTATAAACAATTATCAAAAAGTTCAAAATCATGATGCTTTTAATGAAATCATGGGCAAGATAGTGCAATATATGAGTGTAAAAACCGATAAAAGTTTGTTTCGTATATCACATCAAAACTCTTTTAACGAAGGCGAACAAATAAATTTTGATGCTCACCTTTATAATGAAAGTTATGAAGAAATAACCGAACCTGATATTAAAATAGATATTACCAACGAACATGGTAAAACATTTAGTTTTCAATTTTCTAAAAATGATAATGGTTACTATTTGAACATTCCATCATTGCCGGTGGGCTATTACAAGTATGTTGCACAAACCCAATCGAGCAGTAAAACGCATAAAATGCAAGGTTCATTTGTAATAAAACAGGTAAATGTTGAGGCCTTGAACACTACTGCAAACCACCAATTACTCCATAATATTGCACAAAAAACAGGCGGACAAATGGTGTTTCCTTCCCAATTGAATCAACTAGAAAAACTACTTAATGAGCAGGAAAATATTGTACCTGTTTCATATACCGAAGAAAAACTGCAAAATCTTATTTCGTTGCGTTGGATATTTTTTATTTTACTGGCTTTCTTATCAGTAGAGTGGTTTTTGCGTAAGCGTTATGGCGGTTATTAATTTTAATATACATACTGTGTCAAGAAAAATTAATTTTACAAGCGTGCATAGAATAAATTTGATGATGCCTGAACCATTTCAAAAATCAATATTCTTTGTAAAATCAAGCAAATTGCCATGAAAAAAGACGTATTATATTTTTGTCATCTTAATACTTCTTTTACCAAGATAGATACCATTATTTTAAGTAAGGAATTTAATGTAATTCAGTTTGTGTTTAACATCAAAAGTCCTATAAGTATTCTTTGGTTATTGATAAAACAAAAATGGTTTTTGATAAAAAATATTTATAGAGCCGATTTGTTGTTTTGTATGTTTGCCGGGTATCATACCATACTTCCGGTTATTTTTTCAAAATTGTTTAACAAACCCTGTATTATTGTAGCCGGTGGTATTGATGCGGTTTCTTTTCCTTCTGTTAATTACGGAAATTTTAATAAAAGAGTGCTTGGAAAAATTACCGCATTATCTTTTAAATGGTGTAGTTATATAGCCCCAATCTCTGACTATTTGGTTGACAGCCCCTATACCTATCAAAACAATGATTTTAAAAGACAAGGTTTTTTGTTCCATGTCAAAAATATAAAAACCCCATATAAGGTGGTGTACAATGGCTTTGAAACTCATTTATGGTATTATCAAAACACCCCCAGAGTGCCTAATACCTTCTTAACTATTGCAGCCAATATTGAAAATGAAAGCAGACGTAAGATTAAAGGAATTGATATGGTACTTGAGGCAGCTCGTTTGTTTCCTGAGTTTTCATTTACCATTATTGGTTGTAACCCACAACAAAATGTACTAAAACTGAGTAGTAATGTCACACTTCTGCCTTTTGTTCCTCATGATGAATTACGCGAAATTTATTGCAAACACGATTTTTACCTGCAATTAAGTATGAGTGAAGGTTTTGGGAACACCTTGGCCGAATCAATGCTGTGTGGGTGTATTCCAATAGGAGCCAATGCAGGTGCCATTCCGTTTATTATTGGAAGCAATGGATTTATTTTAAAAAATAAAGAGGTAAATGAATTAAAGTCTGTAATAACACAGGCTGTACAATATAAGAACAAAGATGAAATGCGTGCAAAAGCTCGCCAATCTATTCTCGATAATTTTAGTATTGAGAAAAGAAGTGCAGCTTTGTATGAAATTATTAATAGGTTGATTAAATCATGAAACTGTTTAACTCGTTTAACATACCCGTTGATACTCCAACAGCACAGCGCTTTGAAAAAGCAAGCATTTCGCTTGAAAGTAAACTCGTTAATATTAATATAGATAAGCTGCCGGTTTCTGATTATACAAAGAAATACTTTAAGGACTATCAGCGTAAGTTAAGATATAGTTTACAGGCTTGCAGTTATATTCTAATGCACGCTTTACATCAGTCAGGAAAGAGGATAGATGAAATTTCTATTGTTGATTATGGTGCAGGCACAGGTGTTTTAGCTATGTTAGCTCAAGAAGTAGGTTTTGCTCATGTTATTTATAATGATATTTATGACATCTCTTGTAGAGATGCAGCTATAATAGCCGAAAATGCTCAAGCTAAAGCGCAAGATTATGTTTGTGGCGAAATGATTGATTTGGTTAATTTCTTTAAACAAAGGAGTTTTAACTGCGATATTATTGTTTCGCGCAATGTAGTTGAACATATTTATGATTTAGAAGATCATTTTAAAGCATTAAGTAAAATCCCTTCTCAAAAACTTACCCTATTTTATGCTACCACGGCCAACAACCATAACCCGCTAACCGTATGGTTTACACAAAGAATTCAAAAACGGTTGGAGCATGAAGGAATGAGTAACAAATGGGGCAAAGAACGCGATTCTTTGAAAGCCTATAAGCAAATGCGTCAGGAAATTATTCAGTCACATTTCCCGGAAATTAAATCCAAAGATTTGTTGCAACTGGTAAAACTAAGTCGTGGTATGGTAAAAGATGAAATAATAAAAACCGTTGAACTATTTAAAAATTCAGGCCGGTATCCTGACTTAAAAGTAAAAGGAAAAAATACTTGCGATCCCTATACCGGCAATTGGGCAGAACATTTATTAGATCTGGAAGAATACAAAAATCTATTTCAGAAAAACGGATTTGATTTTAAAGTGGTTAATGGATTTTATAACACCAATTATCAGAATAAAGTATTTAACTTAATTACCCCTTTGGTAAATTTTATTATCCGAAAATCAAATCTGATGGGTTTGCACCTTGCTCCATTTATAGGCTTGGAAGGTACATCAAAAAAAGAAATTTAATATACTAACGAAGCCATTTGTTTGCTTAAATTTCTACGGCTGTATTTTTGATGCAAGTCATTTTTTGTCTTAATTGATTTTTGATTTAAATACTGTTCTACTAAACTTTCCAGGTATGTCACAATCATCTCTGATTCGTTTTTTTCAAACACTTTACCGGCTTCACAATCATTAATAATAGCGGCCGCATTGCCATGCTTTGGGCCTATACAAACAATAGGATTACAAGCCGCCATGTATTCAAACAGTTTACCTGTTAATATGCCCTCATTATTCTTAACCTCCGGAATAAGTAGTAATAAAACATTGCTTTCAAGCAATAATTCCACTGATTTTTTATGAGGGACATGCGCATTAAATTCACAATGACCAGAAATTGCATGATGAATTTTTTTTTGCATATCGTTACTAATGCTGCCTGTAAACCGAACCAAAACTCGCAACCTGTTGGAATATTTTTGTATTACTCTTTTAATCGCATCTGTAAAAGTATCAATCGGGTAATTATCGGCCAAAGTGCCATTGTAACCAATAATAAAAGATGAAGGGTTATGTTTAATATTTATCCGGATAAAATCTTCCTCATCATATCCATTAGGGATAACATAAACTTTTTCGGGATGAATGTGAGTAGATTTTTGCAGAAACATATTTTTAATAAAATCACTCACTACAATAATCTTATCGGCATTTTTCAGAACTTCTCGCTCATAGCGCAAATCAATCGTTTTGGCTAATGCCGTGTGGTTCATTTTGGGATAATAATATATATCAGTCCATGGGTCACGAAGATCGGCAATCCAATTAACATTATATTTCTTTTTTAATTTTAAACCAACCAGTTGAGTAGAATGTGGCGGACTGGTAGTGATTATAGTTTTAATATTTTGTTGGGCAATAACTTTACTACCGGCCTCAAAGGCATATTTATTCCAGCCTCTGCGAGCATCAGGAATAAAAAAGTTCCCTCTTATAAAACGTGAAATTTCATGTTTCCAATTATCATCATCATTAGCAAAACCGGCAAAAGGAATTTGTTTTCTGCCTGATAGTTTTTGATAAAAACCCAGCGGTTCAAAAGAGTTAGTTTTAATAATTTCGAGTTCAGGAGAAATTTCCTCAAATAAGGTTCTATCAATAACAGGGTAACTTGCCTTATCTTCCCGTACAGTTACAACCGTAGGCTTTACCCCAAATTCAGGAAAATATTTGCAGAATTTCAACCAACGCTGCACCCCAGCCCCACCGCTTGGAGGCCAGTAATAAGTAAACAATAAAACCTTTTTAGTTTCATTATTCAAAAGGCTGTAGTTTTAATGAAATTAATATTCTATTAAACAATTTACTGACACTCAATACAGTCATCAACTTTTGTAAATGTCAAATCGCGGTTAATTAATTGTCCGTTATAGGTCTGATATGGACTATCCAAGTAACGATCAAATTCAACTCTGGTCATACATCCCAAAGCTATTCTAAAGTTACTTCCTTTAATTTTACCATAAACGCAACCAATAATTTCACTATCGGCTTTTTGGCAGCCTGATAATAGAAATACGGCCGAGAACAAGGAGAAAAAAAATGTGCGGGTTATAATTTTGTACAACATCTTTATAAAAAATACGGTGTAAATATAAAAATAAATTTATATTTGCCCTATTAAATTTTAAATAGGGGTGCTTTAGCTGTTGCTAAGGCTGAGATTATACCCGAAGAACCTGATTCAGATAATGCTGACGTAGGGAAACGGAACAAGCTTGCCGGCTAAAGACCTCATTAAATAAATATATATATAAAATGAGAGTCTTTATTATTCTTTTAAGTTTGTTCGCTTTGCAGGTTAAAGCACAATACTCTATTCAAGGCAAAGTTATTTCAGCCGAAAATGATTTTAAAATATATGATGGTATATATGCCGAACTGTTTCCTGGAAATAAATACGCTGAAATTATTAATGGCACTTTTAAGTTTGAGCAATTAAAAAAAGGGGTTTACCGATTGCAAATTCAAGCTATTGGTTTTGAAAAGTACAATCAAAACTTTTCGTTAAATAACGATACAACTATTACGTTAATTCTAAAGCCTTCAGTAAAGTTTAAAGATGAAGTGGTAATATACGGCACAAAAAATTTGGCAAATTTCACTTCCGTTCAATCTTTATCTAAACCGCAAATTGAAGAGAACAACTTCGGACAAGATGTACCCTATTTATTGCAAAATTTTACCTCTGTAAATGTGAGTTCTGATGCCGGTGCCGGAGTAGGATATACCAACATGAGTGTACGTGGAAGTGATGCTACACGTATAAATGTAACCATGAATGGAATCCCTTTGAATGATGCTGAATCGCACGGTGCTTTTTGGGTAAACATTCCCGATTTTTTATCTTCGGCCGAAAGTATTAGTTTACAAAAAGGAATTGGCGCATCAACCAATGGTGTAGCAGCTTTCGGAGCCAATCTAAATATTCAGACAAACACCCTTAATGCCGAGCCTTATGCCGAAATTAATAATAGTTATGGTAGTTTTAATACATTAAAAAACACTATCAAAGTTGGGACAGGATTACTCAACGAACATTTTACGGCAGATATTAGATTATCAAACATCAGCTCTGACGGCTATATTGACCGTGCTTTCAGCAATTTAAAAAGTTATTTTGTAAGTGCAGGATGGTATGGTAAGCATAGCATTATTAAGTTCAATCAGTTTACAGGAAAAGAAAAAACTTATCAAGCCTGGAACGGTGTTCCGCAAGATACTTTAAAAACAAATCGTACCTACAATGAATTTACCTACAAAAACCAAACCGATAATTACACCCAAATACATCATCAATTAAATTATTCATACACTAAAAGAAACATTCTCATCAATGCGGGAATGCACTACACACAAGGTCAAGGGTATTATGAAGAGTATAAAAAGAATGCCTCTTTAGCCAAATATAATTTGGATAATTTATATATTGGTAACGATACTATTACTAACACCGATTTGGTTAGAAGAAGATGGTTAGATAACGACTTTTATGGAACCTTATACTCTATTACCTTTAATCCTGATTTTAGTTCTGAAAAAAGAATAAAAACTAAGGTAGTTGTTGGTGGTGCGGCTAATCAATATTTAGGCAACCACTTTGGCGATATCATATGGAGCCAATATGCCTCCAACAGTTTTATTGGCGACAAATATTATGATGATGATGCTTATAAAACAGATATTAATCAATATTTCAAGTTAGATGTATATTTACCTCAGGCATGGTCATTATTTACCGATTTGCAATACCGCTATATTGACTATCGTTTTACAGGTTTTAATGATTTGTTGCGACCAACACCTCAAGATGCTCAATACCAATTTTTCAATCCCAAACTAGGATATATGAAATTGCAAACCTACCAACAGCAAGAAGGAAAATATATACCCACAGGCTATAAAACTTATGGGTTCTTTGGATTTAGCCATCGAGAACCGGTAAGGGTTGATTTCACCAATTCAAGCACCAACAGTCGCCCAAAGCCCGAGAAAATGTATAATGCAGAACTTGGTTATGAAAAAATATTCGCAAACAAAATAAACTTAAAGTTTAATTACTACTTACAATATTATATTGACCAATTAGTACTTACCGGGCAAATTAATGATGTAGGTGCCTACACAAGAACCAATGTTGACAAGAGTTACCGTAGTGGCTTTGAAATTGAATCAGAAATTTATATCCTGAAAAACCTAAAGTTCTTTACAGGAACAACTATCAGTAAGAACAAAATTGCATCCTTTACTGAATATATTGATGATTACGATTTAGGAAATCAGCAAACACAAAACTATAAAAATACTGATATTGCATTTTCGCCCAATGTCATAAGTTCTGAAGGAGTAGAGTATAGATATAAAAATAGCCAAATTACTCTTACTCATAAGTATGTTGGTAAACAATATCTTGATAATACCCAAAATAGCACTAAAATGATAAACTCATACAACTATGCCAATTTACAAATAGCCCATACCTTTAAAGCTGTTAGATTCAAGAGTATAACTATTGGCTTAATGATTAATAATATTTTCAATACCTTATACGAATCAAATGGATACACCTATAGTTATATTTATAATCAGGAACTCATTAAAGAGAACTTCTATTTCCCACAAGCAGGTATAAATTATATGTTTAATTGCAGTATAAAATTCTAGTTATTAGTTTGTAGGTAAAAACTTTGGAAAATCTATTTTTTCAGTTATTATTGCAACTTTAAATAATTAAATTATGAAATTAAGAATTGAATCAGCAGGCAATACATTAAGTCCCTCGTTAAAAAAATTTGCAAGTGAAAAATTAGGCTCTCTGGATAAGTATTATAAAGACATTCAGGAAATAGAGGTTATCCTCAGCTACGAGGTTAAAGGTGGAAAAGACACGGTAAACTGTGTTTTAAATATTCGTGTACCGGGAAAGGATATAAATATAAAATCTAAATCGAATATTTTTGAAGATGCTATTTTAAAAGCAGCCGACTCGGCAAAAAGTAAACTACGTACACGCAAAACTCAAGACATTAAAGCACAGAGAGCAAAATCACCTAACCGAAAAGTGGCTGCAAAGAAAGCATTATAATTTTTTTCGGTAGTATCTCATACTAAACCGCTAACAAGTAGCACAATATAACCAATCAAAATAACACATTGATTTAATATCCTCTTTTTCATTTTGCAAATCACACAAAGCAACTCCAAGTTGTTGATCAACTTCCTCAATTGAAT
>WBZR01000309.1_pt2 | contig 80355 bp, 61 predicted proteins | sample 5204231 | NCBI WGS metagenome assembly WBZR01 (sample SAMN12412403, study PRJNA552823) | activated sludge metagenome | isolation source: activated sludge from anammox sidestream of wastewater treatment plant... | place: USA: Virginia | collected 2017-08 | reverse complement strand
ACCTGGCGGGCTACCGGCTCTATCGGGGAACCAGCGCGGCGTTCGTGCCGGACGGGGCGAGTCTGGTGGCTGCGCTCGCCGACACCGGCTACGCCGACGCGGGCGCGGCGGGGCGCTGGTACAAGCTGACGGCGGTGGACGTGCACGGCAACGAGTCGCCGGTGGCGACACTGTCGCCGTCGGGGACGCTGGCGGTGGACGGCCTCGGCGCGGCGACGCTGGCGTTCGCGCCGCCCTCACCCAACCCGGCGAACGCGCGGACGGTGCTGCGCTACACGCTGCCGGGTGCGGGGGCGGTGAAGCTGGCGATCTACGACGCGGCGGGCCGGCAGGTGCGGGTGCTGGCCGCCGGACCGCGCGAGGCGGGCGAGCACGCCGAGGCTTGGGACCTGCGCGACGAGGGCGGACGGGCGGTGCGCGCGGGGCTCTACTTCGCGCGCTTCGAGGCGGCGGGTGTGGCGCGCGTTCACAGGGTGGCCGTCACGCGCTGATCGGGAGCGCCCCCCGGGGCCAGGCGGCCGCTCGTCCCCGGGCGGCCGCTCGACCCCGGGCGGCCGCCGCAGGAGAAGGCCCGCGCCGGTGGAGCGGCGCGGGCCTTCGTGCGCCGGGTGCTTCGCGCGGATTGCCGCCTAGTGCGCCCAGAAGTGCGCGAACTTTCGCCACCAGGCTTCGATGATGTCGCGCGGGTCGCATTCGGGCTGGTCGTAGTACTTCAGATACTCGCCCCTGGTCCTCGCCAGGATTCGCTCGTCCTGCGTGACCAGACTGAGCGCGTCCTGAACCCTCTCGCGAACGAATGGGTCCGGGTCGTCCACGCGCCGGATCAGCGCCGGCACGACGCCCGGTCCCATCTGCCCGAGCTTCTCGCTCGCGCTCCACACCACGATCTCGACGTCGGAGCAGCCGCCGATCGAGTAGAACGACGTGTCGGCCAGGTGCGCCATGTAGTAGTCCAGGGTGTCGGGGTTGACGGCGAGTTCGTCCCGGGTGAACGGCGTGGAGATCGGGATCGGCCCGGGCACGCCGTGCGCCATGATGCTGTCGGCCTGGGCGAGCGCCCGACGCGTCTCGGCCCGCTGGGCCACGCCACCTGGAATATCCACCCAGCGCGTGAACATCAGAGCGCCTCGAGGCGTCTGGACACTGTCGCGCAGGACTCGTTTCCGGGAGAACCTGGACGCCATTTCGGCGACCGCGCCGGCGCGCCGTGACGCACGCGAGTCCGCGTGACTGCTCACGACCCACACCTCCGGAAAGTTCGTCGTCGCCGCCAGCACATCGCGGTACAGCTGACCGATCTGCGCAGGTGTCGGGTTCGCGTTCGGCAGTGCGACCGGCATGACGACGACGCCTCGCGTGGACAGGGCGCGCAGGTCGTCGAGGAGCGCGCGATCGGCGACGACGAGGACTGCGGTGCTCTCCGGCCTGCTCGTGGCGAGGATGCGCCCGACCAGGCCGGGTCCGCGTGGCGGTGCGGCCAGCGAGGCGCGTACGTGAATCGAGCACGCGCAAACGGCGCAGAGGAGGACGACGGACCACCGCGGAACGCGAGGGCGCGAATGCATGGGGCGGTTATCGGCACGCGAGCTTGCGGCATCCAGCGGTCGCAAGCGATGAAGCCCGCGACCCCGCGCGGGAGGCTCGCTCCCGACTCCGCGCCCGGGGTCCGGACGCCGCCTCGGGGCGATGACGGCGGGTGCTCGTGCCGGCCTGGAATCCGCCCCGCGACCTACCGCACCGTCATCGCCAGCACGGTGAGGTCGTCGGTCGGGGGGCCGTCCTCGAAGGCCTGCACGCGGGCGAGGACTTCGTCCACGATCGCGCGCGGGCCGTCGGCCCGCCGCGCCCGCACCGCGTCGAGCAGCCGGTCCACGCCGAACAGGTCGTCGTCGCCCTCGGCCTCGGTGACGCCGTCGCTGTAGGCGAGCAGCACGTCGCCGGGGCCAAGCGTCACGCGGCCGAGCTGACAATCCCAGTCCTCGAAGGCTCCGAGCACGGTCGCGGTCGCATCCAGCCACTCCGCCGCGCCGCCGGCTCGCAGCACGAGCGGCGGGTTGTGACCGCAGTTGATGTAGCTGAGCCGCCGCGGGGCGTCGGACCACACGCCGAAGAACAGGGTCGCGAACTGGCCGGGTTTCGTGGACTCGCGCAGCAGCCGGTTCACCTGCCGCAACGCGCGCAGCGGATCCTGCGGCGTGCTGCCCGTCTGGCTGCGCAGGTGCGCCTGCAGGTTCGCCATTCGCAGCGCGGCATGCACGCCCTTGCCCGAGACGTCGGCGAGCGCCAGCCCGACCTGCCCGGCCCCGAGCGCGAGGTAGTCGTACCAGTCGCCGCCCACGCTGCGGGCCTGGGCGCAGTGCGCGGCCAGCGCGGCGTTCGCGAGCGCGGGCGGCGCCTTGGGGAACAGCTCCGCCTGCACGTCGCGCGCGATCCGCAGCTCGTGGTCCACGCGCCGCGAGAAGTCCATGCGTTCGGCAAGCCGTTCGGCGAGGCGAATCACCTCGAAGGCGACCCCGGCGTGCGCCGCCGCCGCCAGCAGGCGCGCCCGCAACGGCGCGTCCACGGCGCCCGCGCCGACGGCGCCGAGCGCGAGCAGTCCCACCGGATGGTCGTGGCGGTCGAGGATGGGCACGAGCGCCGCGGGCGCCTCGCGCAGGCCCAGGCGCGCGCCGAGCGGCGCGAGTTCGTCACCGTCCCACAGCGCGCCGCTCCACAATCGCTCGCTGGCCGCCGCGTCCGCGTCGAGATCCAGCACCGCCGCGTGCGAGCCCGGCTCGGCCGCGGGGACGAACGCGCCGTCGGCGCGGCGCATCCACACCTCGAGCCATGCGGGCGCGGCCAGCTCGCGCAGGTGCGCGGCGAGCAGACGGGCCAGCCCGGGGCGATCCGAAGCCGCGGCGGCGCGCCGCGTGAAGTCGTCCATCGAGTCTCTCTCCTTGAAGCGCGGGGCGGCAGTCTACCCGAGCACCCGCCACAGGAGGAGCGCGACGGCCACGACGTACAGGGTGCCGCACACGGGAAAGATGCGGTCGGCCGCCCACTTCGGCAGGAACAGGTCCGTGACCGAGCCCTTGAGCGCGCCGCGGCGCTCGGCGAGCACGGTGAGCGGACAGCGCCAACCCGAGCGCCACAGCACGAGGCTCTCGATCAGGAGCGCCGTCACGGCCACCCAGGTCCACGGGGTGATCCGGCCCGTGAGCCCGCTGTAAAGCGCGTACACCGTGCACGCGCTCAGGATCCAGAACGCGATCGAATGGACCAGCTTGATGCCGAACAGGGTGACCTTCACCGCAGCGAGAAGCGGATGGGCACCGCCACCCACACCATGACCGGGTGCCCGTTGGAGAGCGCCGGCGTGAACACCCACTGGCGCGCGGCCGCCACCGCCGCCTCGTCGAGCAGAGCGACCGAGCGGTCCACGTGCACGTCCTTCACGCGGCCGTCCCTGCCGACCAGCACCCGGAGCCGCACGGTGCCGTCCACCCCAGCCTCCAGCGCGATCTCGGGATACTCGGGCTTCACCTGCGTGACGACCGCGGGTGGCTCGTCGTAGAGGACGAAGTCCCGCAGCCCGGGCACCGCTTCGTCGGCGGGTGGAGCCGGCGTCGCGACGCCGCCATCCGACGGAGTCGCCGCACCCGCATCCGATCGCCGAAGCTCGTCCTGCGATGCGATGGGCGCTTCGGGCGGCGCCGTCGCGTCCGGCACCGGAACGGGATGCGCGGCGCCCGCCGGCGATATGCGCGGCGCCGTCGGCGGCGTCGGCAATGGCGCAACGGGCTCCAGCGTGGGCGGCGGCTCGAGCGTGACCACGACCGGGTCCGGGAGGAATCGTTCCCCCGCATGGCGCGCGAGCCATGCGCTCGCCGCGAGCAGGAGCGCGAACAGGATGACGAGCCCCGTGCTGGCGGTCGCCAGTGCGCGGATGAGGTGGGTGTCGCGCACTTCGAGAAGCTCGGGCGCCCCGTAGGGGACGAACTCGTACAGCGTGACGCGGGGTCGGTTCATGACGCCTCCGGTTCCGCCCGGCACGGGCGACTGTAGTCCGATTACGCCCGCGGCGCGACGGCTATTCCGGAGCCGATCGGGCCCGGACGAGAGAAGGTCGGCGGCGTGCGGCCGCGACCCCGGAATCCGTAGCATTCGCCCCGGCCGCCCCGCTATCCTGCGCGACTCGTGACCCTCTCTCCCGGCACCCGGCTCGGCCCCTACGAGATCGTCGCCCCGCTCGGGGCCGGCGGCATGGGCGAGGTCTATCGCGCCCGCGATCCGCGGCTGGGCCGCGACGTGGCGATCAAGGTGCTGCCCGCGGAATTCGCGCGGGACGAAGAGCGCATGCGCCGCTTCACGCGCGAGGCGCGTGCCGCCGGCTCGCTGCAGCATCCGAACATCGTCACGGTCTTCGACATCGGGACCGAAGGGACGGTCACCTACGTCGTGCAGGAACTCGTCCCGGGCGGCTCGTTGCGCGACCGCCTCGCCCGCGGTCCCGTGCCGCTGCGCGAGGCGCTGCGGCTCGCCTCGGGCGTCGCCGCCGGACTCGCGGCCGCGCACGAGAAGGGCATCGTTCACAGGGACCTCAAGCCCGAGAACGTCGCGATCGCCGACGAGGGCCGCCCGCAGGTGCTGGACTTCGGCCTGGCGCGCGTCGAGCGGTCGCTCGACGAAGCGACGCTCACGGCACAGCCCACCTCGGCCGGCATGGTGATCGGCACGGTCGGTTACATGGCGCCCGAGCAGGTGCGGGGCGAGGTGGCCGACGCGCGCTCGGACGTGTTCGCGCTCGGCACGATGCTGCACGAGATGCTCTCGGGCGGCCGTCCGTTCTCGCGCGGCTCGTCGGTCGAGACGCTGCACGCGATCCTGCACGACGAGCCGCCGCCGCTGCCCCCGGGCGTGCCCTCGCACGTGGCGCGCGTCGTCTCGCGCTGTCTCGAGAAGGACCCGCGCGCGCGCTTCCAGTCGGCGCGCGACCTCGCGTTCGCGCTCGACCTGGTGGCGGGCGGGAGCCCGGCCGCGGCGGCCGGGAGCGCGGCAGGCGCGACCGTGGGGCCGCCCCGCACGCCCGCGTGGATCGCGGTCGCCGCTGCGCTCGCGCTGGCCGCGGCCGGCTACGCGATCGGCCGGCTGACGGCGCCACGCGCGAATGTGAGCACGGTTCGCGTCTCGACGCTCTCGCAGGGCACGCGGGACATCGAACCGGGGGTGGCTCCCGACGGCCGGTTCGTCGCGTTCAGCTCGGTGCGTCCGGGCGGCATGGGCATCTGGATCACCGACATGACCTCGCGCAGCGAGGTCCGCCTCACCACCGGGGCCGATCACTATCCACGCTTCACGCCCGACGGCGGAAGCGTCCTGTACACGCGGCTCGAGCGTGCCCGCCACTCGCTCTGGCGCGTACCGGTCCTCGGCGGTTCGCCCCGGCTCGTGATCGAGGACGCGGATGACGCCGACATCGCACCCGACGGGGATCGGATCGCGTTCCTCGCCGGGACGTCGGACAGCAGCGGCGCTCGCGCCCAACTCATGCTCGCGCGCTCCGACGGCACGGCGCGCCGGGAACTCTGGTCCGTCGGCTCCGTGATCCTGGCCAATCCGCGCTGGTCGCCGGATGGCCGATCCATCGCATTGATTCTCTCGGGCAGTCAGAACAATCCGGGCACCCTCGCGATCGTGGACGTCGGGAAGGGCACGGTCCGCCGGTTCGCCTCACCCAACGGCGGAGTGTTCTCGAGTCCGGCCTGGGACGGCTCGGGCCACGGCATCATCGTGGCCGAGGGCGAGGGCACCCTCGCCGTCACACGCGGCGCGGCGGCGCGACTGTTCCGTTTCGACGTTCGCTCGGGCCGCTTCCAGCTGCTCGGGTGGCTCAACGAATACCCCACGATGCTCGACCTGCTGCCCGATGGTCGGCTCGTGTTGTCGAGTCTGCTCGTCCGGCAGAATCTGCGCGAGGTGGCCCTGAGTTCCCGGGGCGGCGAAAACGGCCGCTGGCTCACGGCAGGGATGGCCATGGACCGGCAGCCTGTGTACGCACCCGACGGACGGTCGGTCGTGTTCTCCTCGAATCGCGGCGGCACGCTGGACCTTTGGGAGCTCTCGCTCGCGCGCGGAGAGATGCATCGCGTGACCGACGATCCGGCCGACGACTGGGATCCCGTCGTCACACGCGACGGCGAATCCATCTTCTGGAGCTCGAATCGAAGCGGCGCGTTCGAGGTGTGGAGCGCGCGCCGCGACGGCTCCTCGCCGCGGCAGGTCTCGCGTGACAGCCTCGACGCCGAGAACCCGGGGGTGTCGCCCGACGGGCGATGGATCATCTACAGCTCGTCCAACGTCGCGAAGTCCGGACTGTGGCGGGTCGGAACGGACGGCGGCAACGCCGAACTGCTCCTGCGCGGCATCACGCTGATCCCCGACCTCTCGCCCGATGGCCGCTACGCGTCGGTGATCCTCGCCGTGGGCACGCTCGAGGCGAACCTCACGGTGGTGGACCTCGAATCGGGCAGAGTCCTGCCCTCGACCGTGCCGCTTCGGGGCACGCCCGGCACGGTGCAGGTGGGCCGGTCGCGCTGGACGCCGGACAGTCAGGCCCTCGTCTACCTGGAAGTGCGCGACGATGGCCACCCGGTCCTGCTGCGGCGACCGCTGTCGGCCTGGCGCGGCGAAGGCGGCCAGGCGGACACCCTGTTCGCCGGCTCGTCCGACGCGATCGAATCGTTCGGCTTCTCGCCCGACGGCAGGCATGCCGTCCTCTCCGTCGTGGACTGGCTGTCGGGCCTTGCCATCACGAACAGCGTGCCGGGCGTGGCGCCCCGCAGATCGGCGAAGTAGGGTCGCGGGCGGCAGCGAAGTCGGCCCCGGGTCGGCCGGCGCCCACGCGGCTGCGCCCTCCGACGGAAGTCGCGACTCTGGAAGGGGAACCTCCCGATCGCCCCCGGACGACCCGCGCCTACGGCGCAGTCGCGGCCTGCTTCGCCGCCGTCCCGATCGTCTCGTCGAGGAACTGCACCGCCCGCTCGTAGAAGTAGATGCGGTTGTCGAGCTTCTGGAAGCCGTGGCCCTCGTCGGGCGCGATGAACACGCGCGGCGACTGCCGGCGGTCCTTGAGGGCGATCGCCAGCTGCATCGCCTCCTCGACCGGAACGCGTGGATCGTTGAAGCCGTGGGCGATGAAGAACGGCACGTTCATCTTGTCCACCTTGTGAATGGACGAGATGCTCTTCAGGAACTCGGGGTCGGTGAGCGGGCCGTATTCCGCCTCGCGCAGCTTGCGCCGGTAGCCACTGGTCTTCTCGAGGAAGGTCTGCATGTTGACGATGCCGACGACGTCAATCGCGGCGCCGAACAGCCGTTCCTTGCGCGCGCCGCTGTCCACGCGCTCCTGATCCTCGACGATGCATGCGACCGACATGAAGCCGCCGTACGAGCCGCCGTAGGTCGCGATCGCGCCGGGCCGCGCGTAGCCCTGCTTCACCAGCCACTCGGCGGCGTCCACGCCATCGCGCACGCTGTCCCAGCGGCCCTTGTAGTTGTCGAGCATCTGGTACTCGCGGCCGTAGCCCGTGCTGCCCCTCACGTTGGGCATCAGCAGGCCGTAGCCGCGGGAGACGAAGTACTGGAGCGCGGCGCTGAAGCCCGGGCGGTTCTGGCCCTCCGGGCCGCCGTGGTAGTAGACGACGAACGGAATCGGGTGACCCGCCTGGTGGCCCTCGGGCAGGTACAGGAACGCCGGGATCGGCCGGCCGTCGAAGGCCGGGTAGCGCACCAGTTCGGGCAGGCGGAAGCGCGAGAGGTCCACGCCGGCGTCGTCGGTCCAGGTCAGTTGCTTCGTCACCGGTGCGCCGCCCGGCGTGAACGTGGTGGCGTAGGCCTGTCCGGCGTTGCGCGCGTTCGAGAGCGACCAGACGAGCGTCGAGCCGCGGAACTCCGAGCCGCCGACGACGCCCTCTTCCATGGGCGGCGCCGCCATCGGCTTGAAGCCCGGCACGGTGTAGAAGTGCGGCACCGCGTAGCCGTCCTCGTTCGTGATGACGACGAGCATGTCGCGGCGGTCGTTGATGCCGGCGCCGTCCAGCTCGAAGCCCGCGAGCGACGGGATCGCGTCGGTGATCCTGCCGCTCTTGAGATCCCGCACGTACAGGCGCTGCCTGCCGCCGTTCAGGTCCGAGGAAAGCAACACCGACTTCTCGCCGGGCAGGTATCCCTCGGCGCTGCACGATGCCGTGCCACCCGCGGGCGCGATGGTCAGTTCGGTGCGCTTGCCGGTCGCGAGGTCCATCTCCCAGACGTGCGCGTCGGAGGCCGACAGGCGGTTCGAGAGCAGCACGCGCGAGCCGTCGTCGGTCACGCCCGCGACGCGCCAGCTTCCGGGCTCGCCGAGAATCCGGCGCGCCTTTCCAGTCGCGAAGTCGTACCGGTAAAGGTAGAAGTCGTTCGGGCTCTCGTCGTTCGCCGAATAGAAGAAGCCCGAGCCGTCGCGCAACCAGGCGTTGATGGACGCCTGCACACGGGGGTTCGCGAGCACCGGAGTGAGCGGCGCGATCCCTGGCGCCGTCGGATCAATTAGCGAGAGCTGCGTGTTCTCGTCGCCGCCGCGCGCATGGGCGATCACGCAGCGTTTGCCGTCGGGCGAGAGAGAGAAGCTCGAAACGCCGTCGGGGAAGTTCGTGAGCTGCGTGCGCACGACCTCGCCCGGCGCGTACGAGGCGTTCGGCCCCGGTGCCTTCGGCGTCACGCGGTAGAGCTGCCAGACGCCGTCCGGCCAGTCGCGCAGCAGCAGCGAGCCGTCGGGCAGCATCACCGGCGTGCCGGGCGTGCGGACCTTGAGAAACTGAACGACGGACGGCGAGTCGGCGGCGGTCGCGAACGGCGCCAGCGAGGCGAGCGCGAGCGCGACGAACACGGGCCATGCGCAAGGGCGGGTCATGCGGGCGACTCCTGAGCAGCGGACGGGCGGCACGAGGGGTGGTCGTGATGCGAGCGGTCACGCTAGCACCACGGGGCTCGATTGAGTACCCGATATCCCCGCTCCCGTCCGTCCGCGCCTCGCGCGTGCTCCAGGCCGCGCGGGCGATGCGGTTCTGGTTCGCGGGCCGTCGCGGAACGCAAACTTTCCGCTGCCCCGGAGCCGGCCGGACGCTAGACTTATCGGCCATGCGACCCAACCTCCCTCCCCGACTCGGACCGGCGGGCCACGCGCTTCTCGCGGCCGCCCTGATGGCCTCCGTCGCTCCCGCGCGCGCGGCGACGACGGTCACGCTCGCGATGGGCGCCGGCCCCGACACGGTGACGCTCTCGCATGCCTGGAGCCATCGCTCGGTGGACGTGGGGCTGGTGCTCGACCTGACCGGCAGCATGACCGGCGAGCTGAGCAGTCTGAAGAATGGTTTCGCGACGGTCGCCGCGTCGCTGCAGGCCGCCTACCCCGACCTTCGAATCGGGGTCGCCGAGTTCGAGGACTGGCCCTGTGGCGATTACGGCAGCCCCGCCTACGGCGATCTGCCGTTCCACCTCGTCCAGCGCTGCACTTCGAATCTGCCGCAGGTGCAGACTGCCCTGAACGGCCTCGGGATTCGCTTCGGCGGGGACGGACCCGAGTCCGGGTACGACGCGATCCACCAGGCCGTGACCGGCGTGGGCGTCACGACCGCGTCCTGCGGGAGCGTGCCCGCCTTCAATCCGGCGGCGGGCCTGGTCGCCGGGGTCGCGGACGGTGGCGGCGGGGGCCTGGGTTTCCGCGACGGCGTCGCGAGCCGCGTGATCGTCGTTTCGACCGACGCCGACTTCCACGAGTCCACGGACTATTCTTTCTTCGGTCCCGCGAGCCGCGCGGCGACGCTGGCCGCGCTGCAGGCATCCGGCGATCGCTTCGTCGCGATCCTCTCGAACAACGGAAACTTCGCCGTCGCGCAGGCGCAGCTTCGCGAACTGTGCACGACCTCGGGCACGATTACGCCGCTGGCCTACGGCAGCCTCGCGATACAATGCGAGACGGGCGTCAACGGCAGCGGCGCCGCGCCTGTGAACGGCGCGTGCCCGAACGTGTTCCTGATGCCGGGCAACGGGGTGGGCTTCGGCACCGCGCTGGCCTCGGCGGTCACCAACGCGCTCGACGCTTCGCCGTACACGCTGACCCTGTCGTTCGCCGGCGTCGCGCTGCCTCCGGGCGGCACCAGCGCGGAGTTCGTGCAGGAGTCGGCGTTCACGGGTGGAGCGAATCCCGCGTTCGCGCCCGTCCCGGGCGTCGCGGACGCTGGCGCCACACTGCTCGGCTCGTTCGCGACGGGCAGCGCGGACCTGCGCCTGGTGCTCGAGAACCTGACCGTGGCGGGCGGCAACGATGAGCAGTACTTCCCGCTCGTGGTCGAGACGCGGGCCAACGGCGCAGTCGTGACGCGCGATACGATCGTGGTCGAAGTGCCGCGCCCGCTGGCGGTGCCGCCAGCGGGAGTGGCATCCGGCCTGCGCCTCTCGCCCGCCTCGCGCAACCCGTCGTCCGGTCGCACGGGTGTCCGCCTGTCGCTGCCCGGAGCCGGTGTGGTGACCGTGGCGGTGTGCGATGCCGCCGGGCGCCGGGTGCGGACGCTCGCCTCCGGCATGCGGCCCCCGGGCACGCATGCGTTCGAATGGGACGGCACGCGCGACGACGGCAGCGGCGCGCCGGCGGGGATCTACTTCGTACGCGCCGCCTGGGGCGAACAGCGCGCGAGCCTGCGGATCACGCGCCTGCGGTGATCCGGCCGGGGCCCCGCGACCGGCCTCAGACCTCGAACGCCTCCGCCTGCCACTCGAGGCCGAGTTCGGCCGGGGGCGCCATGTAGCCGAGCAGCGCGCTCGCGGCGACGACTCCGGGCGAGGCGAGGTAGCCCTCGCCGCCCAGGCCCATGCGGTTCGTCCAGTTGCGGTTGAAGCTCGTGATCGCGCGCTGGCCCTTCGCGAGCGCGTCCGGCCCCTGACCGAAGCACGGGCCGCACCACGACTCGCGGATCTGCCCGCCCAGCGAACGGAACACGCCGGCGATGGACTCGCCGCCCAGGCGCGGGTCGGGCGTCTCGATGCGCTTCTTGACCCCGCCCGAGCCGGGGAAGATCACGAACTCGGTCGCGGCCTTCTTCGCGCCCTTCGCGCGCGCGGCGCGCAGCACGAGCGCCGCCGAGAGCAGGTCGTCGTAGCCGCCGTTGGTGCACGAGCCGATCATCGCCTTGTCGAAGGTGATCCGCTCCTTCGCCACCTCCTCGGCCGGGAACGCGTTCCCGGGGCTGAACGGCTTGGCGATCATCGGGCGCACCTCGCTCATGTCGAGCGTCTCGTCCAGCTCCCACGCGACGTCGGCGCCGGGGGCGAGCGCGGGGTACGGCAGGTCCTTCATGCCTTTCGCCGCGAACCACGCGTAGGTGATCTCGTCGGGCGCGAAGATGCCGTTCCAGCTCTCGGCCTCGGCCATCATGTTGCAGATGGTGTTGCGGAAGGCGATCGGGAGCTGCCGGCGCTCGTCCACGAACTCCACGCTCATGCCCTGCGACTGCTTCGCGCCCCAGCGGCGCAGCAGCTCGAGCACGAGATCCTTGCCGCTCACCCACGGGTTGAGCCGGCCGCGGAACGTGACGCGGCGCGGTTTCGCGACCGTGGTGTAGATGTAGCCGGTGCTCCAGCCGAAGCCGAGCGTCGTCGAGCCGACGCCGATGCCGATCGCGCCGTACGCGCCGTAGGCGCGCGAGTGCGAGTCCGCGCCGGGGATCATCATGCCGGGGTGCACGAGCCCCTGTTCGGGGAAGTAGAAGTGGAAGATGCCGTCGCCAGGCGTCGCGTAGTAGGGCTTTTCGATGCCGTGCTTCGCCGCGAACGCGCGGCCGATGGAGGTCTGCTTGTCGTCGGCCTCGACGCCCGTGAAGACGAAGTGGTCGTTCGCGATCGCGAGCTGCCGCGGCCAGATGGCCCCGCCGCCCGTGATCTGGTTGAAGGTGTGGATGGCGAACGGCGCGGTGCCGTCGGAGGCCGGGAGCAGGTCGGCGTAGACGCGGATCGTCTGCCCGGCCCTGACCACCGCGTCCTTGTCCACGCGGTGCGCCCACAGGATCTGCTCGCTGGTCGTGAGCCCGCGAGCCGTGGCCGCGTCGGGCCAGACGATTTCGGGTTTCGTCTCGACGCTGCGGCGGAACTCGCGGCGCCCGACGGCGAAGATGCCGCCCGAGCGGCGGATCTCGTCCTCCTTGGGGCTCAGCGGCACCGGCGAATAGTCGCGGCCCTGCGTCAGGTTGCGCAGCGCGCGCGTGTCGGGGTCGAACTCGAACTCGTCGCCGTCCTGCGCGTCGGCGACGGCCTGCGGCGCCTGCACGACGTGCAGCCCGAGGTTGAACGCGTTGCGCCGGAAGATGTCGCCCATGTTGTTGCCGCAGACGACGACCAGTTCGTGTCCCTCCTCCTCGGCGACGCCCTTGAGCCCGGCGGGGCTCATCTCGCGCGAGGAGCCGATCGCGAAGCGGTCACCCGCGATGACGAACGTCTCGCCGGCATGCACGCGGGCGCGAAAATCCGGCATCAGGTAGCGGAACGAACCGGCCTTCCAGCGTTCGTCGAGCGTCTCGAGCGATTCGCTCACGCAGTCGGCGGCGGGCGTGATCTGGTCGGTGTCGATGGCGTCGAGCTTCTTCCCCGGCGTCCTCGGGTCCCAGAAGATCAGCGCGCGGCCGCGCACCCTGCCGGCGCCCGCGTAGGCGTCGCCGGTGGCCGCCGCCTCGGGCAGCGACGCGGCGGTCACGCCCGGCTTGAGGCGCGCGGGCTGGAGCGTGTGCATGGACGAAACCCCTTTGTCTGGAAGGCTGAGGACCCGGAGCGGCGGGAATGCTAGCCGCCGGGCGGGCCCGGAATCAACCGCGTGCCTCCCGGGGCCGGCAGGCGCCACGGCTCCGCGGGCGCGGACCGCGGCGCGCGACGCCGGACGCGGAAGCGAACCGCGGGACCGCCATGGACCTGCCGCGCGGATCGCCGCCGCTCAGGCGGCGTGGCGGTCGGCGGCTAGGCCGCGGATCTGCACGTCGAGCACGCGGTCCTTGTGGACGAGCAGCGTGCCGCGCGCGGTCCGCAGCGGGAAGAAATCCTCGTCGCCGTTCAGGAAGTCGGAGACGCGGTTGAACTCGTGCGGCATCTCGAACGCCAGCACGCCGTCGAACGTCGCGCCGCCGGCGAGCCGGACGCGCACGTGCTCCTCGCGCGTGTGCTGGTAGTGCAGCGTGCGCACCAGCTGGGGCGCCACCTCGGGCCCGGCCGCCAGCCACTCGACCTGCGAGCGCACCACGAGCAGGAACGCGTCGTCCTCCGCACGATGGAACGGCAGCATGCGGATGCGGGCGTTCAGGCGTTCGAGCAGCGTTTCGGGGCCGTCGTGCAGCTCGGCGTTCGGCGCGAGCGACAGCCGCCCCTCGAGGGGCGCGCAGCCGATCAGCGCCAGGCTCACCGGCACGCGCAGCTTCTCGATGTTTCGCGACATGCGGTCGGGTCTCCGGGCTTCCGTCGCGGCGGTTTTCGGCAGGCGCGCCGCCCGGAATGAGGCCAACTTGGCCCTCCAGACGGGGGGCGAAGGGGCCGAAAACGCGGGGGACGAAAGTCTCCGCCCCGGCGGCAGACACCGGATCCCCCGACTCCGCGCGGACCGCGCGCGGGAGGGCGCATGGCTCGCATCGACGCGATCTTGAAACTGGTCAAGGAACAGGGCGCCTCCGACCTGCACATGACCACCGGCTCCCCGCCGATGGTGCGGATCAACGGCGAGATCACGCCCATTCCCTACGAGCCGCTGACGCGCGAAATCAGCGAGATGCTGCTGTTCGAGATCATGGACCCGGCCGCGCGCGCACGCTACGACCAGCACAAGGACGTGGACTTCTCGTACGAGGTCCCGGGCGTGGCGCGGGCGCGCTGCAACATCTACGAGCAGAGCAAGGGCCCGGCGGGCGCGTTCCGCATGTTGCCGAGCCAGATCCTGACCCTGGACCAGCTCGGCCTGCCGCCCATGCTCGCGAAGCTCACCGAGATGCCGCGCGGACTGGTCGTCGTGACCGGACCTCCGGGCACCGGCAAGTCGAGCACGCTGGCGGCGCTCATTGATCACATCAACCGGACGCGCCGCAAGCACATCCTGACCATCGAGGACCCGATCGAGTACCGGCACGAGAACCAGCAGTGCCTGATCACCCAGCGCGAGGTCGGCCGCAACACGCCGAGCTTCGCCAAGGCGCTGCACGGCGCGCTGCGCGAGGATCCGGACGTGATCATGGTCGGCGAGATGCGCGACGTCGAGACGATGGCGCTGGCCATGACCGCGGCCGCGACGGGCCAGCTCGTGTTCGCGACGCTGCACACCATGAGCGCGACCCAGACGGTGGACCGCATCCTCGATTCGTTCGACGGCGAGCGACAGGCGCAGGCGCGGCTGATGCTGTCGGAGTCGCTCAAGGGCGTGCTCGCGCAGCGGCTGCTGCGGCGCTCCGACGGCGCCGGCCGCGTGCTGGCGCTGGAAATGCTCATCGGCACGCCGGCGGTGGCGGCGCTGATCCGCGAGAAGAAGACGTTCCAGCTCCAGAGCGTCATCCAGACGGGCAGGAAGGAAGGCATGCAGTGCATGGACGACGCCGTGCAGCAGCTGGTGCGTGAAGGCGCGGTGTCGGCGCAGGACGCCCTTCCCCATCTTTCGAGCAAGGAACTGCTGCCGTCGCTCGAGCGCGCGGCGCCCCCGCCGCGCGCGCAGGCGGCCTGATGGCGCCGGTGCCCGCGCTCGGCGGCGAGCTGGGGCTGCTGAGTCTGTTCGACCTCGGCCAGCTCCTGCTGCTCAACGGCGCGACGGGCGAGCTGTGCGTGACGCGCGAGGGCCGCAAGGGCTACCTCTACTTCGACCGCGGCCAGATCGTGAACGCGGTGGACGACGAGTACCACGAGGGCGAAGGCGCGGCGTACACCCTGTTCAGCTGGAAGTCCGGCACGTTCGAGTTCCACGCGCGCCCGGCCAGGGGCGTGCGCGTCGTGACCGAGGGCACCGAGGCGCTGATGCTCGAGGCGGCCCGGCGCATGGACGAGCTGGGGCTCGGCGAAGCGGGCGAGGAAGCCAAGCTCAAGCAGCGCGCCAGCGCCCTCGACGCGCTGCGCGAGGCGTTCCACTCGGTCGCCGTCGAATCGGGCGCCGGCGCGTCCGAGTCGGACGGCGCACCGGGCTCGCCGCTCGCGCGCCTCGCGGGCCCCGACGACGTGCTGCTGCTGCGGCCGGGCCGGCGCACGCGCGTGCGCATGAACGGCGCCTGGCAGGACGCGGGCGCGGCGCCGCTCGATCCGTCCGCCTACGAGCAGCTTCGTGCGCGACTGCAGGACGCCACGGCGGGCGCGAAGGAGCCCGCCCGCGTGCACCTGACCGCCGGCGAGGACGGCCGCCGCTACGCGACCGCGCGGCTCGCGGGCGAGCACGAGGCGCTGTGGGTGCGCCTCGCCGACGCCCCCTCACCGGCGCTCGCGAGCCTGCCGGGCGGTGAGGTGATCGCCGCGCAGATCGCGGGCGCCAGCGGGCTGCTGGTGGTGGCCGCTCCCGAGCCGGGAGCCGCCGGGCGCTTCTTTCACGCCTGCGTCGCGCACCTCGCCGCCTCGCGCGGCGAGGCGCTGCTGCTCGTCGCCGAGGCCGGCCGCGCGCCGGCCGGCGACGGAACCGGGGCGGTGCTGCGCGCGGGCTCGCGCGACGCCGAAGCGGTGCTGCGCTCGTGCGCGCCCGGCTGCGCCGCGTTCGACGCCGCGCATGCTCATCTTTCCTCCGCGGCGCTCGGGCTTTCGTCGCTCGTCGTCGCCGGCATCGTCGCGCCCGGCCCCGAGGCGGCGGTGCCCGCCTGGTGCGCGCGCAACGGACGGCGCGCCGGCGACGGCATCGAGGAACTGCTCGCGCGCCTCGGCGCCTCCGTCGCCTTCGCCTCGTCCACCGATTCCACCGCCCGGCTCGTGCTGACCCGCGCCGAGGCGCCGGCGGCTCCGGCCGTCCACCGTCCGCCCGCGAAGCGGGCCGCCTGACCCTGGTAAAAAGGAGGTCGCATGCCCATCTGGGTGATCGTCGCCTTCGTGGTCTTCGACGTGGCGCTGGCCCTGTTCGTGTTGCGCACCGTGCTCGCCAGGCGCGGCGGGCTCAAGGCCGTGCTCGGCACGGACCTGCGCAACATCATGGAGGTCTCGAGCGAAATGGAGCGCGAGACCGAGAACTACCTGCGGGCGAACTGGAGCGGCGACCCCACGACGCTGCCGGTCGCGCTCGGATCGCTGCTCGACCGCTTCGAGGCCCGCGTGCGCGACCGCCAGCTTCCGGTGACGCGCGCCGAACTCAAGCCGATGCTCGGCCGCCTGGTCCTGGCGCAGCGACTGGCCAGCGGACACGACGTGCAGGAGGCGCTCAAGCGGGTTGCCTGAATCGCCCGCGAACATGCGTCAAGGCCCGCGCGGCGTCCGGCCGCGCGGGCCTGTCGTTTTTTCCCTCCGCGGGCGCCGCGGTCTACTTCCGCGCCATCTCCATGCCCTTGAGCATCGCCAGCACGTAGTCGCGCGTGCTGCTGTCCTGAACCGCGACGCCCAGCACCATCTCGAGCGCGGGCTTGCTGCTGCCGATGCGCACGATCACCTGCTTGGCGACCTCGTCGTTCCTGAGCAGCGTGTCCACCACCGCGAAGCGCGTGGAGTCCACCGCCACGAGCTTGTCGAGGACCTGCCCGGTCAGCGCCTTGTTGGCGACGATCGCGTCCATCACCTGCGTGCGGAACTGCTCGTTCGACGCGAGCTGTTTGGCGACGTCCGTGCCGCAGCCCGCCAGGACGAACACCGCCACTCCCGTCACCACCGCGATTCGGCCCAGCTTCATGAGCTCTCTCCTTAAGAAGGGGTTCGTCCGTGCGCGCGGGCGTCAGACGCCCGCGGGTCGCTTCAGGTGCCAGTCGCTGCGCTGCTGGTAAAGGCCGCCGATCTCCGCGAGTCGCCGTTCCGAGAACGCCGGGCCCATGAACGCGACCGACGTGGGCAGGCCATTCTCGCCGAAGCCGTTCGGCAGCGCGAGCGCGGGCAGGCCCGTCAGGTTGCCGGCCGGAATGACCGGCGGACCGCCGCTCACCCCGGGGTACGCCTCGCTGAAGCCGCGGTCCGCGGGATAGGCGACGGTCGCGCGGCACGGCGTGGCGACGACGTCGTAGGTCGCGAACAGCCGCTCCATCGCCGCGCGCATCGGCCGGCGCAGTCGCATCGCGTGCAGGTAGTCGAGCGCCGGCGTGAGCAGGCCGGCGTAGCCGCCCGTCCGGTCGGCGGGGCACCGGAGCTTCGCGACCTCGCCCGACTCGAGCAGTTCGCGGAACGCCGAGGCGCCCTCGCAGCCGACGATCGTGCCGACCGCCGGGCCCCACGGCAGGTCGGGCCACTCGACGTCGCGCGTGACGATGAACGAGTCGGACAGCGCGGCCAGCGAACGCTCGAAGTTCTCGCGCACCGCCGGCTGGACCTTTTCGGTGCAGCCCGCGGGCACCGCGACCTTCCAGCGGATCGCGTGCCTCGCCGGCCCGCCCCAGGCGAACGTCCGGCCCGTGCAGCTGTCATCGAGCGGATCGGGCCCGGACATCGCAGCCAGGACCAGCGCCGCGTCGTCGGCCCCGCGCGCCATCGGGCCGAGCTTGTCGAGCGTCCAGCACAGCGCCATCGCGCCGTGGCGGCTGACGAGTCCGTAGGTCGGTCGCAGTCCGGTCACGCCGCAGAACGCCGAGGGCGTCAGGATCGAGCCCGAGGTCTCCGAGCCGATCGCGAACGGCACCAGGCCCGCCGCGACCGCCGCGCCGGGACCGCTGGAGGAGCCGCCGCTCCAGAACGCCGTGTTCCACGGCGTCAGGCCGGGGCCGGTGAACGAAGCGTCGGCGTGGTCGTAGCCCATGCCGCCGGCCAGCTCGACCATCGCCAGCTTGGCGACCAGCACCGCGCCCGCCGCGCGCAGTTTGGTGACGACCGTCGCGTCGTGGTCGAACACCTGATTGCGGTAGGGCTCCGCGCCCCACGTCGTCGGAACCCCCTTCGTCGCGAGCAGATCCTTCACGCCGTAGGGAATCCCGTGCAGCGGCCCGCGCGACCGGCCCGCGCGCAGTTCCTCGTCCGCGCGCCGCGCCTCGGCGAGCGCGCTGTCCTTCATGAGCGTGACGACGGCGTTGTACTTCGGGCCCAGCGATTCGAGGCGCGAAAGGCTCGCCTCGGCGAGCGCGACCGAGGTGACCTCGCGGGCGCGCAGCCGGTCGCCGAGCGTGCGGATCGGCGTGAACATCAGGTCGGCGGCGGTCATGGCGTCAGTCCTTTCGCGCGCCCGGCGGCGCCACGTGCGACGACGGCTCCGGCAGCGCCCGGAACGTGAAGTCGGGTTCGTCCCCGTTGGCCAGCTTCGTCGCGGCGAGCCGCCTGCCGGTCGCGAGGTCGCCGCCGAGATCGCGGGTCACGCTCTCCCACTGTTCCGCCGTGAGGCGATCCCTGCCGAGCCGCTGCTGGAGGATCGAGGCGAGCGCCTTCGCCGCCTCGGACGGGGGCTCGGGAGCGCCGGCCGGCGGCGGCGCCACGGCCGGAGCGGGCGCCGGGACCTGCGCGAGCGCGGCGGCCGGCAGCGCCGAGGCGATCCCGGCGGCGGCGAGCCGCAGGAAATCGCGCCGGCTGGAAACGGCACGCGGATCGGCTTCGTTCATTTTCGTCGAGCCTCCTGGAGCAGGTCCTTGACCGCGGTTCGCACCGCGAGGCGAATCTCGGGTGGCACGGACTTCCGGCCGTAATCGCGACACGCGCCGAGCACCGCGCGCAGCGACGCGCACGCCGCCGCGCACGCCGGGCAAGAGGCGACGTGCCGTTCCATGCGCGCGCAGACCGCGGACGACAGTTCGCCTTCGACGTAGCGGCTCAGCATCCGCGCGGTGTCGGGGCAGTGTTCGTTCCGCGGCGGCGCATCGCCGCCGGCCGCGAACGGCGCGAGCCGCTCGCGCAGCGCGAGGCGCGCCCGGTGCAGGCGGCTCTTCACGGCGCGCTCGCCGATGCCGAGAATGCGCCCGACCTCGGCCGCGGTCAGTCCCTCGACGTCGCGCAGCACGACCACGTCGCGCTGCGCCGCCGGCAGCGCGGCGATCGCGCGCTCCAGCGCCTCGCCGAGCTGGCGCCGCTCGAGCGAGCGGAGCGGCCCTGCCTCGGGCGGCGCGGCCTCCAGCGCCTGCGAGACTTCGGCAAGCGGCCGCTCGCGCGCGAGCCGCTGCCTGCGCCGGCCGCAGGCGCGGCGTGCGACGGTGTACGTCCAGGTCGAGAGCGAGGCGTCGCCGCGAAATCGGGGCAGCGTGCGCAGCAGGGTCGCCATGACGTCCTGCGCGAGGTCCTCGGCTTCGTGCGGGTCGCGGCAGAACACGCGGCTGAAGCGCAGCGCCGGGGCCGCCGCGGCCTTGAACAGCTCGTTCAGGGCCCTGCGGTCGCCCTTGCGGGCGGCGGCGACGAGCTTCGCCTCGGCGGCGCGGGCGGCCTTGCGGCTCCCGGAAATCCGCTTCCCGCCCCGCCCGGGCGCGGGCTCGAGCGCCCCGGTGAATCCACTGGCCATGCCCGGTTGCCTCCCGCCTGCCCGTCGGTCCGCGGTCGCGACACGGACCGGTTTCGCCCTCGGCGCCGGCGCGCCGAACCTCGCGCGAGCGCGCGTCAGGCGAAAGCGGACGGCACGTTAGCACACGCGCTCGCGGCCGCCGCCCTCAGGAGCGGTGCAGCGACGCGAGCATCCCGTCGAACTCCTTCGCGGACGCCTCGAGGACCTTGCGCGGGCCCGTGAACTTGAAGAACACGTTCCCGTTCGGGCCCTCGACGATCGCGCCCTTCAGCATCCAGCCCGGCAGCCTGCCCGTGGACTCCATCCTCGGGCCCGACGGCGCGAGGTATTCGCCTTCGACCTCGACGAGCTTCACCTTCAGGCCGCCGTAGGTCCGGATCGCCCGCGAGATCTTGCCGTGGCTTTCGAACTGGCCGACCCAGCGGTCAATGTTCGCCTCGGGATCGCCGCCCTGGCCCGGCCCGAAGTAGAAGACGGCGCATTCGCCCGGGTCCCCGCCGCCCTGCGCGGGCGCCTCGTAGGTCGCGAGCCGCATCGCGGACTCGGCGCCGGGGGTCCAGCGTGCGGGCACGTCCCAGGCGATGCCCACGCTCGCCGCCTCGCCCGACTCGATCTGCGGCGCCGACGGCTCCTGCGGCATGGCTTCGGGAGCCTGCTGCGACGGTTCCGCCGCCTGCTGCAACGGCGGGGCGATGGTCCTTTGCCAGTAGGCGCCGGCGAAGAACGCGGCGATGACGATGACGACGGTGACGACGGCGCGAACGTTCATGGTCGGGCCCCGGAGGATCCAGCGATGTCAGGAGGGACGGAGCCGGACCATAGCCCGGCGGGCAGCGCGCGTCACGCGGGGGCGCGGCGCGCGGCCGGGTTTCAGCCCCCGGGCGTGAGCCCGAGCGCCGTCAGCTCCGGCGGCAGCGTGCGAACGCCGGCGAGCGCCGCGCCGCAGGCTCCCGCCGGCTCGCCCGGCAGCAGCTCGAGCCGCACGGCTCCGAACGCCACTTCGGCCGCGCCGCCCTCGCGCGATGCCACCCGCGCGTCCATCCGGTCCACGCACGCGAGCGCCGCGCCGGCGACGTCACCGGCGAGCGCGCTGACGCGTCCGATGCCGCGCGCGCCGTTGGCGTGCGTGCGCGAGGCGGCATCGTCGGGAATGCGGAGCGCACGCGGCGAGCGGTCCTCGATCAGGAACGGCATCCAGCGCTCGGCGGGAAACAGCAGGCGCATGTCGAGCCGCGCGCCGTCGGGCTGCTCGCGGCCGAGCGCGACCGGCCCGGTCATCACGTCGCCGCGGCGCCGCGACTCGGCCGCCAGGCGATCGAGCCGCTCGACGCGCAGCGCCCAGTCGCTCACGCCGTCGGGTCCGGCGAGCGACGGCAGGAAGCGGCGCGCGAGCGCCGAGGACCCGTGCAGATGCCGCTCCCAGCGTTCGCCGCCCGCGGGGCCGCGCAGCTCGCGCAGGGAGCGGCGCGAGTCCGGATCGAGCGTGGCGAGCAGCTCGAGGTAGCTGCCGTCGGCGAAGACCACGAGCGCGTTCTCGGTCGGCAGCCCCTCGTGCCTTCCGCCGGGAACGACGGTGAAGCCGGCGCCGCGAAAGCGCGACATCGCTTCGGCGAGCGCGGACACGACCACCACGACGTGATCGAGCTCGGCCGTCACGCGCCCTCCCTCCGCTCGTGCCGCGACCGGCGGCGCGGGCGTCCCGATCGCTCAGGACCCGACACAGGCGAGCGTGAAGCCGTCCCAGCCCTTGACGCCGACGGTCTGGATCGCGGTCGCGCTCACGCGCGGCTCGGCCGCGAGCTGCTCGTGCAGTCGCCGCACCCCGACGACCGTCGCGTCCGCGCCCGAGGTGTCGAGCACGCCGCCTTCGCGGACGACGTTGTCGAACACGAGCACGGCGCCGGGCGACGCGAGCCTGAGCGACCACTCGAAGTATTGCGGCAGGCTCGGCTTGTCGGCGTCCACGAACACCAGGTCGAAGGGTTCCGCGCCCTCGGCGACCAGCGCCGGCAGCGTCTCGAGCGCGGGACCGAGGCGCAGCTCGATCGCGCCCGCGAGCCCGGCGAGCGCGAAGTTCGCCCGCGCGACCTCGGCGTGTCTCGACTCGCGCTCGAGCGTGACCAGCCTGCCGCCGGGCGGCAGCGCGCGCGCGAGCCAGATCGCGCTGTAGCCGCCGAGCGTGCCGATCTCGAGAATGCGCTTCGCGCCGCGGGCCCGCGCGAGCAACCCGAGGAGCTTGCCCTGCGCGGGCGACACCGCGATCTCGGGCAGCCCCGCCGCCTTCGCCGACGCGACGGCCTTCTCCAGCACGGGGTCGGAAAGCTTCAGCGCGTCCTCGAGGTAGCGGTCCACCGCCGTCCACTGTTCCTGGCTCATGCGTTCTCCCTTCGGATGGAAACGACCGGGGGCGGGCCCGCCGCGCGGCGGCGTTCGAGGATGACCAGGGCGATCCCGCCGAGGATGGCGAGCGACGCGACCGCGAGGCGCGGCGTCACGCGCTCGCCGAGCAGCAGCACGCCGCCGAGGCTGGCGAGCACCGGCACCGAGAGCTGCACCGTCGCCGCGCTCGCCGCCCGCAGGCCGGCGAGCGCCGAGTACCATATCGCGTAGCCGATTCCCGAGGTGAGCGCGCCCGAGACCGCCGCGAGCGCCACACCGGACGGGTCCATCGTCCGCCGACCCGCGAACACCAGGCTCGTCGCGAGCGCGAACGGCACGGCGCGCAGGAAGTTTCCCGCCGTGACCACGAGCGGCGCGCCGGCGGCGCGGCCGCGCAGCGAGTAGACGCCCCACGCCGCGCCCGCGACGATCATGAGCGCCGCGCCGCCCGGAGCGGGCGCCGAGAGCCCCGGCGCGAACAGCAGGACGAGCCCCGCGAGCGCGGCGGCGAGGCCCGCCCATTGCGGCGCTCGCAGGCGTTCCCCGGCGCGAAGACCCAGCACGATCATCGTGAGCTGCACGGCGCCGAACAGCAGCAGCGCGCCCGTCGAGGCGGGCAGGCTCACGTAGGCGAACGAGAAGGCGGCGGCGTACGCGAACAGCGCGAACGCCGAACCCCAGCCGCCGGCGGCGGCCGGCGAACCGCCGCGCGCGCGGGCGAGCAACGCCAGCACGAGCGCGCCCGAAACGACGCGCACGCTCGTGAACGTGGCCGGATCGATCGAGGTGTGCGCGAGCGCCTGCCGGCAGAGGAGCGAGTTGCCCGCGAAGGCCGCCATCGCGAGCGCCGTCAGCGCGAGGGTTCGCGCCATCCCGGGTGTCGCCGGGCGTTCCGGTCCCCCGGGGCGTGGCGCGTTCAGCGGACACCCCCGCGCCGCCGCGGGGCGCCGGTCGCGGCGGCCCGTGCGGACGCCCCGCGCTCGGAAACGCGGATCACCAGCCTGAGCCCCGACCACACCTCGCTCACCGCGCAGACCTTGACGTCCACGAACCCCAGCGGCAGCGCGACGGCGCGGATCACGTCCTCGGTGACCTCGGACGGCACCTTCGAAGCCTTCTTCGGCCACGACACCCACACGTATCCCGCCGGGGCGAGCGACCGGCGCAGCGCCGCGAGACGCTTCGCGAGCGCCGCGCGCTTCGTCACGAACACGTGCGCCGCGGCGACGGAGCCGCCCGCGCGGGCGGTCAGGGTGACGCCCGCGGGCAGTTCGCCGAGCCAGGCGGCGTACTCGCGCGGCGCGCCCAGCACGAGCAGCCGGAGCGGGGCCTTCAGGCCGAGCTTCTGGACGAGCGGCGTTCCGGAGTAGCCGGGCATCGGTCGGGGCGGTCCTTTCGCGGTGCGTGGTGGGGCGCCGAGACTACCTGCTGGACCCGCGCCCGGGGAGGGCGAAACGCGCGGCGGGTGGCCTGCGCTGGTCCGCGGCCCCGATCCGGGGTATTGCTCCCCGGCCATGCGCTCCTTCATTCCCACCCGGCACGACATGCGCGCGCTCGTCCGCCTCGCGGTCCCGATCGTGACGGTGCAGGTCGGACTCATGCTGATGGGCGTCGTGGACACGATCATGGTCGGCCACGTCTCGGCGCGCGAGCTCGCGGCGGCCGCCATGGGCAACCTGTACGTCATGGGGCTGGCGGTCTTCGGCATGGGCACGCTCTGGGGCCTGGACCCGATCGTCTCGCAGGCCATGGGCGCCCGCGACCACGAGGCCGCCGCGCTCGGCGTGCAGCGCGGCCTCGCGCTGGCGGCGCTGCTCAGCGTGCTCATGACGCTGCTGTGCCTGCCGGCCGAGCCGCTCTTCCGGTTGCTCCGCCAGCCGCCCGAGATCGTGCCGCGCGCCACGGCCTACGTGTGGCTGTCGGCCCCGAGCATGATCGCGCTCATGCCGTACGTGGCGCTGCGCCAGAGCCTGCAGGCGATGAAGCACACGCGCGCGATCGTGATCACCATCGTGGTCGGCAACCTGGTGAACGCGGCACTCAACCTGGTGTTCGTGTACGGCAATCTGGGCTCGCCGGCGATGGGCGCGCCGGGTTCGGCGCTGTCGAGCACGATCGGGCGCTGGGTGAGCCTGGCGCTGCTGCTGGCGCTGGCCCGGCGCGAGCTGCGTCCGGTGCTGCGCCCGCTGCGACGCGAGGCGCTGGCGGCGGGGCCGTTCCTGCGCACGCTGCGGCTCGGGCTGCCGATCGGCGGCCAGGTGTCGGTCGAGTTCGGCAGCTTCGCCGCCATCTCGATCTTCGCCGGCTGGTTCGGGGCCGAGGCGCTCAGCGGACATCAGATCGCGATCAACCTCGCCTCGCTCGCGTTCATGGTGCCCGCCGGCATCGGCAGCGCGGCCGCCGTGCTGGTCGGGCACGCGATCGGCGACAACGACGCTCCGCACGCGCGCCGCGTCGCCGCGAGCGCGCTCATCCTGGGCGTGTCGTTCATGGCGCTGTGCGCGGTGGTTTTCCGATTCGCGCCCGGGCCGTTCGCGCGCATCTACACGTCCGTGCCCGAGGTGGTCGCGATCGCCGTCGCGCTCATTCCGGTCGCGGGACTCTTCCAGGTGTTCGATGGCGTGCAGGTCGTGTCCGCCGGCGTCCTGCGCGGCGCCGGCGACACGCACGCGGCGCTGGTCGCGAACCTGCTCGGCTTCTGGCTCGTCGGCATCCCGGTCAGCCTCGCGCTCGGCTTCACGGCGAAGATGGGCGTGGTCGGGCTGTGGCTCGGCTTCGTCGCCGGGCTGTTCGCCGTCGCGCTGTTCCTGATCTTGCGAGTGCGCGTCAAGCTGGGCGGCGAACTGCGGCGTATCCAGCTCGAGACGGCGGCCGAGCCCGGTACGGGCGGCCCGGCCTGAACGCCCGGACCGCCGCGGCGGCAACCCCTACTTCTTCGCCGCCGCCTGCTTCTCCCAGCCGGCCGCGATGCTCTCGATGTTGCGGCGGTTGGGCTCGTCGGGCGCCTGTGGCAGCGACCTGCGCGCCAGCGCGGCCGCCTTCGCGAAGTCGCCGTCGATCGCGGCGGCCCGGGCGAGGCCGAAGCCGACCGGCCACTGGTTCGGAAAGCGCTTCGCGTTGGCGAGGTAGAGGCGCCTGGCCTCGGCGTCGTTGCCCATGCCCTGCAGGCCGCGCGCGAGCCCGTGAACGTCCTGCGGCGTCACGCCCGGCAGCGCCATGGCCCGATCGAAGGTCGCCGCCCCCTCGGCCGCCCTGCCGTTGGCGATCTGCAGTTGCGCGAGCGTCGTGAGCGTCTGGAAGTTCGCGACCCCGTTGCCCGGACGGCTCACCGCCTCCTGCGCCCACAGGAGCCCCTGGTCGAGATGGGCCTTGCGCGCGAGGCAGAAGTCGGCCGCGTCCTTGAACGCCTTCCACTCGAAGGCCGCGCGATTGCGGAACTCGTCACGCAGGTTCGCGACGTAAAGCCCCGTCCAGTCGTCCACCGAAATCCGGATCGGCACGCGCAGGGCCTCCCACTCGAGCAACAGCGTCGCGCCGTCCGGCTCGCGGTCCGTGAACCCGTAGGTCAGCCACTCGTGGTAGTCGCCGGCCTCCGGCTTCACCGTGACGCGGAGCTGGTCCTTCGCCGGGTCGTACCAGTAGCTGCCCCACGCCTTCGCGTCCTTCGAGAAGATGACGACCCACTCGTCCTTGCCGGGAATGAAGTGCAGGCCGTACTCGCCGGCCGGCAGCGGCTGACCCTCGACTTTCACTTCGTGGGTGACCCGGAAGACGGTGTTCTCGTTCGCGCCACCCCGCCACGGGCACTGCGTGCAGCCGTTGTAGCCGAGGTCGGTCAGGCCGTACGGCACCAGTTCGCCCCAGATGTGCCCTTTGCGGTCGTGACCGTCGGGCGCGTGCACGTCGGGGCTGTGGTACTCGACCGTCGCGCGCACGAGCCCGATGCCCTGCGTGACCGAGCAGAACTGGTTGTCGCCGCTGGGCGGCAGCGTGATGTCAATGGCCGAGGCGGGCGCCGGCGCGAGGAGCGCGACGCAGGCGGCAAGGGCGGCAAGAGCTGCGAACGGGGCGCTGCGGGCGGCGTGCGGCATGGGTGACGCTCCTCTTCGGTGGGCCGGGTCGGCGATCGCTTCGGGCGACGCGCACCGTCGCGGCCGCGCGCCGCCGGCGGCAAGTCCCCACCGACGAGCGCCGGGCGCCGGGCGTCCGGCGCGGCCGCCCTTGCCCGGCGGTTCGCGCGCGTACTAGCTTGCGCGGCTCGGGCGAAGGCGCCCGCGAGGAGGCAGCGCATGTCCCGCGGCAAAGGCGGCACGTTTCGCATCCGCAAGACCCGGCCCCCGCAGGTCGCGGGCCAGGCGAACCCGCGCAGCTGGCTGCGAACCGCGGCCGGCGCCGTCCTGCGCGACCTCGAGGCGCGCGACCTGCCGGCGCGCCTGCAGGAGCCCGGCGGCTTCCTGTGGCTGGACCTCGACAACGGCAGCCCCGGCCAGCTCGCGCTGCTCGCCGACGTCTTCCATCTCCACCCGCTGCTCATCGAGGACGCGCAGAGCCCCAACGGCCGCGTCAAGATCGAGGAGTTCCCGGGCTATCTGTTCGCGGTCGTGCGGGCGGTGCGCTACGTGGGCGAGACGGAGGATCCGCACGACATCGAGACCTTCAACCTCGCCTGCGTGCTCGGGCCGAACTACCTGATCACCATTCACGGCCGGCACGCCCCCGGCGTCGAAGCCGTCTGGGAGCGCGTCCAGCGCTCGCCGGACCTGCTCGCACGCGGACCCGCTCGCACGCTGCACGCCGTGCTCGACGCGACCGTGGACGCCTACTTCCCGATCGTGGACCAGCTCGACGAGTTCATTGATTCGATCGAGGAGCGCGTGTTCGTGCGCTTCGACGACGCCGCGCGCAACGACATCTTCAGCGTCAAGCGCCTGGTGCTGCAGCTCAAGCGCCACCTCGCGCCGCAGCGCGAGGTGTTCAACTTCCTCACCAACCGCCCGTGCGCGCTGGTCGCGCCCGACGTGCAGGTCTACTTCCGCGACATCTACGACCACGTCATCCGGCTCAACGAGTCGCTCGACACCTACCGCGACCTGGTCAGCTCGACGATGGAGGCCTATCTCACGCAGATCTCGAACCGGCTCAACGTCGTCACCAAGGGCCTGACGCTGGTGGCCACGCTGAGCGTGCCGTTCGTGGTCGTGAGCGGAATGTGGGGCATGAACTTCGCGCACATCCCGCTGTCCGAATGGCCGCACGGCTTCTGGGTGATGTTCGCCATCCAGCTCGGACTCGGCGGCGCGCTCGTCTGGGTGCTCAGGCGGCGGGGGCTGCTGTAGGCGCGGGAGCGGGTCACGCGCCTGGCTCCACTCAGGTCGTGCTCGTTCCGGACGGCCTGAAGCGAGCCAGCACGGCGGGCGCATCGATGACGATCAGATGAGCGCGCGCCCGGCTGCCTGCGACGTAGAGCAGCGGGTCTGTGCGATTGTAGGCCGGCGGATGCGAGAGCCCGGTGAGGATGACGACGTCCCGTTCGAGCCCCTTGAACCGGCTGACGCGATCGAGGTAGAGCGTGCCCGGAGGGCCGAAAGGATCCTGCGTCGTGGCGAATCCCCCGAGCCGGCCTTCCGGCGCGAGCTCCGCGAGCTGGTGCCGTCCCGCGGTGAGCACCGCGAGCTGGCGCAGCGCGACGCCTTCGTTCGCGGTCAGGGTCCGGACCCGGTCCTCGATGGCCGAGACGGCGGCTCGTGAGTCCCCGACCTCGATGAACTCCGGAGGTGGACCGCCCGGGCCGGCCGAGTTCGAATCGTCGGACGGGTTCAGGCGCTTCAACACCGAGTGAATCTCTCGGGAGTTCCGAAGATTTCTGGAGAGGTGAAACTCCATCATGCCGGTGTGGTCCCAGCCCTCGCGCCCACCGAAGATGCTCTGACCTTCGTCCTGGAACACGAACAGGTACCCCGCTTCCTGCTCCCGAAGCGCATGGATCAGCGCGCGCTGCATGTCGGCGGAGAAGTCCTGCCCCTCGTCCACGACGATCGCGTCGAAACGGCCATCCTGCCCCGCGAGCGACCTCCGGAACGCCTCCGGCAGCGTCCGGTCGAAGTACTCACTCCCCAGCAGCCTCTCGCGAGCGGGATCCCGGACCTCGTCCGAGTCCGGATCCGGACCCGTGAATCCGTCCCGGAGCGCACGGCGGTAGCACAGTTGATGGAAGTTGTGGACCACCAGTTCGGGCAGGTCGGCCGTATCTCGCCCCAGCAAATCCGCAAGCGGCCGGTTGAAGCAGGTCAGAAGCGTTCGCAGCCCCGCCCGGCACAGCCGCCGCGCCTTTTCCACGGCCAGCATCGTCTTGCCGGTGCCCGCGGCGCCGGTCACGAGCACGCGATGATTGCGCGCGAGCCCGTCGAGGACGGCGAACTGTTCCTCCGTCAGCCGGTTGCTCTCCGCGGACGCCTCTCGCAGGCGGCCGCCCAACCGGACCGGCAGCGTGCACGACGGTGCGATGAGGGCTTCCAGTTCGCTCGGCCACGTGCTCGGAACCGGCTCGAGTGACCGCGACCCTGTCCAGCGCACGAACATGGACTCGACCCGCGCCCCGAGTTGCGGAAGGTCGTCGCGAAGCGCCACCAGATCCGGCAGCGCCTCGACACCCACCGACGCCGGGTCCCCTTCGGCGTCGGGGAAGATCACCCCCCAGCCGGCCGTGATGGGCAGGTCTGGAAGGCTGAGGCGTTTCGTCAGCAGGTCCTTGATCTCGCGCGTGCTCCGCTTCGATTGCTCGAAAGGGTTCTTGATAACGTGGCGGGCCCCGCGCCGGTCGGTGCTCGACCAGGTCTTCGTGCGGGGTTCGTGGTCAATGCGCCCCCCCTTGACCTCGAGGACGAGAAACCCCCGTCGGGGGTCGCAGACCACGAAATCCGCCTCGCCCTGGATGGGCTTGCCGGTCGCGTTCACCGACTGCCATGCGACCGATCCGAACACCGTGAAGCGATCGTCGAGGGTCTGGCGCAACGCCGAGTGGACCCTCACTTCCGCCCCGGAGGCCGAGCGGCCGTCCTGGCCGACGACGCTTTCCGCGGGAATCATCCTGGCCACGGATGCCTCCGATCAGCCGATGGGCTCGACGGCGTGGAGTCGGAACCCGAGGCGCCACCCGGGACCGTCCTGCCGGCGCACCCGCAGCGAGGCGCTCACACAGGCGTCGTCTCCGGGATTCCACTGGATGCCCTCCGCCCTCGGCCACAGCAACCTGCGAACTCCGAGCCAGGCGCGGCGATCGTCCGCCAGAAGGGCCGCGACCGTTTCGACGGGTTGCCCGAGCCTCCCCGCGAGTCGGGTCGTGACCACCTCGGCGTCGCGACCGTCGTGTGCATGGAGCCCGGCAATCACGCCATCCACGAGCGGTTTCACGATGTCCGCGGGGCGGACGCCGCCCGCGGGCCCGACTTCGAGGACGAGATCCAGGGCGTACAAGTCCGTGTGCGGGCGAGCGCCGTCTGGTGCAGCCTGCCGGGTCGCCCACCAAACCGAGTCTGGTTTGCTGAAGGCGTCGAGCCGGTCGATGTGGAGGTTGTTTCCTTCGACCACGAGTTCGCCCCTCCGCCAGTACCGGGAAGCCGAATCCGCGGCGACCACGGCGTAGCGATGGTGATGCAGCACGTGCGGCCCGCCAGGCGGCTCCGCGTACACACGCTCGAAGCGCAGGGCCTCGTGGCTCGCCGCCGCGAATCGTCCCGTGCCGACGTTGTAGAGCAGCACGTTCTCGGCATCCACGACGTCACGCGACGCCGAGGTGTAGACGGCCTCCAGCATCTGTCCCGGTCCCGCCACGAGCGTGGTGACCGCGGCGCCGATTTCGTCCTTCAACGCCTTCGTGGCCGGCTTGTCGTCGAACTGCAGGCGGTAGGCGCTCTCCACGGTGACGACGCCAGGCTCGACCTGTACGCGGAACTCGGGGCCACGGACCTGCTCGCGCTTCCACGGCCTGTCCATCGGACTCGCCTCGCCGCGCGGGGCGGGTGGCGCCGGGTTTGGAGCGCGTGGGGGATCCGGGCGTCCTCCGCCCGCCAGCCCGGGCTCGCTGCCGCAGAACGCGTACACCATGCCCCGCCGCCGCACTTCGGCGACGAGCGCGTCCAGATCGTCCGACCAGAGCTTCGGGACCCCGAGCCGGCTGGACGGCTGGCGCACCATGGTCGGGATCCAGCGGCAGCCCATCGAGTGGATCGGACACATCTTCGGGTCGCGGCCACCAAAGTCGTTGTAGAGGTAGCCGACGCCCGATCGAATGAGCTCGAGCAGCTGCTCGGAGGTTCGAATCTCGCGGATCACGCGCGGCCTCCTGCCGGCCCGGGCGCTTCCGCACGGGCCGCGCCGCCGGCGACGGCTTCCGCCTCCACCGCCATCCACACGACCAGCGTGATCTCGTCCTCGTCAATCGGCGGAAGCGGCTCGGGCGGTTTCCAGGGCTGAAGGCCCAGCTCGCGAACCCTCGCGGCGAGAGCCGTTGTCGTCTCCTCTCCGCCGGGATCGTCCGGATAGACGCGCAGGACCGGGCCGGCCGAGATCACGACGTAGTCGAGGTTCTCCTCGTCGGCACGGGAGAGCGCCCACGAGATCGGCGCGTTGTCGTTGAAGCGCGCGAGCGGCGGGTCGATCTCGTCCGGACGCTCCAGGAACACGGCCATCGCGATCTTGGTGGACTGCGACACCAGCACGCTGCCCGGGTCGGCCCCGGACAGGTCGCGCACGGTGAAGCCCAGGGCCTGCACCAGCTCGCGACCGCGCTTGCCGAGCAGCTCGGCGGCGCCGCGACCGGCGCCCGACCAGTCGGCGCGCCGCGGCACGCCGGCCTCGAGTTCGTGCATCGCGAACAGGCCGTGGTTCGCAAGGCCCGGAATCGCCGAGGTCAGCTGCGGGAAGGCATCGCGCAGCGCACGCGCCGCCGCGTGACGGTCGGGCGCACCGAGCAGCTTGAGACAGAGGCGCTCGACCTGGCCACGGTCGAGGCTGGCCTCGATCGAAGGATCGTCGCCCTCGACGCCGCAGATCGCCGCGCGGTCCGCCCCGTGAAGGACGACGATCAGAACGGGCGTCGCGCGACGGCCCCTGCGAGTGAGAAGCGCGGTCCTGAGCGCTGCCTGGGAGGGCGCACCCGTGGTCGAGAGGACGGCGACTTCCAGGGCGTTGCCCCCCTGGCCCAGATGAAGCGCGGCCGGGGTCAGTCCATTCGGGTACTCGCCGGCCAGCGGCCGGGGTTCGAGGGCGGCCAGGAAGGACATGGAGTCTGCAAGTTACTGCGCGAGGCCGGAGATTGCACGAGGCGGCAACGTCCGGCCGGGTACGACGTGACCGGGGACGGCACCGGCGTAGCCGACAGCCTCTGGCCGCAGGCACCGACCCCTCGCGCCGGCCGGGCACTCACCGCGTGGGCCCGGGGCATGACACTTGCGGGCGACTCGCGTGCTAGCGTCGCGACTCGTCCCGCCGGAGTCGGTGCGGACGTGGTCGCGGAATGAGGACTGGAGAAGGGAATGCGGCGGCTCAGCCGAAACGCGCAGGTGCTGCGCTACCTGCTCGACGCCGATCCCGGCGTCGGCCGGACCAAGCTCGCGAAGTACGCCTACCTCGCGGACCTGGTCGCGCGGCAGCTTCTCGGCCGGCCGATCTCGGGGTTCCGGTACGTCTTCGACCGCCACGGCCCGTTCGACGCGGCGGCGTTCTTCACCGCGAAAGAGGAACTGGTGGGGCACGACCTGGCCGTCGAAAGCGAGATCGCCATCGGGCCCTATGTCGAACACCAGCTCTCGCCGACGCCGCGGGCCGTCGAGTACGATTTCACGCTCGCGGAAACGAAGGTGCTCGAGTACGTCGCGCAGACGTACCTGTCCATGGGTGCCCGGCAGCTGTGCGAGGAGGTCGTGTACCGGACGGAACCGATGCTGAAGGCGAAGCCCGGCAGGCTCATTCCGATGAGCGAGTCAACCCGCCCCGAGAGCGTGCGGTTGGGGTTCGATCTCGAGCGGATGCTGGCTGGCGAGGCGTCGGCCGGGGCCGGAAGGACCCGCCCCCTGCGTGAAGCTGCGAATGAGCTACGAGGTCGAGCTCACTGACGTCGCGCTCGAGGACTTCCAACGGCTGGTTGATTCGCTTCCGACGGCGCGCCGCCGGGACGCCACTGACGCCGTCGAGGCTGCGCTCGAGCGTCTCGCCGCCAGTCCCCGGCTCGCGCAACGCGAGTACCTCGGCCGCCCCTCGTACCACTTCAGCTTCGTGGCCGGTGGTGTCCACTACCACTGGGGATGCACCTTCGTCATGGCCGAGAACGAGGCGCTGCTCCGGGTGACACACCTCTTTCGAACGTCGCTCTGACCGCCTCGACCGGCGCCGCGCCGAAAGCGCGACGCCAGGCGCCCCCCGCGAGCAGCTCGGCCCTCAGTGCCCGAGCACGCCGCGGATCAGCAGCATCGCGATCACCACGCCCATCAGGCTCTCGCCGGCGATGAGCCCCGAGCTGACCGGGACCACGTACTTGCGCGCGAGCCCCGGATTGAATCGGCCGATCAGCCGCGCGCCCAGCGCGCCGAGGAACATCGCGACCGCGTTGCTGCCCGGGATGACCATCGCGATGCCGAGGCCGCTCGGCGAGGGCACCCAGCCGCGCACGGCCTTCGGCGCCATGCGCTCGAGCAGCGCCAGCGCCACGCCGAGCGCCAGGCCGGCGACGATGCCGGCGCGCGCGAGCGCGTCGAGCCCGCCGATTCCGCCGGCGAACGCCTTCGAGACGCCCGCCCACACGAGGCACGAGGGCGCCGGCCAGGCGTCGCTGCCGAGCACGCCGGGGTCGGGGATCAGGATGTTGAACGCGGGCACGACCACCGCGGCGCCGGCCAGCACGCCGAAGAGCTGCGCGTGGAACTGCACCCGCGGGCTGGCGCCGAGCAGCCAGCCGGTCTTGAGCGTGGTGAGCAGGTCGGCCGCGTGCAGGCCGATGCCGCCGGTCACGTTCGCGCTCATGATGTTGCCCGACAGGTTGCCGGGCGTGATCACGCCGTAGAGGAGCTGCGTAACCGGTCCGAGCGCCTTGGTGGGCGTCACGTCGGTTTCGCCGGTCACGCGCGAGGCGACGAAGCCCATCACGACCGCGAGCGGCACGGCGATCAGGCCCGCCCACCAGGGAATCTGGAAGAGAACCGTCATCAGCACGATCACGACCGGCCCGAGCACGACGAACCCGGCGGGGAACCACCAGCCCGGGCACTCGATCTCGTCCATCGGATCGGCGACGTGACCGTCGCGCCTCTTCGAGAAGATGGCGGCGATGCCGGTGAACGAGCGCGCGACGCTCTTCCAGTCGAGCGCGAACGACGTGAGCCCGGAGGCGACGAGGATCGCGGCGCCCGGCCACACGGTCCAGCCGACGATGGCCTTGTAGCTGACGGCCGTGATGGCGCCCTTGGCGAACAGCGCGGGCGCGAGGAAGCCGTAGGTCAGCACGCCGCCGAGCAGGAGCGACCAGCCGGTGCGGAAGCTCATGAGCGCCCCGGCGCCGAGAAGCACGAGTTCGCTCTTGAGCGCCAGCGTCCAGTCGGCCGCGGGCCGTCCGCCGATCGAGAATCCGAGCGGCAGCACGCCCGGGACGTTGAACGGCATCCACGCCGCCTTCGCGTCGCGGAACCAGGCGAGCGCGGCCGCGACGAGCGCGCCGATGCCGAGCGCGCGCGCCTGCCGCACGCCCTCGCCCCCGCCGCTGCCGTCGGCTGCGCCGTGGATCGCGTGCAGCGTCTCGGCGGTGGCCTTGCCGGTCGGGAACGCCAGGCCCTCCTGGTTCACGAGCTGGCGCTTGATCGGGATGGCGGTGAACACGCCGAGCGCGGCGATGGCGCCGAACCAGAACAGCATCGCCGTCGGGTCGGGGCGCAGCGTCGTGACCATGAGCAGCGCCCCGAACGCCGCCATGTTGCCGCCGCCGGTCATGTAGCCGGCGCCCGAGGAGACGGTGATCAGCGCGTTGTTCTCGAGCGTCCCGAGCGGCCGGCCGCCGAGGCGCGCGACGCGCAGCAGCTGGAACAGGGCGAACGACAGGATCGCCGCCGTGATGGTCACGCCCATGGACCAGCCGGTCTTGAAGAAGACGTAAAGATTCGACAGGCACATCACGGCGCCGATGACCATGCCGACGAGGACGGCGCGCACCGTCAACTGCGGCACTCCGGTGCGCCGCACGTGCTCACGCCAGTAGCGTTCGGGGGCCTCGGGAGCGGCTTCTCGAGGGTCAATCATGCGGTCCTCATGGATGGGCCGGACGGCGGAAGTCGGTCGAGCGGGCCGGCAGTCTAGCCTTTTCCCCCACACCGCGCCCGGGCAACCGGGAGCCGCGCTCGCAGGAAAATGCCTCGGGCCGCCAACTTTTTCGGTGGCCGCGAGTATCTCATCCGGCGGGTTTCGTTTCGGCGGCGGCGCGGTGACACCGCGCGACAGGAGGTCGGTGCGTGACGATTCGGCAGGTGGGCGACATCACCGTGGTCTCACCCACGGGCTGGCTGGTGGGCGGCGAGGAGACCGACAGGCTCGAGGACCAGGTGCGGGAGCTGCTCGCGAACGGAAACCGCAGGCTGGTGATCGATCTGGGCGGGATCGCGATGATGAACTCGCTGGCGGTCGGGGCGCTGATGGGCTGCCGCCAGAGCTACCGGAACCGCGACTGCCACATGGTGCTCTGCGGCCTGAACACCCGCCTCGCGCGCATGTTCCTGATCACCCAGCTCACGCTGGTCTTCGAGCTGCACGAGACGCTCGAGGCGGCGCTCGCCGCGCTCCAGCAGACGGCCTGAGCGCCCGGGCCCCGGGTCGGTTCGAACGACTCGGCATCCGTGGCTCGACGGCGGCCCGCTTGCTCGGCTTCCTGCCTCGCCGCGCTGCATCCACTCGGGCTCCCGCCATCCATGGCTTCGCCCTCGCCGGACGCACCGCCGTCGAGCCACGGATGCCGAATCGCCGAGTGTCGTCTAGCGATAGAGGCTCTTGACGCGGCCCCAGCTCGAGGCGGCCGCCGGAGTGGGCAGCAGGTAGGAGACGAGCTGGTAAAGCGTCCCGGCGTCGTACTGCACGAGTCCCACGTCGTCCGCGTACCACTCGAAGGCGCTCTCGGGGCCCGTGGCCGAGGGCCCGGCCGCCGGCCCCGCGAGCCGGCCGTCGAGCGCGAGCGCCTCTCCGCGCGGCGCGAATGGCAGCGCCGGCCCCGCCGGACGCGCCGGAGGCGGAACCTGCGCCACCCCGAAGCAGTCGAACGATCCCGCCGGGCTCACGAGCGTCGCGTGCCCCTGGACCTTCCACCAGCTGTCGAACTCGCCGAAGGTCACGTTGTCCGGAATGGCGATGGCGCGCGTGTGCTGGTTCCACTCGAGGCCCAGCACGGGCGAGCCGGGAAAGATCCGGACCGGCGGCTCGTAGACAAGGCCGAAGGGTATGCTCGCCCGGTAGTAGCCACCGAGAAGCACGCTGCCGTCGGTGTCGAGCATCCAGAAGTTCATGAGCCCGTCGTCGGCGCCGCCCGAGTACGTCTTGATGTACATGCGGCGCCCCCGCACGCGCACCGGCTCGGTGATCTCCTCGAAGTGCGGCTCGTCGGCCTCGTTCATGTACTGCCAGCGGTTGCCGACGTCGAGCGGCAGCCACTCGGCGCGCGCCGCGCCGCCGGGCATGAGCGCGCCGGCGCAGGCGGCCAACGCGAGCGCGGGCAGTAACGCGAGCGGGTGCCGCTTCCCTGGCGCCATGCGGTTGACACCCTCCAGAGCCTGCCCGGGAATGCGGTGAAGGTTCACGACGCGATCCCGGACGAAAACGCGGGGCCCGGCGCGGCGGCGTGCGGGGAGCTGCCGGCCGCCCCGGGATGCTACGTCCTCGGGCGGCGGACGGGTGGAGGAATCTTCGGCCGTGGCCGCGAAACCTTCGTCGCGGCTTCGGGACGGGCCCCTCGCGCCGCGCCCCGGGTCGCGAATAGACTGCGGCGAGTCCGCGCCGCGCGCCGGCGCCCTTCCCACCCTTCGCGGAGTGCGCATGTCCCCGATCGTTCGCGGTCTTCGGCCGTCCCTGTTCGCCGCCGTGGTCCTGTCGTTGAGCGCGCCGCTGCCCGCGGCCGGGGCCGTGGCGCTTCCCGACACCGGTCTCTTCGCGCCGGTCGCGCGGCAGTACCGCGCGCGGCTCGAGGCCATCCGGCGCGCGCCCGAACCGGCGGCGCCAGGCGTCCTGCGGCTGCTGCTCGCGACCGGTCAGCCGGACGAGGCCGCGCGCCGGCTCGCGAAGTTGACGGGCGAACCGCGCGGGGCGGACGTGATGCGCGCCCGGGTGGCGCTCGCGCGCCAGGACTTCGCGGCGCTCGAGCCCGTACGCCTGCGCATCATGGACGGTCCCATGGACCGCGAGGACGAGCGCGGCGCGCTCTTCTCGTGGCGTTTCGCCACCGATGACGCGGCGGCGATCGACGAGCTGACTCGCGACGCGGTCGCGGGCCGTGACGACGCGCGAGCGGTGCCGGAGTTGCTGGCCGCGGGCCGCCTGGCGTACGACCGCCTCGCGTACGCGCGCGCCGAATCGTGCTTCACGCGCGTGCTCGCGGCGGTGCCCCGCCCGGCGGACGAGCCGGCCTGGGGCTCGACCGCTTCGGCCCATCGCGCCGCCGCGCTCGCCGGCCTCGGGCTCGTGCAGCAGAAGCGCCGCGACTGGGACGGCTCGCTCGTCACGCTGCGCGAGGCGCTCGAGGCCTTCGGCGGCGCCGACGTGCTCATGCCGCTGACCGAGACGCTCATCCGGCTCGGCCGCACCGACGAGGCGATCTCGGCCGCCGAGTGGGCGGTGGCGCTCGCGCCCTACAACGACGCCGCGCACTACCTGCTCGGAAACGGCTACGCGCGCAAGAACTACACGCAGCTCGCGGCCGCCTACCCGCGGGTGTTCGCCGACGCCGCGGGTCGCGCCGCGCTCGCGCGGGCCGACGCCCTGCTCGCCGGCGGCCGGCGGGACGCGGCGCGCGGGGCGTACGCCGCGATCGTCCGCGCGCACGGCGACTGGGCGGACGCCCGCGTGCGGCTCGCTTCGCTCGACTTCGAGGACGGACGGTTCGCCGAATCGCGCGACGGCTGCTTCGCCGCGCTGCGCTCCTGCCCCGAGTACGGCCGTGCGCACGCCGTGCTCGCCAAGGCGCTCGAGGGGCAGCGCTTCGTGGTGGACGTGCACCGCGCCGGCTACGAGGCGCGCTTCGCGGCCGCGCCGATGCCGGAAGTTCCGGGCATCGAGAAGTTCGTGGTCAACTGGCGATCCCTTTCGCCCCGCCACCAGAAGCGCGTCGCGCTCTCGGTGGCGCCGTGGAAGGCGTTCCTGCCGGTGCTCATCGCCGGCGGCTCGACCTACTACATCAAGCCCGTCTACCTGCTGCTCTCGGAGTGCCCGAACCTCGGGACGCTGCGTGACCAGCGCATCAACTACGACTCGCGCCTGTGGGACGACGTGCGCGGCTGCGGCGGCTACCACACGGTGACCGGCATCGAGGACGTCGAGCGCACGATCTTCGACCGCTACAACACGGTGCTCCACGAGCTGACGCACCAGGTGCACGCCATGCTGCCGGCCGACGACGCGCGCGAGATCCAGGAGCTCTACCGGCGCGCCAAGCTGCGCGACGACGCCACGAAGGACGGCTACCTGTCGCGCTACGCGGGCGGCAGCGTCTTCGAGTATTTCGCCGAGGGCGCCAACGCCCTCTACTCGCCGATGCGCGACGAGTACGACCCGCGCGAGGTGGTGCGCGAGCGGCTCGACCGCCTGGATCCCGACCTGCGGAAACTGGTGGAACGTTTCCTGGCGCGCACCGACGTGAGCGCGTCCTACCCCATCGCCTACACCGCGGGCGGCGACGACCGCGTCGAGCGCGGCAAGGTCGCCGAGGCGGCGCCCTTCTACCGCAAGGCCCTGGCGATCGAGCCGGCGAACGAGACCGCGCTGCTGTCGCTCTCGCGCGCGCTGTCGCTGGACAACCGCGCGGCGGCGGCCGAGTCGGCGGCGACCCGCGCTGTGGCGGCGCATCCGGCCAGCGGCCCGGCGCGCACGACGCTGGCGTTCGCGCAGTGGCAGGCGGGCCGCGGGCTGGCCGCCGCGCGGGCCGGGCTCGCCGCCGCCCGGCCGCAGGTGCGCGCCGAGGACCGCTACCTGGTGGACGCCTCGCTGGGCGCGCTGGCGTGGACGGCGGGTGACGCGCCGGCGGCGCTCGCCGCCTACGACTCGGTTCTCGCCTACCAGTCCGACAACCCGGAGGGCCAGCAGGGCCGCGCCGAGGCGCTGGCGCTGGCCGGTCGCACGGACGAGGCGGTCGCCCAGTACGAGCGGGCCGTGCGGATGCGCACCGGGGTCGTGGAGCTGCGCTGCGACTACGCGCGCGACCTGCTGCGCGCCGGGCGCGTCGAGCCGGCGCGCGCCCAGCTCGCGGAGGCCGCGCTCCTCGACGCGGAAAACCCGACGGCCGAGGCGCTGCGCGCCTGGTGCGACCTGGCCTCCGGCGACCTCGCGAAGGCCGGCGCGCGCGCGCATCAGGCGCTCGTCTGGGGACCGTGGTGCGACCTCGCCGCCATCGTGAACGGCGCGGTGGAACGCCGGCTGGGTCGCGCGGGTGCGGCGCGCGAGGCGTGGGCGCCGGTGGAAAGCCGCATCGCTTCGGCCGCAGGCCCCGAGTACGTCTACCGCCCGAAGCTCGCGACCTGGGAGCAGGTGCACGCGCTGCCCGCGGCGGAGCGGGCGATTCTCGAGGACTTCCGCCGCTGAGCGGCGCCGCCGGGCCCCTCGCGGGATCCGGCCGCGCCCTCGCGGCCGGATCCCGGGGAGCGGACCGTCAGGCGGGCGTGCCCTCGGACTCGAGCCCGGCGTGCCGCGTGGCCGCGACCGGCTCGCTGAAGTCGTCCGCCTGGTGCACCTTGGCGACCAGCGTGTAGATGGCCGGCACCAGGAACAGCGTGAACGCGGTGCCGATGATCATGCCGGTGACCAGCGTGATGCCGATGCTGTTGCGCGCCCCCGCGCCCGGGCCGTGCGCGAAGATGAGCGGCAGGTGCCCGAACACGGTCGCCGCGGTCGTCATGAGGATCGGCCGCAGGCGCGTGCCCGCCGCCTGGATCACCGCGTGCATCTTGTCGAGCCCGGTCTGCTGCAGGTGGTTCGCGAACTCGACGATCAGGATGCCGTTCTTGGCCACCAGCCCGACGAGCGTGATCAGACCGACCTGGCTGTAGATGTTGATCGAGGTGAAGCCGAGGAACGTGAACAGCAGCGCGCCCGAGAGCGCGAGCGGCGCCGAGCCGGTCAGGATCACGAACGGATCGCGGAAGCTTTCGAACTGGGCGGCGAGCACGAGGCCGATGAGCAGCGCCGAGAGCAGGAAGATGCCGAGGAACTTGCTGCCCTCGGTGCGCAGCTGCCGGGACTCGCCCGCGTAGTCGAGCGTGAAGCCGCGCGGCAGGATCTTGTGCGCCTCCGTCTCGAGGTAGCTGAGCGCGTCCTCGAGCGAAACCCCCGGCGGAATCGCGCCCTGAAGCCGGACCGCGTTGAGCTGCTGGAAGCGCTTCAGGTCACGCGGCTGCGTGCTGGTCTCGATGTGCGCGAACGTGGACAGCGGCACCAGCTTGCCGTCCGGTCCGCTCACGTAGATGGACTCGAGCTGCTTCGGCGTCAGGCGCTCGGCCCGCTTGATCTGGGGGATCACCTTGTAGCTGCGTCCCTGGACGCTGAACCGGTTGACGAAGTTGCCGCCCAGCATGACGGACAGGTCCTGCCCCGCCTGGGCCAGGTCCACGCCGAGCGCTCGAACCTTGTCGCGGTCGAAGACGACCTCCGCCTGCGGCTGGTCGAACTTGAGGTCCGTGTCCACGTACATGAACTTGCCGCTCGCGTAGGCCTTGCCCACGAGCTCCCCGGCGATGGCCGCGAGCTGCTCCGGCTCCGCCGTCGAGGCGATGACGAGATCCACGGGGAAGGAACCGCCGCCCGGCAGCGACGAAGGCGTGATCGGAATGGCGCGGATGCCCGGAATATGCGACATGCCCGCGGCCGCCTGCATGCGGATCGGCTCGATGCCGCGCTTGCGCTCGCTCCACGGCTTCGTCGTCATGCCACCGAAGCCGCCGCCGGGCATGGTGATCTGGAAGATGTTCTGCGCCTCGGGAATGGAGCGGTAGACGTCGTACATGCGCGTCGTGAAGATGCGCGTCTGGTCGAGCGTCGCGTTGGGGGCGCCCTGGACGATGCCGAACACGATGCTCTGGTCCTCGGGCGGGGCCAGCTCGCGCTGCGAGAACATGTAGAACGGCACCGCCAGCAGCACGACGATCAGCCACAGAACGAGCAGCACGCTGCGGTGCTTGAGCGCCGTGCCGAGCGATCCCATGTAGCGCCGCCGCAGCTGCTCGAAGCGGTGGTTGATCCAGCCCGCGAATCCCCGCTCGCTGTCGCCGGAGCGCAGCAGGCGCGAACCCATCATCGGCGAAAGCGTCAGGGCGACGGAGCCGGAGATGAGAACGGCCCCCGCGAGCGTCAGCGCGAACTCGCGGAACAGCGAGCCGGTCAGTCCGCCCTGGATCGCGAGCGGCGTGTAGACGGCCGCGAGGGTGACCGACATGGCGATGATCGGCCCGACCAGCTCGCGCGCGGCGAGGATCGCGGCGTGCAGCGGCGGCTGGCCTTCGTGCACGTGGCGCTCGATGTTCTCGACCATGACGATGGCGTCGTCCACCACGAGTCCGACCGAGAGCACGATGGCGAGCAGCGTCAGCAGGTTGATCGTGAAGCCGGCGACGGCCATGAGGAACACCGCGCCGATCAGCGAGACCGGGATGGCGATGACGGGAATGATCAGGCCGCGGATCGAGCCCAGGAACAGGAAGATCACGAGCATGACGATGAGCAGCGTCTCGGTCAGCGTCTTGAGCACCTCGCGGATCGAGTCCTCGATGTACGCCGTCGAGTCGTACGGGATGTTGGCGGTCATGCCCACCGGAAGCTGGGTCTTGATCTCCTCCACGGCCTTGCGAACCTCGCGAATCACCTCGAGAGAGTTCGCGGTCGGGAGCACGTAGATGCCCATGAACGTGGCCTTCTGCCCGTTGAAACGCACGTCCGTGTCGTAGTCCTCGGCGCCCAGAACGACGTCGGCGACGTCGCCGAGCCGGACGACGTCGCCGCCCGACTCGTGGACCACGAGACGCTTGAAGTCGTCCACCGTCCGCAGGTCGGTGTTCGCGACCAGATTCACCGACGTCATCGTGCCTTTCGTGCGGCCGAGCGCGGACAGATAGTTGTTGCGCGCGAGCGCGCCCCAGACCTCGGAGGGCGAGAGCCCCTGCGCGGCCATGCGGTCGGCGCGCAGCCAGATGCGCATGGCGAACGTGCCGCCGCCGAGGATGTCGGCGCGCTGCACGCCGTTGATGGCGCTCAGCCGCGGCTGCACGACGCGCGTCAGGTAGTCCGTGATCTGGTTCTGGTCCAGTTCGCTGGAGGCGAAGCCCAGGTACATGGCGGCGAACTGCGCGTCCGCGGTCACGACCTCGATGACCGGCGCCTGCGCCTCGGGCGGCAGGTCGTTGCGCACCTGCGCGACCTTCGCCTGGATCTGGGTCAGGGCGGCGTTGGTGTCGTAGTTGAGCTTCAGGTGCACGGTGATGGTGCTGACGCTGGAGCCGCTCGACGACTCCATGTAGTCAATGCCGTCCACGCTCGCGACCGCCCGCTCGAGCGGCGAGGTGATGAAGCCGCGGACGAGGTCGGCGCTGGCGCCGATGTACACGGTCGTGATCGAGACCGAGGCCATGTCGGTGCGCGGAAACTGGCGGACGCTGAGCGAGCGGATGGACTGGATGCCCGCGACCAGGATGAGCAGGTTGACGACGATCGCGAGAACCGGACGCCGGATGAACAGGTCGGTGAACTTCATCTCAGCTGTCCTGCGGGCGCGGGGAGCCGCTCGCCGGCAGCGTGATCGTGCTGTCCACCTTGACGGCCGCGCCGCTGCGCAGCTTGAACACGCCCGAGGTCACGACCTGCTGTCCCGCGCTCACGCCCGAGGTCACCGCGACCAGGTCGCCGCGCGCGCTGCCGAGCTGCACGAACTGCTGGCGCACGCCGCGGTAGGACTTGCCGTCGGGGCCCTTGAGGTCCTCGATGATGAAGACCGAGTTGCCGTACGGCGCGTAGTTGATGGAGGTCGCCGGCAGGGCGATCACGTGCGCGCGCGAACCGAGGTCCACGCGCACCGAGACGTACATGCCGGGCCGCAGGCGGCCGTGGGGATTCGCGAACGTCGCCTGCACGCGGACGTTGTGGGTCGCGGCGTCCGCCACCGGGTTGATCGCGGTGATCCGCCCGCTGCCGAGCGTGCGCGAACCGCTGTCGGCGGCGACGGTCACGCCCAGCCCCCGGCGCAGTTCGCCCACGTCCTGCTGCGGAACCGTGAAGTCCACGTAGACGGGATCGAGCGACTGCAGCGGCACGATCGGATCGCCGCTGCCCACGAACTGGCCGAGGTTCACCTGGCGGATTCCCGTGACCCCGGCGAACGGCGCCCGAATGACCTTGCGATCGATCGTCGCCCGGATCACGTTGACCTGGGCCTCCGCCTGCCGGAAGAGCGCCGCCACCTGGTCGTGGTCCGATTGCGCGACGAGTTTCTGCGCGAGCAGCGCCTGCGAACGGTCGAGGTTCGACTTCGCGAGGTCGCGCGCCGCCTCGGCCGAGGCGAGCTGGGCCCGCTCCTGCCGGGCGTCGAGCTGGACCAGCGCCTGCCCCTCGCGGACCGAGGAGCCCGACTCGAACTGGATGCGGTCCACCACGCCCGGCAGATCCGCGCTCAGCGTCACGCCCTGCACCGGCTCGACGCTGCCGACCGCCTCGAGCGCCTCGCTCCATCCCTGCGGCTGCGCGGTCACCGCGGTGACCGCTTCGGGGGGGGGCGAGTAGCTCTTACCGGCCGCGATGGCGGCGGAGATCTGCTGAAACTTGATGAAACCGATGATGGCGACGAACGTAACGACGATCGCCAGCATCTGGACCATGCGCTTGTTCACAAGGGCTCCTGTGCGGTGCAGGGGTCATGCGGGGATGTAAGGCGAAACGTGCGGTCGCAGCTACGCAGGTTCCGAAGCTGCAGTTGCCCCGGCCGGAGGGGTCGCCGGGCGCCCGCGGGGCTGGATCCAGGGTCCGTGGTCCCGGGCCGCGTTCGATGCGGCCGGTCGGGCCGCGGATTCGACGCGGTTCGGGCGCGGGACCAGGTGCGGCACACCCGGCCCCGGTGTTTAGCAGGCCGACCGGCCGGACCGCAAGCGCCCGGCCGCTCACCGCGGGGTTCGGGGTCCCGGGCGCGGTGCGCGCGCACCGGCGCCGGCGCGCGGGCCGCGAGGGGCGGCTTCCGCCCGGCGCGCCGGCTTCGGTCGTGCGCTATTGTTCGCGCCCCATGCCCCATCCGGACCCGCCCCGCGAACCCCCGGCGGCCCCGACGGCCGCCACGGCGGCGTCGGCGCCGGCGCTGCGATTCGTGAAGGTGCACAAGTCGTACGTGCTGGGGGATGGCCTCATCAGGGCGCTCGACGGGCTTTCCTTCGAGGTGCCGCGCGGCCAGTTCGTCGCGGTCGTCGGGCGCAGCGGTTCGGGAAAGTCCACCCTGCTGCAGCTCGCCGCCGGCCTGGACGTGCCGACCTCCGGCGAGGTGTGGGTGGACGGGCGTGAACTGTCGCGCCTCGGCGACGACGAGCTGACCGTCCGCCGGCGCGAGCGCGTCGGAATGGTCCACCAGTTCTTCAACCTGCTCGGCACGCTGTCGGTGACCGAGAACGTCGCGCTGCCCCTGCTGCTCGCCGGCGGCTCGCGCCGCGAGGCGCTCGCGCGCGCCGAAGCGCTGCTCGCGCAGGTCGGGCTCGAGCACCGGCTCCAGTCGCGACCGCACATGCTCTCCGGCGGCGAGATGCAGCGCGTGGCGATCGCCCGCGCGCTCGTGCACGAGCCGGCACTGGTGCTCGCCGACGAGCCCACCGGCAACCTCGATTCGCGGGCCGCCGCACAGGTCGTCGAACTGCTCGGCCGGCTCGCACATCTGCGCGGCGCGACGGTCGTGCTCGTCACCCACAGTCGCGAGGCCGCCGGGGCCGTCGCGCGCACGATCGAGCTGCGGGACGGCCGCATCGTCGCCGACGAGCGGACCGTGCGATGAGCGCGCTCGTCCGCTGGCTGTTGCTGCGCCGGCTCGCGCTCGAGCGCGGCCGCACGCTGCTGACGATCTGCGGCATCGCGCTCGGCGTCGCGGTGTTCGTCAGCATCCGGCTGGCCAACCACTCGGCCATGACTTCGTTCGCGGACACCGTGGACGCCGTGACCGGGCGCGCGAACCTGAGCGTGCAGAGCGCCGCGGACGGCTTCGCGGATTCGCTCTTCGTGACCCTCGCGCGCCATCCCGGCGTCGAGGCGGCGGCGCCGATCGTGCAGGTGACCGCGCTCGCCTGGCCGGGCGGTCCCCGGACCGAGGCGCCGCGGTCCGGCGAAGGGCGCGCGGCGCTCCCGGCGCACGAGACGCTCCTGTTCCTCGGCGTGGACCCGCTCTCCGAAGCCCCGTTCGCGCGCTTCGGCGAGGACGCGGGCGGCAGGCCCCGGCAGGGTGAGGACGGTTTCATGGCGGGCATCGTGCGCCTGATCGCCGATCCGCGCAGCGTCGCCGTGACGCGCTCCTTCGCCGACCGGCTGCACCTGCGCGCGGGCGACACCCTGACGGTGCTCGCCTCCGGCCGGCCGGTGCCGCTGGTCGTCGCGCTCGTGCTGGAGGGAGGCTCGCTGCGCGAGGCGGCCGGCGGCGCCGTGGCCGTGATGGACATCGCGAGCGCGCAGGAAGTCTTCGGGCGCGCCGGGCGGCTCGATCGCGTGGATCTGCTCGTCCCTCCCGCGGACCGCGAGCGCCTGCGGCGCGAGCTGACCGCGCAATTACCCGGCGGGGTGATCGTCGAGCCGCCGCGCGCGCGCACCCGGCAGGTCGAGAACATGGTCGCCGCCTTCGCGCTCAACCTCACGGCGCTCAGCTTCATCGCCCTTCTCGTCAGCATGTTCCTCGTCTTCAACGCGGTCGCGATGAGCGTCCTGCGCTGGCGGAGGGAGATCGGCATCCTGCGCGGACTGGGGGTCACGCGCGCGCAGGTCGTGCGGCTGTTCCTGCTCGAGGGCCTGCTGCTCGGCGCCGCGGGCAGCGCGCTGGGAACGGGGCTCGGCACGCTGCTGGCGCGTGCCACCCTCGGCGCGGTCGGCCGCACGCTCACGGACCTCTACCTGGTCCAGCGCACGAGCGAGGTCCGGCTGGACCCGTGGACCTTCGCCGTCGGCTTCGCGCTCGGGATCGCGACCGCGCTGCTCTCCGCCCTCGCGCCCGCGATCGAGGCGTCATGGACGCCGCCCGCGCTGACGATGCGGCAGGGAACGTTGATCGAGGCCCGCCGGCTGCCGGTCGGCCGCTGGGCGCTCGCGGGGCTCGCCGTGCTGGTACTCGCCGGCGTGGTCGTGGCCTGGACCTTGCGGGCCCGTCAACCGTCGGGCGGTTTCGCCGCCGCGTTCCTCGTCGTCGCGGCCTTCACGCTGGTCTCCCCCGCGTTCACGCTCGCGGGCGAGCGGCTGCTGCGCCGTCCGGCGCTGGCGCTCGCCGGGATCGAAGGCGCCCTCGGCGTGCGGGCGCTGCGCGACTTCGTGGCGCGGACGAGCGTCGTCGTGGCCTCGCTCATGCTGGCCGTGGGCATGACCGTCGCGCTGTCCATCATGGTGGGCAGCTTCCGGCGGACCGTGGACACGTGGATCACGCAGTCCATTCGCGGCGACCTCTACGTCGAACCCGCCGGCCACCGGGCCTCGCAGGCGGCGACCTCGCTTCCCGATTCGCTGGTGCGCGCGGTGGCGGGCCTGCCGGGCGTGATCGCCGTGGACACCTACCGGGCGACACCGATGCGGTTCGAGGGCCGCCGGGTCAGCCTGACCGGAATTGATTTCGCGGTGCAGGCGCGGCACGGGAGCCTGCGCTTCGTCGGCGGCGCGGGCAGCGCCGCCGTGCTGGAGCGGGCGCTCCGGCGGGGCGAAGCGGTCGTGACCGAGAGCTTCGCGCACCGCTTCCGGGTCGCGGCGGGCGACACGATCCGCGTTCCGGCCGCGGGGGGGAAAATCGCACTGCGGGTGGCGGGCGTCTTCTACGACTACACGACCGATGCCGGGGCCATCCTGGTGGACCGCGGCCTGTTCGCGCGGCTCATGCGGGGGGACCGCACCGAGAGCCTGGCGCTCTACACCGCGCCCGGCACCGACCTGGACCTGCTGCGGAGCCGCCTCGCCGCGCTCGCGGGGCCGGATTTCCTGCTGAACGCGATGCCGAACCGGGAGCTTCGCCGCCGCGTGCTCACGGTGTTCGACCAGACGTTCCGCATCACCTTCGCGCTGCAGTTCATCGCGGTGCTCGTCGCGGTGCTCGGGGTCGTGACCACCCTCACCGCGCTGATCCTGCAACGCGGCCGCGAGATCGGCATCCTGCGCGCGACCGGCGCACTGCGCTCGCAGGTGCGCCGCATCGTGCTGATCGAGGGCGGGGTCCTCGGCCTGCTCGGCTCGCTGCTCGGATGCGCCGCCGGCGTGATGCTCGCGCTGCTCCTCGTGCACGTCATCAACCGGCAGTACTTCGGCTGGACGATCCGCATGGCGATCGAGCCGGGCGTCTTCGCCCAGGCCGTGGTGCTCATGGTCGGCACCTCGCTCATCGCCTCGCTCGCACCCGCGCGCTACGCCTCCGAACGGGTGGCCGCCGAATCGCTGCGGGTGGAATCGTGAGCGGGCGGGCGCGGTCCGCCATGCTGGCGCTGGCGCTCGCCGCCGGCGCATCGCTCGGCGCGGGCCCCGCCGGGCCGCCGGTGGACGCTGACGGCTTCTTCCTCGCGGACTCGCCGTACGTGTTCCACTTTCCGGCCGACCACGCCGCCCACCCGCGCTATCGCATCGAGTGGTGGTACTACACCGGCCATCTGAACGCGCCGGGACGTTCGTTCGGCTACGAACTCACGTTCTTCCGCGTGGCGCTTCCCCCGGCGCGCGCCGCGAGCGCTTCGGCGTGGGCCGCGCGCGACCTGATGTTCGTCCACGCCGCCCTCACCGACGAGACGCGCGAGGAGTTCCGCTTCGAGGAGGCCGCGCGACGCGACGCGCTCGGCATGGCGGGGGCCGACAGCACCCGTTACGACGTGTGGCTGAACAAGGCCTCCGCCAGGCTCGACGCGGACTCGCTGACGCATCGCCTGCACTGGGCGGGGTCCGACTTCGCGTTCGACCTCGCGCTCATCCCTCGCAAGCCGCCGGTCGTTCACGGATCGCACGGCGTGAGCCGCAAGGGCGCGGGGCCGGGTGAGACGTCGCACTACTACTCGCTCACGCGCCTCGCCACGACCGGCCGGCTCGTCCTCGAGAACGACACGCTCGCGGTCGAGGGCGAGTCGTGGATGGACCACGAGTTCTCATCGAGCCGGTTGGGCGGGACGCAGGCGGGCTGGGACTGGTTCAGCGTGCAGCTCGACGACGGCCGCGAACTGATGCTCTACCAGATGCGGCTTGAGAACGGCGGCATCGAGCCGCTCTCGCACGGCACGCTGGTCGGGGCCGACGGCCGCTCGCGACCGCTCGCGCTCGCCGACTTCCGGGTGCGCGCGCTCGGAAGCTGGCGCAGCCGCCGCACGGGCGCCACCTACCCGAGCGGCTGGTCGGTGGAGCTGCCGCGCGAGCGGCTGAAGCTGACGCTCGAACCCACCCTCGAGGATCAGGAGCTGGTCGCCACGACCATGGGCGGCGTCGCCTACTGGGAGGGCAGCGTCCGCATCGTCGGAGAGGACGCGCACGGGCGCGTCACGGGCGAAGGCTACGTCGAGCTGACGGGCTACGCGGGCCGCCCGCCCTACTGAACCACCCGCGCCGGTCCGCCGTTGCGGCCGGCCGGCGACCGACCTAGCGTATGTCGCGCTCACGCAGCATCGCGCCGCAAGCGCCGCACCCCACCTTCCCGCAGAGGGACTCATGGCCACAGAGCCCGCCGAGTCACCACGGAACCCATCCGGCCCCGGGCTGCCGCCGGAGTTCCGGCCCCTTCCCGACGACGCTTCACCCGAGGAGAAGGACCGGCACTGGTACGAGACCTGTTACATGGGCGACCGGATGCCGCAGCTCACGTTGCGCGCCGTGGTCATGGGCGCCGCGCTCGGGATGCTCATGTCCATTTCGAACCTGTACACCACGCTCAAGGTGGGCTGGTCCTTCGGCGTCGCGATCACCTCGTGCGTGCTGTCGTTCGTCATCTGGAACACGATCCGCGCGATTCTCGCCGGCCGGGTGACGAACATGTCCATCCTCGAGAACAACTGCATGCAGTCCACCGCCTCGGCCGCCGGATACTCGACCGGCTCGACGATCGCCACCGCCTTCGGCGCCCTGCTCATCCTCGATCCGGCGCACCGCCACCAGCCGTGGTGGATCGTGACCGCGTTCACGTTCGCCACGGGCGCCATGGGCGTCTGGCTGGCGATTCCGATGAAGCGGCAGATGATCAACCAGGAGCAGTTGCCGTTCCCCTCGGGGATCGCCGCCGCGACCACGCTGCGCAGCCTGTACAGCCACGGCGGCGAGGCGCTGAAGAAGGCGCACGCGCTGGTGGCGGGGCTGGTCGCCGGAACGCTCGTCGGCGTGCTCAACACGGCCGAGGACCAGTTCGCGGCGCTCGGCCGGTTTTTCGCGTTCATGCGCGCGCGCGTGTTCGACGTGCACCTGCCGGAGCAGGTGCCCGCGAACGGATTCCGCCTGCTGGCCGGCAAGCCGATGATCGGATTCGGATTCGAGCCGAGCGTCCTGCTGATCTCGGCCGGCATGATCGTCGGCCTGCGCGTGTCGCTCTCGATGCTCGCCTCCTCGGCGCTCCTTTACTATGTCCTCGCGCCCTGGCTGCAGGGCATGGATGCGGCGCACGCCGGCGTTCCGGGCTACCTCGCATCGATCCCGCTGGTCGGCGGCGGCACGCTCTTTCACCCCCGGAACTGGGCGCTGTGGGGCGGCACTTCGCTCATGGTGTTCGCGAGCCTGGCGGCGCTGGGCCTGCAGTGGAAGACCATCGGCCGCTCGTTCTCGCTCCTGCGGCGCGGTCCGCAGGCGGTCGCGAACCCGGGCGACGTCGAGGCCCGCATGGCCGCCATCGAGGTGCCGAACTCCTGGTTCCTCGCCGGCCTCGTCCCGATCTCGATCGCCATCGTGCTCGTGCTGATGATCGCGTTCCAGATCCACTGGTGGGCAGGGCTGGTCGCGGTCGCGATGTCCTTCGTGCTCTCGATGGTCGCCTGTCGCGCGACCGGCGAGACCGACACGACGCCGATCGGCGCGATGGGCAAGGTCATGCAACTGCTGTTCGCGCTGATCTCGCCCGGCAACGTGACGCACAACCTGATGGCCGCGGGCGCCGGCGCGAACAGCGCCTCGTCGTCCGCCGACCTGCTCACCGACCTCAAGAGCGGCTACCTGCTCGGCGCGAACCCGCGCAAGCAGTTCATCGCCCAGGCGATCGGCATCGTCTTCGGAACCCTCGCGATCGTGCCCGCCTGGTACCTGCTGATTCCCAACGACGCGGCGCTCGAGAAGTATCCGCTGCCGGCGACCCAGACCTGGGTGGCGGTCGCTCGCGTCCTTTCGACCGGCATTCAGACCCTGCCGGTGTCCGCGCGCTGGTCCATCCTGATCGGGGCGCTGGTCGGCATCCTGATCCCCGTGCTCGAGAAGTCGTTTCCGAAGGCGCGGCGCTGGCTGCCGTCGGCGATGGGACTCGGGCTCGGCTGGATCGTCTACTTCAGCAACGCGCTGTCGTTCGTGATCGGCGCGGCGGTCGCCTTCGTGTGGGCGAAGTGGAAGCCGCTCAACCAGGAGCGCTACAACATCCCGATCGCTTCGGGTCTCGTGGCCGGCGAGTCGTTGACCAAGGCTCTGCTCGCCATGCTGGCGACGGCGATCGGGCTGATGTCGGCGAAGTGAGGGGTTCCCGAGCGGCCGGGGTCCGGTCGCGACGAAGGGTCGCGCGCCACGCCCGGCGCACGCGGACCCGCGACACGCGCGAACGAAGGCCCCGCCGGCACATGCCCGCGGGGCCTCGCGTCGTGCGCGGAACGCGCGGTCAGCTCTTCACGAAGTACCAGGTTCCCTGCAGGCTCAGGCCGAACCAGTTGGCGTTGCCGCCGTCGAAGGAAGCGAAGCCGAAGTCCGCCTGGGGCCCGAGCGCGAACGTGCGGGCGAGCCGGAACTCGTAGCCGATGCCGCCGTTCAGTCCGAAGCCGGACTCGCTCGAGGAAATGGTGACGTTGTTCCCGGCGTCCACCGAGAAGTGCGAGTTGCCGAATCCGAGTCCGCCGCGCAGCACGAGACCCTCGGACGGGAAGCACGCCACGCCGATCGTGGTCGCGGTGAACGACACGGTTCCGCCGTCCTCCGACTTGGTCCAGCCGTTGCTCTCGAGCGCGAGCGAGACTTTGGGGTTGAGCGGATAGCCGAGGCGGAAGTTACCGGTCATGCCGCCTTCGCGGTCGCTGGAACCGCCCCCGTCCACGCTGACTCCGGCGGAGCCGCCGCCGACTCCGAGCCCGATGCTCCAGCCATCGTGGTTCTGCGGGTACTGCCCGGCCAGCGCCGTCGTCGCGCCGCAGGCCGAGATCAGCAGCGCGGCCAGGACCCAGGTACGCAATCCATGCATGTGACGCCCTCCCAGGGGAGATTCCGCGTCGGCCGGCAGCGGAGCGGATCCCCGCCAGGGGCACGACGCGAGGGCGCAGTATGTCGGAGCGCTCCGCTTCGTCAAGCCCGCCCCGAAACGCGGAGCGCCCGGCGCGCGAACTTCGCGCCGGGCGCCCGGTGCCGCTTCGAAACTTCGATCTGAATCGTGATCAGCGATACAGGCTCTTCACGCGGCCCCAGCTCGACTTCTCGGTCGGAACCGGACCCGAGATCACGGAGAGCTGATAGCCCGGGTTCGCGTTCTGGCCCGCGATCGTGTACCAGCCGGCGGCCCCCACGGTGCTCGCGTCAACGTACATGTCGGGACCGCTGCTGCCGACGGTCGGAGGATCCAGGGAGGCGATGCCGAGCCGGGTCGCCGTGCCCGTGAACGAAGCCACGGTCTGCAGCGCGATGACGTCCGTGGTGTTGAGGTCAATGGCGAGCGGATCGAGGTTCGTCACCGAAATGAACGTGTAATAGCCGGGGTCGAGTCCGGCGCCGAAGTCAATGTTGGCGCTGAAGCCGCCCAGGTAGCCCGACGTGACCGCGTCGTAGAAGTCCACGCCGAAGCTGGCGGTCAGCACCGGCCCGGCGCTGGAGCTGGAATTGTAGAACGTGAAGGTCGCGGCCTGCAGAGTGCCGGTGCCGGTCGTGAACAGCTCATCGCCGAAGACGGCGCCCAGGTCGGTCGAACTGAAGCCGAAGTTCGCCGCCGAGGCGGTGTTGTCGTAGATGACGATCGGCAGCGCGGCCGGAGCGGTCGGCTGGATCTTCGTCGTGTGCGTCGCGTGGTTGTGGATCGTGTAGCCCTTGAAGCCGCCCAACGGCTCGCTCGTGAGCTGGGCCGCCGCGCTTCCCGCGAACGCGCACAGCGCGAGGGCGGCGATGGACAGGCGCATCGTGGTCGCAAGCTTCATGAAGACTCCTCCGGGCCCGACGAAGAGTTGGACGCGGATCGCACGGTCTCGGGGGCGGCCGCGATCCAGAGCACGCGCCTCGCGTCGGGGGACAGGCGCGGATGCTCGTGAATCGAGCTTACGCGTGACCGCCGGCCGCATGTCAACGGTGGAATGCGCGTGTGCGGACTTGCGCATCGCGAGCGCGTCGTCGTTCGGAGCGCGACCCTTCGGAAGGTTTGGGAGCGTACCGTTGGCGTTTCCACTCACTGAACCCGACCGCTATTGCGCTTGTTCCGACGGCGGCCCTGCCGGTAACGTTTTCCGGTGCTGCGCCACATTCGGAGCGCGGCCCCGTTCACCCGTCCCCACCGTCGTCCGATCACCCCACCGAGGAGTCCTCCCGTGCGGCGAGAGTTCCCCCGTTCGCTGGCCCTGCTCATCCTGTTCGCGCTGGCCTCTCCCCTCGGCGTCGCCGCAGGCCCGCTTTCCGAGTACGACGCGGCCGCGGCCGTTCGAATCCCCCCCGCCGCGGCCGCCCGCGCGCAGGCGGCCGCCGCGCTGCCGGGGATCCGCCGGCTCGTCCGCGTGTCGAGCACGAACGATCGCTTCGGAGTTCCGACGTTCGTGTGGGCGAATCGGGCGCCCGCGACCGCCGTGACCGCCCGGCCGTCGTCGCGGCCCTCGCCGGGCGCCGCCGCGCGCGCGCACGTTTCGGACCTCGCGCCGCTCTGGCGGCTGGACCGTGCGGATGTCGCCGGCATGCGCCTGCAACGGGTGCGCGACGTCGGCCGCGGCCCGATCATCGCGACCTTCCGGCAGGAGGTCGGCGGAGTCGAGGTGTTCCGCGACGAGCTCAAGGTGTGCATGGACCGCGACCTCTCGCTCGTATCGGTGAGTGGCTCGCTGCCGCCGGCCGCCGCCGCGGGTCCGAGCACCGACGTGTTCGCGCTCCCCGCTTCGCGGGCGGTCGCGCTCGCGCTGCGCGACTTCGGCTCGCTCGCCGCGGTTCCGGCCGACCCGGCCGCGACCGGGAGCGCAGACGGCGGCTACCAGACGTTCGCCGCGCCCGCGCCGGTCGGCGAACCGGGTGGCATGCCCGCCGTGAGCGGGCCGCTGCGCGCACGCAAGGTCTGGTTCGATCTCGGCGCGACGCTCGAGCCCGCCTGGTACGCCGAAGTCATCGGCGAGACCGCCGCCTACTCGACCGTCTGGTCGGCGCGCGACGGCCGGCTGCTCTTCCGGCATTCGCTGATGCAGGACGAAGCCTATTCCTACCGCGTGTGGGCGAACACGACGCCCCCCTACGTGCCGATGGACGGACCCCAGGGCGACGGCGCATCGCCGCACCCGACCGGGCTGCCGGACCTGTACCAGCCTTCGCTGATCGCTCCCAACCTGGTGACGCTGCAGAACGGCCCGATCTCGACCTTCGACCCGTGGCTCGCCCCCGGCGCGACCCAGACGACCGGCAACAACGTGGACGCCTACCTCGACCTCGTCGCGCCGGACGGCTACTCCGCGGGCGACCTGCGCGCCACCACGACCTCGCCTGGAGTCTTCGACCGCACCTACGACACGACCCTCCCCCCGGGTGCGAGCGACGACCAGCGCATGGCCGCGGGGACCAGCCTTTTCTACCTGAACAACTGGCTGCACGACATGTTCTACGACTCCGGCTTCGACGAGGCGTCGGGCAACGCGCAGACGGACAACTACGGGCGGGGCGGCATCGGGGGCGACCCGATCCTCGCCGAGGGCGAGGACTACGGCGGCACCAACAACGCGAACATGTCCACGCCGGCCGACGGCGGTTCGCCGCGCATGCAGATGTACGTGTTCAACCCGCCCAACAGCGCCAACCTGATCGTGTCCTCGCCGCCCGCCCTCGCGGGCACCTACCTGGCGGGCGTCGCCGTGTTCGGCCCGCAGACCTTTTCCCTGAGCGGCCAGGTGGTCGCAGGGCAGGACGCGGCCGCGCCGGTGGACGACGGCTGCACGGCCATCACCAGCGCGGTCGCCGGAAAGATCGCGCTCGTGGATCGGGGAACGTGCTCGTTCGTGATCAAGGCACAGAACGCGCAGAACGCCGGTGCGATCGGCGTGATCATCGTCAACAACGTCGCCGGCTCGACGCCGCCGACGCTGAGCGGCACCGGCACGATCACGATTCCGGCGCTGTCGGTGACGCAGTCGGACGGGGCGCTGATCCGCGCCCAGCTCGGCGCGGGCGTGACGCTGACGATGAATCGCGTGGCGCAGCTCCAGCGCGACGGCACCATTGACGGGCACATCGTCGCCCACGAGTGGGGGCATTACATCAGCAACCGCCTGATCGGCAACGCCGCGGGCCTGAGCAACCAGCAGGGCGGCGGCATGGGCGAGGGCTGGGGGGACTTCCACTCGCTGCTGCTGACCGTGCGGCCCGGCGACGACCTCGCGGGCGCGTACGCGGTCGGCAGCTACGCGCTGAGCGGCAATCTCGTCGCGTCGAACGCGTGGTATTTCGGCGTGCGCCGCTACCCCTACTCGACCGACATGACGAAGGATCCCCTGACCTTCAAGCACATCCAGAACGGCGTCGCGCTGCCCGCGGGGCCACCCCTCAACGGCAACCCGACGGGCCTCAACAACGCCGAAGTGCACGCCACCGGCGAGGTCTGGTGCACCATGCTGTGGGAGTGCTACGCCGCGCTGCTCGGCGACACCGGCCGGCTGACGTTCGACCAGGCGCAGCAGCGCATGAAGGACATCCTCGTCGCCGGCTACATGCTGACGCCGAACGCGCCGACGTTCGTCGAGGCGCGCGACGCGGTCCTCGCGGCGGCGATGGCGGGCGATCCGGCGGACTACGCGCTCCTGGCGCAGGCGTTCGCCAGGCGCGGCATGGGCACCGGCGCCGTCGCGCCGCCGCGTGACGCCCCGGACAACGTCGGCGTGACCGAGAGCTTCGTGCTCGGCGGCGACCAGTCGGTGGTCTCCGCGACGCTCACCGACGACCTCCACTCGTGTGACGACGACACCTACCTCGACAACGGCGAGCGCGGGGCGCTGACGATCACCGTCGTCAACACGGGCGCGACCAGCCTCGGCCCGGGCACGATCACGGTGACCAGCCCGAGCCCCGGCGTGAGCTTCCCGATGGGCAACGTGGTGGCCACGCCCGCGTCGCAGCCGTTCGGGAGCGTGGTCGTGACGGTGCCGGTCGAACTCGCGGGCGCGTCCGATGGCGCCCTGATGCACCTCGACATCGCCTGCGACAACGCCGGGCTGCTGGTGCCCGGTCCCCGGCTCGCGTCGTTCGAGGACCGCGTGCAGTCGGACGAGGCGTTCGGCGCCACCGATTTCGTCGAGGCGCATCACTCGACCTGGAACCCGTTCGTCGCGCCGGGCAGCGCCGGCGATCCCTGGGCCCGCGAGGCGTGGGCCAGCGGCGAGAATGCCTGGCACGTCACCGACGCGGGCGGCATCGCCGACCTGTCGCTGGTCTCCCCTTCCCTGTTCGTGAGCACGGGCACGCCGCTGGTCGTCACCTTCCAGCAGCGCTACGTCTTCGAGTTCAGCGACGCCACGAACTGGGACGGCGGAGTGATCGAGATTTCCACCGACGGCGGCTCGAGCTGGACCGACGCCGGCGCCAGCGTCTCGCCGGGCTACGGCGGAACGATCACGAACGCCTCGGGCAACCCGCTGGGCGGGCGCTCCGGGTGGGTCGGCACGAGCGCCGGCTATCCGGCCTTCACCTTCACCACCCTCGATCTCGGCACGAGCTACGCCGGACAGACGGTGCTGATCCGTTTCCGGCACGGCGCCGACGCGGGCGTCGGCGCTCCCGGCTGGTGGGTGGACAACGTCGCGGTCACGGGCGTGACCGCGCCGCCCTTCCTCGTGCTCGCGCCCGAGAGCGGCACGTGCACGCCGCTGGCGGTCGGCGAGGCCGCCCCGTCGCGGGTCCTGCTGGCGCTGGCCGGCGGAAACCCCGCGCGCGACGTGTCGCGCCTGCGCTTCGCGCTGCCCGCGCGGCAGCGCGCGCAGCTCACCATTCACGACCTCGCCGGGCGGCTGGTCGCGACGCTCGCCGACGGCGAGTACACGGCGGGCTGGCACGACGTCGCGTTCACACGCGCGGGCGGCTCGTCGCCCGGCGTCTACTTCGCCCGACTGCGCGTGGACGGGCGGCAGTACGTGCAGCGGCTGGTGGTCGTTCGCTGAGCGGGCCCCGGGCAGGCTCCGGATCGAGGGACACCTACTTCACCAGCGTCAGCTTCCGCACGTCCGAGAAGCCTCCCGCCGTGATCCGGTCGAAGTACACACCCGGGCCCGCCGGGCGGCCCTCGTCGTCGCACCCGTTCCATTTCAGCGCGTACGCTCCCGCCGGCTGCTCGTCGTCCACCAGGGTGCGCACCACCGCGCCGTTGACATCGTAAACGCGCAGCACCACGTGGGCGTGCGCCGGAAGCTCGTAACGGAGGGTGGCCGTTTCCCTGAACGGGCTCGGGTACGCCGGCAGCAGGGCGAACCTGCGCGGCGCCGGGTCCGTGACGGCCACGCTTCCGCTGAGCGTGAACGCCTGCGCAAGCGCCGCGCTCGCGCCGCCCGGGTTGAACGCGACCACGTCGTAGGCGCCGTTGGCGCCGCCCGTCAGGTCGAACCGCGCGATCACGCGATCCTTGCCCGCCCAGTACACGGACGTGGCGCCGAACGTCCGTGCGCCATGCACGAGCTGAACGCCGCCGCCCTTCGCGAAGAGCGCGCCGTCAACCTGGAGCGTCACGCTGGTGCCCGTCGCCGCGTTCGGCGTGACCGACACCGGCGCCGGCGCGGGCCAGCCGCCCGCGAGCGTCGCGTTCAGGGGGTCGGCGTTGGGGCCCGTGAGCCGCACCGACACGATGCTCGGTCCGTCGTAGCCGTCGCTGCTGGGCGACGAGGCGCCGTCGAGGCGGTCGTTGCCGGTCGTTCCGGGATAGGGATCGCCGTCGTCTCCGCGGTTGATGTTGCCCTCGAGCTGCGCGAGGTTGTCGGCCTGGACCACGGCCACGCCGCGCGGCTGGTTGTCGAACCGGCCGCCGCTCTGCGTGTTCTGCTCGATGTGCCAGACCACCAGGCCACCCCCGGGTGCGGTGCCGGGGATGTTCACGTCCGAGCCGATGGGCTTGCGGTTCTCCACCAGGAAGTACTCGGAGGGCGGGTTCATCTCCTCGGCCCAGCCGTCCTCACGGGTCTCGAAGTCGGTGAAGTAGCTCTCGCCGCCGCCCGTGACTGAGATGTCGTCCAGCGAGATCGCGCCGCACTGGGTGCCGACCCCGGACTGATCCGAGTACCACCCGTCGCTGACGAGGTGAAATGCCACCGTGTACGGCCCCGGCGAGAGATACGGCGTCAGGTCCACGGTCTGCGTGCCCGATGTCTGCCCCTGGTTGTCGTTGTAGGTCGCGAAGACGCTCGTGGTTCCGCCAGACGTGACCTCGCCGTACACGAAGTCGTTCGGAGGCGCCTGACCGTACGTGTAGGTGAACTCGAACCGGTACTGGTACTGCAGCGACACGCTGCCTGATCCGCCGTAGTTGAACTCGCGCGACACGCGCGTGTCCCAGTCGTCGCCGTAGCCGCTCACGTTCGAGTTCTCCCAGTTGCGGCCGGCCGCCTCCGCGGAGGTCAGTCCGCAGTGCATCGAGTACGCACCGGCGATCGGACAGAGCGTCGAGCGGCGCCACCGTTCGTGCACGACGTCGAGGCGGTAGGCCTCGCGGTTCATCTCCGCGTCGGGAATCGCGTAGGGCGTGGGTTCCGGCGGGGCGACGATCACGTTCGACCAGCCGAGAAAGTTTTTCGACCAGGCGCCCATGTACGCGGGGTTGTCGGGCTGGTTCCAGTTCCCGGCACCCATCAGGTCCCACCAGCCCACGCCCGACGACCCGCCGTCGGTGTCGTACAGGTCGGGAAGCCCGAACGTATGGCCGAACTCGTGGCAGAACACCCCGATGTCGATCATGGTCGTGTTGTCGCAGTTCAGGGCGGGTTCGATCGTGTAGTCGTCCACCTTGATGAAGCCTCCGCCCGTGCGCGCGTCGTTGGTCGTGTACGGCCCGGGCCCGACGCCCTCGGACCGCCACCCCGCAAGTGAATAGCAATGCGACCAGATCTGGTCGTACACATCACACTCGGCGCCGAGCTGTGAGTGCACGAACGACACGAAGTCCACGAAGCCGTCATCGTCTCCCGAGTTGGGAATGCCGTCCGGGCCGTCGTTGTCGTACTGCCCGAAATCGATCGAGGAGTCGTTGGCGGAGATCGTGGTGGCGATGAGTTCCGTGATGCGCGCCGACGAGCACAGGCCCTGGCACATGGCCTGACCGGCGTAGTACACGGCGGTCTGCGGAAGGGACGTCCAACCGTAGACGGTGCCGGTCACATGGAGATCGCCGTGCGAGTTCTCGTCGTAGAACTGCGTCAGCGTGCGCGGCGAGTACGGGCCGTCGAAGAGCCGGGTCTGCAGTTGCGCGATCGGGAACGGATCCGCTCCCACGTCGCTGTACTTCACGCAGAAGACGGGGACGGACAACGTGCCGCGCACCTCGAGTTCCGAACGCGCCGCCGCCGGAATCAGCTCGCGTTTGTAGAAGCCGCGGTCCTCGATGAACTTCTCGCGGTTCGCGCGGATCGCCCGGGTCTTCGCGATCCACGCGTGCTGGGACTCGAACCTCCGCATGCGGTCCAGGCTCTGACGGACCCGCGGCGGCATCGTCACGCCCGGGGCGGGAGCGACGCCCTGCGCCCGGGCGCACTGCGCGAGCACGACGCAGGCCAGAACCAACTTCAGAGTCGCAACCGAGCAGCGCATGAGGAAGTCCCTCCGCAGGTGCGATGCCCCAACGCGCCACCGGGCTCCAGGGGGCATCCGTCGCTCGCACAGCGGCCCCTATCGGGCACGTGTCCTTACCGGGAAAACGAGGGGGCGCACCCGGGCGAACACGGAATATCGCCCGCCGGCCGGGGATGCGTGCCCGACGCCCCGTGCCCGGAGCGCGGCCCCGGCGCGTAGGCGCTCCGCCCGATTTCAGACGTCCGGCGCCTCGTACCTGCGGACCCAGCGCGCGTAGAAGAACAGCCCGATCGCGGAGGCGATCCCGATCGCGATGAACAGGTACCAGACCCGGTACGGGTGGTAGGTCTGCCACAGCATCGCGGTCGCCCCGTTCGGGTCGAGTCCGGTCGCCTTCTGGACCGCCTCCACCGCGTTCGTGCGCACGACGCCCGCGGGCACGCCGCCGTGCTCCCCGAGCCAGCGCAACGCGAAACCGGCCTTCTCGCCGATCCTTCCGTAGAGTCCGCCGGCCAGGAACGAACCGAGCGCCCAGCCGATGGCGGTCGGCATGTTCGCGTAGCCCATGTACAGGCCCTTCTTGCCTTCGGGCGCGATGATCCCGAGGTAGTCGTTCATCTTGGGGCCGGCGAGCATCTCGCCGAACGAGAAGCAGGCGATGCCGAGCAGGCACGCGACGCCCGACATCGTGAACCCGGCGATCATCAGACCCACGGCCGAGATCACCATGCCGAGGAAGATCGCGAGCACGCGGCGCATGCGGGCCACCAGGTGCGACACCCAGACGACGAACAGGACGATCAGCAGCGAATCGAGGTTGATCATCCACTCCTGCGCCACCATCGTGCCGCGCGCCGAGGTGGTCGTGAACATCGCCGGCAGGCGCAGCGCCGAGACGATGGCGCGCGAGTCCACCCAGTCCACGATGAAGTTCGGCAGCAGGTCGAACAGCTGCATGAACATGAACCAGAAGCCCGAGGTGATCAGGATGAACGCGATCAGGCGCGCGTTGAGCAGGTTCGAAAGGGTGAGCCGCGCGGTCGCCCACACGCCGCCCGACTGGTCGCCCCCGGACTCGATCGGCGGGTAGGTCAGCAGCATGAGGAAGTTGAGCGAGACGATCGCGGCGCAGCCGTAGAACACCGTCGGCCACGAAACGCCGTACAGGAAGTGCGCCAGCGGCGGCCCGAGGAAGCCGCCGACGTTCACGAGCATGTAGAAGGTGCCCCAGCCCACGGACGAATCCTCCTTCGTCATCGTGCGCTGCAGGCCGCCCCAGACGCCCGGCTTGAAGATCGCCGTCCCCAACGCCAGCACGAGGCAGCCGAGGGTGAACGGCCAGAAGCCGCGCTGCGTCGCCATGAGCAGGTATCCGACGACCTTGATGGCGATGGAGACCGCGATCGTCTTCTTGTAACCGTAGCGGTCCGCGAAGCCGCCGGAGAAGATCGGCACGCCGGTCTGCACGAGCGCCCAGAGCATGAAGATGAAACCCTTCTGCTCCTGGGTGAAGTGCAGGCCGTGGATCTCGTCCGCCTGCGCGATGTAGATCGGGATGACGACGCGCACGCCGTAGTAGGCGAGCCGCTCGAGCATCTCCATCAGGTTGAGCATCCAGTACGCGCGGGGCAGCCGGGCGAGCTGCGCGAACATGCCCGTGCGGCCCGGTTCGGCCTGCGGCGTTACGGTCATTCGGCCTCCGCTGGATCGGGGGCGCGGCGCGGGTCGCCGCGCGAGGACACGTCAGCGTAGGCCCCCGCGGGGCGCGGCGGCAGCCGGAGCGTCACCAGTGCGGCGAACGGCGGCACGTGCGGGGCCGGGCCGCCGGCGAGGCCCCGAACGGCCTTCGCGGCCGGTCCGCCCGATCAGCTCCGGGCGAGCTTGCGCAGGACCGTCTGCAGGATGCCGCCATTGCGGTAGTACTCCACGTCCACCGGCGTATCGAGCCGGGCGATGGCCCGGAACTCCAGCACCGAGCCGTCCTCGCGACGCGCCCTCACCGTGACCTTCATGCGCGGCTCGAGCCTGCCCGCGAGTCCCTGGAGGTCGAACGTCTCGCGGCCCGTGAGCCCCAGGCTCTCGGCGCTCTGGCCGGGCTCGTAGCACAGCGGCAGCACGCCCATTCCGACCAGGTTCGAGCGGTGGATGCGTTCGAAGCTCTCGGCGAGCACCGCCTTCACGCCGAGCAGCAGCGCTCCCTTGGCGGCCCAGTCCCGCGAGCTGCCGCTGCCGTACTCCTTGCCGGCCAGCACGAGCAGGGGCGTGCCGGACTGCCGGTACCGTTCGCTCGCGTCGAAGATCGGCATCTGCTCGCCGCCCGGCAGGAGGGCGGTGACGTTGCCTTCGCTGCCGGGTACGAGCAGGTTCTTGAGGCGGATGTTCGCGAACGTGCCGCGCACCATGACGAGGTCGTTGCCGCGGCGGGAACCGTAGGAGTTGAAGTCCTTCTTCTCGAGGCCGCGCTCGCGGAGCCACTTCCCGGCCGGCGAGGCCAGCGCGATGTCGCCGGCCGGCGAGATGTGGTCCGTGGTCACCGAATCGCCGACCATCACGAGAACGCGCGCGCCCGAGATGTCCGCCACGGGCCGCGGCTCCATCGTGAGCCCGTGGAAGAACGGCGGCTCGTGGATGTAGGTGGACGCGGGATCCCAGGCGTAGAGCTCGCCTCCGCCGACCGGAATCTCGTTCCATTTCGGGTTGCCGTCGAAGACGTTGCCGTAGCTCTTCGCGAACATTTCCGGCTTCACGCTCGCGGCCACGAGGTCCGCCACTTCCCTCTGGGTCGGCCACACGTCGCGCAGGAAGACGGGCCGGCCGTCGCGGTCCTGGCCGAGCGGGTCCTGGTCGAAGTCGATGTCCACCGTCCCGGCGAGCGCGTACGCCACGACCAGCGGTGGCGAGGCGAGGAAGTTCGCGCGGACGTACGGGTGAATGCGCCCCTCGAAGTTGCGGTTGCCGCTCAGCACGGCCGCGGCGACCAGCTTGCCGTCGTCGATCGCCTTCGAGACCGGTTCCGGCAGGGGGCCGGAGTTTCCGATGCACGTCGTGCAGCCGTATCCCACGATCGCGAAGCCGAGGTCCTCGAGGGACTGCAGCGTGCCCGAGGCCCGCAGGTACTCGGTCACGACCTTCGATCCGGGGGCGAGGCTGGTCTTGACGTGCGTCTTCGGCTTCAGGCCCTTCGCCGCCGCGTTCCGGGCGAGCAGTCCGGCGCCGACCATGACCGAGGGGTTCGAGGTGTTCGTGCACGAGGTGATCGCCGCGATCACGACCGCGCCGTGGCCGATCGTGCTGGTCGAGCCGTTGGTGACCTGCGCGGTGCGCGCGACCTCGGGCTCGGCGAGGCCGAAGCCGCGTTCCCTGACCGGCGCCACCAGTCCCTTGCGGAACGCGCGCTTCATGTCGCGCAGAGCCACGCGGTCCTGCGGGCGCTTGGGGCCCGCGAGACTCGCCTCGACGGTTCCGAGGTCCAGCTCCAGCGTGTCGCTGAACGACGGATCGGGCGTCGTGTCGGTGCGGAACAGGCCCTGTTCCTTCGCGTAGGCCTCGGTCAGCTTCGCCGCGTCCGCGCGGCCGGTGCGCTCCAGGTAGCGCAGGGTCTCGGCGTCCACCGGGAAGAAGCCCATGGTCGCGCCGTACTCGGGCGACATGTTGGCGATGGTGGCCCGGTCGGGCAGCGACATCGCCGACAGCCCCGGCCCCACGAACTCGACGAACTTGTCCACCACGCCCTTCTTGCGGAGCATCTGCGTCACGGTCAGGACGAGGTCGGTGGCGGTCACGCCGTCCCGCAGCTGGCCGGTCAGGCGGAAGCCCACGACCTGCGGCGTCAGCAGGTAGAGCGGCTGGCCGAGCATGACCGCCTCGGCCTCGATGCCGCCCACGCCCCAGGCGACCACGCCGAGGCCGTTGATCATGGTCGTGTGCGAGTCGGTGCCGACGAGCGAATCGGGGTACGCCCAGGTTTCATCCCCCGCCCTGGTCGTGAGCACGCAACGCGACAGGTACTCGAGGTTCACCTGGTGAACGATGCCGGTCGCCGGCGGCACCACGCGGAAGTTCGAGAACGCCTTCTGCCCCCAGCGCAGGAACTCGTAACGCTCGCGGTTGCGGGCGAACTCGATTTCGGCGTTGCGCTCGAGCGCCAGCACGTTGCCGAACACGTCCACCTGCACCGAGTGGTCAATCACCAGATCCACCGGCACGAGCGGGTTGATCCTGCGCGGATCGGCTCCGAGCCGCTGGACCGCGTCGCGCATGGCCGCGAGATCCACGATGCAGGGCACGCCGGTGAAGTCCTGCAGCAGCACGCGCGCCGGCATGAACGGAAACTCGACGGGCTCGGCGCCGCTGGCGTGCCATCCGGCCAGGCGCCGGACGTCGGCCTGCGTCACCCGCTCGTCGTCGCAGTGTCGCAGCGCCGCCTCGAGCAGCACGCGGATCGAGTAGGGCAGCTTCTCGAGCGAGGTGCCGAGGCGCGTGGCGAGCCGATCGAGCCGGTGGATGGCGACCGGGCCGGCGGAGGTGGCCAGCGTGTCGCGGGTGCCGAAGAAATCGCGGGCGGGCTTGTCCATGGTCTCGTCCCTTCGCTGGGCGGTGCACAGGTCCGCCGTGGAGAACGGGGGGTCGCACAGGGACCCCGGTGAACGGGCGACAGTCTAGGGTACCGGCCGGGGCCGGGCCAGAACGGAATCTCTCCGGGTCGCTCCGCCTACATCAGCTCGCGCAGGCGCGCGTAGCCGGACCGGCTCACCGGGACCTGGCGGCCGCCGGCGAGAATCGCCACGCGACTGTCGCGGGCGTAGAGCTCGAGCCGCTCGATGCGCTCGACGTTGAGGACGTACGAACGGTGGGTCCTCACGAACCGCGCCGGATCGAGCCCCTCGGCGAGGTCGGCCAGCGACTCGTGCTTGAGCCACGACCTGCCTTCCGCATGGATCGCCACGTAGTCGTCCTGCGCTTCGAGGTAGTCCAGCCGGTCCACCGGGATGACGTGGACGCGCGAACCGTCGCGCACGAGCAGGCGTTCGACGAACTGGCCCGGCGGCCGGGCGGCCGCGGCGAGCCGGACGCCGCTCGGCATGCCCGGCGCGGGGGCGCCGCCGGAAGCGGCCGGCGCGAGGCGCTCACGCACGCGGTCGAGCGCCTCGGCGAGGCGCTCGCGACCGAACGGCTTGAGCAGGTAGTCCACCGCGTGCACTTCGAACGCCTTGAGGGCGAACTCGTCGTAGGCGGTCGCGAACACGATCGCGGGCGGGTCGTCGAGCAGCTCGAGCACCTCGAAGCCGTCGAGCTTGGGCATCTGCACGTCGAGGAACGCGAGGTCCGGCCGCGTCTCGCTGATCGCCTTCACGGCCTCGAAGCCGTTCGCGCACTCGCCGGCGACCTCGAAGTCGGGGTGCGCCTGCAGGTACTCGCGCAGCAGCGCGCGGGCGGGCAGTTCGTCGTCCACGATCATCACCTTCCAGCGTCCCGCTTCAGCCACGTCCGGCCTCCCCGTTCGCCGCCAACGCCGGCAGCGTCAGCGAGACCCGGAACATCCCGCCGTCCCGCCGCGCCTCGAGGCGGGCTTCCTGGGCGCCGTAGGCGTCGAGCCGGCGCCGCACGTTCTCGAGCCCGAGACCGGAGCCCCGCCGCGAAGGCGCCTCCTCATCGAGCGGGTTTTCCACCAGGATCCTCAGCAGGTCGGCGTCGCGATTCGCCTCCACGACGATCGTGCCCCCCTCCACGCGGTCGGCGACGCCGTGTTTGACCGCGTTCTCGACCAGCGGCTGAAGCAGCAGGGGCGGGACGACGCACTCCAGCGCACCGGGGCCGATCCGCCGGTCGAAGGCGAGCCGGGCGCCGAATCGGACCTGTTCGATGGCGAGATAGCGGTCCACCAGCTCCAGCTCCTCGCCCAGGGTCACCGCGTCGCGCGCCCCCAGCGCCAGCGTCCGCCGCAGGAAGTCGCCGAGCCGTTCGCACATGCGCCGCGCCCCTTCGGGGTCCGAGCCCACGAGCGAGGCGATCGAGTTCAGGCTGTTGAACAGGAAGTGCGGATTGAGCTGCGCGCGCAGCGCGCGAAGCTCGGCTTCGCGGGCCGAGACTTCCGTCTCGAGCACGCGCCGCTGGGCCGCGTGCGAGGCCTCGAACGCGAGGAACAGATAGTGGACGACCGCCGACAGCACGTAGAGCGGAATGCCGGCGGCGAACAGAACCGCCACCTCGGTGAAGATTCCCGCGCGATCGGGGCCGCGCCCCACCAGCCAGTTGAGCGCCAGCGCCCACACGGCACCCGTCACGCCCCAGACCGCGCTCGCCTGCAGGGCGGCGCCGAGCTGCGACAGGACCACCGCGGGAAGCGGCCGGCCGCCCGTCAACGGGTTCGCCCGACAGACCCACAAGGCCGAAAGGACGATGAAGCCGTAGAGCAGCGTCAGCGGCAGGGCGAACAGGTTCGCCCGCGACGTCGCCTGCGGCACCAGCGCGGTCACGAACAGCGCCAGCGGCAGCCCGGCGAGCAGCCAGGCGAGCACGTAGAGCGCGACCCGGACCCGGTGGCCGAAGAGCGGGTGCATGTCCTACTTCGGTTCCACCGGATCCCGCGGAGCCCCGGGCTCGTCGGGGTCCTGTTCGTCCGTCACCCGCACGCCGCCCGGATCCACGCGGACCTCCCTGCGGACGCGATCACGGACGCGTTGACGGGTCTGGACGTACACCGTCGAGCGTCCCTCCCCGATCGGCGTGTTCTTGACGTCCACGCCGCCCATCATCACGAATCCGCGAATGACCAGCGTGCCCGCCGCCTCCTCGCCGGGCGCGAGCCGCGCCTTGCTCTCGATGCCGCCCATCACCGGGCTCGCCTCCAGCTCCACGCGCCAGTCCTCCGGCACCCGGATGTCGATGCCGCCCCAGATCGCGAACACGTCCAGCACCGCGCGGCCGCCCGCGGCCCGTGCGTTCGTCAGGTCCAGCTCGACGCCGCCCATGACGGCGGTCAGTTCGCCGCCGCGGAACGCCTGCGATTCGTTGCGGCGCGTGACCGAGCCCATGACGGCGAACGAGCGCACGTAGTCGTCCGAGTCCGCGGCGCCCGGCGCGGGCGCGGCCGTGGCGCCGCGCATGGCGCGCAGGACGATCTGGACGCCCATGAAGATGAACAGCAGCGGCCAGATGAGGCTGAAGCTGGCGTGCACCACCCCCAGTTCGTCGAGCAGGAAGACGCCGCCGAGCAGCGTCAGGAAGACGCCCAGCCCGGTCTGCTTGTCCATGCCCCAGCCGGTCAGCTTGAGCACGCCGATGACCAGCGGAACGACCGGCCACCAGCGGGTGATGCTGTGCGCATCCATGAAGCTCATGTTGTCGAGCGTCCAGAGGATGCCCAGCGCCACCAGCGCGATGCCGACGATGAGCCTCGCGCTCAGGGGATTACCGCGCGTTTCCATGGTCGATCTCCCAGTCGGTGTCGCCCGCGCCGCGGTCGCGAGCGAGCCAGGTCACGAATGCCCAGCCGAGGATCGCGGCGGAGCCGAGAATCCACAAAGGGCCCAGGACGAGGACGGCGGTCTTGAGCGCGACCGTCGCCATCCTCGTTGCTTCCGGCAGCCGCGTCCACGGCACGAACGCGAGCAACAGGCAGTTCTGGATCACGAGCCAGAACGTGCACAGGGCCAGCGCCGTCTGCCAGGCGCGATTCAGGCCCGGGCGGGCCGGCTTCGCTCCCTTACGCATCGTGCTTCACCCCCCCGCTGCACTTCTCGCAGCGGCAGCCGGCCGGATGCCGGTCCGGTTTCGGGAAGAATCCGGCGGCGACCGAGCGGGCCACCATGCCGGCGCCGCTCGCGACCAGCGCCAGCGGCCAGCTGTTCGCCCACGTGAGTCCGTACATGCGGTTCGCCGCCATGAGGAACCAGACCCCCAGAAGCGCCAGCGACAGTCCACCGCCGATGTTCTGCGGGCCGCGGGCCAGCAGCAGCTGCGTCAGACCGATCGCGATGATGATGAACGGCCACCAGTCGCGCCACATCCGGAACGGCACCACGTCGAAGTACTGAAGCAGGATGATCGTCCCGACCGCGACGAGCCCGAGTCCCCACGCCAGGCTCCCCTGCCAGTCCTCATCCCTTCGGCATTGGCTCATCTGCCCGCCTCCTTCCGGCCGGATGGCCGCGCCAGAATGGCGCGTCACCGGCGACACGAGCGAAGTTACGGTCGGCTGGCCGCTGTGGCGCGGACCTTTCGGTGAACGGCGGCGGGGTGTCGGCGAACGGCGGCGGAGTCCGGGCCGGCGGCCGCCGGCCATGGCGGCTCAGTCGGGCGCCGACCTGCCCGGACCGACTTCCTGCCGGCGCCGGCGGCGCTCGCGCCTCGCGATCACGAGCGTGCCGACGGCGGTGATGAGCGCGAAGCAGAACCATTGGATCGCATAGGAAAGGTGTACCTGCTCGTCGAGCATGGGCGGACCGGTGCGTGCGAGCGCGACGGGCGCCGCGGAATCGGGCAGCGCGAGGAGCAGCCACGAGGGCGGCACGCCGGGCAGGTACGCGGCGACCGACGCCGAATCCAGCTCGTGGGTGGACCAGAGCTCTGCCCCGGCGCCCACGAGCCTCCGCCACGGCGGCAGGCCGGCGCGCGCGGGCACGCGTACGAGCACGCCGGTCACGCGGCGCTGCCCCGGCTCGGCCACCTGCGCGGGAGCGGCGTTCAGGCCGTCCTGCGCCTCCAGCCAGCCCCGATCCACGAGCAGCGACCCGCCCGAATCGAGCCGCAGCGGGGTCAGCAGCTCGACGCCCAGATCGGAATCGTGGAAGCGCGCCGTGAGCAGCACGTGGCGCGCGGCGTCGTACTCACCGGCGACCACCACCTTGCGACCGGCCTGCGCGGATCGGCCGCCGGGTTCGCGGGCCAGCGGCGCGGCCGGCGCCGCCAGCGCCGCGGCGCGCGCGGCGTTGAGCGCGCGCTTGCCGGCGAGGCGCGAAAGCTGCCAGAAGCCCGCCGCGACGCACACGGCCGTGACGAGCAGCGCGAGCGCGCCGATCGCGACCGGATGCGGCCTCACGCCGGCGGCTTGGGCGCCGGAGGGGCCATGTCGAAGGCGACGATCACCGAGTCGAACCCGCAGGTCTTGTGGGCCGAGTCGCAGAACGGCTTGTTCGCCGATTGCCCGCAGCGGCACAGCGACACCGTCGTCCGGCCGGCGAGGCCGAACGGCCGGCCTTCGTGGTCCACGATCTCGAAGTCCCCTTCCACCCTGAGCGACGCGTTGTTGCGGACCGTGATGCGCGTGGCGGCCATGCGACCCCTCCCCTCGGTTCTGCGGTTCGTGCGGATCGGATGGAACCTAGCAGCGGCTTCCGCCCGCGGCGAACGCCGCGCCGGGACGCCGAAGTCCGCCGCCAGTCCCGCGAAGGACGTCGCCGGTGGAACTCCCCGAAACTCCGGGCCGGGTGGCGGCGTACTGTGGGCACTCGCCGGCGGAAATGGCCGGCATGCGGCCCGCCCCTGACGCGAGTCCGGGCGCCGGCCGGACACCGCGAAACTCGATGTAAGGAGGAAGTCCGTGTTCACCGTGATGCTCTTCGGTGCCCTGTTCGTCGTCGCCATGCTGGTGGTGGGCGTTCTGGTGGCGGTGATGAGCGTGCTCGGGTTCGTGATCACCCTGCCCCTGCGCATTCTCGGCTGGACGCTCAAGCTCGTCGGGCTGGCCCTCTTCCTGCCGCTCCTGCTCGTCGCCGGCCTGCTCGCGGGCGGCGGCGTGCTGGTGGCGCTGATGTTCGGGCTGCTGCTTCCGCTCGCCCCGATCGTCGGTCTGGCCTGGCTGGCGTGGTACCTGGCGACGCGCGGCGGGAAGCGCTCGCAGGCCCGCGTGGTTTCGTGACGCACTTCGCCTGACCGGGCGAATAGCGAGGGCGGTGTCTCCCCGGAAGAGGCGCCGCCCTTCGCGCTTTCCACCCGGAACCGCCCCGCGCCGGCGCCCGCGGCCAGCCCTTCGGCGGGGGGACGAAGCGCGCTCCGGTCGGCAGGTTCGGTCCCGCGCGAAGAAATGTCTTGAGTCGCGCGCGACGATCGCCGAGAATACCCGGCACGATGAACCGCGATTTCCGCATTTCGACCGCTTCCGCGCCGCGCATGTGCGCCTGTCCCATGTGTTCCATGCACATGTGTATGCCCACGCACGCGCGGAGCCCGAGACGCCCGAAACCGTAGCCTCATCGAAAACCGGTTCGAAGCACCTGGATCCGCGACGGCGATGCCGAAGCGGATTCTTCGTTTTGGACTCGACCCGTCGCACCCCGGGGCGCGAACGCCACCACCGGAGCCTGCGACATGCCGAGCCCGACGCAACGTCCCCATCGCTTCGAAACCCTGCAGCTGCACGCCGGTCAGGAGCCCGCCCCGGGCACGAACGCCCGCGCGGTGCCCATCTACCAGACGACCTCGTACACGTTCGACTCCGCCGACCACGGCGCACGGCTGTTCGCGCTGCAGGAGTTCGGCAACATCTACACGCGGATCATGAATCCGACGACGGACGTCTTCGAGAAGCGCATCGCGGCGCTCGAAGGCGGCGTCGCGGCGCTCGCCACCTCGAGCGGGCAGGCCGCCCAGTTTCTGACGCTCGCGACCATCGCGCAGGCCGGCGACAACATCGTCTCGACGAGCTTCCTGTACGGCGGCACGTACAACCAGTTCAAGGTCACGCTGCCGCGGCTCGGCATCGGCGTGAAGTTCGTGGACGGCGACGAGCCGAAGGACTTCCGGCGGCTGATTGACGGTCGCACCAGGGCGCTCTACGTCGAGACGATCGGCAACCCGCGCTTCAACATCCCCGACTTCCGCGGCCTCGCGGCGATCGCCAGCGAACACGGCATTCCGCTGATCGTGGACAACACCTTCGGCGCGGCGGGCTGGATCGCGCGTCCGATCGACTTCGGGGCGGACATCGTCGTCGCCTCGGCGACCAAGTGGATCGGCGGGCACGGCACCTCGATCGGCGGCGTCATCGTGGACGCCGGCCGCTTCGACTGGGGCAACGGCAACTTCCCGCTGTTCACCGAGCCCGCTCCGGGCTACCACGGCCTCGACTTCTGGGAGGTGTTCGGTCCGAAGGGCTCGTTCGGCAACATCGCGTTCGCGATCCGCGCGCGCGTCGAGGCGCAGCGCGACATCGGCGCGAGCCTCTCGCCGTTCAACGCCTTCCTGTTCCTGCAGGGCCTGGAGACGTTGTCGCTGCGCGTCCAGCGGCACACCGACAACGCGCTCGCCCTGGCGCGCTGGCTGCGCGAGCAGCCGCTGGTCGAGTGGGTGAACTACCCGGGGCTCGAGGATCACCCGTGGCACGCGCGCGCGAAGCAGTACCTGCGGAACGGCTTCGGCGGCGTGCTCAGCTTCGGCGTCCGCGGCGGGTACGAGGCCGCCAAGCGCGTCATCAACTCGCTCAAGCTGGCGAGTCATCTCGCCAACGTCGGCGACGCCAAGACGCTGGTCATCCACCCGGCCTCGACCACGCACCAGCAGCTCAGCGAGGCCGAGCAGCGCACCGCCGGCGTGGCGCCCGAACTGATCCGCGTCTCGGTCGGCATCGAGCACCTCGACGATCTGCGCGAGGACTTCGCCGGGGCGTTCGCGGCGGCCGGGGCGGAGGTGCCGGCGTGACCGACGGTCCGGCACGGTCAGGGCGGTTCGTGTTCGCCTCGCCGTTTCCGCTCGAGTCCGGCGCTTCCCTCCCGGGTCTCGAGCTGGCGTACCGCGCGTGGGGGCGCCTCGCCCCCACCGCGGACAACGCCGTGGTCGTGTGCCATGCGCTGACCGGCTCCTCCGACGTGCCGGCGTGGTGGCCGGCGCTGTTCGGCCCCGGACGCGCGCTCGATCCCGGGCGGGACTTCGTCGTGTGCGTGGACGCGCCGGGCTCCTGCCACGGCAGCACCGGACCCGCTTCGCCCGCGGCCGACGGCGCGCCATGGGGCGCGCGTTTTCCGGCGCTCACGGTGCGCGACCTCGTGAACGCGCAGCGCGCGCTGCTCGACGCGCTCGGCGTGCGCGCGGTCCGGCTCGTGACCGGCGGCTCGCTTGGCGGCATGCAGGCGCTCGAGTGGGCGCTGCTCGATCCGCGCGTCGGAGCCGCGGCCGTCATCGCCGCGCCCGCGCGGCACGAGGCGTGGGCGATCGCCTGGAGCGACGCGCAGCGGCGCGCCCTCGCCGCCGACCCGGCCTGGACGGACGAACCCGCCCGCGCGACGGCGGGACTGGCGGCCGCGCGCGCGATCGCGATGCTCAGCTACCGCTCGCCGCGCTCGTTCGCGGCCCGTTTCGGCCGCCGGCCGGGCGAGCGCACGCCCTTCGCGGTGGGCGACTGGCTCGCGCACCACGGCGAAGCGCTCGTCGCGCGCTTCGACCCCGCCAGCTACGCCGCGCTGCTTGGCGTGATGGACTCGCACGACGTGGGCGCGGGACGCGGCGGCGTCGCGGCCGCGCTCGGACGGCTGGCCACGCCGGTGCTCGTCCTCGGCATCGGCAGCGATCACCTCTACCCGTCGCACGAGATCGAAGCGCTGGCGGCCGCCCTGCCGCGCGGCGAGCTGGCGTGGCTGCGTTCGCCGCACGGTCACGACGCCTTCCTGCTCGATCAGGCGGACGTGAACCGCGAACTGCTGCGCTTCCGCGCCCGCCTCGACTCGAAGCCCGCGGCGTCCCACGAAAGTGCGGGAATGGGAGCCGGCCGATGATCACCATCCTCAAGTTCGGCGGCACTTCGGTCGGCGAGCGACCGCGCGCGCGCCGCGCGCTCGCGGTGGTCGCGCGGGCGCACGCACGCGGCCGCGTGGTGGTCGTCGTCTCGGCCCTTGCGGGGGTGACGAACGCGCTGGTGCGCGCCTGCGCGCTCGCCGCCAGGGGCGAGGCCACGGGCGCGCGGCTCGCCGACGCGCTTCGCCGCCGGCACGCGCGGTGGCTCGCGGCGCTGGCCCCGCGCGAGCACGGTGCGCCGCACGATCGCCCCGACCCGGCGGGACTCGAGCCCGTGCTGTCGGCGCTCGCGTCGCGGCTCGACGCGCTGGCCCTGCGCGCGGCGGCCGATGGCGGCCGCGCTCGCGATCCGCACGATCAGGCCTGGATCCTCGCCGCCGGCGAGCGGCTGTCCGCGCGGGCCTTCGCGACCGCGCTCGCCTCCCGTGGCCTGCCGGCGGCGGCGGTGGACGCGTCGCAGGTGCTGGCCGCGGGCGGCGATCCGCTCGAAGCCGACCCCGACGCCGGGACGACGCGCGTGCGCGCGCTCGCCTGGTGGCCGGACGCGCCGGCGCTGCCGGTCGTGACCGGCTTCCTCGCCGCGGATCCGTCGGGACGCACGGTGCTGTTCGGTCGCGGCGGCTCGGACCTGTCGGCGACGGTGCTGGCCGCGGCGCTCGACGCGTCGCGGGTCGAGATCTGGACGGACACGGACGGCGTCCTCACCGCCGATCCGCGGCTCGAGCCCGCGGCCCGCCGGCACGCGGCGCTCGATCCGGCGACCGCGTCGGCCCTCGCGCGCCTGGGCGCCCGCGTGCTGCACGCGCGCACGCTCGAGCCGCTCGCGCGCACGCGCACCGAGCTGTTCGTGCGCGACAGCGCCCGCCCGGGCCGGCGCGGCACGCGCGTCGCCCGCGGCGCGCGCACCGCCTCGGCCTCGGTGGTCGGCGGCGGCGCGCTCACGCGCGTGGTCCCCGCCGACGGCACGCCCGCGCTGGCGCTCCTGCGGCGCCTGCGCGCCCGCGGCGTGCCGGCCGTCGCCCCGGCGCTGACCGGCGGGGTGCTGGTGCCCGAGAGCGCGACCGCCTGTGCGCGCGCCACGCTGGCGGGCGCGGCGAAGTTCGCGCCCGGGCCCGAAGGCGCAAGGCTCGTCGCGGTCGCCGGACGCCACGCCAACGACGTGGACCCGGGCGAGACGGCGGTCGCGCTCGCGGCGGCCGGCGTCGCCACGGTGATCGCGCCCGAGTCCGCGCTGCCGGGCGTCGTCCTGGCCGCGGTCGCGGAGCGCGACACCGAAACGGCCGTTCGCGCGCTGCACGAGGCGTTCGTGCGGCCGCGCCGGGCGGAGGCGGACGTGATCCTCGCGGGCGCGCGCGGCGGAGTCGGCCGCGCGCTGCTGGCGCGCCTCGCACTCGCGGCGGCGCGCGACGGCCGCCGGCCGCTGCGGCTGGTCGCGGCGTTCGACACGCGCGGCGCGGTGTTCGACCCGCAGGGCCTTGCGCCCTCGGCGGTCGAAGCGGCGCTCGCCGCCTCGCCGCCCGCCGCCCTCGACGAGGTTCTCGCGCGCCTCGGGCGGCGGCACGGCCGCCCGCTGGTGCTGGTGGACGCGACGGCCAGCGACGACCTAGCGGCGCGGCACGCGGAGCTTCTCGTCTCCGGCATCGCGGTCGTGACCGCCAACAAACGCTCGCTCGCGGCGCCGCTGCCGCTGTGGCGGGCGCTGCGGGACGCGGCGCGGCGCACGCCGCTGTTCGCGTCCACGACCGTGGGCGCGGGGCTGCCGGTGCTGGCCACCGTGCGGGCCCTTCGCACGCGGGGCGACGCGCTGTGGACCGTGCGCGCCGCGCTCTCGGGCACGCTGTCGTTCGTGCTCGCCGCCGCGCAGGACGGCCTGCCGCTGTCGAAGGCCGTGGCCCTCGCGCGCGAGCGCGGGCTTTCGGAGCCGCACCCGGCCGCCGACCTCTCGGGCGCCGACGTCGCGCGCAAGCTGCTGATCGTGCTCCGCGAGTCGGGGCTGCCGCTCGACGCGGACGACGTCCGCGCCGAGGCGCTCGTGCCCGCCGCGCTGCTCGATACTCCCGACGCGGCGTCGCTGCTCGCCGCGCTCGAGACCCACGACGCCGCCTTCGCCGCGCGCATCGAGGCGGCGCGGGGGCGCGGCAGGCGTCTCGTCTATCAGGCCGCCTGGGACGGCCTGCGCGCGCGGATCGGGCTCGCCGAGGTGGACCCGCTCGACCCGATCGCGCGGGCACGCGCCGGCGAGAACGTGGTGCTGCTGCGCACGGCGCTGCACGACGAAGTTCCGCTCGTCATCGCGGGGCCCGGCGCGGGCGCGGACGTGACCGCCGCCGGGCTGCACGGCGACCTGCTGGCCGCGGCCCGCGCGCTGCTGCGACGCGCCCGTCGGGGGCGAAACGCGCCGGTGGTGAACGCACGACCGTTCCGTGGCGTGGGCGGCCCGGCGCACGATCCGGCGTGGGCGTGAGGAAAACCGACCGGCGGGCGCCGCGACCGGCCGGCCCGCGGCCCGCCGCGCGGCGGCCCGGGCGGGCCTGAGCGGGCGGCGACGGCGCGGCGCACGGACTCGACCGGTCGGGGGTGACGTCAAGAGTTGTGTGTCAGGCCCGGAAGGGGGCTGACGGGGTTTCTGGGGTGATTCGGGTTCGGGGCGGGTTTCACAGTTGCCACAGGATCGACGATCACGCGCAGTCCTGACTTTCGGGCCGAGCTCGCGCGTCGCCCACGTCGCGGCCCGCGACGAGGACCAGGCTCGGCACGCCCTGCTTCTGGTTCTCGCGAGTGAAGACGGCGAACAGGATCCGCTCGACGCTCTCGAAGTTGGACATGCCCCCCATCGGCCGCGTGCGGCGGCGCACCTCGCGGAAGCGGCGCTCGATGGCGTTGGTGGTGCGCGCCGCCTTGCGCCAGACCTCGTCGGCGAACACGAAGCAGTTGAGCAACTCATCGATGTCCATCCACAGACAGCGGACCGCCGCGGGGTAACGCGGGCGCCAGCGATCGACGAAGGCGCGTGCCCGGCGGCGTGCCTCGCTCCGGTCGGGCGCGTTACTGATACTCGTCGAAGCGAGTCGGCCGAAAACGGCTTCCACAGTTGCCCCAGGAACGAGGATCTCGTCACCACGCGACTCGGGCCGGGGGCGTGGATGACCCCAGGCCCGGCGAGCAGCACATCGTTCACCCCAGCCGCAAGGCTGAACAACTCGGGCCTTCCGACTTTCGAGTGGCTGAGAACGCAGGCGTGAGGGCCTGATAGGCTGGGCGCGGACCTGAACCGTGAGGACGCGCGATGACCATCGACAGCCGGACGCTGTACGCGACGTTGCTGGGCCTGAAGGCACCGTGGGAGATCACGGACGTGGAGATGAAGCAGCCGCCGGGCGAGGTGCACATCCGCGTGGCGCTGTCCGCGGGCACGCTCTGGGTCTGCCCGCAGTGTGGCAGCGCGGCGCCGATCCACGACCACATGTTCGCGCCGATCGACACCGGGATGACGGTCGTGCTTCCCAACGGGCTCAAGCACCGCATTGGCCTCACCCGGCCGTACAACCGGACCGACTTTGACCCGCCGGGCACCACCGGCGGCACATGGCAGGAGAACGTCTCGATCAACTCGAACGGGACGTGGCAGACGACGTTCGCGCTGAGCGCCGGAACGGGCAGCTGGCAGACGACCTCGCCCGAGGGGCGGTCCGTGACGGCCACGGTGGATGAGTCCGGTCGCCCGCTGACCGTCTCGGTCCCCGGCCTGAGCACCATCACGCTGGGCTACGACGCGGCGGGCCGCCTCGAGAACGTGACGCAGGGCGGGAGGCTCTGGCACTACGACTATGACGACTCAGGCCGTGTGTCTCGGGCGATCAGCCCCAAGCCGGACACGGTGCGCTTCGGCTATGACGCCGCCGGAAGACTCCTCCGGCAGGACCTGCCGGGAGGACGCGTCGTGGGTTTCGGCTACGACGCCAACGGAAATGTGACGGCGCTGCGGCCGCCCGGGAGCGAACTGCACGAGTTCGACTACTCGGGCGTGGACCAGACGACGCTCTACCGGGCGCCGGGCACGGGCGATCGGGAGACGCAGTACAGCTACAACCTCGACCATCAGCTCGAGACCATCACCCAGCCCGGCAACGTGACCGTCGAGCTCGACTACGACGCCGGCGGCCGGCTCTGGCACGTCACCCAGCCGCGTGGAACAAGCGCGCTGGCCTACTCCCCTTCGACCGGGCAGCTCGCGAGCCTGACGAGCGCGGATTCACTTACCACGGTTGCCTTCGGCTACAACGGGTCGTTGCCGACGAGCGAGACCTGGTCGGGGCTGGTGGCGGGCAGCGTCGCCCTGGACTGGAGCCCGCAACTCCAGCCTCGCCTGCAGACGGTGACGGCGGGGGGCTCGACCGATACGGCCGGCTTCGCCTACGACCGCGACGGCCTGCTCAGGCGCGCGGGGGCGCTGGGGGTCTTTCCGCGGAGCACAAACGGTTTGCCGGACAGCACGCAGGCCAGCGCGGTGGTCAGCCGGCAGGACCAGGACGGCTACGGCGACCTTGCGAACTTGCGTTTCCGCTCGGGAGCGAGCGTGCTCTTGCAGCAGAGCGTGCAACGCGACGCGCTGGGGCGGATCGAGCAACTGGACGAGTTGGCGGTGGATTCGAGCCGCACGTGGGAGTACGGCTACGACCTGGCCGGGCGGCTGGATCGCGTGTGGCGCAACGGCCTGCTGGTCCAGCGGACCTGGTACGACGCCAACGGCAACCCCGATTCCGTGCAGGGACCCGGAGGGGCCGGCGACAGGATCACGACCGAGGTCGACGCGCAGGACCGGCTGCTCCGCTACGGCGACACGGGCTACACGTACACGCCGAACGGCGAACTGACCATGAAGGTGGCCGGCGCGGACACCACGCGTTACACCTACGACGCGCTGGGAAACCTGGTGACGGTCGTGCTGCCCTCGGGTCCGCGGATCGACTACCTGATGGATGGCCGCAACCGCCGCGTGGCGCGCAAGATCAACGGCGTGATGGAGCGGCAGTGGCTGTACCAGAACGGCGTCAGCCCGGTCGCCGAGCTGGACGGGGACGGGGCGCCGCTGTGGCGGTTCGTCTACGGCACCCGCGCCCACGTCCCGGACCTGGCGATGCGCGGGGACACCGTCTACCGGGTGGTGAGCGATCACCTGGGGAGCGTACGGGCGCTGGTGCGGGCCAGCGACGGCGTGGTGCGCGCCTGGTGGAACTACGACGCGTGGGGCAACGTCCTCACCAGTAGCGGACCGGGACCGTGCCTGGGGTTTGCGGGTGGGCTCACCGATTCGCTGACGGGGCTGGTACGGTTCGGAGCACGGGACTACGCCCCAGCCGTTGGAAGGTGGACGAGCAAGGATCCCGCTTGGCCTTATGGTGTTACCAACCTCTTCGCCTACGTTGACAACGATCCAGTTGACGCGACCGATCCATCGGGACTGGTTGGCGAGTTCTGGGACCCCAACCCCATGATTCGAGCCTATATCCACACTCGCGACGCTACTCTCGGGCGGGTCGCTGAAATGTATGGATTCGCGCACGAAATGCGCGGCGCGATGCATCAGAGGTTGCCGGGAAACGAACATTCCAATCAGCGACATCGACAAATGAGTTCGATGATGGCGCGTGAGTACGGGGGTGCAGCGACACGTGCGTTCGGAGTGGGTAACGAGCTGCAGGGCTTTGTACTGCACGATCTCCCAGACCTCTCGGCACGGCTGTCGGGTCGTCGCCCGTGGGCGTTCGATTGGATGGACCTGGCGGCTAACGAATCGGGGATTGCCGAGGCTCAGCGCCAGCGCGGGAGATCACGCCGATGCCGGGAGGTCATTCCTGGCTGGGGGTTCGCTATTGAGTAGTCAAGGAGGAAACTCAAATGAGTCTCGAGGCTCCAAGGGGATCGCGTGGTCCATGGTCATCCCTGGCTCACTTTGCTCTCTCCGTTGTCATTTTGTTGTCGATGTTCGTGGCGCCTGGCTGTGGTCCGCGAGTTGACAGAGCCACTGTCCTGGCGGACGTCGATCGACGGTGGCCTGGCACACGAGTAACTGACATGGGCGTCGGCGAGGGAGATGTTTCAAGTCAGACGTGGGAGATTGGCGCGGTGGACTCTCTTGGCACGAGGGTTCTCCTCAATCTCACCTACGTGCGTGATGAAGGGGTCGGCTGGCGATTGATCGGGGCTGAGCGACACCCTCCGAGGCGGCCTTGATTCCACTTCCATGTCCGAGTTGAGTCGCCTCTCACTTGTGGCTCCTCTCGACTTTCCGGCGAAGGATCCGATCGGGTTCGCGGGCAGCACCAACCTGTACGAATACGCACTGAACCGTCCGACCAGCCTAATCGATCGGGAGGGACTCTGGCCCGATGACGGTGAAGTGAGGCTGACACGGCTCAACCCGCCGCGCGATCTGATCGAACTAGCCACGCGAGTGCGTGACAAGGCCATCGAGGATGCCAACCCAAGTCCGCTTGAGGATGGGTATGACAATGCCTGGACTCATGCGCTGGGCGGTGAGTGCATACGAAAACGCTTTGGTCGGCCAATGGCCTCCTGCATGAACATCGGGATAGAATTCGGGCTCCTCTCAGATTCCCGTGTGAGTCGGGCGCCTTCACAGCACAATCCTCGCCCACGGGTTGTGGCGTAGGCCGCAGCGCTGGAGGATCTTGAGCTTGAAGTACTCGGGGTCGCGATAGCCCCGCGCCTGGAAGCGCAGCGCCGCGATCTGGCTGTTGGTGGCCTCGGCCAGCCCCAACGGCACGCGGTGTTCGTGCCCGGCGATCACGGCGTCGAGGTGGTTCGCGATCCGGTGCGCGACGCGCACGAGTTCGGCGAGCCCGCTGCCGAGCGTGGCGACGATCCAGTCGTGCAGCCGCGCGCGCATCACGCCGAGGTACTTCCACGGGTGGCGCAGGATCGCGCGGAGCTGTTCCTTGAGCAGGTAGCCCTGGTAGAGCGGCTGGTTTTGCTCCATCAGCGTGTTGAGCAGCAGCTTGTCTTTGTGCTCGAGGTTCTCGCGCGCCGAGAGCAGCATCCACTTCCTGGCCTTCATCGCCCGGCCGACTTCGTCGCGCGGCGCGGCCGAGAACAGCCGACGACGCAGCTGGTTCAGCGCCTCGTTGAGCCACTGCACGATGTGGAAGCGATCCAGGATGTGCACCGTGCCCGGCAACCGGGCGGCGATCACCTTCCGGTAGCCCAGATCGCTGACCGCGCCGCGAAGTCGGCGGCGGCCGCGCGGACCCAGCCTCCGCAGAAACGGCAGCAGCCCGCGGCGCCCCGTACCGTCTCCGATCCAGACCACCAGCCCGGTCAGCAGGTTCGTCACGATCGTGAAGTACACGTGCCCGCCGGTGCGCGACACCTCGTCGACGCCGATCCAGCGCAGGTCGGCCAGCGCCGCGGTGCGATCCCCGAGCGCCAGCTCGATCGCGCGGCCGTCCACCTTGGCCACGGTCGCCCACGACCGCCGCGCCATCCGCGCCACCGTGGCCACCGGCAGCCGCGTGCACAGCGCCGCCAGCCGCTCGAAGAACCGCCGCGTCATCCGCACCCCCGGCATCGCGAAGGGAAGTCGCTCCACCCGCGTCCCGCCACAACAGGCCAGTCGCACGGGACGAACCTCCAGGTACGTCTCGACGTCGCCGATCGAGCAGTCCCGCAGCCGGATCGGCTCGGGCTCGGCGAACAACCCCTCCGCGTGCCGTCGCCCGCAGTCGGGGCACTCGTGCTGACCCGCGCGCCGCTCGACCCGCACCACCTTGATCCGCCCCCGCCGCGGATGCGGCTCGATCGCGACCGCTACCACTTCGAACCCTTGCAACCCGAGATACGCCGCGACAAGATCGCCCGGCTCCTGGTTCATCCCGCTGACTCCTCCTTCCCGCGAAGAAAGAAGAGCCATGGATGAACCGGAGCGCCTACGCCGTCAACTCAGACCCGGCACTCCACGGAAAGGTGAGAGGAGCCCGAAGTATTGGTTAGGATCCTGAGAGAACGTCGTCACTGGGGATGCGTGGCCGCAACAGGTTGGGAGGCGCAATGCAGGCTTTGTTTCCGAATCGACGACTGCTGGCGTTGTGGAAGGCCATCGCAAGGGCGACTGGCGCTATCATGTATGTCACATGCGTGGTGGCCATTAGCCAGATGATCGGCCACTGGAGCAGGGTCAGAATCATCGGAAACGCGAGTCCGGTCATTATTTTAGGGACGTTCAGCGTCATTGCTGCCATCGGGCTAACGGGGATGTTCGGCATATGGGGACATCTCGCGGAGAGGGCCGTTGGCGCTGATGAGTGGAGACCTTCTGAGGCCGGAAGTGGGCCGTACGACCTTTGGAGGGCGGTGCGAGTGCTTGTTCCGTTGGCCGCGGCCGGTGGTGCGTGGGTAGTCGCTCAGCCGCTATCTCCAAACGGCCTTCTTCTCCTGGCCATCATCGTCCTCGCTACTGCAACGGTTGAGGTCGTCGAGGTATTGCTTCGGAGACAATTCGGTGCCTCGTCGTCGTAGAGCCACCACCCTCGACTGGAGAGAATGGAACTTCCAAGCCTCCACGGGGTGATGGTGCGGCAGTGGCTGTACGACGAGGCGACCCCACCGCGCGCTATTGATGCATGCATAAGTAATGGCCTATGCGAGACGTAAAGGGAGACCGGTAGCGTGCACGAACCCGCGGAGCAGGCGCTGGCGGCCGGCGATGACCCGCGCGTGGCGCACCGCGGTGCGCGCGAGTTCGTCCGCGTTGTCCGGTGCGGGTTCCGGAAACTCTGACCCCGTCCTTTCCGGAAAATCTGGCCCCCTGAGGGGCTCCAATACCCTGCCGACCCGAACGACCGTGGAGGCCCCACGGCGTCGGGAGGCGAAGGAGGATGAGCGGAGCCATGGCCAGACATCGAGTGCAGGTGCTGCGCGACTCGGGCATGACCCTGCGACGGATCGCGACGGAGACGGGGATCCGGTTGCGCAGCGTGAAGCGGATCGTCAAGGAGCCGGCGATCGAAGCGCCCGGGGACGTGGCGACGGCGCTCGAGCGAGGCGTCGGACGGCCGAGCGTGGTCGAGGCGTATCGCGAGCGG
>WBZR01000315.1_pt1 | contig 80382 bp, 58 predicted proteins | sample 5204231 | NCBI WGS metagenome assembly WBZR01 (sample SAMN12412403, study PRJNA552823) | activated sludge metagenome | isolation source: activated sludge from anammox sidestream of wastewater treatment plant... | place: USA: Virginia | collected 2017-08 | reverse complement strand
GTCAGCGACTCGGGCATAGGCGTCTCCTTGAACCGAGCGTAGCATATACGCTCGGCTTATGGGCTCAAAAAAAGAAACCTGCCGAATCTTCACTTCCATGTCGCGCACCCACAGCGCACTTCGAAAAGACGGATCCTCGGGCTGCGTGCGACAATAGAATTTTCCCCACACGATACTCCGCATGCAGAAACTCCGTAACGAAACGATTCGTAACATCGCTATCATTGCGCACGTCGACCACGGCAAGACAACGCTGGTGGACGCGATGCTCCACCAGAGCGGCATCTTCCGGTCGAACGAAGAGGTGGCCGAACGGGTGATGGATTCCAACGCCCTCGAGCGAGAGCGCGGGATCACGATTCTGGCAAAGACGACGGGCGTGCATTATGGAGGCGTGAAGATCAACATTGTCGACACCCCGGGACACGCCGACTTCGGCGGCGAGGTGGAGCGGGCGCTGACGATGGTGGATGGCGTGATGCTGCTGGTGGATGCGAGCGAAGGCCCGCTTCCGCAGACGCGCTACGTGTTGATGAAGGCGTTGGAGGCGCGGTTGAATCCGATTCTGGTGATCAACAAGATCGACCGCCCCGACGCCAGAGTGCAGGAGGTGCTGAATGAGGTATACGACCTGTTCATCGACCTCGACGCGAGCGAAGACCAACTGGATTTTCCCATCATCTATGCGAACGCCAAGGCCGGGGTGGCGAAGACGGCGCTCGAGGATCCGTCGGCGGATCTGCGGCCTTTGTTCGAGTCGATTCTGAAGAACATACCCGGCCCGGCGGGCGATGCCGAGGGAGTGCTGCAACTTCAGGTGGCGAACCTCGATTACAGCGAGTACCTGGGGCGTCTGGCCATCGGGCGGGTGGTGAACGGCACGCTGCGCCTGGGCGATGAGGTGAGCATCTGCAAACTGGACGGCTCCGTTCAAAAGACCCGGATCACGAAGATGTTCTCCTTCGAGGGGCTGAAGCGCGTGGATGAGACGGCGGCTGTGCCGGGGCAGGTGCTGGCGATTGCAGGCGTGGAAGGGATCACGATCGGGGAGACGGTATCGCATGCGGAAACGCCGGACCCGCTGCCGCCGCTGCAAATCGACGAGCCGACGATCGCGATGACGTTCACCATCAACACGTCGCCGTTTTCGGGCAAGGAAGGGCAGTTCGTCACGTCGCGGCATCTGCGCGACCGGCTGCAAAAAGAACTGCTGACCAACGTTTCGCTCAAGGTGGAGCAGGCGGGCGGTCCGGATGCCTTCAAAGTGATGGGGCGTGGAGAACTGCAACTGGCCATCCTCATCGAGATGATGCGCAGGGAAGGCTATGAACTGATGGTGGGCAAGCCGGAGATCCTCACCAAGACCCTCGACGGGAAGGTGCAGGAGCCATTGGAGCAACTCACCGTCGATTGCCCCGAGCAGTTCGTGGGGACGGTGATGGAAAAGATGGGCACGCGCAAGGGCAAGATGACGAAGATGATCAATCACGGGTCGGGACGCGTGCGCCTCGAGTTTCACGTTCCGTCTCGAGGTCTCATCGGGCTGCGAAGTGAAATGCTCACCGATACCAAGGGTACGGCCATCATGAACTCGCTGTTTGCGGGCTACATCGAATGGCAAGGCGAGATTCCGATGCGCCCGACAGGGTCGCTGATTGCCGACCGTCCGGGAAAAGCGACCGGGTACGCGATCTTCAATCTACAGGAACGCGGGGAGATCTTCATCACGCCTGGAACGGATGTGTACGAGGGGATGATCATCGGCGAGAACTCGCGCGAGAACGATCTGGACGTGAACATCGTCAAGGAGAAGAAGTTGACGAACATGCGCTCGTCGACGGCGGATGAAGCCATCCGGCTGGTGCCGCCGCGATTGTTGAACCTGGAGCAGGCGATCGAGTTTATCCGTGAGGATGAGTTCGTCGAGGTGACGCCTCAATCCATCCGCTTGCGGAAGAAGGTCCTCAAGGCAAACCAGCGCTGAACATGTGGAAGAAGCTCACAGCCTCGCGGGTCGCAATCCTTTCGATGACCATCAGCGGGCTGCTGGCGTTGATCAAGATCACGGCCGGGGTTCTGGCAGGGTCGACTTCGGTGCTGGCGGACGGGTTCGAGTCGGCGAGCGACGTGGTGGCTTCCGGAGTGGTGCTGTTCGGACTTGCGGCGGCGGCGCGCCCGGCGGATGAAGATCATCCTTACGGGCACGGGAGGCTCGAAACGCTGAGCGGCTTTGTGGTGGGGATCATGCTGGCGGTTGCCGGAGCGGGCATTTCCATCAACGCCACCGGCAAGATGCATGACATCCATCCGCCGCCGCAAGCCTACGCGGCCTGGGCGCTGGTATTTTCCATTCTGATGAAAACCGGGCTTTCCGCCGGGAAGTTTCACTTTGCCCGCAAGACGCGCAGCGAAGGGTTGCGGGCGGACGCGTGGAACGACACCGTGGACATTCTCTCGGGGGTGGTGGCGCTGTGCTCGCTGGGACTGACCCTTTACGATCCGTCGCGCTTTCTGACGGCGGACCATGTGGGCGGCGTCCTGGTGGGGATCATCGTCATTTACCTCGGCGTGAAGGTGGTGCGCGATTCTACGCTCCAGTTGATGGACACGATGCCCGATCCGGCGTTGATTGAGGAGATTCGCAGCGTGGCAAGCGAGGCGCCGGGGGCGCTGCTGGTGGAGAAATGCTATGCGCGCAAGACCGGCTTGCAGTATCATGTGGATCTCCATCTCGAGGTGGACCCGGACCTGACCGTGCGTGAATCCCACGAGATTGCCCGGGATGTGCGGCGCCGGATTCGCGACCGGCTGGAATGGGTGGCCGACGTGCTGGTACATGTGGAGCCGGGTCCAAAATAGACTGCCGACAGCGGCGCCTCTCTTCCTGGCGCTGGTCTGTGCGGTGTTCTACGCGCCTTTGTTCCTGAATGAGCACCACGTCTGGTTCGACCATTGGGACATGTGCACGCTGGAAATTCCGCGGTTGCAGTTCATTGCCACGGAACTGCATGCGGGGCATTTTCCGTTCTGGGATCCGCACATCTGGTGCGGGCAGCCGCTGGTGGGGGAGACGCAGCCGGGTCCGCTGTATCCACTGAATCTGCTGCTTGCGGCGCTGCCGCTGGATGGGTATGGCGGGCTGCGGTTTTCCCTTCTCAACCTCTACTACGTGTGGATTCATATTCAGGCGGCGCTATTCATGTACCTGCTGTGCCGGGAGGCAGGTTTGGGGCGGATGGCGTCCGTGCTGGGAGGCGCGGGGTTCTCGCTTTCGGGGTTTCTGGCCACAATCCCCTGGCTTGATGTACTGAACGGTGCAGTGTGGACTCCTGTGATCCTTCTGTTTCTGCTGCGCGTGTTGCGGCAGCGGGGGGACGGGTTACAGAACGCCGCGGGCTACGGGGTGTGTCTTGGGTTGTCCTGGCTTTCCGGGCATCACGAGATTCCGCTGTTGAATACGGTGGCGACGATGGGCGTGTGGGGAGCCTGGCTGTTCGCGAGAGGACTGCGAAGGCGGCAGTTCGAGTGGAAACAGATGCGGGCATTTTTGTTTGGGGCGGCCATTGCGGGCGCCGTGAGTGCGGCGCAGATTCTGCCCTCCTTGGAATTCGCGCGGCAGGCAAGGCGGTGGGCGGGCACGCCCGAGCCGGTGAGTTGGAACGAACAGATTCCGTATGCCTTGTTCGGGGAGCATTCGGTGTCTCCGGAAGACATCTGGCAAGTGATGATCCCGAAGCAGGCGCCGCAGGCAATGTCGACGCTGTACGTGGGCGTGACGATGTGTGCTCTGGCGCTGGTGGGTTTGCTGTGGAGGAAGCAACCCGGCGTGAGGATGGCGGTGGGGCTGGTCACATTTTCCTCGCTTTATGTTTTGGGGGTTCACACGCCCGTGCACCACTTGCTGGTGACGATTGTTCCCTATTTAGGGAAGGCAAGGCACCCGAATCGCGGGGCTTACCTGCTGGCGCTGGGGTTGTGTCTTCTGGCTGCGTACGGCATGCAGTGGGTTCTGCGCCGTGTCAGCCCGTACGGCAGGGCGCTACAGGCGGCCGCATTCGTGGTGTTGCTGGGTATCGCGCTGCATGAGTGGTATGGGGTCCGTCAAGAGCGCATTACGGACACCCGGACGGCGGCTGTTTGCGCGCCGCGGCTACAGGCATTCCGGAGGCAGCCGGCGCCGGAAGGAGTTGGGAGGGTGGTGGGCGATCCGGCGGAGTTGCGCGCCAATATCGGCGACCTGCTCGGCGTCGACCAGTTGCGCGGGTTCGTGGCCGCGGCGAGCCGGAATCTGTTGCTTCACGAACTGCACACGGAGAGGACGCAGGAGCTGTTTGGTGTGACCCATGAAGCCGGGTTCCAGCAGCAGACCGGGATGTTGGAGTGGAAGGCAAAAGCGCATCCGGGCAAGCGCGAGTGGATTGCGCATGAGGCTGTGAAAGTAGAAAGCGCGGACGACCTGCGGAAGCGTATTCAGGACAGCCGCACGGACCTTCACCGTACTCTGCTTACCCTTGGGCCGGCGCCTGACCTGGAGACCTGCGAGGGGACGGAGGAGATCCGGGTCTTGTGGCGGCGGAGCGATTCTCTGGGGCTGCGGGTGAGGCTGCCATGCCGGGCGGCGGTGGTGGTGGCGGACACGTTTTATCCCGGCTGGAAAGCTGTCGTCGATGGTAAAGATGTCCTGTTGACGGAGGCCTACGGAGCGCTTCGGGCGGTGGTTGCGGGGAAGGGAGAACACGTGGTGAGGATGGACTACCATCCGTCGACAGAGATTGCGGGGATTGTGCTGAGCCTTGCCGGGCTGCTATCCGGGGCGATTGTGTGGCTGCGAAAGCAGGCTACTGGGGCCGAACCTAATTCAGCTTGTGAGGACGCAAGTCAAGTGTTGCTGCCTCATTCTCCGCAAGCTGGACCTTGTGGCCCGCAAGCACCCTCTGCTTCAGGTACGGGTCGCTTGCCCACGCGGAACCGTTGGTGTACGCGAAGACCCGGTAAGCGCCCGGAAGCAGTTGACCGATAGTGACGCGGCCGTCGCGATCCGTCGTCGCTTGCTGCAAGGCTGTATAGAAAGCCTGATCATCTACGGCGTCCGGAACCAACAGCACTGTCGCGGCGACCGCGGGCCGTGTTCCGTCGGCCGCTGTTATCGTGAGTGAACTGGTAGCCGGCGCCAGTTTGATTCGCAGTTGGTGAAAGTTCGCGTTTGGATCAATGGTCAGGATACCGTTCGCGCATAGTGTCCCGTTGTACTCCGTTTCCGCGATTTTGTATCCGGCGGGTGCGTTGAATAACAGGAGCCGGTAGCGGTCAGGAATGGCCCCTTCGACATCGAAAGCCCCCGTTTTGCTGTCCACGCCAACTGGAGATTCCGTGATAAAGGCCGCGTGGACCAGCGGAGAAAGGTGGACTTGCATGTTCTCTACCGGCAGCGAAAACTCCTCATTGCTCTCCTGGCGGCCTTTGAGTTGCACGCGGCCCCGCAAATGAACTCCGTTTCGAAGCCGCAAGTCGAGATGATCCTGGTTTTCGTCGCCCACTTCCAGGGTGAGAGTCGCCGACTTCATGTCGCGGCGCTGTTCGGCCGCGGTGTTGGCGGTTAGAAAATACATGCCGGGGGCAAGCCCGTCCACCTGAAACTGAGTGCCCGCCTTGACCTTGCCGCCGGCGATCAGACGGAAGCTGCTGCCTGCCACTTCGCTCGTAACGCCGGAGAGTCCCAGAAATATGTCGGCCTGCCCCAGGTCTTCCGCGCTTAGAACCCGGCCCCGGATGGAAGCGGTCTTCCGCTTCCTAATTCGTATATCAAGATGATCGAGAGCGGATCCGTCCACCAATCTCAAGGGCACGGCATCTTGCGAACGTTCTACCCCGGGATACCACGTAGCAGTGTACGACTTTTGGACCAGATTTCGAAAACAAGCTACGGGCTTCGCTTCTTGGATTTTCGCACCTAGCGGTGGCCGAACCTCCAGGTAGTATTCTCCCGGGGCCAAGCCCGACAGGCGGAACGTGCCGGAATCATCCGTTGTCGCGGCATTCCCGCTAGGAAAGAGCACCCGGCCGGTGCTCGTCACGTGGAACTGATTGGGCACGACCGCAATTCCGCGGACCGGTTGCTTCGTTTCGCTATCCGTCACCCGGCCTGATATGGTGAGTTGGGGCGTCAAGCGAATGACAATGCCGCTCTTGCCGCTCTCACTATCCAGTTCATAGGTGTTGTCGTGGTGAACATGGTCCACCCGCACATAACCGGGCGCATCGCTGAACAGCGCGAACGTGCATTTCCCGCTGACACGAAACCGGAACTTTCCAACCGCATCGGTTAATGTGGCGAGACGAACGGCATTCCCACCGGCATCGGCCTTTGCGGGATCGATATCGAATAACCGCGGCCCTGTCAGGACGTTGCCTTTCTCCAGCCGCTGAAAGACCACTTTCCCCCCGGCAATCGGCAAATTGGTCGACCCATCCATCAGCGTGCCAGCGATTGTAGTCGCAGGAACGTCGCTTTGGGCGGCTGCGGCTGCCGCCAGCAGCAACCCCATTCCCAGAGTCACACTGTGAGTAATTCGCGCCGGTAAAGCTCTTGACATTTGCAACACCTCCAGGTAATTTGTCCGCCTATTGGGCCGTGCTTTCACAGGGATCGACGGTGGATCGACGGCGTTACGGGGTTATCGACTTGGCTGAGGAGAGCGGACTTTGCGACAGGAAAGGTTATGGAGCGGACGAGAAGGAGACAGTTGCACTCAGCCAACGTTGCCACGGATAAATTGCCGTGGAGTTCTGCTCTAATGATGCGCCGCACCTCTGAGATTCCGCGATCGGACTTCATTGATCGCCACCTCTCGTATGGATTGAGCCATAAGCTCGAACAATTGTCAATACTGTTGTTTGGTGACGCTTTCTGCCGTGGTTTTCGCGGAGGGCTTCCGCGCGGCTGTAATCGAAGCGAAAGCGCCCTGCCACACCTGGTACCAGGTAGCGGCAGGGCGCCCGGAGTACATCTTCCTGTTTGACTTGCAGTCTACCGCGGAAAAGTCAACGTCACGGTCTTCGGGGCTTCCCGGTTTTGCGCGTTGTCGATCGAGTAGTAGGCGATGGTTCTTGTGTTGGAAACACGGTCGGGCTTCAGGCTCATTCTGTATTAGACAAGACTTGGACCACACCGAAAACTAGAGATTGTCATATAATGGAGGTGCGGTTGAGAGGGCTGCAGTTGCGGTCCGTTGGGCGTAAGCTCACTCGGCTGCCTTTTCTTTATGTACCTCCTCTACCTCGACGATGCGGGGTCGCCGGGGAACCCTGCTGAAGAGTACTTTGTATTGGGCGGCGTGTGCGTTTATGAGGCGCAGGTGGATTGGTTCAGCCGGGAGCTGGACAAACTCGCGACGCCGTATGACAAGAACCCCGAAGATGTTGAATTCCACGCCTCCACCATCTTTTCAAGACGCGCGGATCCATGGAAGAGCCTCACCATCGACGACGCTCGCGGTGTCTTGAAGGCCGTTCTCAAGGTAACTGAAAACAGCTACGATACTATGCGCCTATTCGCTTGCGCGATTCACAAGCATTCTTATCCCAGCACGGATCCTGTTGAAATGGCCTTCGAGGATCTTTGCCAACGTTTCGACTATTTCTTGATGCGGCGGCGGCAGCAAGGAGATCAGCAGCGTGGCATGATCATCCTCGACAAAACCACCCGAGAGACCTCGCTGCAGCGGCTCAGCCGTGAATTCCGCAAGGTGGGAACAAGGTGGGGTTCCTTGAAGAATATCGCTGACACACCGTTCTTCGTCGACTCGAAAGCTTCGCGCCTGATACAACTTGCCGATCATGTCGCCTATTCGGTTTTTCGCCGTTACAACAGCGGTGACGCCCAATATATGGATATCATTGCCAATCGCTTTGACGAAGCCGACGGTGTGATCCATGGTCTATCGCACAAACACAACTTCCGAGACACCTGCACCTGTCCCGGGTGTCTTAGCCGCCGCCTCGGAAGAACCGGCGAACCGGTGAAGTAAGGCATCGTAACCACCACAGGAACGTCGTCTGTAGCCGTGGCGTTTCGGCCCTGCGTTGTCGAGCGTGGGCCCGCCGGATCTGTTCACTCTTTGGTCTGAGTGATCCATGCGGTTTTCAGGCTGAGGTCGCGGCCCATGAGCCAATGTTCGTTGCCGATGGTTAGGTCCAGTTCGAGGCGGGGTTGGCCGGGCTGGAACTCTCCTTTAATCCGAATGGAGGGACGCGGCGGCTGGGCGCCGTCATATGGCGCGAGCAGCGTCACAAACACCGCCGGGGCGGGATGCTGATGACGATAGACGGCCACTTGCCGCGCCTGCTTGCGGTTCAATGTGTAACTGATCTGGCCTTCTTCGAGTTCCAGGCTGGCCTGGTCTTCCGGCGGCGCCCAGACCAGCAGGTTGGTCCCTTGGGCGAAACCGGTTCGTGCCCATTTTTCCCGCCGGTCCACGTGGATCCTGCCGGGTGGAAACGGGAAGCGCAGTTCCAACTTGCCCGGCGCATCGCCAAGGGCCTCATCCACGAAGACGAACCACCGCCTGCCGGCGAAGAAGACGGTCCGCCGGTGGGTCAGGCGCGGGTAGGATTCGTTTTCAAACGCCAACGTGTCTCCACCGGCGCCCGTCTGCCAAAGGAGGTGGCGGTGGGCGTTCCGCGAGTTGGCTCCATCGAGCGTCAGCGTCGCATGGGCGGCGGTGCGGCTGAACCAGTCGCGCTCTTTGGCGAACGGCGTGTCGGGGTAAGCAAACGAGCCGCTGTCCTCGATCAGCCAGCGTCTTCCGGCATATAATTCGAACGTGCCGTTGTCCGGCTGATCGTGCGCGGAGATGGCGGGCGGACTCGAGTGCAGCGCGAGGTAGGTGGCATCACGATCCCAGCCCGAGCGGAAGAAGTACATTCCTGATTCCGGGAATGCGCGGGAGAGCCAGCGGGGCGCGCTCGCCTTGCCGTTACCGGTGACGGCGTGGAACTCCGGCCGGCCGAATAGCCTGGCTGCCAGCAGCAGGTCAGACGGATCGGGCTTACCATCCGGTGGCCGCCGCCCGTCGCCGAACATGGGCTGCCATCCGTCGGGAGCGGTCATGGCGAACCAGACGTCGAACATTTTCGCAGTCAGGTCACGCAGCGGCGGCGGAGAGGGCAGACCGTTGGCATCGGCCAGCAGCAGCGTGTGAAGCATCAGCGACGCCACCAGTTGGTGATAGTTCGGCGTCCACTCGCGCTGAACGCCCTCCGGGGTTACCTGGCGCGGAAGGTTGCTGGAGAGCACTTCCCACGCTTTGGCAATCCAACGGCCCGAATCTTTGAACTCGGGAAACATCACCGCCAGGCGCAGCAGCCCCACGGCCTCGATGACGGCCTTGTTGTGAGGGGTCGTTCTCGGGTAGAGCGACATTTTGCGGCCGTGGTCGTAGACACTCGCGAGCAGCGTCTCGAGGAACCCGGCGTTCATTGCCGGGGAAGCCCTCAGCAGATCGAAAGCTTCGGCGAAGCGGGCGGCGCGGATGCCGACCTGGATATCGAGCCAGGCGAAGTGGTTCGGGTCCACCGGGTGTTTGCGAATCCAATCGGCTGTCATGTCCATCCAGCCGCGGGCGTAAACGGTGTCGTGCGTCGCGGCCCAGGCGCGCAGCAGGGGTGTCTGCCAATAGAAGCGCTGGACGCCGGCCACCCACTCGATGTCGCGGACCGGATCCGCCATCCAGTTGATATCGGCGCCGTAGCGCTGCGGCGGGTAGCCCAAACCGACGTCGAGGACGTGAGCGAGGGTGGCGCGCGCCGCGGCGATTTCCGCGGCGCCGGCGGGAGAAATCCGGGTGTCGTAGCGCACCGTTCCCCGGTTCCTGTAGTAATCGAGCAGCCGGGCCAAGGCCAGAGCATGGTTGCCGGCCGCCTCCCGGACGCGCCCGAGGCCGGGACGGTCCAAATCGAGGAGTTCGAGCACGCGCTCCGGCGGACACGGCGAGAGAACGGGCTGGGCCGGCGCCATACCCGCCGCGGCGGCCAGTAAACAAAACCAGCGCATGAAGTATTGCGTCTTCCGCCGGCCGGACAATTTCTTCATGCCGGGTTGCCGTTAGAAGTAGAGCTTCGCGCCGAGTTGGATCACCCGAGTGGTGATGCCCGTCACGCCGCCGCCGATTTTGCCGAAGTTGGCCGAGGTGATGCTGCGATCGAGCGCGTACGAATCGGGATTGTAGTTGTTGAAGATGTTGTAGAACTCCGTGCGAAATTCAAACCGCGTCCGCTCGGTGATGGCGAAGAACTTGTTTGCGGCGAAGTCGAAGTTGGTCATGCCCGGGGCGCGGATCGCGTTACGGGTCATATTGCCGAACCGGCCGTAGGGCGCAAACGTGAACGCGCTCGTGTTGAACCAGCGGCCCCAGGTTCTCTGGTCGCCCGGGAGGTTGGCCGGTTGTCCGGCCACGAAATCGGGGCGGGAGAGAACGCCGGTGCCGGTGGTGTCGCGGTTGGCGCCGATGGTAGCGGGGAACCCGCTCTGGAACAGAGCGATGGTGGAAACCTGCCAGCCGCCCAGCAGTGTGCGGGTGAGGCCTCGCGAGCCCTTGAAGAAGGGCAGGTCGTAGAGCACGGTGGTCACCGAGCGCTGGGTGACGTCGAACGCCGCCAGGGCCTTCTCATTCGCGAAGTTATACATGTCCTGAATGCCGCCGGGGAGCACGCCCACGCCGTACAGACCGCCCATGTCGGTGGGACTGTCGATGGCCTTCGACCACGTGTAGGCTTGGAGCAGCGTCAACCCGGTGGCGAGGCGCCGCTCGAGTTTGACTTGCAGGGACTGGTAGTTGGACATACCAACCGTCTTCTCACCGGTGATGGGGCGGAGGAACGCCTGGTTCGGCCGCCGCGCGTTGATGGAAGGCAGCCCGGGCGTGCGCGGATCCACGACATCGATGGGCCTGTTCACATCGCCCACGGTGGCGATGAGGCGGCTCCCCTTTGACCCGACGTAGCCCACGTCGAGAAGAAAGCTGCCCGGCAATTTCTTCTGTACGGTGAGGTTCCACTGCTGAACCATCTGCGATTTCATGTTCTGGTCCACGGCAAAGTTGCTGACGCGGTTCGAAGCCACGCCGGCGCCGGTAAACGGATTGGCGAACATGATGTCCGGGATGCCGCTGAGCGAACCGGTCACGCTTGCCGATGTGGTGGAGTTGTAAGCGATGGGCAGGTTGTCGAGTTCGGAGGTGGTGATGGGGATGTAGTAGATCCCGTAGCCGCCGCGAATGACCGCATCATCGGAGAACGACGGCCGGTAGGCGAAGCCGAGGCGCGGGCTGAAATTCTTATGATCTCCGCACTGGACGGCCCGGCCGCAGGTGGCGTTGGTGGGATCCACCTGTCTGGTGGGCAGGAAGCCGTTCAGTTCGATGTCCAGAATCTTGTTGTTGACTTCGGTCCAGGGCCGGAAGTAGTCGTAGCGTACACCGAGAGTCAGGCTGAGGCGCGGCGTAACCTTCCAGTCGTCATTGACGAAGTAGGAATGCCACCAGGTGCGCAGTTCATGCTGTGACGGATTCGGGTTGATGGATCCCGTCCGCACGTAGCCGAGCATGAAGTCCGCCAGGGCCGATCCGGTGTAGAGTCCGTCGAAACTGAAGATGCCGCGCGGCGAGTTGGCGTGGTCGAGAGTCTCGATGCGGTAGGTGACGTCGCCGCCGAACTTGAGGAAGTGGCTCCCACGCTGCCAGGAGAGAGTGTCCACATACTCGAAGTTGTCCTCGGAGCCATCCTGCGGACCGATATTCCTTACCATGGAGAAGACGTTGTAGTCCCCGTCCGGACCGCTGATGCTGGCGGTAGGCGGACCAAAAGTACGCGGGTCTTTGCTGGCCATGGGGATCCCCATCTTGTTGGCGACGTCGTAGGCCGGGTCGAAGCTCGAGCCCATTTTCTGGAAAGCTTCCAGACTGTTCAACCCGCCGCGGAATTCGTTCACGACGCGAGGAGAGAACGTATGGATCCAGGAGCCGACCACGTGCCGGGACGTCTGACCCGGGCTGTACTCGTCGTGGCCCCAGAAGGGGATGCCTGTCGACAACCGGTCGTCAATCACGATGCGGAAGAAGAGGGCGTCGTTGGTGGTGAGTGAGTGGTCGATACGTCCGAGGTAGTTGTTCTGCCACGGGATCACGCTGGGGGCGGCGGCCAGGAAGTTGTAGTTGCCGGCGCTGATATTCGGCATCGGCGTGAAGCCCAACAGCACCTGGGACGGCTTGCTGAGGAACTGTTTCGGAATGACGTTGTTGACGATGCCGATGTTCAGCGGGTCCTTGAGCGTGATAGGCTGTCCCGTACGGGCATTCACCAAACCCCGGAAGTCTCCGTTGCGCGCGGCCTCTGCCGGCACGATGGCGTACCGCGCCGGAGCGCCTTGCGCCATCTTGCCGCTTTCCCAGTTGAAGAAGAAGAAAGTCTTGTCCTTGCCGTTGTACAGTTTCGGGACCAGGAGCGGGCCGCCGATCCGGGCGCCGTACTGGTTGCGGTTCAGCCGCGGGGATGTGACACCCTTGCCCGCGACGGCGTCGTAGGTTTGCGTGAGATCGTTGTTGCGGTTGAATTCCCACAGCGCTCCCGTGAAGCGATTGTCGCCTCTGCGGGTGGTAAGGTTCACGTGGGCTCCGGGCGCTCCGCCCATTTCCGCGGAGTAAGTGCTGGTTTCCACCTTGAACTCGGAGAGAGAGTCGACGGAAGGAGAGAAGGGATAGTAAACCTGGCCGACCGAGAATTCGATGCCATCCAGATAGAAGCGATTGAAGGTATCGCGATTTCCGTTCGCGGACATGTTGGTGCTGCCGTAGGACTGGTCGCTTTGGCCGATGGAACCGCGTGCGGAGCGGGCGGCCATGGAGCCTGGGGTAGCGCCCTGGACGCCGGGGACAAGCTGAGCGAGTTGCACAAAGTTACGGCCGTTCAGCGGCAGATCGGTAATCTTGCCACTGTCGATGACGGTGCCAACGGTTGCGTTCTCAGTCTGGAGGACGGCGGCCGAGGCCTCCACTGTCACGCGTTCGCTGACATCGCCCACCTTCAACGTAAAATCCAAACGGGCGGTCTGCTGTGTATCCAATGTAATGGCCGCCTGCTGGGTCTGGAACCCGCTGCTGGCGGCGCTGATGCTATAACTGCCTGGTTTGAGGAACGGCAGCGAGTAGTTGCCGGAGCCGTCGCTCCGGGTTTCTCGCCTGACGTTGTCGGCTTGTCCGATCGCGGTGATCGCGACATCGGGCACCACTGCGCCGGAAACGTCTCTTACTACTCCCACGATGGTGGCGAAGTTTTGCTGCGCGCACAGCGGCAAGGTCGACGCCAATATAAGGAACGCCAACGCGATGGTCTTCTTCATCGATCTTCTCCCGTCTCCGGGGCACAGAACAATTGTGAAGTTCCCCTGATGAGACACTCGATGGTAAGGGCAAAAGGGGCGGGCCGACAACGTTTGTTGCGTTTGAAGAACGTTACAGATAGCCGTAACGCACGCGTACTTGAATGATTGCAGGCTACTTGTGCGTTGCGGTAGGCTGAGATGAGGTATCAGGACCATGGCCGGCCAAGTGGGGGGAAGCGCAGAGGAACATCCCATCTCTACCCACATGAGTGAGGGTGACAGGACGCGGATCAGGGAACAGATGGCGCGAATGCTGCAGTCTCGCGCTTTTGAAGGCAGCCACCGGTGCCAGGAGCTGCTTCAACATCTCGTCATGAAGACTCTCGAGGGCGATTGCCTCACTCTCAAGGAGCGGTTGATCGGCGCCGAGATATTCGGACGCGAGTATGGTTACGACACCTCGAGCGACGCCATTGTGCGGGTGAAAGCCAACGAGATCCGAAAGCGCCTGGCGCAGTACTACGACCAGACGGGCCGGGATGATACACTGCGGATCCATCTGCCGATCGGGTCGTATGTTCCGCGGTTCTTTGTTGTGGAGCCATTCCCGGGTGTCTCGGAGGAGACGGCGCGGGAACCTTCTTTAAGTGCTGCCGTGGATGCCCCGGTGCAGCCTTCCGAGTCCGCCGGACCGCGTTCCATGTTCCGATGGTGGTGGCTGTTGCTGGTTGCGCTCGTTCCACTGGGGGTTTGGGCGTCTTGGCCTCATCTGCACACCCGGCACCCAATGGATGTGTTTTGGGAGCCTTTCTTCAAAGCCGGTCCACCGGTGGTGGTCTGCATCCCGGCCAGCAACCGGATTTTCCTGCCGGAGGAAGCAGTCACCCAAATGGAGGAATCCGGCAGGCAGGGCCTTGGGCAGATGAGCATGGCTTTGAAAGCCCCGGATGTACGGGTGGTTCCGAACGGGCAGATGTCGGTGCAGAACATACGCGCGACCCTGAGCATCGCGACTTATCTTTCCCAGAACAGGGAGCCGATCCAGTTCGGCCTAGCCTCCGAGGTTTCGCTCGAACAGATTCGGCGGGGCAGGGTAGTGCTGATCGGAGGATTCCGGAATCCATGGGCCGACGCTCTAAACCAGCAGATGCGATACAGATTCGAGACATCACTGAAAGGAAGTCATGAAACTTCCTGGATAAGTGACAGTAACGCAGAGGGAAAATCGGTTTGGATGGTGCCTGACCTTTGGCCATTCGGCCGGCAAACGGTGGATTACGCGATTATCTCCAGGTTCTTTGATCCATCAAGCGGGCAGATCGTGATCGCGCTGTCGGGACTGAACGGTTTCGGAACCCAGGTGGCGGCCGAGTTTCTGACCGATCCGAAGTACTGGTCGCGATTTGCGCAACTCGCTCCCGAGGGGTGGGATCGAAAGAACTGCCAGATCGTTCTGGAGACGAAGGTCATCAGAGAACTTCCGGGTCCGCCGAAGGTATTGGCCGTTCATACCTGGTAGAGGCGGCGATGGCTGCCGTCGGCAGCGCTTGATGGCTCATGGGAGAGGGCCGTGTCCCTGGCGTGCGTGAGCCGCGCGGCGATTGAGCGCGTCGCCGGCGCGGCGCGTCCGGGCGTGGCAGCGCGTCTCTGCCGGCGAAACGTTGCGTACCGAACGCGCGGGGCGCGAACGCGGACGCGGCGAGTAGCGCGCAACGGCGGGGAGGGAGGGGCTGTTGGCCGGCCCGCTTGAGGCGCTCTGAGGCGGCATGGCGTCTCCACAGCCGCGGCCGTGGCGCTGGCGCGCAGCAGGGCCGCGCCAATAAGCCGCGGAAGGGGTCCCAGCCGACGGCGGCGGGGCGGATGCGTTGGCGCGGCGTGGGGGCCGCGCCTGGCGTTGGTTGCGGGTTCTACGGGTTGGCCGGCGGCGGCTGCTTACGTTCGATTTCGGCGAGCTTGGCACGGACTTCGTCGCGGAGCTCGTCAATGCGCGTTTGCGCGTCGGTGGCGAGGATGCGGGCGACAGTCCAGCGTGCGTCATGGCGTTCCGCGAACTTGTGAAAGGCGGTGAGCAAGCGCGTTTCCGATCCGCGGATTTCGTCGCGCAAGCGGGTTTCGCTGTCATTGAGGAGGCGGGCAACGGCGGTGATGATGCGGTCCTCGGCGGCGGCGAGTTGTTCCTGTGAGACTGGCTCGCTCATGCGTGTTGCTCCTTTCCCCAGCGGGCGGCGGCGGTATTGGCGATGGCGCGGCGGCGTTCTGGGGAGAGGGCCTGGCTGCGGGCAGCGGCGGCCAGTTGTCCGATGGCTGAGAGGGACTCGGGGGAGAGCGCGGCGGCGCGCGCCGGGCCTCCTTTGCGGCCACCGAGGCGGCCGAGCAATTGAGCCGCGAGGCTGGCGGCGGACGGGCGTCCGGGTTTGCGTTTTTTCATGTTTGTTTCTCCTTTCACATACTGCTATCCGCAGGCGCTCAATCAAGCATTATAGGCGCTCAAGCAAGCATGGCGCGGCAGGCGGCTTTCCGCGGTGGGCGCCCATGTGAGGTCGAGGATTGCTGTCCCAGCCCAGCCACCGCGCGCCGCACGGCTGGGTGGGCGATGTTTGCCTTTTGAGCCAACGACCTGCCGCCGATGTTCACGCTCAAATGCCGGCCTTCCGCCTCTCTTGTTAGGGCCAATAGGACGCGGGTTTGTGCCGATAACATGTATTATGTAAACTTTTGGCAAGCACAACAGTGCCGCTCCGTCCACCCCTACTCGTTGGGCGGCTTGGACGGGGTTGGCTGGATGGGTTGCTCCTTGGTGACGTCGTCGGGAAGCGGTTCCGGCGTCTCGAACTTGATGGTCGCCTCCGCGCCGAACTTGCGGTACATCCGGAACTCGACCTCGTTCTTCACCAGCGTGCGTCCCTCGCGCATCCGCACCTCGGCGCGGAGCGGAAGGACATGTTCGGCCTCCCCGATCTTGATGAAGTCGTAATCGAGCGTCGTCCTCGCTAGCTGGATTGGAAAAGTGGGCGGGATGTCGATTGCTTCCAGGGTGATGCGGGTAACGGTGAGCAGGTCAGCGTCCACGTAGATCAGTCCCCGGTAGGCCGGAACGATCTCCATGGTGCGCTGGTAGTCGATGCGCCACTGCGATCTCGATTGCGACACGCTGTAGGCATAGACGTGGTTGCGGCGGCCCCGAAGGGTTCCCCAGCGCAGCCAGCGGAACTGGGTCTCCGTCTTCGGGTCGAAGATCTCCTTCATCATGCTGCCGAACTCGCCGCTCGAGGTGGCGCCGCCGAGTTTGTCGTGCGTCGTATCGGCGAGGCGCCCGTCCACGGTCACCACCTTATAGTCTTCCTTCTGCTCGAAGTAGGTGAGCTTTTCGGTGATGGTGTCCATGCTGCGCCAGAATTCGAGGCCTGTGGGATCGTAGTAGCGGCGGGTTACCTGGGTGCAAATGAAGTCCGGCAGGCGCTTGCTGTAGCTCATCGCATAGTCGCGGGCCTGATCGAGCACGCGGCGCTGTTCTTCGGCCGACGGTGGAGGAATTACCGGGGCGGCGGGCCTGGCGACGGCGGCGGCCGGTTTGGGGAGGCTTTGCGAGGCTTCCACCAGGTTGCGCAGCGCCTCGACAGTCTTGGGTCCAAGTCCCTTCCCCTGCCAGACCTCGATGGTCCGGTCGTCCAGCCGCTCAGTGAGTTGGATCTTCTTTACGTATTCGGCAACGCGCTTGTCTTCCTGCTTGAGTTTGATGGAGGACTCGATGAAGCTGGTCAACTGCTGAATATTCAGCTTGAGCTGGGCGGCGGCGGGGGCGGCGAGCAATCCGGTGAAGACTACCGCGCGGATGAACCACATAGCTATATGATCGCTCAGGTTCCTTCTGACGCGTCGCGGGCGAACCGGGTTGCGGCCTTTCCTCAGCCTTGGCGTGTCTTGCGATGCCACAGCCCGATGCTGAGCAAGGCAACTCCGAGCAGCCCGAAGGTGGCTGGTTCGGGAACGGGATTCTCGATGACTTTCCTGGGACCGGCCGCCGAGCCCAGGTAGTTCAGGCCAAAGCTGACCCCGTTGCGCTGCGCCACGTCGAAACGCAGCGTGTTGGCGCCGGATGAGAGGAACGGCGTGATGTCCATGGTGACTTCGGTATTGACGGTGCAGCCGACGGGAAAATCGGAACAGCGGTTGTAGGTATTTCCGGAGCTTGGGGCTTCGGGTCTGACGAGAACATTGTTGATGAAGAAGGCGGCCGAATCGTCAGCGCGGTAGGTGATGGTGGCCGTGTTCGGTTCCCACGGCAGTGTCAGCAGTTCAAAGAACGAAACCACGGTGCCGTTTGGGGGGCTCATGTAATAGGGACTGGCGGGGTCGCCGGTATTGAAGTAGCTGACCCAGGAGGAGCCGGGAAGCGCGGCCGCCCACGCGGGGTGTGGAGCGATGGCGATGGTGCCGCCAAGGCTGTTCCATTCATTCGGGTCGGAAGGCGTCCCTTGCGAGGCGAAGGTGATGGTGGCGCCGGACAGGACGCCGGAGGCGGGCAGCAGCAGCCCGAAGGCAAACAGACAGCTTGACAGCTTCACGGTGATCAAACCTCTTCTTCCCAGTTAGTAAGTTCTTGCTTCTTGACTTATTGTCTTCACTGGAGCAGAGGCGCGGGGAGAACTGTTGGTACCGTAACGAGGCCGGCTTGGTACGAGGGAGAAGAGAGTAAGACGAGCGGGATTATCCAGTACCGGACGCGCCGGGGGAGCGCGGAACTTAGAGAGAGGCGGCGGTCCTGGCCTCAGCCTGCTCCCCGGACTTCAGGAATGCGAGGAATTCCTCCGGTTTCTTGGTCAAACTGGGGAACGTGGCAATCACTTTCTCATCGGGGTCCATGAGAACATAGTACGGAATGGCTATGGTGGAGAAGCGCGAGTTCTGTAACTCCTGGTTTCTTTCCGATTCAGCATCGGTACCATCCGTGTATAACTCGACCAGTACGAACTTCCGCATCTCGGCCATGATTTCCGGACGAGGGAACATATTTGCTTTCATCCAGTGGCAGTTCGTGCAGGCGTAGCCGGTGAAGTTGATGAAGAGGAGTTTATGTTCCGCCTTGGCCCTGGCGAGGGCTTCCTTGTACTGGTTCTTCATCCAGACAAGCCTTTCGCCTCCGGTTGCCGTTCCACCCGCGACCGGGGCGGCGCAGGCTTCGCTCGCCAGCGGAACATAGGCATCCAGTTCGCCCAACTTGCCGCAGAACATGCCCGGCAGCAGGCTGATGGAGAAAATGAGGAAGGCGGAAGCGGCGAGGGCGCGGCTCACACCCATGTTCTGGTCCGGCTTGATGCCTTCCATTCTCAGCAGCCCGAGCAGATACAGGCCAGGCAGCGCGAAGAGGACCACCCAGGCAGCGAGGAAGCGATCGCGGGTGAGGAAATTCCACTGGAGCACCTGGTCAATATTGCTGATGTACTTGAGGGAGGCGGCCAGCAGCACGAAGCCGAGCACGGTCTTCACGCGCGGAAGCCAGGCGCCGCTACGAGGAAGGCTCGAGAGCGTCGAAGGGAACATGGCCAACAGGAAGAACGGGGAAGCCAGACCCGAGGAGAACGCCAGCATCCCGATGGCCGGTTGGAGCTTTCCGCCCTGGACGGACGCCGCCAGCAGACTTCCCACAAACGGGCCCACACAGGCGAATGAAGTGAGCGAGAAGGTCAGCCCCATGAGCAGCGATCCGACCACGCCGCCCTTGCTCTGAGAAGCCCGGTCCATCTTCGTCAACAGACCGGAGGGCAAGGTGATTTCGAACGCGCCGAGCAGGCTCAGTGAAAATGCGATGAAGACGATGGCGATGAAGCCGTTCACCCAGGGATTAGACCCGAGTTGCACCACTCCGAACGGTCCTAACAGAGCCGTGGTCACGAACCCCAGGGATGTGAACAGCAGTACGATGCCGGTGGAGAAGACGCCGGCCTGAAGGATGCTGTCGGCGCGCGAGGCGGACTGGCGGTTGAGGAAGTAGGTCACCGTGAACGGAATCATCGGAAAGACACAGGGAGTGAATACGGCGGCGAGTCCGAGTCCGAAGGCGAGCAAGGCAAATTGCACGAGATCGCCGCTGGATCCCGGCGTGGGGGAGGCAGGCGGCTTCCCTGCCCCGGCGGCACCCGCGGATACGCCCTCGGAAATGGAGGCATAGCCTGCGGGAAGTTCGAAGGACGCTGCCGCGGCCGCGGCGTCAGGTGTCAGCGTGGCTGACGCCGCGCGGCGCACCGGAGGAAGGCATTGCTTTTCCGTGCATGCCTGGTAGCGAGCGTTGGCGGTGAGTTCCACGGGTTGCGCAGGCGCGCCTGACCTCAGCTTTACCTTGAAGAAGAAGATAGCTTCTTTTTCATACGTTTCCGTCTCCAGGTTGAAGTTTTGGTCAAACTTTCGATCCGGCTTGGGACGGAAAATCTCCACCGCTTCAATGACATCGTTGGGCGCCAGAACTAGTGTGGTGACGATCGGACCGCCCTTGGGGGTGGTGGGAGAGTAGAGATGCCACGGGGGCTCGATGGCGGCGGTGAGCCTGCCGATAACCACTCCGCCCGGGCGTACAGAGGCGGGCTGAAATTCCAATTTCCACTTGATGGGGTCAAGACGCTTGGATTGACCAAACGCCAATGGCGCGAGGAGAAGCGGAACCAAGAGACGGCGCATGACAGGCTTATTCCTATTGTAGGATGCGTTCAGTTGGAGACAAGACTCAGCCGGGGCCAACCCGCGGCATCGCGCGCTTGGGTCATTCGATGAGAATCTTGCGGCGGCTGCGGGTGGGCTCGGCGCCGTCGGTTTGGGCTGTGGCGGTGAGTTCGGTATTGCCAGCGGTGGCGGGTGCGGCGAGGCGGAAGTTCCAGGTGTGCGCGCCGAGAGCGGGGATCTCAAAAGTGACGGACTGCGATTCCCCGCCCTCAAAGGCCAGAGTGAGTTTGCCTTGACGCGGGACGGGATCGTCGTTGACCATCATCACGCTGTAGGTGCGCTGTTCGGCGGGGCGGAGTTTGGGGTTCCAGAAGTTGATGTAGAGGCCGAGCGGCTTGAAGGCCTCGCGCACCCATTCCACGAAGTTCGGCTCGAGTTCCAGTTTCTCGACGTCACGCCAGTGATCGCCGGTCTTGACGCCCGGGTAGGAGCAGGTGAGCCAGGTGAAGTGGAGGACGCCGGCAAAATTCCGATGGGCGCGCCAGAATTCGGTGAGTCCGGCAAGGGAATACGCGTAGAGTTGGAACCGCTGTGCGGGAGTGGCGTCCTTGCCCAGGAGTTTTTCGTAGACGGCTTCGGTGAGCAGGGTGGGCGTGCCGTCGCGGTTCAGCCAGAGCCAGCCGTACTCGTTGAGGATGACGGCGTGGGCCGAGGGGTGGCCGGCGTTAGTGGTTTTGGCTCCGGTCATCTGCATCAGTTCGGTCATGGAGAAGCTGCCGCCGCCACGGATGCGCGAGAAGAGGTAAGGATGGTCCTCGACGGGATCATTGGGGCCGGTGGGCACGGAGTAGCCGTTGTCCCATGGCCGGTCAGAGAGATCGAGTTTGCGCACGGCGGGGATGACGCGTTCCCGCAGCATATCGGAGTCGGTTTCATTGGAGGCGTCCCAGATGGCGAGCGATGGGTGGTTCCAGTGGTCGCGCATCCAATCGCGGTACTGAGCGATGAGTTCCTCTTCGCGGTAAGGAGGAAAATAGCCGCGGCCGTTCCAGATGAAGAACTCGTTTTGGATGAGGAGACCGGCTTCATCGGCGATGTCGAACCAGAAGTCCGGCACGGGGCCGATGCAAAAGCGGAAGGAGTTCCAGTGGAACTGTTTGGGGAGATCGGAGAGGAGGCGCTTGACCCAGGCGCGATCCCAGGGGTGCTGTTTCGAGAGCGGGTCCTCGAAGAAGCGGTGGAGGGTGATGTTGGAGCCGCGGAGGAAGAAGGGTTTGCCGTTGAGGTAGGCGCGCTTGGTGGCGGTGTCGAAGCGGAACTCGCGGAAACCGAAGCGGGTGTCGATGGAATCCTGTGCGGCGGTGGTGCGCACGGTGTAGAGATACGGGTCAGAGGGCGACCAGAGATGCGGCTGGGGCAGCCTGATGGTGGATTGGACGGAGGCGGATTCGCCGGGCGGTACGGTGATGGAGCGCGGCGCGGAGGAGAGCCCGGCGATCGAGTTCCGCACGTCGAGGCGGGCGGGTTCCGCGCCGCGGTTGCGAATGGTGGTTTCGATGAGGACCGTGGAATCGTGGAGACGCGGGGCCACCTGAACGTGCTCGATGTAGGCCGCGGAAGGCAGAGCAATGAGGTCGACATCGTCGTAGATGCCCGGCGTCCACTTGTACTTTTCGAAATCCGTTCCGGCGGGGGCCCAGACGGGTAGGACAGCGGGGTGCGCTCCAATGCGGACGATGAGATGGTTGGTCTTGCCCCAGAGGACGGCTCCGGTGAGATCGAAGTAGGTGGCGGCCCAGCAGGCGCGGGCATCGCCGATGTAGTGGCCGTTGAGGTAGACGGCGTGGCCGAACTGGGCTTTGCGGATGCGCAGGAGGAGCCGCCCGGTCTTGGGAGGGGCGAGGAATTGCCGTTTGTACCAAAGGAAGTTGCGGCGCTGGCGCGGGACGCCGGCGTTTTCGACGCGGGCCGATTCGGGCAGTTTCTTCTCACGGATGGAGGCCTGGATGAACTCGCGGGAGTCGAAAGCATCGATGCCGGCGAGGGGCGGCGTGGCGGAGTGGGCGAGTCCGGGGACAGGGACGGTATGGGGATAGGCTTGCGGAGGCTGGACGCTGTCGAGGGATTCGGCCAACTGCCAGGTTCCGTTGAGAGGGATGACGGCGCGGGAGGCGAGGGAGGATAGCACGGTTGCGAAAAAGAGACAGACGACTCTCATGGCGTCACCAGCCTATCATTTCGGGTGCTTTGGTCGCGGGGGAAATTTGGAGTGTTCCGGCGGTTATTCCGCCGCGGCGGACCGGGTGCCGTTGCCGATGGCGGACTTGCGCAGTTCGCTGGCGATGCGCTCGTTGACGTTTGCCTGGGCGAATTCGGCAGCGACGCGGACGGCGTTCTTGATGGCGTTGGGATTCGAGCGTCCGTGGCAGATGATGCACACTCCGCGTACGCCGAGGAGCGGCGCGCCGCCGTATTCGGAATAATCCACTCGTTTCTTGAAATCGGTATAGGCCGAGCGCGAGAGGACATAGCCGATCTGGCGGGTGATGGTTTCGCGCAGCGATTCCTGAAGCATGTGCTTCATCACATCCACCACGCCCTCGCTGACCTTGAGGGCTACATTGCCGATAAAGCCGTCGCACACCACGACGTCGACCTCCCCTGTGTAGAGGTCGCGGCCCTCGACATTTCCGATGAAGTTGATATCGAGCGTCTTCAGCAAGGGGGTGGCGGCGCGGGTGAGTTCATTTCCCTTGTGCTCCTCCTCGCCGATGGACAGGAGCCCGACGCGCGGGCGCTCGGTGCGGCAGATGACGCGGGAATAGATCTCGCCCATGATGGCGAACTGCGCCAGCATGCGCGGAGAGGAATCGACATTGGCGCCCACATCCACCATCACCGCCGGGCTGCCTTTCATGGTGGGGAATACCTGCGCGAGAGCGGGGCGCTCGACGCCGCTGATCATTCCCTGGACCATTTTCGCGGTCGCCATGGCGGCTCCTGTATTTCCGGCCGACACCACCCCGTGGGCGATTCCTTCGCGCACCAGGCGGGAGGCGACGCGAATGGAGCTGTCCTTCTTCGTTCGCATTGCCTTGGCGGCGCTGTCCTCCATGGTGATCACTTCACTGGCGTGATGCACCTTAATGGGAAGGCTCCTCCAGCCCTCATGCTGGGCCAATTCGTTCCGGACGGCATCCTCTCTTCCTACCAGGATGACCTCAACGGGGAGACTCTTTACGGCACGGAGAGCCCCTTCGACTTCGGCCTTGGGTGCGTTGTCGCCGCCCATGGCGTCTACGGCGATGGTGACCATGGAATTAATAATGAACTAGACGGAGGAGCCTGCCACGGAGCTCGGTTACTGTTCTGCGACCTCGATCACTTCCCTGCCTTTGTATGTTCCGCAATACGGACATACCCGGTGAGGCAATTTCGGCTCCCCGCACTTCGGGCATTCCGACGATGAGGGCGACTTGAGATGATCGTGGGCCCGGCGGGTGCTGGTCCTCTCTTTGGAATGTCTGCGTTTTGGATTCGGCATTGTCTTAGCGTTCCTTCTAAAAGAAAGTCTATAAATTCTTCAGCGCCGCCCATCTGTCGTCACTACGGTCGAGGCGGCAATCACAAGCGGCTTCGTTCCGGTTCTGTCCGCATTGCGGGCAGATCCCCTTGCAATCCGGCTTGCACACCTTTTGCATCGGCATGGCAAGCAAAACAAACTCGCGAAGGACTTCCTCCAATTCGAGGCCGTCCTTCTCATAGAATCCGATTTCGGTTTCCCCGTCGTGGATCTCCACTTCGGGCGCCTCGGGGCCTGTCGCCAGCGGGCGGTAGAACAGGTCGAAGTCCGAATCAATCAAAAGAGCAGCCGGCTCCAGACAACGATCACAAGGAGCCTCCATGCCTACTCTCAAATATCCGCGAACCCGGATCTCGCCCAGCGTATGGCTGAGCAACTCCGCTGTCCCTCGCGCCATCAGGACGCCCGTCTGGCGCACGCCGGGATCCAGGAAGTCGATCTCGCCAGGCGGAAACTCCACATCGAAATGGATTTTCCGAACTTCCAGGTCGTGAATCGAAAAGAACACACAAATCTCCGCGCGCCCCGGCGAATGAGGCCGCAACCGATTAGTATAGCGTGATTCCCTCACATGATGTGCGGCGGAGTTTCGAGACCGGCAAGCCTGGCGGCCGATTTCTTTCCGGCCTCCTGGCGGCGCGCCCGCTCGGCTTGTAACTTCTTGAGCCGGTTCAAGGAACGGTAAAAGGCGCTTTCCGTCCGGGTACGCAGCCGCTGGATGCGGGCAGCCTTCTTCTGAATGGCCGGGACTTCGCTGAGCAGAGCGTCACCGCCGGCTTTCTCCGAGAGTTGGTATTCTTCTTCGTTCCACACGCGGAGTCTCCAGGCTGCTTCGAGGAACTGGTGAAACATCTCATTTTCCTGATCCCCGGATGGTTTCAGTTCCTCACGGAGGGAGGCCGCCAATTCGTCATAGGTCATTGCCGGTTTCTCCCTCCGGACCGGAACCGGTGCGCCTTCATATCCACGCGCGAACCGCGGAAGCGCACCCCTTCGGATTCGAGCAAGAGGCGCTGTTCGAAGGCATTCGCTCCGCGGAGGCAGATGCGGCCGCCGGCGCCGAGAACGCGCTGCCAGGGCACCGCTCCGCCCGCCTGCCGCAGCGCCACGGCCACGCCTCGGGCTGCGCCGGGAAAACCCGCCGCTTCCGCCACATCCCCATAGGTGGCCACCTTTCCGCGCGGAATGCGGCGCACAGCCGCCAGCACCTTGTTCACGTACTCCGTCGAGGCCACCAGTGGCTATCCTACCATCCGCTACACTGAGAGAACGCGCGTGGAAGAAGAAGTAACGGGCCGTTTTTATGATGGCCGCCTCATCGTCCGGCTGCTTTCTTACCTCAAGCCTTACAAAGGCTCGGTAACTGTGGCTGTCGTGTGCATGATGGTGCATGCCGGCGCCGAAGTGTTGGGGCCGCTATTGACGAAGCTGGCGATTGATCGCTATCTGGCTCCGCCGGCGCACCCGGCCGTTTCCTGGCTCGATCCCTACCTTTCTTCCGACCCTTTCACCGGACTGGGACAGATTTCCGTAATCTACCTGCTGACGCTGATCGCGGCGATGTTGATGGATTTCTCCCAGGTCTACCTGATGAACCTCACGGGACAGCGGGCCATGTTCGATCTGCGCCGCCAGACGATGGACCACCTGCAGCGGCTCGATGTTTCCTACTACGATCGAACCCCGGTGGGGCGCATGTTGACGCGCGTTACGACCGACGCCGATGCGCTGAATGAACTGTTCGCTTCGGGCCTGGTGACGCTGCTCGGAGACCTGCTGATGCTGACGCTGGTGCTTGCCGTGTTGGTACAGCTCAGCCCGAAGCTGACGCTGGTGCTGGTGGCAGCGCTTCCCGCGGTGGTGTTCGTCACGGTACGGTTCCGGCGCGACGTGATGAAGAGCAACCGCCGCATCCGCACCGCGGTGGCCCGGATCAATTCGTATCTGCAGGAACACATCAGCGGCATGAGCGTGCTTCAGTTGTTCAACCGCGAGGACAAGAGCCGCGAGGAGTTTACCGAAGTCAACCGCGAGCACATGCTCGCTTACAAGGAAGCCATCATCGCCTACGGATGGTTCTACCCGGCGGTGGAATTTTGCGGCATGGTGACACTCGCGGTGCTGCTCGCCTGGGGCGGATTCCGGGTGAGGGAAGGCGCCCTGAGCCTGGGCATTCTGGTGGCATTCTTTCAATATGGCCTGCGGTTTTTCCGGCCGATTCAGGATTTGAGCGAGAAATACAACATCCTGCAATCGGCGGCGGCGGCGGCGGAGCGTATTTTCCATTTGCTCGACACGCCGGCCGTGATCGGAAGCGCTCCGGCCAAAACAATGCTCCCCGAAGGAGCCGCCGCCATCGAATTCGACCACGTCTGGTTTGCGTACAAGGATGAGGACTGGGTTCTGCGCGATGTCAGCTTCCGCATCGAACCGGGCGAAACCCTCGCCGTGGTGGGCCACACAGGAGCGGGAAAAACCACTCTCACCAATCTTCTCCTGCGCTTCTACGACATCCAGAAGGGCGCCATTCGCATCGGGGACGTCGACATTCGCGATGTTGCCTTGGCCGAATTGCGCCGGCGCTTCGCGATTGTGCTTCAGGACTCGTTCCTGTTCACCGGCACGCTGGAGGAAAACATTCGTCTGGGCACCGCGGGAATTTCGGGGTCGCGGATCGAGGAAGCGGTGGAGCAGGTGAATCTCGCCGACTTTGTGGATAGCCTGCCGAACGGGCTGCGTCACGAAGTCCAGGAACGCGGCGCGGGCCTGTCGACGGGCCAAAAGCAGCTTGTCAACTTCGCGCGGGCGCTCGCCCACGATCCGCTGTTTCTCATTCTCGATGAGGCTACTTCGAGCGTGGACACGGAAACGGAGCTTCGCATCCGGGAGGCCCTGGAGCGGCTGGTCGAGGGCCGGACCAGCCTCGTGATCGCGCACCGGCTATCCACGATTCAGAAAGCCACGCGCATCCTGGTGATGCACAAGGGAGCGCTGCGCGAGCAAGGCACCCATCAGGAACTGCTCTCGCAACGGGGTATCTATTACAAGCTCTATCAGTTGCAGTACAAAGAGCAGGAGACCGCGGAGCAGCCGTCGCTCAAGCAATGAGTTTTAAGCGCACCCCAATTCTTGTCTTACAGGCCGGGGCCGCCCGCGCGTTACTGTTTCGCGCGAGGCTCCAACAGCAGCCACCCCAGGTCGGCCGCATTATCGGCCCCCAACGCGAGCCGGGGAACCAGCGGGTGCTCGGGTAGCCACAGACTGCGGCCGCCGTCTTTATACTGCACCCGCAGATTCAGCCGGACCGGGTGCGGCCGCCGCATATCCAGCCCCGCCCGCTCGAGCGGGATGCGCACCACCGCGTTCCGTCCGTCTGAATCGGCGAACACGCGTCCCTCCACGGTCTGCGGCGCCACGTAGTCGGGCCGCTCCGCCATGACTTCCGCCCCCGGCACGAAGAGGAGTTGTTTGCATGGCCAGAGGCGCCGCGGTTCCAGTTTCAGCAGCACACTGGAAATCGGCGCGGCCCCGGAGACCGCCACGTACAGGTTCCCGGCATCGTAGCTCGCTCCCCAACGCGCGCCGGCCTTCTCCTGGGTGCATCTCTGCCACTCGAATCCCGGAGGCGGCGCGAACTCGGCGCTCGTCCACACCGTATCGCCGGAAGGAACCGCGCGGGCCACCGGTCCCTCGGGGCTCCGGCCCGTGTATGCGGGGAACAGCGGCTGGTTGGCGCGGATCTGCTTCTCGATCGCCGGCGCGTCGTCGGCAAGCACGCTCTCCAGTTGCCGCATACGCCAGCGGATCTTCTCCGGGAAGTACTTATAGCCCTCCGCCTCGGAGTGGAAGCCCAGGCGGGAATCCCGCTCGCACAAGGCCAGCAGCACTTTGTCGTGCTCCAGTTCCTCGCGCACAATTCCACTCAATTGCCGGAGCATGTCGAGCCGCCCGGGGCCTTCGGCGCGCACCATCTGTTCCCGCAGTTGATAAAACCGCAGAATGTTGTAACCGCTGCGGAACTGAATCCCGAGCGCGCGCGCCACGCCGATGTCGAGCAGCCGCTCGGGCTGGTCCGCGTAGCGTGGCTCGAGCGCGCCGAGCGCCTGCATGCCCCGGTCCCAGGCGGTGGTCATGCGCCTGGCCAGTTCCACGATCTCGTCCAGGGTGAAGAGTTCCTTAAAGCTTTCGCCAACCCGGTCTCCGCTGGGAGGCCAGGGTTTCCTCGTGAGTGTGGAACCCAGCAGCCAGGTGGGCGTCAACGGCGCGTCGGCGGGCTTCAGCAGCAGGGGCCACACCGGGCCGTCGTGCATCGGACCGTAGTACTGAAACAGGTTGGTGAGCGGATAGTGCTGATACCCGTCGGCGAAATCCTTCCAGGCCTTCACTACGGTGGCGGCATCCTGCCGGCCCCAATAAAGGGAAGCCAGCCGGTTCAGAAACTCGTCCTCATCTTCCGGGAAAGGCTCGAAGGACAGCTCTCCGGCGGCCTTGTTCATCAGCCCCGGGTAGTTGCCGAAGTACCAGCACAGCATGGTGTGCGACACGCCCAGCCGGCGCATGGCGGCGAACTTGCGATAAAGCAGCGAGGGCACGGGCACGTAGGGGACGCTGGCCACTTCGTGCGAAACGCCGGTCTGAATCTTGGCCGAAACGGGCGTGTGGTTCTCGCGCGCCACCTTGGCCACCCGCTCGAAGCGGTCGCTCGGCCCCGGCGTCGAGAGCCAGTAATCCCCGCCCACGAACTCGCGGCCGAACTCGGTCCGCTTCACTCCCGATTCAAAATTGAATTGCAGGATGACGCCCTTCGGGGTGTGCGCCGGTAACTCGTAGACCCAGTCGGCCAGGCCCTCGCGCGACGGACCTCGCGCCTGCGGCATATACAGCCAACTGATCAGTTCCGCCTCCGGCGCGGCGGCGTGCATTCCCTGCTCCATCGCCGAAAGCGAAGCGTGCAGAATCTCCCAGGGCGCCTTGCGCGAACACCGCGGGCAGTCGATGCGGCCTTCGCCCACCGAGGATAGCGCGCTCAGGCAGGTGGTGGCGCGCTCCCCATGCGAAATGTTGATGAGTCCTCCGAGTTCGGGCACCGATTTGAAGATCGTGCTCACCGATTCATACAGGTACTTCCGCGAGTTTTCCGGCAGCGGGCAGAAGTACTGCAGCCTTCCGTCGCGGGTCTTGCCGCCCCCCAATTCCGGGTGCCGCTTCAGAACCGGGCTGTCCGCTTCCCAGGCGCGCGGCTCGATGGAAAAAATATAGGTGCGGATGCCGTAGCGCAGGCACGCGGCCACCGTGCGCCGCAGCTTGGCCAGTCTCTTTTCCGCGTCCCGCCCGGCTTCCGGAGTGAACGCCGTGGAAACCAAATCCCGGAACTCGACGGTCAGCCACAACCCGTTTACCCCCTCGTGCGCCAGCCGGTTGAGGTATTGCTCGGGGTAGTAGTCTACGTCGTCCATGAGTTCGTCGCGCATCTTCGGCGGCCGCTTGATGGGGCCGAAGAAGCAGCGAGAAATGCGCCGCAGAACCACTGGACGCCGCTCGACGCTGCCCGTCGCCAGAAAGGGCCCCCGCCGGCGCAGCATTTCGTCCTCGAGATAGAAGATCCCGCGCCGGATACCCTCCGTGTCCGAAGCCGAAATGCGGCAGGAAGTCTTCCCGGCCTCGATCCGGAAAGCCTCGCTCCCCAACTCCGGGGCGCGCGCCGTCTCAATCGTGAACTCGCCCGTTTCCGTGCGAACTCCACCGGCAGCCAGGAATTGCCGCAGGTCTTCGTAGGCCGTGTCCAGCCGCTTCTTCGGATCCTCGAACCCGGTGACCAGGCGCACCCCGCCGGATAAAATCGCATCCTGCGCTCCCGGACGCGCCACACCCCACGCGTGCCGCGTCCACATGGGGGACTTCAGGTCTTCGGTGAACTTCCAGCGGTCTTCGCCGGGCTGTGGCGGCACGTCCTTCCAGTCCGGAACGGTGACGCCGCTGGCGAGCGGCTTCGTGGAGCGGGCGCAGCCGCTTGCCAGCACGCACACGGCCAGAAGCGCCGCAACGGTGCATTTTTTCATGAGTCCTCCACTGCGGATGCAAAAGGGAGCCCGCCCGGTGGCTGGTTTCGCCGCCATGATCAGAAGCTGAAACGCAGCGATAACTGAATGACGCGCGCCGCCCGCGCCGCCGTCACCTGGCCGAATCGCGCGTTCACCTGGTTGCCCTGCGCGTCGAATCGCGCCGTAGCGTCCACGCTCTGGAACTGCGTATGGTTGAACGCATTGTACATCTCCCAGCGGAATTGCAGGTAGCGCGGCTCGCTCACGATCAGGAAGTTCTTGAACAGCGAGATGTCCCAGTTGTTAACACCCGGCAGCCTGAAGACGTCCTTCGGCGCATTCCCCATGCTGCCTCTGGGCGGACGGGCAAACACGCCGGTGTTGAACCAGTTCAGGAAGCTGCGTTCCCCGTGCGAGAGCGGGGCTTTTCCGGTCACAATAATGCGCGCTCCGTCGCCGCCGCCGGTGATGTCCGCTCCATCCACCGTGCTGAAACCTACGCCGCTTGGCTGCCCGCTCACAAAAGCCGTGAAGCCGGCCACCTGCCAGTTGTCGAACACCACCCGCACCCCAGGGTTGTCCCACTGCTTGCTCAGCTTCGGCACATCCCAAATGTAGTTCAATACCAGGTTGTGGGTCTGGTCGAATGCGGACTTGCCATAGTTCCACACACGCCGCGGCGCGTAGGTGGAGACCGTGGACTGTTCGTTGGTGCTGAAATCCATGGCCTTGGACCAGGTGTAGGACATGCCGAACTGTAGAGCCCGGGTGAACCGCCGGTTCAGCGAGATCTGTAGGGCGTTGTAATTGGTGGTTCCGCCGTTCTCGTAATAGTTGATGTTGCCGTAACCCGGATAAGGGCGGAAGTAGTTGTCGTTCAGAAAAGTGGACGGATTCGTGGGATCGGCGTTTTGCGGCAGGAACCGCGCGCCGTAGGGCACCAAGTTCAAGTTGCGGATCTGCAGAACGTGCCGGGTCACATTGCCCACATAAGCCGCATCCAGCACCGTGCCCGCACCCAGATTGCGCTGGATGCCGAAGGTGTAGCTGTACAGTGTGGGTGTCTTGGACGCCTTCTCGAAGCCGTACACCGTTCCGGGAGGCGACAGATAGCTGCTGGCGCCCTGCATCGCCTCCATGTTCCCGTAGTACAGCGTCGGGTTGTACTGCCGCGGCGGATTGAACTTCGAGGCCACCACCGGCGGCCCGCCTACCGTGCGGGTGTTGTGGAATGTTCCGAAGCTGGCCCGGATGGCCATCTTGCCGTTGCCGAACACGTCGTATGCAAGACCGATGCGGGGCTCCACCAGTACCGGCTGCTGCTCTTTGAATCCCGCGGGGTAGGTGTTGTCCGTGCCGAGCACCATGCCGTTAATCGGATCTCCGGAATTGGGTACGTACACGCCGATCAGCGGCGGGATGGCGAGTTGCCCAGTAAGCGGGTTTCGGGCGACGCGCCGCCCGTTTGCGTCCAGCGCCGGCAGGTATAGAACCGGAGCCTTGGAGAGCTGATACCGCTCCGGTGAGAACGCCGCGCTGGTTCCGTTCTTCTGCGTCCATGGCGTGTACCAGACGAACCGGAGTCCGGCATCCAGGGTCAGCTTCCGGGTCACCTTCCAGGTGTCCTGAGCGAACCATTGCAGAATCGTGCTGCGCCCGTTGTAGCCCGGCCGCGACGTGGACTCCACATAGGAGTAATAGTTGCCAAGGACGGCATTGGCATATGCGTAGTTGGCGTCCAGCGGATTGTTCACGTCGCGGGCAAACGAGAAGTTGCCGGCGAAGGTGCCGTCCTCGCCCTCGTACTCCCGGCCCCGGTCCGCAAAGATCCCGAACTTGAACGCATGCGCTCCGCGAATCCAACTGAAGTTGTCGCTGAAGTTGAACGTGGTGTCTGCCCCGTGCATGGGGAAGCGGCCGTCCCAACCGATATCCGCCGCTGCCGGCACGCCGCCGAATGAGGCCATGGGGATGAAATTTAAGGGATTGTTCTGCGGGTAGAACTGTCCCAGGGTCATGCCCAGGGCGGCGCGGTTCAACTTCTTCAGGTCGCCGTCGTTCAGCGGCGTGGCCTCTTCCATGCTGTGTCCCGCGCCCGCGGAGAACTCGTTGACCATGCTGGGACTGATGGTTCTGGTGTAATTCACGACCAGGCTCGGGAACCGGAACAGATAACGCGAGAGGATCTCGTCCCAGGTGGCCCGCCCTCCCGCCGGAGCGCCATACCCCTGGTTGTCGGCCCGCCACGTCGAACCGCGCACCGAGAAGCGGTCCTTACCGGTCGGCAGGTAATCGATCTTGAACAGGTGTTGCTGCTTGGGAATTTTCCAGCTCTGGCTGAAATTGTAGTTGTAGGCGCCCCGCGTCACGGCGCGGTTGGGGGCATTCGGCTGCGGGAAGACGTTGAGCAGAATCTGGCCGTTCTTGTTGATTCGGCTGGCGGGAACCACGTTTTCCGGAAAGGGGCTCCCCGCAGTGGGATCTCTCATTACGATGAGGGCTCCGCTCACGTCGAGCGTTTGGCCGAAATTCCCCGAGCGCTCCAGGGCCGTTGGGACTGTGGTCTGCTGTAGAGCCCGCGGTGACTTGCTGCCCCAGTCTTCAAACGAATAGAAGAAGAACAGCTTCTCCCTGCGGGAATTGAACTTGCCTGGAATATAGACGGGCCCGCCCACCGTGACGCCCAGCGTGTTGTAACGGTACACCGGCTTGGCCACCCGGTTCAGATTGTTGAAGAAGTTGTTGGCGTTGAGCATCTCGTGGCGCTTGTACCAGTAGCCGCTCCCGTGAAACTGCTGGGTGCCGCTCTTGGTCACCACATTAATGAACGCGCCGCCGTTGCGGCCGTACTCGGCCTGGTAGTTGTTGAGCAGCACTTTCACGTCGGAGATGGCGTCAAGATTGATCGAACTCGAACCAGTGTACGGATTGCCGAGATCGTTGCCGGCCAAGCCATCCACGTTCAGAGTGTTCCACTCGTAGCGCCCGCCCTGGATATTCGGAAAACTGGTGCCCAGGTTTTCCCCCACCGCGTCCGTGTCGGGCGTGTAGGTCACGCCGGGCATGGTGCGCAGCAGCGACATGACGTCTCGCCCACGAACCAGAATCATGTTGATCTGGCTGGACGTCAATTCCGCGGAGTGGTCCGAACTGGCGGTCTGGACCACCTCCCCTGCCGCCTGCACCGTGACCTTTTCCGTTACCGCGCCGATCTGGAGCGGAATGTCTCCGAGCGCCAGCCGCTCGTTGGCGCTCAGGTTCATGCCCGTTCGTTCCACGGACTGGAAACCCTGCTGTTCGACACGCAGCGTATAGACCCCCGGTTGCACCGAGGGGAACGCAAAAGCGCCGAGCTCATTAGTATCCACTCTGCGCACGTCACTGGTTCGCTCGTTCATCAATACCACGGGCGCACCCACGATCACGTTGCCCGACGGATCTACCACACGGCCCGAAACCGAGCCCATGATGGACTGTGCAGCCAATGGAATCAAAGCGAGAGACACAGGAAGGAACGCGAGCACAATCGCGTAGTGGCAATTCTGACGCATAGCACTCTCCTTAAGATCCTGAAGCGTAGGATCTGTATGCGGTCAGTATAGTGTTTGTATACCGGATGTCAAGCCCCAAAAACCCGTGCAGAGACATCTCCGTCTCCGAAAGAATGCGTTTTCCCTAGGAATTGTGCACGCAACCCATGCAGAGAAGGGCAAGGATTGACTTGCATCCGCGGCAAGAGTTAGTGGATACTCGCCGTATGCAGCTTTCTCGCCATCCGGCGCTTCTGGCTGCCGCGCTGCTGTGCGCGTCCTCCGCCGTCGCCGCCGAGGCGCCAGTCTCCGCCGCCCAGTTCGCTACCCGCGCCCTCCCCGCCCTGCCCATCGAGCGGCCCCACGACTTCCGCAAGGCCATTGAAACCTGGACCGAGCCGCTGCGCCGCAATTCCGCCGCCAAGCCGGCCGCCGAGGAACTGGCGCTGCCCGCGCAGGGCTGGACGCTGGCCATCGCCGGCGATGCCGGCCCGGTGCTGCGCCATGCGGCCGAGGATTTCCGGGATTACCTCCACCGCGCCATGCAGGTGGAGGTTGCAGTGGAAACGCCCGCCTCGCTGGCGGAATGGAGTGGCATGAGCCGTGCCGTGGTGGCGGGCACGCGCGGCCAGATGCCTGGTTGCGGCGGTTCGCTCACCGCCCGCAAGGATTACCAGATCATCGTAGGGCCTGAGCGTATCGCGATCTGCGGCTACGACGAGCGCGGGGCCATGTACGGGCTCTACAACCTGGAAGCGCGTATGAGCCTGCGGGAAGCACCCTTCCTGCCGCGCGGCCTCAACACCGTGCGCCACAGCCTCTACGGCGCGCGCATGACGCTCTCGGGCCTCGGCTGGATGGAGTGGCCCGACACGTATCTCTCGATGATCGCCCACCACGGTTTCGACGCCATCTACGCCTCGGTGTACGCCAATCCGAACGGGGTGATGGCGGGCTGGCCCTACAACTACATGATTCGGCGGCAGGACCCGGCGCGCATGCGCGACCTCATTGACCGCGCGGCGCGCTACGGCCTGGATGTCTACGCGCCCATCATGCACCACCTGGATGGCACACCCGGGAACGAGGCCGCGCTGCGCAAACTGGTGCGCGACAACGTCACGCAGTTTCCGGAAATTCGCGGCTACGTGCTGCTCATCGAAGGCTTCGATTACGAGCGCTGGCCCTCCTGGAACCGCGCCGACATCCGCAAGTGGATCGACGCCTGGACGCGCGGGGTGGCCGTCGCCGCTGAGGAGATGCACAAGATCAATCCGGCCATCGAGGTGCTGCCCTGGGATTACAACATCGATTTTCGCGCGCGCTCGGTGGACACCAAGCGCTACGTCATCGACCGCTATGCCCAGGACGTCATTCCGCTGGTCACCTGGGAAAACGGCAAAACGTTCACCCGCGACGGCGAGGAGGGCTATCTCAAGGACTACGCCATCAACGAGGTGGGTCCGGCGGAAGTGTCGGCGGCGCAGATCGAGCGCGCCCGCCGGCGCGGCATGAAGGTCTTCGCCAAGGCCGATACCTTCGCGAGCTGGCAGTTCGGCACCTTCCCTTACCTGCCCTTCCCCTACCAGTGGCATGCCCGCTACCAGGAACTCGAGAACCACAAAATCGACGGCGCCATGGAGACCTGGAGCTACGGCTTCAAGCCCAACTGGGTGGCGGAACTGCGCAACTGGTACAGTTGGTCGGACGCGCCGCCGCTCGATGATCTGCTGAAATCGATTGCGCGGCGGGAGTTCGGCCCCGGCAGCGAAGACCTGGCGCTCACCGCCTGGAACCACTTCAGCAAGGCCATCGCGCTGCTGCCCGACACCGGTCCCAACATGGGGACCACCAACGCCATCGGCTCGCCGCTGTTCTTCGAGCAGCCCAAGGTGCGCGCCATCGAGGTGGAGCACAGTTGGGCCCTTCCTGGCATCCAGGCCGGCGGGGTGCGGGTGAGTAAGTACTGGCCCTATGCCCCGGAGCGCGTGATCCTGACGCCGGACTTCAGCAACAAGACCAATGCCGCCGCGCGCTACGCCAGCCCTTTCAGCCTGCCGGTCTTTCACAAGTACCTGCTGGCGGCCGCCGACGAGATGGAGAAAGGGCTCGAGAGCTACCGCCGCGCCGCGCTCCAGGCGCCCGCCGGCAAGCGCCGCCCGGCGTTTCGCGAAGTGCTGCTGGCCGAGCAGTTACAGCGGATGATGCGCAGCGACGCCGCCGTCCTGGAATTTGAAGACCTGCGTCTGAAGCTGGCTCAGGCCGCAGGCGCAGCGGAGAAAACCGCCGCCTTGAACCGCATGGCCGCCATTGCCCGAGAGGAACTCGCGCGCACCCGCGCCTCGCGCGACACCCAGATGCGCGATTCCCGCCTGGGCTACGAGTGGGAACAGGACTACTTTTACACTCCGGAGGTGCTGGCCGAAAAGATCCAGCAGCTCCGCGGCGTGCTCGAGCGCGAGATCCCGGCCTATTCGAAGCAGCACGGACTCAACTCGCGTATCGCACAATAAATGGGCTTCGCCGGCTGACCGCTGGCCATCCACTTCCGACAGGAGAGTTTCACATGCCGATCGACACTTCGCGTCGCGAACTGCTCCAGAGCGCCGCCGCCGGCCTGGGGTTCCTCGGGTTTGCGAGCTTCGCGCCGGGGGCCGGGATTCCGCCCGGCGTGGTCTCCTTCCGCCACATCCACCTCGACTTTCATACTTCTCCGGCGATCACCGGCGTGGGTGAGCATTTCCACGCCGAGGAGTTCGCGCGCGTGCTCAAGGAAGCCTCGGTCAACTCCATCACCATTTTTGCGAAATGCCATCACGGCATGTCCTATTACCCGACCAAGGTGGGAGTGAGGCATCCGAACCTGAAGGCCGACCTGGTAGGCGGCATGATCGAGGCCTGCCACCGGCAGGGCATCCGCGTGCCGGTTTACATCAGCACCATGTACGACCAGCACATCTGGCGCAAGCATGCGGAATGGCGCGCCCTGGACGCGGAAGGCAAGTCGTACGGGCACCGCGGGGGCGCCGGGCCGCTGACCCCCAACCTGGGGCTGGTCTGCGTCAACACGCCATACCTGGATTACATCCTGGCGCAGGCCGGCGAGGTGCTTCAGAACTACGAAGCCGACGGCCTGTTTTACGACAACTACAACCACCCGCCCGCGGGCTGCCATGGCCCTTCGTGCATGGAAGATCGCGAGAAGCTCGGCTTGGACAGCACCAGGGCGGAAGACCGCCGCAAGCACGCCTACATCGTGATGAAGCGCGCCATGGACCGTTTCGCCGCCACGGTGCGGGCGCGCAAGCCCAAGGCCAGCGTGTATATCAACGGCCCCTTCCGCCTGGGGCAGGATCCCCAGTTTCTGCGGCAGGTTGCCTCCGATTACACCCACCTCGAGATCGAATCGCTGCCCGGCGGAAGCTGGGGCTACGGCCATTTTCAGATGACTTCGCGCTATTTGCGCAACTTCGGCTTGGAGGCCCAGGGGATGACCGGCGCGTTCCACCGCAGTTGGGGCGATTTCGGCACGGTGCGCAACCAGGCGGCGCTTGATTACGAATGCTTCAGCATGCTGGCGCAGGCCACCAGGTGCGCCATCGGCGACCACCTGCACCCGGACGGCCGGCTGAACCCGCGCACCTACGAGCGCATCGCGCGCACCTATCGCTCAGTGGCTGAGAAAGAGCCCTGGTGCGATGGAGCCGCCGCCGTCACCGAGGTCGCCTTCCTCTACCCGCCGGCCGCGGCGCGCGGCAACGACTCCGCCATGGGCGTCAACCGCATGCTCACCCAACTGCGCCAGCAATTCGACGTGCTCGATCGCGAGTCCGGGTTCTCCCGTTACAAGGCGCTGATCCTGGCCGACGACTACCGCCTGGATGAGGCGCTGCGCGACAAACTCGCGGCGTATGTCGAAGCGGGCGGCGGGCTGATCCTCAGTCATGAAGCGGGGCTTGACCCGGCCGGGAGAGGCTTTGCGCTACCCGGTATGGGGCTCGATTACGAGGGCCCCTGGAAGCACGAATCCCAGTACATCGAAGCGCTCGAACCGCTCCGCGAGGGCGTCCCCGACATGGTGCACGAGATGTATGAGACGGGGTCTGCGGTGAAGGCGCAGCCGGGCACGACGGAACTGGCGCGCGTGTGGGCCGGCTACTTCGACAAGGATTACCGTCATTTTCAGGTGGAGCAGACACCCTATCAGAAACCCACCGGCTACGCCGCGGCTGCCCAGCGCGGACGCATAGTGTACTTCGCAGTCCCCATCTTCCGGGCCTACGCGCGCCACGGCTACCCGGTCTACCGGCAACTGGTGGCGAATGCGCTCCGGCGGCTTTTGCCGGATCCTCTGGTACGGGCGGAACTGCCCACCACCGCGCAGGTGACCATGACCACGCAGCGCGGCCGGCACATTCTCCACGTGCTGCACTATATTCCCGAGCGGCGCAGCCCGGACCTGGACATCGTCGAGGATGTCATCCCGCTGCGCGATGTGGCGCTGGCGGCCCGCCTGCCGCGCCGTCCCGCGAAAGTTTATCTCGCGCCGCAGCGCCAGGATCTGAGCTGTGACTACCGCGAAGGCTACGCCAGGGTGACCGTGCCCGTGGTGAACGGGCATCAGATGGTAGTGTTCGAGGGGTAAGCTTCACACGTTCTTGTCCGGCTGGTGAAGCGCATCCCAGATCTTGTGGTATTCGTCCCGAACCTTCGCATCGACGCCGAAGTTCCTTGATAAGCGGTTTGCCTTCACTAGTTGGACGACATCGGCGTAATCCTGGCTGCGGTCAATGCCGCGTCCCATGTACGTCGACAGCTTGGAGGAAATCAGTTTCTCCAAGGTCAGTACTTGCGGCTTGTCCGAAACCTGGGTGGGCATGGGTAAGGCTAAGGGGCCGGGATCGACTTTTCTCCCGCCCGGCAGAAGATCGACCTCAACTTTGGTCTCACGATCCGTCACAGTCATCTTGGAGCCGTGGTTCTGTTTGAAACCGTTCAGCGACAACTTCTCGATAGCAAACTCCACATCCGGCACAATGATGTCTACATCCACCGTGAACCGTGGATATCCACGCTCCTGCACGGCAAAATCGCCACAAACATAATGTGGGACGTTGAATAGCTTTAAGACCTTCAACGCCTTCAAAAGCGTCTTTTCGATGTTGGTGGAACCGCTGGATTCTCTCAAGAACACCGCCTGCTGCCGGAACTGAGCAAAAGTCTTCATCGCTAGTATTCAGGCCGCCATAGCTTGTACATCTGGCGCGGTGCTTTCGTCCGCGTTCCAGCCACGCTCACTGTTGGCCGATGGAATCCGGACCTGTCCAAAGGCGGATTGGAGGGCATGATTTTAATCGTACTCAGCAACATCACCAGACTCAAGGCGCATTTGTGGGGTGGTAAGTACCCTAGCCCATTGGTAATATTGATCGCCCTCTCTCCCCTGACCTAGAATGAGGCTGGCCACCTTCGCCACCAGGGAGTTGATTTGCAGGGTTCGGACAACCGCGCGGGCGACGTATTGCTATGGTCGGTAGCGGAACACCCGTTAGAGATTGAATGCCAGTGGGCCGTCCTGGACGAGATCTATCAGACTGTCGAGGAAGGGGTTCGCCGCCTCAGCCGCGGCGGCGTCGAGGCGGGAGGTGTCCTCTTCGGACGCCGCGACGAAGACTTGATCCGCGTCCTCGCCTGGCGCCCCATCGCCTGCGATCACACCCGGGGACCCGCCTTTGTCCTCTCCAATGACGATCAACAGGGGCTGATGCTGCTGCTCGAACAGGCGCAGAGCGACCCGCGGTTGCAGGTGCTCGATCCCGTGGGATGGTTCGTCTCGCACACGCGTCCCGGGCTGCGCATGACCGAGGATGACGTGGACCTGTTCAACCGCTTCTTCCCCGAACCCTGGCAGGTGACTCTGGTAATTCATCCACAGCGCGGCAAAGAGGCGCGCGGAGGGTTTTTCGTTCGCGAAAAAGACGGGCGGATTCAGAGTTCCGCTCCGTATGGGGAGTTTCCGATGGAAGGAGCGCGAGCGCTGGCCGTATCCCCCCGTCCGGGTCTGCTTGCCCCGCGTCGGGAAGAGCCTGCCGGAGAACCCGGCAATCCGGAAGCGGGGAGAAAACTGGCGCGGCTCGCGTGGGTGGCTGTGGCGCTTCTGGTCTGCGCGCTGGCTCTCTATGCCATCCCGAAGTTTCGCCAGCCGGCGCCGCCCGACGCCCTCCAACTGCGGATTGTCGACGTCAAAGGCCAGCTACGCGTGGAATGGGACCGCAACAGCCGTGCCGTGCAACGCGCCGAATCGGCCACGCTGTTCATTGACGATGGAGGAATGCTGCCGCCGATTCATCTCGATGGCGACGCCACGCGGCGCGGTTCGGTCACCTACGCAAGGCTCTCGGAGGATGTCATCGTGCGCCTGGTAGTGAATCGCGACAATCTGCCGCCGCTGCGGGAGCAGGCGCGTTACGTGGGTCCGCCGCTGGCGAAATACGAGAGTCGTGAACTGCGGGACGCCAAGGAGCATGCGCGGAAACTGGACGCCCAGGCAGGGGAGGTTCAGAAGGAGATCACCGCGGAAACCGAGCGGGCCGACGAGTTGAAGAAAGAACTCCGCAAAGCGGAGCGTCAGGAGCGGCGGCGGCCCAAGTAGGCGCGCCTACATCTCGCGGCGGTTTTCCATCGACTTCGACATGGTCACCTCATCGGCGAATTCGAGGTCGCTGCCCACCGGCAGTCCCATGGCGATGCGCGTCACCTTCACGCCCAGCGGCTTGAGCAGACGCGAAAGGTACACTGCCGTGGCTTCGCCTTCCACTGTCGGGTTCGTGGCGAGGATCACTTCGTTCACTCCGCCCTGCTGAAGGCGCGTGAGCAGGCTCTTGATTCGCAACTGCTCCGGACCCACGCCGCGCAGCGGGCTGATGGCCCCATGCAGCACGTGATAGACGCCCTCATATTGCCGCGTCGTCTCGATGGGCAGGATATTGGGGGGCTCTTCCACGACGCAGATGACGCTGTGGTCCCTGGCATCATCGCGGCAGTAGGGGCAAAGTTCCCCGTCGCTGATGTTGTTGCAGATCCTGCAAAGGCTCAGCTTGTCCTTCACGTCCATGATAGCTTTGGCCAGCCGCTCGGCATCCTCGCGGCTTGCGCGCAGCAGATGGAATGCGATCCGCTGCGCCGATTTCTGCCCGATGCCGGGCATACGGCGCACTTCCTGAATCAGTCTCGAGAGCGGTTCGGCGAAGTCCATTTAGAGTAAGCCCGGCGGGAGCCCCAGCCCGCCCAGCATGCCGCCCATCTTCTGCTGGATGGCTTCGTCCACTTTGCGGACCGCCTCGTTGCAGGCTGCCAGGATGAGGTCCTGCATCATCTCCACGTCTCCGGCCACTTCCTTGTCGATCTTCACGCTGAGGATGTTTTTCTGTCCGTCCATCGACACCACGACCATCCCGCCGCCGGCCGAGCCCTCGACCCGGATTTTCGCGATCTCCTCCTGCATCCGCGCCTGCATCTGCTGCGCCTGCTTCATCGCTGCCTGCATGTTTCCTGGTAATTTCATCTCTCCTCCTTCAGATTGCGCACGGCGCGGACCTCGCTGCCGGGAAACAGGTCCCGGTAGCGCTGTACCTCGGGATTCTCCAGCGCCTTCTTTCTGGCCTCATCCTCGTTCGTCCCGCGTTCCACTGCCGGTGCGGCCGCCGTGGGCTTATCCGTAAAGGTTACCTTAATCTTCATCGGGCGGCGAGCCAGCGCGTCCACCGTCTTTTGCATATCGCTGCTGCGGACGGCCATGGAGAATTCCTTGCCCGTAACGAATTCGAGTTCCCCGGGACGCTCGACAATCTCCGAGTGTTCCACGGCGTCGGCGATGAAGGTCATTCCTTTTTCATTGAGAACCTCGAGCAGGCGCTGCCGCCAGTCGCCGCTTGCCTGCACGGGCGCAGCCGCCGCGGGTTGCGGCGCGGCGGCGGGACCAGCCTGTTTGACCGCGGGCGCCGTGAGTCTGGCCGCGGGCGGTTTCGGCGTCACCGCTGCCGCGGCGCGCGGCGCGCCGGATTGCAGTTCGGCGAGAATCTCCTCGATGGGGCGTAGCTTGCCGGCCTGCACCATTCGCAGCAGCCCGAGCTCCAGATGCATCCTTGGCTGTAGCGAATACTGCATGGCTTGAAACAGTTCCAAGGTTAACTGCAGGTAACGGGTGAGATCTTCCTCTCCAAACCGCGAGGAAAGCGATCCCAAGCGCTCCCGCTCCGATCCGCTGGCCGCGATCAGGCGGGTCTCGGCTCCCGCAATCCGCGCCACCAGCAGGTTGCGGAAGAAGCGGCACAACTCGCGGCAGAAATGCTGGAGGTTGAGGCCCGTCCGTTCCAGTTCCTGGACAATATCGAGCATGCGGCGGCCATCGAAAACGAGCAATGCCTCGGCCACCTGCTCGAGGGTCTGGATCGAGAACCGCCCCAGCAATTGCCGCACATCCTGCGCTTGCAGCGTGTGCCCGCAGCAGGCTATCGCCTGATCGAGCGCGGAAAGCGAATCGCGCACGCTCCCCTCCCCGGCAAGCGTGATGACCGAAAGCGCTTCCGCCTCCGCCTCGATATTCTCCTTGGCGCAGATCTCCTTCAACAGCGTGAGAACCTGGTCGTAGTCCACCGAGCGGAAACTGAACTGCTGGCAGCGCGAAGCGATGGTGTTCGGGATCTTGTGCGCTTCCGTGGTGCAAAGCATGAAGACCACCCACTCGGGAGGCTCCTCGAGCGTCTTCAGCAGGGCGTTGAATGCTTCACTCGTGATCTGGTGCGCTTCGTCGATAATGAATACCTTGTACCGGTCGCGGGCGGGGCGGAAGCGGACGCTCTCCCGCAACTCGCGCATTTCGTTGATGCCGCGATTCGAGGCCGCGTCGATCTCGATGACGTCGATCGACCCGCCGCTGTAGATCTCCAGACAACTGGCGCAGCGGCCGCAGGGCGTGATGGTGGGTCCTTCGGCGCAATTCAGACATCGCGCGACAATGCGCGCCACCGTCGTCTTTCCCGTGCCGCGCTGCCCGGAGAAGATGTAGCCGTGGGCGATACGCCGCTGGGAGAGGGCATTCTCGAGCGTGGTCTTGACGTGTTCCTGGCCGATCAGGTCCACGAATGCGCGCGGTCTATACTTCCGGGCAATGACCTGATAGTGTGCATCGGCTTGTGGGACGGGTTCCGGCATGCAGGCTGAGGGCGAAGTGAATGCGTGAATATTGCCAGACCCCGGGTGATCCGCGGCACACAGGCTAAACCACTACCGTTGCTTCCTTCCGGACCTGGCGGGGTTTGCAGCCGCCCATTGCACGAAGCCCGGAGCCTGACAATCTATCATGCTACCACGGCGGCGATTGTCTTGAAGACCCAAAGCCGTCAATGCCGAATCGCATCCGCCGGTTGACAGTCGTCCCGTTGCGTGAGCATATTGACCTGTGATGAATTCCGGACCCCTGACTCGTGTACTCGTACTGGCGGCTGCCGCCGCATCGCTCATTTCGTGCGCGCGCCCTGCCGCCAAGACCACCTCCGCCGTTTCCGCGCCGGCCGAGCGCCCCGCCTGGGTCAAGGAAGGCATCGTGATGGTGGGAAGCTGGGAACCGCCCGGTTTTCAGATTCGCCGCGGCGGCCAGGAAGTGAATGCCGCCGAACTGTGGAAAGCCGAACGCACGGAGCATAGCGTCCGCAGGCTGAAGGAACTCGGCGCCACGCTCATCATCACCAGCCTGCACAAGGCGGCGGGTTTGAAAGCCGAGGCCGGGGAAATCGAAGCCAACCGCAAGTTCGTCGATCTTGCGCACCGCTACGGTCTGAAGGTCGGCGGCTACGTCGGCTCAACCATGGCGTACGAGACGTTCTTCGCCGAAGAGCCCGATGCCCGCAACTGGATCCAGACCGACGAGTTCGGCCAGCCGATCTACTACAACAGTGACCAGACGTTCCGCTACGCGGCATGCCGCAACAACCCCGGCTACCGGGCCTTCATCGAGAAGGTGCTGCGCTTGGGCGTCCAGGATTTGAAGCTCGACCTGATTCACTTCGACCAGATGTCGTGGTGGCCCGAGCCGAGTTCCTGCCGTTGCCGGTACTGCCAGGCGGAGTTTCGCGAGTTTCTCCGTACGCGCTATAGCGACGATCAACGCAAAGCGCGCTACGGGTTCACCCTGCTCGACAACCTGGCGCCGCCGCCCTACAATTCCCGCACGGGAACCCTGCAACTCAAGGACCTCCACAATCCGTTGATGCAGGACTGGGCGTTGTTCCGCGCCGCCAGCCTGGCAAAGCGTTTTGCCGAGTACGACAACTACATCCGCGCGATGCGGCCCGATGTGGCCGTGGAAGGCAATCCGAACATCAACCTCGGCACGAATCTCGGGTTCCGCGGCGGCATCGACTATGCCCAGCTTCTGCGCACCGCCGATATCTTCTGGAGCGAAGAGCCCAACCACGCGGCCTGGGCGCCCGATGGCCGCATCATCACCAAGATCCGCTCATTCAAGGTCGCGCGGGCGATGGACCGCTCGGTGTTCCTGTACACCGGCGGCCGCTACGGCGCGCAGTCTCCCGCCAGCCCTCCGGAGCTGCGCATCGCCGAAGCCATGGCGTACAACGACGCCAATCTCGGGATGGTCGGCGACCTGTCCGCGGACGGAACCGAATTGACGCCCGCGGCGGCGCGCTACGTGAAGTTCTTCCACGATCACCTGAAGGACCTCGTGGGCAGCCGCAGCGTGCCGAACGTGGCCATCCTGCGCGCCTTCCCGTCCATCGAATTCAATCCGGCGCGCTCCAACGTGAGTACAGTGCTCTTCGAGCAGACCTTGATCCAGTCGCGGATTCCGTTCGACATCGTGTTCGAGCCGCACCTTGCCGATCTCAGCCGCTACAAAGTCCTCGTGCTGGCGAACCAGGACGCTTTGAGCGACCAGGCGGTGGCGCAGATCCGTGCGTATGTACAGGCCGGGGGTGGTCTGGTGGCGACTGAAGAATCGTCGCTGCTGACGGACTGGCGGCTTCGGCGGCCAAAATTCGGCCTCGCAGACGTGTTCGGCGTCGAATCTCCTTCCAAGCCCGGAGTGCCTACTACGGCGGTGCTGGCCGGCGCGCCGGAAGCGAAGCACGAGCCCGGCGCCGTCGAGCGCCCCGTGCAACATGCGTTCGGCAACGGCCGTTCGGTCTACCTGCCGGTCATCGAACCCTCCACCCCTCCGCCGCCCGCCCAGATCAACTATAACTTCGGCAATCAGTACTGGACATTGCCCAGAAACGCCAAAGACATGGTCAGCGCGCTCGAGTGGGCGTCCAATGGCAAGCTGGTGGCGGACATCCAGGCGCCGCCTTCGGTCGCGGTCGAACTCGAGGAGCAGCGCAGTTCGAAGACGTGGCTGCTGCATCTGATCAATTTCGATTTCAAGCACCCGGCTCGCGATATCGCCGTCCGGCTTCGCATGCCCGCTGGCGCCAAGGTAAAGGAGGCCGTTGTGTCTTCGCCCGACTTCGAGACGCGGGACACTCTGAAGCCGGCCATACAAGGCGATACCGCTTCGTTTCGAATTCCCCGGCTCGCCATCTACGACTTGGTGCGAATCCAACTCGCATCGGACTGAACCGTCATGAAAACACATTTTGTCGAAATGAGACGCCGGGGCGAACCGCGGCCGGTGGAGAGGAGTTGACATGCAAGTTCGGGCGCACAAGCTGCGGGATTACCGCCTGGAAGGCTGGGAGGAGAAGATCGCCGGACGTTGGAGCTACGCGCAGCTTGCCGCGGATCCGCAATGGCGCGATGGCTGGATCAGCTTCGACTCGGTCACCTGGAACCCGCATGACGGGCTGGTGTATTGCGGGCTCAACTCGATCGACGGCGACCTGCTGTATGCCTTCTCGCCGCTGGATGGAAAGTTCGAGTGCCTCGGCACGCGCCGGTGGACGGACGAGTTCGACGTAAAGATTCACCGCACGCTGCTGGTGAACCCGCGAGACCGGAAGTTGTATTTCGCCACCTCCCTGCTGCACGATGTCGAGCGGCAGCGCGAAGCCAAGGGAGGCAAGGTGGTCTGCTACGATCCGGCGTCGCGGAGCTACGACGTGCTCGGCGTGCCGTTGCCGCGGCTCTACATTCAGTCGATCGCCGCGGACTGGGCGCGCGGGTTCCTGTACGGGTTCACCTATCCGGCGGAGTTCGTGTTCCGCCTCGACATCGCGAGCGGGGCAGTGGAGAATCTCGCGTACGTCGGCAACTCCATTTTCTTTGCCCAGCCGCACAACGGCGTCGTGGATCGGGACGGCTGGCTGTGGGGGACGTGCGCTGAGACGCGGGCATGGGACGAGATCACGGGCCCGGTTCCAATCCGCCTGTTCAAGTATCATCCCGAAGGCGGCCGGTTCGTGTGGTTCGAGCACGGGCTCTCACGCCGCACGGACGCGCGGCAACTGGCGCCGAATCCCGCGGCGCCCGAAGGAGCCGCCAGCGCGCTCGCCCAGACGCGTCACAAGGACGACTACGGCTTCTGCGATTCAATGGTCTACGACGGCGAGCGCTACATCTACGCCGGTACCACCGCGGGCGTGCTGGCCCGTATCGACACCGCAAGCGGCGCAGTCGACAAGGTCGCGCGGGTGATGGCCACGGGACGCTTCCCCGCCCTCGCCTTCCGCGGCGGCGTGCTCTACGGCGGCGGCGGAATGAACGGGTGGACACAATTGATGCGCTGGGACACGCATACCGATCGCATCGAGACGTTCAACGATCTCACTGATCCCGCAATCGGCGACAAGCCCGCCCGCATTCACGAGATCGCCGTGGACAGCGGCCACACGTTGTATCTCGGCGAGAACGACAACCACGTGCGATCGAGCTACCTGTGGACAGCGCGGTTGGATTGAGCGGCCGCCGGATTTCCTGTTGATGCATCCGGACCGTTCCTACCAGCTCAGCCGCAAGCCGCCGCGCACCTGCCGCTGATCGAGGTTTGCCGACGTCACCATCAGGAAGTTGCCCGAGTTGATGTTCGCGTTCGGCGCGTTGAAATGGGGCGTATTGGTCGAGTTGGCAGCCTCGACGCGGAACTCGAGCGTCCACGGCTCGCGGATCACCAGACGCCGGAAGAGCCCGAGATCGAGGTTCACCGTGCCTGGGGCGCGCAGGATGTTGCGGCCCGAGGTCCCGAAGCGAACACCGGACGGAGCGGCGAAAGCGGTGGGATCGTAAAACGGCTGCCCCACTCCGATTCCACCCGGCTTTTCCACCGTCGTCTTCACCTGGTCCGCCGTCTGCGTGTTGCCGGGAGCATTCAAAGCCCCCTGCGCGGCGCCGACGGTAAACGGCCTGCCCTGGAATGACGCGAAAACGCCGTTGAGCTGCCAGTCCCCGAGAATCCAGCGCGCCACGCCGGATTGCGCGAAGGGCTTTCCCTTTCCGGCAGGCAGTTCGTATACGAAACCGACCTGCAATGTGTGCGGAATATCGTAGCCGGCCAGCGCACGGTTGCGTCCGAAGACCGGAGCCCAGTTCCAGGCGATGGTTCCCGTCCAGCCATCCTCGTCAGTCCAGTTGATCGCCTTCGAAAACGTGTACGCGCCCTTGAGGGTGAGGCCGTGGGTGGCGCGGCGGTTGAAGGCGAACTGCGCCGCATGATAGTTCGCGCTCAGATAGCCGTTCCAGGCCCACGTATCCACGCTATGGCCGAACAACACATTCAATGGCCGGCCGGCCGTGCCCGCGCCGGGCGCCGCGGCGTTAATTTCCCGGTCCGCGAAACTGCGCACCGTCTGGGTGCCGACGTAGGCCGCCGAAAATGTAACCGCGTGCGGCAACTCCCGCTCGATGGTGAAGTTCCAGGACTCCACGTAGCCGCGTTTCAATTCGTTGCCGCTGATAAAGCGCATCTGGGCCGTTGCCGGGAGCGCAGCCTTGCCGCTGCTGATATCCGGAAAGACGATGGTGGGGATGCCCTGATCAAACGGACCCACGGGCTGGAAGGAGTTCGCGGAGTTGAAGGTGGCGTTGAAGGTCAGCGGGAAGAAGCCGCGCAGAGGGCGCGCCAGGGGCATCGGGTTATAGCTGATGCCATAGCCGCTGCGAATCACCGTCGAGTTGTTCAGCCGGTACGCCAAGCCGGCGCGCGGCGCGAAGAGCTTGTGGCTGGTGCTGATCCCCAACCCCGGCGGAATGTTGTTGATTCCGCCGATCGAAACGAGATTCGTGGTTGGATCGTATCCTTCGAGCCCGCCGCGGCCGCCTCGCGTCTGGAGCGGGAATAACTCGTAGCGAACCCCCAGCGACGCGGTGAGTTTCGGCGTGAGCTGCCACCGGTCGCGCACGTACCAGGCGAGTTGCCAGTTGTATGCCGTCATGACTTCTCTCTGCACCGAGCGGCGCTCGGTTTGCGGCAAGCCAAGCAGGTAGGACGCGTACGAGTTGAACTGCGTGAGCGTCGCACTGGGGATAGACGTGATGCCCTGCGAGAACGTGAAACCTCCCATCGGTCCGCCGAAGCCGCCGCCATCGGGGTTGTAGTGGTTCAGGGTGTGACGGACGCCCTCGAAGCCGAAGCGGATGTCGTGACGCGTGCGGGTGAGCGAGAAGTTCTGCTGCGTGGTCCACGACATGTCGTGCGCGAAAAACGGCCGCGTGTCGGTGTCGCTGAGAAAGTTCGTGTACCCGCTGATGCCGATCTGCGGCGCTCCGCTGTCGCGGATGTCCGAGTTGCCGCCATTCACGCCCGGGATGCCCAACTCCTTCCCGTAGAACTTACCGTAGCCGAAGCTGACGATCGACTGGCCCTGCCGGGTCCAGCCCACCAAACCGTCCCACAGGAACCGCGGCGAGAGGATCAGGGTGCTTCCCACAGTCGCCACCTGCGTCCGCAAGTCTCCCGTCCCGATGGCGCTTCCCGAAGGACAGAGCGCTCCGCCTCCCCCTTGGCCGAAAGCCGGATCGCATCCCACCGATGCTTGCATGATCGAGTACTTGCCCCAGATCATGTTCTCGGCGGTGCGGTTCCAGTTTATCTTGGTGTCAAGATTGTTCTTGTCCAGCCGCTGCGAACCGTTGCCCAGGAAGTTCGAGGCCACTCCCGCCTGGTTCGGCAGCGGAATCAGATCCTGAATCTTCCGCGAAATGGCGCTCTGGCGGCTCAGCGGAATCGTGTTTTGCGCAAACGGCGTTCGTCCGGCGCCGCTCGCCTGGCCCGTGGCCGGATCGTAGATCACGGTGTTGTATGCCGAGAAATTTCCGGCCTTCTGATCGGCGGTGGGTACCGTGTAGCGGTTGGTCGCGCCCTGCAACTCATGGACGGCTTCCCAGCCGGCGAAGTAGAACAGCTTGTTCTTGCGGATCGCGCCGCCCGCGGTCACGCCGTCTATATTGTTGTTGTTCTTCGGTTTGGCCGCGGTGTTGAAGAAGTTCTTGGCCTGTAGGGCGGCGTTGTCATTAAACGCCCACGCCGAGCCATGGAAGTCGTTGGTGCCGGACTTGGTAATCACCGTAATCGCCGCTCCGCCCGCCAGTCCCTGCTCGGCGTCGAAGTTGTTGGTGGCAACGTTCACCGCCTCGATGGTTTCAGCGGGAGGAATGTAAGCGGTGTGGTGAGGAAGCCAGAGGAAGACGCTCAGCGCGCCGTCGATGCGCGTGCTGTTGTTGTTGCGATTCACGCCGTTTACGTTGGTCGACAGAGCACGCGCCGGAGCGGCCTGAATGGAATTCTGGTAGACGCCCGGAGTCGCTCCAGGCACCAGGTTGATCAGGCTCTGGTAGTTGCGATAGTGCGGCAGCGGCATGTTGATCACATCGTGCGAGCCGAGTTCGGTGTGCACGTCGGCTTTGTCGGCCTGCAGCGCCACTGTGCCGGCCTCCACAGTCACACGCTCGGTGACCTGGCCGATCTCGAGCGTCAGGTCTTCGCGTCGCACCGTGTTTACGGTAATCACGATGTCGCGCTGCGCGAGAGTGCGAAATCCCGCGGCGCTCACCGTCAGCTCATACGTTCCTGCCGGAAGGTTCACGAACGTGTAGCTGCCAGCATCGTTGGTAACGGTAGAGAATTCCTGAGCCGTGGCCGCGTTGCGTAACTTCGCCGATGCGCCGGGGACAACCGCCCCAGCCGGGTCACGAACGATTCCGGTCAAAGATCCATACAAGACCTGCGCCATGCCGGGAACGCCCACGGCGAGCGTCAAGAGCACAACCATCAGAATCCGTTTCATTTGTCCTCTTTGGTGAATCCAGCCCCAGCGCACCTGCCGCGACAGAGCGGCGAGCAGGCGCCGCGACACATATGTGACCCCGATCGTATTGGGAATTATACTGACCTGCCCAAAGGCCGTCAACAGGGAGTCTTACAGCAGTTTGATGATCGCCGCCTCGAGGGCTTTGAGGTCGGATTCTCCAAACAGCGCCTTCACCTTTTTCCCGCTGCGGTCATAGAGAAACGTCGCCGGCAGCGCTCCGCTCCATTTGGGATCGACGGCGCTGAGGAAGGCGTCCTCACTTGCCGCCTTCCGGAGATAGCGCGGTGAGGGAGCCTTGTTCTGGTCGAGAAACGTCTGAGCCTTCCCTTCGTCTTCCGGCTCATCGGCGGACACCGTGACAAACACGAATCCACGCGACTTGAGACGCTCGTACATCTTCACCAGAGCCGGCATCTCGGCGCGGCAGGGAACGCAATAGGTGGCCCAGAAGTTTACCAGCACTACCTTCCCTTTGTTCGCCGCCACCATCTTCGAATAGGCCCCTTCGTTGAGCGGAGCGAGTCCCGCGGCAGGTGAAAGGAGGGCTGCCATCAGCAGCATGGTTGCCAACTTCATTCGCGCCTACTTCTTCTGATCCATCTTCAGGTTGATGACCGCGGCTTTCCGGGAATCGAATACGCTGAGCGTCTTCACATCACTCGCATGGTCCTTGCGCTCGGCTTTCACCTGGTAGTCGACATCCTTGCTCAGGCCGTAGAACCGGTACGCGCCATCGTCTTTAGTGATAAACGATCGCACCTGCAGCGATTTCGTGTCCTTCAGTTGTACAATCGCCGAGTCCGCCGGGTTGCCTTTGTCGTCGTAGACGATTCCATTCAAACTGCGCGTCTTGCTGTCCCGGTCCTTATCCTTCTTATCGCCCTTGAACAGTGGCGGAGCCTGCTGCTGAGGCACAATCTGCCCCGGCAGCACGGCAAACGCGGTAAAGGCCATTAGCCCGATCAGTTTCCTTTTCATTGGGATCCCTCCTTGCCGGCCTTCAGTGTGAAGTAAACATCCTGACGCTCTTCCCCGGAAATCGTCACGGAGCGCTCCTCGCTGACATAGCCTTGGGCGCTGACGCTCAACTTGTAGCGCATCGGCGCCGCCGGCACGTGGAAGGCGAATTCGCCGCGACTATCGGAAACAGCCTTCATCTTCTTCACCTTCACCTTGACAGACGTCCCCGCTTCGGCATCCGGTTGCAGAACGATGGAAGCACCCGCAAAGGCGAAGCCGGGATCGCGAAAGACGGTGCCGGCGATGGTGGCGTAGCCGGGTTTGCCCTTCTCCGGCCTCTTGCCCGCGCTTAAGGTCAAAGCGCCGGCCGGAACACCCAGAAGCGTACGAACCATCCCTCTACGCGTCATTCCGGTCTACCAGTCCTCCTCTTCCTCCTCCTCGTCTTCTTCGTCCTCGTCCTCTTCGTCGTACTCGTCAAAGTCTTCGTCGTCGTCCTCGTCGGATTCATCATCCGACTCCAACTCCAGCGGTGAAACACTCACCACATGGAGGCTTGCGCCGCACTCATCGCAGCTTAGAGGATCGCCTTCATCCAGATCTTCTTCATCCACATCGATGGTGGCATCACACACAGGGCACGTGATCATCGTTGTCCTCCAAAAATTAAAGACGCCAATCCTTTTTACCCAAAGCCGGCGTGCGAATGCAATCCCGAATGGCCACTATGCATCTATACAGCCCGGGACATCGCGCTGTTGGCGCAAGTGGACGAAGCCCATGAGACGCTCAGCGGCGGAATCAGGCTCGATACATAGTCCGCCTTTGGGGCGATTTTACCATTACATCCTGGGGCGCGTGCTCTCGAACTTCTTCCCGCCGTGGGTGAGTTGGGTGAACTTCTTCGATGCGAGATCCACTTTCCAGATCTCCCAGGCGCCGGTGCGGTTCGATTCGAAGACGATGGTCCTGCCGTCGCGCGAGAACCACGGATGGCCGTCGTCGCCGGGAGCGTTGGTCAGGTTCACCGGGTTCTTGCCGTCGATATTGGCGAGGTAGATCTCGTCGTCTTTGCCGTTCATGTTGGTCTGCCAGGCGAGCTTGGCGCCGTCCGGGGAAATGGCGGGACGGCGATGGAGGTGCTCGTCATCGGTGAGTTCGAGCATGCGCGCGCCCGCGCCGTGGCCCCACATGCGCATCAGAGAGACGAAGCGCGCGGCGCCGCCTTTGTTGATCTCGTGCATGAAGAAGATGCCATCCGGCACGGCGACGCCGTTGCTTGCGGCGGTCGTAACCCGGTAAGCGCCTGCGCCCCAGCCGACCCACTCTTCGTGCTTCTTGCCGCAGTCCTTGTGATAGGCGAGCACGTCGGCGATGGGCGACAGCGACGCATGATGCAGCGCGCAGCCGGGCACTTCCGCGACCACCTCACGCTGGCCGGTGTAAATATCCAGCTTGATCAGCTTCGCGCCGGCCTCGACCTTCAGCGCGTTGACCGGGAATTCGGAGTAGAGCACGTGGTGGAGGTCGGAATACATCGACGGGTGATCGTCGTAGGTTTCGCCATGAGTGAGCTGGCGTTGATTAGAGCCGTCTTCCTCCATGATCCAGATCTTGGACTGGAGGATGGGCTTGCCGTTCTCGTCGTTGTGGCCGCGTCCGAAGACGATCGGGTGGCGGTATTCCGCCGCGACGGCGGCGGCAGCGGAGATGAGTAGGATTGTCAGGGTCCGCATATCAGTAGATCAGTTTCAGGGCGAGTTGCAGAATCCGAGGCTCGGTGGCCGAAAGAATGCGGCCGACCGTCGCCGTACCGATATTGGCCACCGGATTCCCGAGGTTCGCGTGATTCAGCGTGTTGAAGCTTTCGGCGCGGAATTGCAGGCGCATATGCTCGCGCAAGTCGAAATTGCGGAACACGGAAGCGTCGAGATTCCAGCGGCCGGGGCCGTACATCGTGTTGCGGCCGAGGTTGCCGTATTGGCCCACTGCGGGCAGCGCGAACGCCGCGGGGTTGAAGTACTGCTCGATCAGTTCGGCACGCGATCGGCCGGTGTCCGGATTGGGGCTGCCAACGAGATTCGGCCGCTGTGATCCTGTACCAGAAAGCGCCTGGTCCTTGCCGCTGACGACGTTGAACGGCGTTCCGCTTTGGGCCGTAAAGATGCCGTTTACCTGCCACCCTCCGAGGATCGCCTTGGCCCTTCGAGCCGGCGGCGAGTGGACTTGGTATAGGAACGACGCGACGAACCGCTTGCGGACGTCGTAATCGGACGGACCTTTTTCGGCGCGCAGGTCCATCGGATTCTGCCAGCCGCCAAAGGTATCGAGCGAACCGTTGTCCAGCGATTTCGCGAAGGTGTAGTTCGCCAGCACCGTATAGTGGCCGCTGAAGCGTTTGTTGAGCGAAAGCTGGAGCGCATGGTAGCTCGAGAAGCCGATCGATTCGTAATCCGCGATGCTCGCCAGCGCCGGCGCGTAGATGCGGCGCTGGTCGATATTCGCAAGCGTCGCACCGGGGCGGTAGATCGCCGGATTGAGCTCGCGCTGGAGCGGCTGGTGCGTGCCTTTGGAGCCGACGTACCCGGCAGTGAGCACTATGTGCTTTACGGTTTCCTGCTGGATGTTGAAGTTCCACTGCTGGACGTAGGCATCCACCACGTGCGCATCCAGCGATTCGCCGATGGTCGCCGGAAGCGTGAACGCGAACTTCTTCCGCTCCTCCTGGGTGGCCGGCGGCTTGTAGGGGAACGGGTCGGCGCGGCCATGGTACGGATCGGAAAAGCTGTATGGCTGATTGACCTGCAACTGCATTGAGAACGGCTGCGTGTTGGCAAAAGCCGTGAGCTGGTAATAGTCGGGCGTGTCGTAGAAGATGCCGTAGGCGCCGCGCACGCTGGTCTTCTTGCTGCTGAACGGCGACCAGGCGAAGCCGAAGCGCGGGCCGAGGTTGTTCCAATCGTTGGGGGCGCCGCCGCGCGGCACGCCGGGGTCGCCGGCATAGAGAAGTCCAACGGGCGCGGTCGGGTAAACCGTGGATTGCTGCCCGGCGCGAAAGACGGACATCTGGCCGCCGGCATCGAAGAGCGGGAAAAACGGCTCGTACCGCAGCCCTATCGAGAGAGTCAAATCAGACCGGACTTTCCAATCGTCCTGAATGAAGAGCGAGAAGACGCGGCCGCGGCCCTGGTTCTGCCGCAGCGACCCCTGGTTCATGTTGGCCGGCAGGCCGAGCAGGAAGTCGGCGAACGGGTTTACGGCGAAAGTGCCGTTGAAGGTGAATTGCGGGTCGGTGAGGTTGGCGGTGACGCGATCGCTCTGGGTGAAGCGCACCTCGCCGCCGAGCTTGACCATGTGCCCGCCGTGTGTCCAGGAGAGCTGTTCCGTGGCCTGGTAGGTGCGGCGGTCGATGTTCACCTGGTTGTCCTGGTTCATATTCCAGAAGCCGGAGACGGATCCGCGCCAGTTCTGCGCGAATTGGGGCGTGTCGGAGTGAACCTTCAGGCCAAGCGACTGATAGGTGACATCGCCTTCGACGGGCAGCGGCCCGCGCTCGATCAGTACGCGGCCGAAGGTGAACTGCGCGGTATTGAGCAGCCCGGGCGAGATGATGTCCGTATGGTTCGCCATCACGTTATAGGTGTGAAAGCCGGTGGACGAGTGCAGTTTCGGCAGACCGGCGGTCAGGAAGGTGCTCTCCCATTCGTAGAACACGCGCGCTGTGAGCCGCTGCTTCGAAGTGATCTGATGGTCGCCGCGGGCCATGATCTGGTCGGCGTCGAGGTTCTGCGGCGTGTTGAAGATGTGCTGTCCGCTCGGGGTATTGGGCAGCGGGACGAGCGCGTTGATGAAGTTGACTGCCGCGGCGTCGAAGCGCGTGGCGGGGATGATGCCGCCGGGGAACGGCGACTTCGTCAGCGGGTCGGTAGGTTTGCGGGCGGACTGGCTGAAGTTGCCCGCGCGCTCCAGAGCCGTCGGAACAACCAGGCTCGAGAACGTGTTCGCCCGCCGCTCCCGCACGCCCTCGTAAGAGAAGAAGAAGAACGTCCGGTCGTGGCCGTTGAAGATGCGCGGGATCTGCACGGGCCCGCCGAGGGTTCCGCCGAACTGGTTGCGGCGCAGTTTGGGCGTCACCAGCGAGAAGAAGTTGCGTGCATCGAATGCGTCATTGCGGACGAATTCATAGAGTGACGCGTGATATTCGTTGGTGCCCGACTTGGTGATGGCGTTGACGACCGCGCCGGTATTGCGGCCGTATTCGGCGCTGAAGTTGTTGGTGAGGATGCTGAACTCTTCGAGCGCGTCGGGGTTGGGCACGATGGAGGCCGAATTCGTGAGCGGGTCGTTGTTGTCGCCGCCGTCCAGCATGTAGTTGTTCTGGTTCCCGCGCGCGCCGTTGACGCTGATGGTGGTATTCTGCGCCAGGCTCACGCTGCCCGTGCTCGGCACGGCGCCGGGAATGAGAAGCTGCAACTGGAGCGGGTTGCGGCCGTTGAGCGGCAGTTCGTTGATACGCTTCTCGTCCACGACTTCCTTGATGGTGCCGCCGACCGTTTCTACCAGTCCGACCGCGCCCGTTACGGTGACGGACTCCGAGGTCTGGCCGATTTCGAGCACGATGTTGGCCGCGCGGGTCTGATCGGCGTCGAGATGAATGGCCTCAGAGCGGAACTGGCGGAATCCGGCGTGGGAGGCCTCGAGCTTATAGTCGCCGACGGGCAGCCGCGGGAAGCCGAAGCGGCCCGCGGCATCGGAGGCCGCCTCCCATTGCTGAGAAGTCAGAATGTTGACCACCTTCATAACGGTCGCCGGTACCACGGCGCCGGTGGAATCGGAGACCGTGCCGAGAATGGTGCCGGTGGACTGGCCGAAGAGAAGGGCCGGGAGCAGAAGCAGAAAGAGACGGCTCATGGCGGTGGAATCCATGATACCCCCTACAACTCCTCCTCGGGAGCCGGGGAAACCTGCCGGGAAAACCTGTTTACCGCGATGCGCCTCTTCTGCTATAACTACCGGACTGGGCGTATTCGTTCGTAAGGGAGAAGACAGATATGTCACTAGCCAGCGAATTCCAGGAATTTGCAATGAAGGGAAGCGTGGTGGACATGGCCGTTGGCGTCATTGTCGGCGGGGCTTTCGGAAAGATCGCCACCTCGCTTACCACCGACGTCATCATGCCGCCGATCGGGCTCCTGCTCGGAAAGGTGGACTTCAACAATCTTTTCATTGACCTCAGCGGGAATGGACATCCCACACTCGCCGCCGCCAAGGCTGCCGGTGCGCCCACTCTCAACTACGGCATCTTCATCCAGACATGCCTCGACTTTTTCATCGTAGCTTTCGTAATCTTCATGGTGATCCGCTATGTGAACAAACTGCGGGGAGCCAAGCCCGCTCCGGCGGCCTAGGCTCAATACCGTTCATTTAGCGAGAAGTGGGATAGGCCTCCTGGCCTGTCCCCTTCATGCTACAAATGCGTCTTGACGCATTTCCGTCCCGCCACTTAATTAAGTGAACCGGATTGGGCCTAGGCTGGAAGGTTACTTTTCATCCACTGCTGCCCGCGCCGGTTCGTGCCGCGCCTCCGGCGCGGGCAGCATCGCCTCCCGCGCGGAGGGTTTCATGGAACCGGCCCCCCGCGCCTTCCAACTCTCTGTTTCCCGCAATGCCTCGAAGGCCTTTGTGACCGCTTCGGCTTTCCTGGCCGGCCATACCTGCCCCTTCGACCCGTTATACTCTTCTGTGAAAGCCGCCAGTTTGCTCACAAAGTCGTTGAACTTCCGCTCGAACTCCCGCTTCTCCTTCTCCGGGATGTCTTTACGCTCCCCCTCGAAGGCACGCGCACGTGCCGTGTTCGCCAGCTCCACCGCGTCCATCTGTCGGACTCTATCACTTTGAAAGAGCAGCAACATCATCACTTGTGCGAGCAAGGCCAACCTCCTCACGCCGGACCTCGGGCCGCGTCGCGCTTCGGCGCCGTTTGTGAAGACCCGGTTACAGAATTCACCAGCTTGAAACAGTAGTCAAGAAATTTCTTCGCCGCCTGTTCGGCTCCCGATCTTGCCGCCCGTCGCGGTAACCGGTATCATTCCCCATGCCTCGAGATACCCGCCTCCTTTCCGCGCGCTTTCCCCGGTCCTCCCGTTATCACCCTGAATGGCTGATCGCCAGCGCCAGCGGCGCCGCCAATCCATTGTGGATCGCCGAGTGGCTGGCGGAGGAAATGGACCTGCGTCCCGGCATGCGGGTGTTGGATCTCGGCTGCGGCCGGGCGGCGTCCTCGATCTTTTTGCACCGTGAATTCGGAGCGCAGGTTTGGGCCGTGGATCTCTGGTTCAACGCCTCGGAGAACCTGCAACGCATCCGTGACGCAGGCGTCGAGGAGAGTGTGTTTCCGCTCCACGCGGATGCGCGGGCGCTTCCCTTCGCTGAGGAGTTCTTCGATGCCATAGTGGGCATCGATTCTTTCGTTTACTACGGGACAGACGACCTGTATCTCAATTATCTGGCCCGGTTCGTCAAGCCGGGAGGGCAGATTGGGATCGCCGGGGCCGGACTCCTGCGGGAGATAGAAGGCCCATTGCCGGAGCACCTTCAGGAGTGGTGGACGCAGGACCACTGGTGCCTGCATTCCGTAACCTGGTGGCGGCGGCACTGGGACCGGACCGGCATCGTGGACATTCAATTGGCCGGTACGCTGCCCGATGGGTGGCACTTGTGGCTGGACTGGTTGAGAGCCGTCGCTCCTGAAAATGATCAAGAGATCCATGTGCTCGAGGCCGATCGCGGGGACTACCTGGGCTACTTACGGCTCGTCAGCCGCCGCAGGCAGGGTAAACTCTCCGAGCCCGTGCTTTCCCTTTCCGTCCCCCCGCACTACGAAAAACGGCAACTGCTGCGTGAGGGTGGGTCGGACGTCCCGCCGCGCGCCCGAGGCATATAATTCAGAAATGCGTTTCTGCTTCCCTTCGGCCCTTTTGTTAGCCACACTCCCCTTATGCGCCCAGAGCGATTGGAACGATCCTTTCCCGCCTCATCGAATTGCGGATAACCTCTACTACGTCGGTTCCAAGGGCCTTTCCACCTACCTCATCACGACCAGCCAGGGACATATCCTCATCAACTCGAGTTTCGAGCGTACAGTACCCATCATCCGCGCCAACGTCGAGAAGCTCGGCTTCAAATTCATCGACGTGAAAATCCTGCTCAACAGCCATGCGCATGGCGATCATGTCGAAGGCAATGCGCTGGTCAAGGAATTGACGGGGGCGAAGGTATACATCATGGAGGGGGACGAAAAGGTTGTGGAATCAGGAGGTGAAGGACAGTACCTGTACAAGGGCGGCTGGAAGCCCTGTAAGGTAGACCGGGTATTGAAGGACGGCGATACGGTGACGCTCGGCGGCGTTACACTGTCGGCGCATCTCACGCCGGGACACACCCGCGGGTGCACCACCTGGACCATGAAGGCCAACGATCGCGGCAAGAGCTACGATGTCGTCATCGTGGGGAGTCCCAACGTGAACCCCGGCTTTCAGTTGGTGAACAACAAAGTCTATCCGGGCATAGCCGCTGACTACGCGCGCACATTCAAGGTACTGAAGGCTCTGCACTGCGATATCTTTCTCGGCGCCCACGGCGCCTACTACGGCATGGCGGAGAAGGCGGCTCTGCTGCACAAGGATTCCTCCCGGAACCCGTTCGTCGATCCCGCCGGATACCGGGCATACGTCGAGGAACGGGAGCAGGCCTATCTCCATACGCTGAAGCAGCAGAGCCGTTGAATGGTGGCTGAAACCAACCACTCTGGCCGATCTGAACCATGGAGCCGGTTGGCTACCGATTGATTAATAATCACTTACAGCCTGGCAGCCAAATTGCTCCACCAAGAGTGTATGCGCGCTCAGAATACATTTCTAACCTCCCTTGTGCTGGCGGGCTTGTTCGCGGAACTGGTTCCCCTCTACGCGCAGCAACCGGTTCCGCCGTCACCACCCCCGGCAACAGGCTGGCGGAAATTCGGGGAAGCCACGCCACGGAGAGATGCCGCGCCACCTCCCGGCAACTCCGCTGTTGCGAACGAAGAACCCGCCACGCCTGAACCCCCACCCACCGAGCAGGGCGCACCCCCTCCCTCCCAACTCATCATGCCGGCTGGGACGTGGTTGAAAGTCCGCGTGGACCAGCCCATCTCGAGTGATCACAACCAGCCAGGCGACGTCTTTACGGGTACGCTCGTTCAACCGCTCGTGGTCAACGGACTCGTGGTGGCGCGCCGCGGACAGACCATCGCCGGACGCGTTGCCGAAGCGGAAAAAGCCGGCCGCTCCAAAGGCACTTCCCGGCTTGGCATTGAACTCACGGAGATCAGCCTTGTCGATGGACAGCAAATCCCCATCCGCTCTCAGTTAGTGGAATACAACGGCGGCACGTCCAAGGGCCGTGATGCCACTGCGATTGGAGTGACCACCGGTACCGGCGCCGCCATCGGCGCTGCCGCCGCCGGCGGCTTTGGCGCGGGCATGGGAGCCATTGCCGGAGCCGCTGCGTCCACCATCGGCGTTCTCTTGACGCGGGGAAGGGCTACCGAAATCTATCCCGAAGCCGTTCTTACGTTCCGGACACTCGCTCCACTCACCATCAACACGGAAAATTCCGCGCAGGCCTTCCAACCCGTGAGGCAGCAGGATTATGAGCCCCGTCTGCAACAACGGGTTTCACGGCCCGCGCCGCCCGCTCCTTATTACTACGGTTACGATCCGTTCTTCTACTCGCCCTTCTACTCGCCGTATTACTACGGCTGGGGACCGAGCTTCTACTATTTCTCAGGACCCCGGTTCTACCGTGGATTTGGAGGAGGATTCCGCGGGCGGGGTGGTTGGCGCCGTTAGAAGAAGCGTAATTTCCGAGAACTTATGCGCTCCCATCGCTTAAGCGATGGGAGCGTTTGACTTCCTCCTCCCTGCGTTGATAGACTCTCACCCCATCCGGAGCCTTCAATGCACAAACTGCCACTTCTTGCCCGCCTCATCGGCGTATCGATTCTCGCCTTCCCAGCATTCTCCCAAACCTTCGGGGAAATTACCGGTACCGTTACCGATTCCACCAGCGCCGTCGTCGGCGCTGCCACTGTCGTGGTGACCAACACCGCCACCGGCCAGGTGCGCCGCGTCGAAACCAACGAAACCGGCAACTACACCGCGCCCTTCCTGCCGCCGGGAGTCTACTCCATCCGCGTGGAAAAGGAAGGGTTCAAAGCAGCGACGCGCGGCGACGTGCGCCTTCAGGTAGCCGACTCCGTGCGCGTGAACTTCATCATTGAAGTCGGCAGCGTCACCGAATCCATCGAAGTTCAGGGAGGCGCCCCGCTGCTCACTACCGAGAGCGGAACGGTGGGGACGGTGATCGACAACCGCCGCATCGTGGAACTTCCCCTGAACGGGCGGAACTACCTGCAGATGGTGGCCCTGAGCCCGAACGTCTCCGCCGAGCAGGGCGCGGGCGGCGAAGCCGCGGCCCGCAAGGGCGGTACACGCACGGAAAAATCGCTATCGGTGGCGGGTGCGCGAAATCAGTTCAACCACTACACTCTCGACGGACTCGAGAACACCGACATGAGCTACAACATCTACGCGCTCCAGCCTTCCATCGACGCATTGCAGGAATTCAAGGTCGAGACCGGCGTCTATTCGGCGGAGTTCGGCCGCGCCGCCGTGCAGATCAACGTAGCCACCAAGGCCGGCGCCAATGACTTCCACGGAACGCTGTTCGAGTTCGTCCGCAGCGACAGCCTGGACGCGAAGGAATACAAAAAGGTCGGCGATAAGAACCCGTTCCTGCGCAACCAGTTCGGTTTCACGCTCGGCGGCCGCCTCATACGCGACAAACTCTTCTTCATGTCGAACTTCGAGACTCTGCGCGAGGAGAAAACATTGCAGGGCCTTGCAAACGTAGCTCCCGACCGCATGCGGGCTGGTGACTTCAGCGCCTCCGGCCGCAACGTCTTTGATCCGTCCAGCCGCGTGTACTCAACCGATGCCGCGGGAAATCCGCGCGCCGTATCCGCCACTCCTTTTCCCAACAACATCATTCCCACCAGCCGCTTCCATCCGATTTCCGCCAAACTGCTCGAGTTCTATCCGAAGTCACAGCGGCCCGGCGATAACATCCTCGGCAACTTCGTGCGTCAGCGCCCGCGACCCATTACCTGGGAGCAGTTCAATCAGCGCATCGACTATACGGAAGACGTTAAATCCACATGGTTCGGCCGCTATAGCTGGAGCGACGAGGACTACAAGGAAATTGCCGATTTCGAGGATCAGGAAGCCAACATCCTTACCCGCACAAAGCAGGCGTTGCTAAGCAACATCCGCACCTTCACTCCCACCGTGGTCAACGAATTCCGCTTCGGCTTTACGGAGTTCAAGAATGACCAGGCTCGGTTCTATGCCTACAAGCGCGACGTCACCGGCGAACTCGGCATCAAGGGCCTCGCCTCACCCGTGCCTCTTTCCTATGGCACGCCTTCCATCGGACTGGGACTCGGCCTGAGCGGCTTCGGCGAACAGGGCAACGGCCCCTTCGTCGGACGCACCGCGATCTTTCAGTGGATCGACAACATGTCCATTATCCGCGGCAAGCACTCCTTCCGCTTCGGCGGCGAGATTCGCCGCGACCGCTACAATGAGACCGGCAACGCCTTCACCCGCGGCAGTTTCGGTTTCGGCACCATCGCCACCATGGACCCCGCAAACCGCGCCGTCACCGGACATCCGTTTGCCGACTACCTGCTTGGTGAAGTCTCCACACCCACGCGCGCCCGTGTCTTTTCAAACGGCCTGTTCCGCGCCACGGTGCTTTCCGCCTACTTCCAGGACACCTGGCGGATTACTCCGAAGCTCACCGCCGAACTCGGCCTGCGCTATGAGTTCACGCCGCCTTACCACGACAAATACCGCGGCATCATGAACGTGATTGTTTACGACTCCGGCGTGTACAATGGCGATCTCGTTCCCGGGGCAAAAGTTCCGGTCATGATCCGGCCCGGCAAGGGCGACTTCCACGAAGGATTGCCATTCCGTTTCAACGACGGCGTCCCCACCACCACAGGCGATGACCTCCTCGGCCCGGAAACAGTGAAGAAAGACTATAACGACCTCGCCCCGCGTGTCAGCCTTGCCTACCGGCCCACGGAAAACTGGACCGTGCGCACCGGAGCCGGCGTTTTCTATGTGCAGGACATCGTCGAGGCGCGCTTTGACCTGACGCGTAACGTGGGCGGCCGCTCGCAGTTTACCGCCGACTCGGAGAAGCCGAACGCCAACTTCAGCGACCCCTGGAAATACGAGGGCGGCAACTGCGCCAACTACACCGGCCCCTGCCAGGGCCCGACCTTCACTCTGGCCAACAACACCAACCGCCGCACGCCCTACATCATCCAGTGGCTGTTCAATGTCCAGCGCCAAATCGGGCAGGACACCGTCTTCGAGGTGGGCTACCTCGGCAACGGCGGGCATAAACTCGAGTTGCTACGCGTATGGAACCAGCCGGTGCTGCGCAAGGGACCCAACGACTCGCGCTCGCTGCTCCAGCGCTCGCCCTTCCCGGCCTACGGATTGATTCAGACCGTGGACAGCCACGCCAATTCCAACTACCACGGACTCGCGCTCAAAGCGCAGCGGCGCTTCGCCAAAGGGCTTACCTATCTCGCCGGCTTCACCTGGTCGAAGGCAACCGATCAGGGCAGTTCCATTCGCAACAACACGGGCGAGAATCAGTTCGCCACCGATAACTACAACCTGCGCCGCGAACACTCGCTTTCGCAATTCCACAACGGCCACCGCTTCGTCTCTTCCCTGCTCTATGAACTCCCCTTCGGCAAGGGAAAGAAATTCCTTTCAGGAAGCCGCGCCGCAAACTATCTCGTGGGAGGATGGCAGTTGGGCAGCATCATCACGCTATCGGACGGAACACCGATCAACGTCGGCCAGATCGGCGATCCGCTGCAGATCGGTACGCCCAATGTGCCCGACGCAAGCGGAATCAGCCCCATTCCCGCCAACCGTACGCCGGACAACTTCTGGAATGCCGCCGCGTTCAACGCCACCAACCCCGAACTGCTCTACCGCTTCGGCAACACCGGCCGCAATCTGCTTACCACGCCCGGACTGAAGCAGTGGGATTTCTCGCTTACCAAAGAGACCGCCATCCGCGAACATCACCGAGTGGAGTTTCGCTTCGAGGCCTTCAACTTTCCCAATCATCCCAACTTTGCGGCGCCCGCAACGGATGTGCGCTCGGCGGCCACCTTCGGCAAGATCACTTCCGCGCGCACCATGCGCGAGATGCAGTTCGGCGTAAAATACTTGTTCTGACGCCCATGCCCGCTTCCCTGTCGAGGAGAACATTCCTCACCACCCTGTCCGCGGCGGCTGCCGCCAGCCCGGCAAAGATCCGGAACGTCGATATCTTCCCGATAGAAATTCCCACCCCGCGTGAGGAATTGGAAGCCGGCAAATACTCCCGCTACACCTTCTATGAAGTGGAAACCGACGCCGGAGTCCGCGGCTATTGCTTCGATCGCGGCGCGGATTTCCGCGTGCTCGACCGGATCCGCCGCGCCCTCGTGGGCCAGGATTTGTTCGACATCGGCCGTCACCTGAAAGCCGGGCTCGCCCTATGGGCCGGTGTCGAGCATGCCATCTGGGACGCCATCGGAAAGATCGCCAACGAGCCTGTCTATCGTCTCTTCGGCGGCGGCCCGTCGCGCCTCCGGGTCTACCTCACGTGCGTCTGGAAGGGGAAGGCCGATCAATCCCACGTCACCTTCCAGCAACAGGCGGACATGGCCCTACGCATCAGGAAAGCCGGCTATTCCGGACTCAAAATCCGGGCCTGGCGTCCCGATGCGATTCGCGACGCCGATGCCTGCGGCGAGATCCGCGCCGCCGTGGGCCCCGATTTCTCCATCATGGTGGACCGCACCGCCGATCTGAACGGGTTGTGGAGCTACCCCACCGCGCTCGCCGTAGCGCGCGCGCTCGAGAAACACAGCGTGGCGTGGCTCGAAGAGCCCTTCGCCCGCGACGATTTCTTCTCCCCCGCCCGGCTGGCCCGCGAAGTGGATATTGCGATTACCGGCGGCGAACGATTCCAGGGCCTCGACGCCTACCGGGAGTGCTGCGTGCAAGGATCGTACGATATCCTGCAACCGGACCCCATCCTGTGCGGCGGCCTTTCCATGATCCGGAAGATCGCCGCGCTGGCCGAATCGTTCCACCGGCCCATCGTCATGCACGGCGCCATGGGGTTGCGCGTTGCCGGCTGGCTCCAGGCGGGCGCGGCGATCGGCGTTCCCTGGCAGGAACTGGCAATTGTGACTCCGCCGTTTCTACCCGAGGAGCAGTGGAGTCCCGCGCTCAAGGTCCTCAACAGTAAGTCGCTGTTTACGATTCGCGACGGCTATATCGATGTGCCGCAAGGCCCCGGCCTGGGACTCGATGTGAATCGCGATGCCGTCAGAGAATTCCGCATTCCGCCGTCGCCGTTGCGCCCTTTTTACCCTCAGTATCCGGAATAGTTGGAGGCATTGTGAAACGTAGAGAACTTCTCACCGCCGGCGCGGCGGCGCTCAGCCTCGGCCAGGCGCCTGCCGCCCCGCTTCCTCTCGCTGACGAAAAGAGCAATCTCAAAATCACCGGCGTGCAAGTGGTGGAACTGCGGTCCGCCACGCGCCTGCCCTCTTACAAAATCGCCTACGAGAAGTGGTCAGCGCCCACGATGGACAAGGCGCTGCCGATGAACAAATATTCGCCCGGCCATCAGGGCGGAGCAGAAACGTTCAATCCGAACCTGCAACTCTATCCCGGCGTGGGCGGCGCATTCAGCGTGAAGATCACCACCGACAAGGGCATTACGGGCTATGGGCGCGGCGGCAACGGCGGGCGCGCTCACCTCGACACGGTGGCGAAATTCCTCATCGGCGAAGATCCGTTCGATATCGCCCGCCTCTGGGATCTTATGTATCTGGGCACGCTCACATTCGGCCGCGCCGGAGCCGTCATCCACACCATCAGCGCCATGGACCTGGCCCTCTGGGACATCGCCGGCAAGGCCCTGGGCGTCCCGGTCTACAAGCTCATCGGCGGTTCCACGAAGCCGCGCATCCCCTCCTACGCCACGCTCAACGACGTGAGATGGAAGATCGAGATCGGCTTCAAAAAGATCAAACTGGCGCTCCCCTACGGGCCGCTCGACGGGCAGGACGGGCTCAATAAGAACGCCGAACTGGTGCAGTACACGCGCGAACAACTCGGGCCCGGCGGCGAAATCATGCTCGACTGCTGGATGTCGCTGACAGAGGAATACACTCTGCAACTGGCCGGCGCCGTGGCGCCGTACCGCGTCGGCTGGATCGAAGAACCCCTTCGCGCAGACGACTACGCCGGCCACGCCCGGCTCAAATCGCAAATCAAGACCTGCCGCATCACCACCGGCGAGCACCTGTTCACCCGCTACGAATTTATCCGCCTGGCCGAACACAACAGCGCTCACATCTGGCAGCCCGATATTCAGTGGTGCGGCGGATTGACTGAGTTGCTCCGTATCGCCGCCATCGCCGGCGCCTACGATATTCCGGTCATCCCTCACCTGGGCGGCACATCGCCCTATTCCACCCATTTCGTCATGGCCGCCCCTAATTCTCCGATGGCCGAATTCTTCTGGCCGCCCGCCGGCGGGCCGCCGGAAGTGTACCAGCATTGGGAGAAAGAGCACGCCATCACCCGCGGTGCGGAAGGCATCTATACTCGCCCGCTCGACCGGCCGGGCTTCGGATTGGATGTTGTCGAATCGTAAGAGCGCCTTCTGCCGCCTTCACACGAAATAGTATCTTCCTCGCTACGCTGTCCCTCCGATTGCGCATGTATCCATGAAGGAGGCTTCCCATCATGTCGAGGCTTCGTTTTGAAAATATGCCCGGAGGCTGGCACACCGTAGACTACACGAGCGTACAACTGACGAAAGTGAGTTGGGAGTCCACTCCCAGCCATGCGCTTGCCTACGTCTTCTTTGGTCATGTGAACATTGATTTCGACGGCTCCCCTACCGCTTATGGCCCTCCCGGAATCCAGCCGCCTCCGGATGATTGCCTGGGCAATGCGGGAAATGCGAGAGACGGCTGGTTTGGCGTATTAGCCTTGGACCCCAACGATCCACAAGTAGCTCCCCTCGTAAGAAGCGGGAGGATTCTCATCGATTCTAAGGCTCCGGTGTTCCTGAACCAGCAGCCCGTCATCCAACAGGCAAGAAACGGTGATCCCAAACCCGGCTACTATGTGTCCACTACCCCCCGCAACTGGTCCCGTCCGCTCCGTCCCGAAAGACGGCTCCCCAATTACTTGCAGAACATGTACACCGATTCCTCTCAGGTTACCTACGGCGCGCTGGACGGGGCGCTTCGGGCGCTCGGAGTGAGTATGGGAGACTTCGGCCTGGCCATCCGCCACGATCAGAATCTGCAAAGCGGATTCTACTTTGCCGATGCCGGGGCAAACAAACATGCTCTCGGCGAATGCTCCCACAAGGTGGCGAAGAACCTGGGCTCCACAAGGCGCGTAGGTGTCGACTGTACCACCTCGAGCGCGTTGTGGACGAACAATTTTCCCGTGAGTTTCATCGTCTTCCCCAACTCGAGAACCACCATTGAAAATCTGAGGGATCTCTCGGAGCGGACAGTGGAAGGCGGTTTGCACCCGAGATTGGCGGAGTTGTCCAAAGCAGGCAATGCCGAAGAACTGGCTCTTCTCATGGCTTTCAACGAGGGTCCGCCCAAGGTGGCGCCTGACGGCAAAGCCAAACTGGATCAGTTCCTGAAGAACCCGGGAGCCAAGCCCCAAAACTTCGCAACCATCCTGCTCGGACTAGCCACGTTCGGCTTCTGGCCGTTCCCCAAAGTTCCGCGCGAGAAGACAACACCGTTCGATTCGCCCTTGGCGCGCCCCTGATTCACAAGGCTGGCCGTGGCGCGCCCACCAGAGCCGCCCTCCGCCATCTCCCCACGATATTGCGCCCCATCGCGGCTCCGGTCCGTTTCAGACGTTCGGCGGAAAGCCCGCTACTTTCCGTCCGTGCTCCTTCCGCGATGATGCTAGAAAAGGAAATTCAGCCAGAACCGGAAAGTCCGGCCGTCATTCAGCGTGTTCGTAATCTGGCCGAAATTCGGCAACACCAGGTCGAAACCCGGCTCGGCGAACTGCGGGGTGTTGAACAGGTTCACGCTTTCGGCGCGAAAACGCAGCCGCTGCTCGCCGCGCATCGCCCACTCTTTCGTGAGCGAGGCATTCACGTTCCGAATCCCGCCGCGCCGGAACGTGTTCCGGCCCAGGTTCCCGCGCGCGTCCGTTGGCTGCATGAATCGAAAAGCCGCCCGCGGCAACAGCGCTCGCGAGGTGTCCGGATTCCCAATCGTGCGCCCGAGAATCGACGCGTCCACGATATTCGGCCGGTCCCCGCCGTTCGCATCCACGTTGCCGAATCCCGGCGCATCCGATCCGCTTCCCACCGTGAAGGGCGTTCCCTGCTTCAGCAGCAAGACTCCACTCAGCGACCATCCGCCGAGCCAGCGCGCCTGCCCGCGGCTTAGCCCCGCCGGAGAAGGAATCGCATACCGCGCCTGCGTAAGAAAAGCATGCGGCTGATCAAAGTTGCTCAACCCCTTCATATCCGCCGAGGTGAGAAATTCGTTCTGGCTGCGCGATTGCCGCGAGTCCGCGTCGTACGCCGTGTTCGAATAGCCGCTCCCGAGATCCATCGCCTTGCTGAACCAATAAGAGGTATTCAGCGTCATTCCATGAAATCGCGGCATCACCAGCGAAACCCGCGCCGCGTCGAAATACCCGCGCGAGCCGTTGATCACCCGCCGGATCTCGGCGAAATCCGGATTCTCCCGCCGCTCGTTCACGGTGGTCGTCGTCTGGGGAATCCCCGGCACTGGATGCGCGCGGTTCAAATACCACATCAGCAGCAGCTTGTTTGACCGGCTGCCCACGTACCCCAGTTGAACTCGCCAGTTCCGGGAAAGCTCCGGCTCCCAGGAAAAGTTGTATTGCTGCGCATAGGGGGTCACCAGCCGCGGGTCCAGCACATACGTCGTCGGCCGGGCCACGGTGAGTGCCCCGCCCTGCCCCAGCCCGCCGAACGGATTCAGCAGATCCGGCGACGGCACGACAATCTTGTTGTTCAGCGGCGGCGCGAAGCGCACCTGCTGGAACGTCACCGGATAGATCTCTCCGTAATCGAGGCCATAGGCGCCGCGCAACACGCCCGCCCGCCCCGGCGCCCGCCACGCGAAGCCAAGCCGCGGAGCGAGGTTGTTGCAGTCGCACGGATAGGGAATCGTGTTGAACCCGTTCACTTCCACCGGCGTCGTGACCGGTTCATAGCGCAGCCCAAGCGAGAGCGTCAACCTCTTCGACACGCGCCACTCGTCGCCCGCGTACAACGCAAGATCCCAATTGCGAAAGCCGCGGTAGATGTTGCCCACCGCGCGGATGTATTGCGTCGGCACGCCGAGCCGGAAATTCGTTATCGCGTCCCGTCCGAAGTCCGCGGTGAAGCTGAAGTAACCGCGGTGCGTGTCAGACTCGATGCCGTTGAACTGCCGCCGCAGCGCCTGCGAGCCCACGGTCAGGTTATGATTGCCTCTCACCAGCCGCGCATGCGCCGAATAGCGGAACAGGTTCTGCGCGCGGTTGATAGGGATGCCCGATTCCGGCCCCAGCGAGGTCAGTCCCGTGATGGCGACATTGGGGCCTACGGCGTTTCTCTCCGGCACCAGCAAGGAGCCGATGCGGTCATAACCCGCCGACAGGTCCGTCATGGTGTCTGCGCTCCAGGCGCGATTCCACGTCAGCCGGGCCGTATGCGCGTGCGTGTCGGTATTCGGATTCTGCCCGGCCACCAGTTCGAAAGCTTCCACATGCTGATAGGTGTACAGGTATCGCGCGAACACCTTGCCCCACTCCCCCAGATTCTGATCGAGCCGCATCGAGCCATTGTGCAGATCGACGCGCTGCGGCGCATTGGTGTTGAGCGCGCGCTCGTTGATGTCCGTCCGATTGGGCAACTCCCGCGGATAGGTGCTGAGCCATCTGTCGAGCAACGCTCGCACTGCCGGGTCCGCGGCCAGCGGCGTGCGCTCGTCCGGCCGCGGAACCAGCACATTCCCGTTCACCACGCCGCGAATCAGGTTTTCGCTCCCCTCGAGCGTCACAAACGCGCCCTTCCACACAGGAGCGCTGCCCACAAAGCCGAAGTTGTTTTCATGCGCCGGCTTCACTTCGCCCACCTGAAAGAAGGTGCGCGCGCTGAAAACGCTGTTCAAATGCGCCGCGAAGAGGTTGCCGTGAAAGCCCACCCGCGAGGAGGACGCCAGCCGGATCACCTGTGACGGCGCATTGCCGAACTCCGCGCTGAAATAGCCGTGCTCGGGGTGGAACTGATCAATGATAGTGGCCGTGGTGCCCAGCCGGACGTTCAATTCCTTCAGCGCATTGTTGTCCACCAGGTTGAAATAGATGTTCTCGTTGCGCCGGCTCTCCCCTCCCGCCGTATCGGTCTTGCCCATCAGATTCAATTCCGTCCGCCGCGCGGTTTCCGTCTCCTGCCGGGGCGCGCTCCCGCTTTCGGGAGCCGCCGTATTTTTCTGCGCCCATGCCGCTGGCAGGCAAACGGCGAGCATCAGCGAAACAAACCTCATCAACGTTAGTGTAGAAGTGAGGGCGACTGGAATGCCAATGTTGCCTCCACAAGCCGAAGCCGCCACCCTCCTCGAGCAGACCATTCCTTACCTCACCCGATCCGCGCAACTGGTGATCCTCGGAAGCTGCCGCGGCGCAGGCAACGTCGCGGCCGTCCTCCAGGCGGCTAACCACGCCCAAATCATCGCCACCCGCGGCGCCGGTTCGCACACCGTGAACGATCCGCTCCTCAAGGCCCTGAACGATGAACTCCTCCGGGCGGACGGCAATCTCGACTGGCGCGCCTTCTGGCGCAAGCAGGAGGCGCGCTTCCACGGCAATCCTCTGTTTACCGGCTACATTCCGCCCTACGAGAACACCGCCGCCATCGAGCTCAAGGCCTACTACGCGTATCTCACGTCTCCTTGAGCAGTTCCGCCAGCCGCCGCCGCAGTTCCCCCGCTTCGGGCGAACCGTCGATGCGATTCCGCAGTTCGTAAGGGTCTTTCGACAGATCGTACAACTCGTCCATCCCGTCGAGTTCCTCGTAATGGATGTATTTCCATCGCCGCGTGCGCACGGCGTGATATCCCATGTTGCGGATGCGCGGAAACACGGTGTCCGAGTAGTATTCGATCAGAAACGCATCCCGGCCCGGCTCTTTGACCAACGATCGCCCATGCACCCTTGGCTCTGGCACGCCGGCGAGTTCCAACACCGTGGGCGCGATGTCAATGCTCAAAGCGAACCCCTCGGGTTTCGATCCGGCACGGAACACCGGCGGATAACGGACGAGCAGCGGAATCCGGATCGCCTCCTCGTAGGCAAGCCGCCGCTCGTAGTTCAACCCATGCTCTCCATAAAAGTATCCGTGATCGCTCGTGAAAATGACCGCGGTCTCATCCAGCACACGCTGCCGGGAGAGAACCTCCAGCAAGCGCCCTAATCCTTCGTCAATCGCTTTCGTCATCCGCATGCGGTTCAGGATGGTGGCGTCATCCGTCGCCGTCTCCGGGCCCAGAGGCTCCAGCCCCTCGATTGGCCGCAGCAGCGCCGGCTTGTCTTTCGGAGCGATGCCATAGTTCGGCCTGTGCGGAATGCTTTCCCGCGCGTAGAGCGTCCGGTGACGCCCCGCCGGAATGAATTCATCGGCTCTCCCGTAACTCGTGATGCTGCCGTCATTGCGCTGCTGGACATTCGGATGAATCGCCTTATGCGACAGATAGACACAGAACGGCTTGTTTCGCCCTCGCTCCAGAAACTGCGCGGCCTGCTCGGTGAGAATGTCCGTGACATAGCCGCGAGTGCGCAACGTTTTCCCGTTCACGTTCAAAACCGGGTCCACCGTTTCTCCCTGCCCCGGAAAGCTCACCCAATGGTCGAACCCCGGCCGCGGCGAGTCATCATTGCCCATGTGCCACTTGCCGAGAAATGCCGTCTCATATCCGGAATCGTGCAACAGCCGCGGCCACGTCACCAGCTTATGGCTGGCGGCGGACCGGTCCGTGTTGTCCGTGATGCCATGCCCGTGCGGATACAGCCCGGTGAGAAAGCTCGCCCTGCTTGGCGAACACAACGGCGTCGTCGCGAAGGCATTGCGGAAATTCGCGCCTTCGCGCGCCAGGCGGTCCGCATTGGGCGTCTGCGCAAACGGATGTCCCGTACACCGCAACTCATCAAACCGCAAATCGTCCACCAGGACGAACACAAAGTTCGGCCTCCGGCCGGCCATGGCCGCCATCGGCGCAAGTAGCATTTCCCGTCTCGTCACTTAGGCCAGTCTAATTCATGGATGCCGGCAAGACACGGCCCTGTTGGCGCTCATCGCGGGTGGCGTGACATCATCCAGATGTTTCCCGTGTCTTCCACAAGCAGCATTGCGATTCGGCCGCCGCCAACCGACCAACCTCCCCACATCGATCCCGGTTGATAGAATACGCGCCCGTGAAGGTGCAGCGCGGCAAACGGTTCATTGAGGAGACGGTGGGACGAGACATCGATCCGCTGCCCCCACAAACAACTGTATCCATCTCGCGTCGAGGAGAAATATAGTGTCTTGCCGTCAGGCGACCAGTCGGCCCAATCCCCCGGCGTTGTTTCCGATATTTCGATCCATGCGCTTTCGGGAACCGGTTTCGACCCATCGAGCGGCGCGATGGCGATCCGCGCCCGATCCGGCTCAGTTCTCACCGTAAAACTCACCCAGCGATTGTCCGGCGAGTACCGGGCATACAGCAAATGGTGGTTTGGATGTTTCAAAATCGGCGTCCGCTGATGGGAAGCAACATCGAGCACGTCGATTTGATACGGATCGCCGCCAAAAACCAGGATCGACTTATCATCACGCGACCAGTCAGTCGCCCGGAGACAGCCGTCGCAGACTCTCTCCGGAACTCCTCCAGGCACGGACACATGTACCGCGCGAGTATCCTTTTCAAAGGTCGAGAAGGCGATCCTTTCGCCCGTTGCGTTGCTTACGGGGTAATGCTGCTCAATGGAGGAAGCAGCGACAGGCGACTCCCTTCCGGCCACCAGATCCCGTACCCAGATGTTGGTGCGCCCCGACTGACTGGAAGCAAACGCCAAAAAGCGTCCATTTTTCGCGAGCGAGGCGTGTTCTCGCCGTGATGGACCCATTGTGACTCGCTCCAACGTGCCTTTGGACGTTCCGTGGTCGAGATCGAAAGGCAGCGACCAGACATCTCTTCTTGTATCCAAGCTGGTAAATGCCAGCGTACCTGCTGGAGTGCAGGATGGGTTCTGTTCGCTAAGAGTGCTTGTGGTTAATCTCTTGAGGGTGCCGCTCGCTTTCCAGGTTCGTACGGATAAGCCGATTTCCCAAAGGTCCGCGTGGTCGCCTGCACCGGCTGCGAAGACAACAGTATTCGCGACCACTGACCAACATCCTGGCGGAGGCATGCGAGAGTGGTAGCGCAACGCTGGTCGACCAATCGAAACTTCCGGCTGAAGTCCGGCGCGCCCTAGCGCCTCGTAGGCGCCCGTCCTAACGGCCGAATCTCCATCCGTGTCCGCCACCCACCAGTCGATAGCTGAATTTTCGTACGCCCGCGGCGACGTGTATCCGATGAATAGCAGATGCCTCCCGTCCGGTAGCCAGATCGGCTGACGCGCAGCCGGGAAGTGTGATCCTATGCGGCGGGGGGCGCCGCCATTCATCGCAACCACCCATACGGCGCCGCTGCCGGGCACTGCGGAGTTGACGGCTTCCGCCCCTACCCAATACGCCACCCGCGATCCGTCTGGTGAATACTTCGGGTTCAAACCGCCCCGCACCACCAGCCGGGCCTCACCTCCGAGTGCTGGAACCTCATAGATGCCGCCGCCGTTCCGGCTCGACTGGAAGACGATCCGGGCGCCGTCCGGCGAAAAATCCGGCGCCGTGTTGCCCGTTCCATCGAATGTCAAACGGACGGGTTGGCCGCCGGCAATTTGCTTGACATACAAATCCTGCTCCCCATTCAGCCCGCGATCAGACGAGTAAGCGATCAGCTTGCCATCGGGAGACAACGCCGGATAGGAGGAGAGTCCGGCATCGGCAGTGATCCGCGTAAGCCTCCAGTCGACAGGGTCGGCCGGCGCACTATGGAAACGCAATCCAATCACCAGGCAAACCAGAGCTCCCACGACCCAGGCGAGCCTCTCCCATGCAGCCAATCCCCGCCGCGGCCGCGGCCGAAGGCTGCGAGCCTCGGATTCAGGGATCAGTGAGATTGCTACTGCGTGCCCGGAGTTCAGTGTCCCAATAAACCGGTACCCGCGCCCCGGAATGGTTTCGATATAGCGCGGCTCTTCCGCGGAATCCCCCAGCGCCCTCCGCAGCTTATTCATCGCCGCGTTCAGGCCATGCTCGAAATCAACGAAGGTTCCTTCCCCCCAGATCTGCTCGCGCAACTGTTCTCTCGTCACCAGCTCGCCGGGAGTTCTCAAGAGAAGAAGCAGAATCGAGAACGGTTGAGCGGGAAGGCGAATGCGAATGCCGCCTTTCAGTAACTCACCAGTCGAGGCGTGCACTTCGAAAGGTCCAAACGCTAGCCGGACTGGCAGTTGATTCGGAGCGGCCATGGTCCCATCCGCCGAGGAGAACAGTCTATCACGGACGACCTGTTGATGAGGCCGGAGATACGTTCTTCGTGATCAGTAGTTTGGCTGGTGATGTGACGTTCATCTCAAAATGAGCGCCTGGGCATGGATGAAGCAAGTCGAATGGCCGTATCGTTCGCTTCAGGGCGAGGATGCCCTGAACCCAAAATCACGTCGAAGGAGAACACTCATGAAACACTTAGCAGCCTGGGCGCTGATGGTCAATCTCGGCGCGGCAGGCGTCTACGCACAACAAAGGCCCGTCAAGTTGACATATTCGGGAAGCATGGTAGCCACTACGATCGATCTGGGGCCCAACACAATTACCGATGAAGAGCAATTGGCCGGTGAAGGAACGCTGGGGAAATTTACATTTCGTAAACTTCGCACGGATGAAGCAGCCCCCTCGTCTTTCGGCAGTTGCGGCGCCGGAGCCGGCCCAAACTATAAAGTTGTAACCGGAGGCGTGTTTCGCTTTGAAGACGGAAGTCTCTTGACAGTCAAGATTACGGAGGGGAACCTTTGCGTGGATTTGGATCATCTGGTGGGCCACCTGACGGAGACTTATCAGATTATCTATGGAACCGGGCGTTTCGAGGGAGCGGCCGCGAGCTGCAGCGTAGCCCAGGATTGCACACTTAAGTTGACGGGGACGTTGGGTGCGGTGTTGTTCAACGCTTCTGGAAACGCCAAACTGTTGACGAATACCGGAGAGTTCGAGGGAACGCTTTCCGCCTCTGCTATAGGAGGGGGACCCCAAGGCCAAGGGCGATAGCCGGTTCTGCCCGATTCGTTACCGCACTCCGGAAGTCTATCGCTGGCCGTTACTTGCCGGAGTGCTCCTTGACATACCTGGCCACTTCTTCATGCGTCGCGAACCAGACGCCCGGTTTCGACTTCATATACTCGATCAGCCTCTCGAGCCACAGCACGCGCGATCGATGCCCAGTGATGTGCGGGTGCATGGTGAGTATGTACAGGCCGCCCTCCCGGTAGGCCACATCAAACTCCGCGCGGTAGATCTGGTCTACCTGCTCCGGAGAAGGCAGCGACCCGTTGGCCGCCCCGAAGTACGGAAAATCGTCCAGGATTCGTTCAATCGGGAGTTCGATTACGCCGCTCGGCTTCCCATCGATGGTGATTTCATACGCATCGTCGCTTGCCATGAGGCTGCTGTCATAGAGGAAGCCTGCCTCCCGCACTTGCCGCAAGGTGAAAGGACTCATGGCCCACGAAGGCGCCCGATAGCCGGCGGGCCGCTTCCCCATCGCCTTGGTCAGTGTTTCGATCGCTTGTTTCAACAAGCGGAACTCCTCGGCGCTGTCGCTGAGGATGCCAAGGTTCTCGTGGATCCAGCCATGCACGCCAATCTCGTGCCGCTTCTTCGAAAGGATCAAAGGGATCATCTCCGGATTGAGCAGCGCGCTCACCGCCGGGATGAAAAACGACGCGGGTACACTCTGCCGGTCGAGCATGTTCAGGATGCGCGGCAGGCCGTCGATCGCGCCGTACATCCCGCGCGAGATCACTTCGGATCCGAGTTCGCCCCTCGCCAGCGAGGCGGTTGCATTATCGACGTCGAAGCTCAGCGATACCGCCACCCGGCTGTTGTTCGGCCAAACTCCTGGCTTGAGCCTCCGCCCCACGCCATAGTGGCTGTATTGCTTTCGAAGTTCCTCGATGCTCAGCTTCCAGCCAGGCACAGTTGCGGTTGGCGGTGACTGACCCATCGCAGTCACAGCTATCGAGAGTATCGCGATAATTCTCATACGGGACTTCCATTTTGCGCTTCCGGGCCGGCCCAGTATACACCAAACCATCTGTAGTCAACTTCTTCTTCTTGCTCATGCCGCCTTCCCTTGCCTTCCACGCGATACGGCCCCAGGGATGTCCCGGCCCGCAAGCATCGGGAACTCCGGATCCTCCCGCCATCGCCTGCTGCCCCCCACCACAGGCTGGCCCAACGTCAGACCCCGCCAGCAGCGCGTCCCGCTCTTCGGCCGGAATCGTGCAACAGTCGCGGCCATATAGCCTGTTTGAGGCCCGCGGCGAACCGGTCCGTGTTATCCCGAAAAAAGCACTCTGCTCGACGTCGTTCACAGTGCCATCCCTGCATGGACGGCGCCCACGTATCTTAAACGAATCCAGCGCAGTCGCCGGGCTACCATAGGAGTTCTGAAGTTAGTCTACTTCATGCGCCGAAAAGTGCGCCGCGTGTCTTCCGGTTTGTGAGTACTGAGATTGCATGGCGGGCGGCCCGTTTGTGCATCTCGAATTCATCTCGATTTTTTCGCTTGCATTTAGTTTCTTTTGGGCTTAAGCTGGCAAAATCAATCGACTGATCGATCCACGTTTATAAAGGAGATTTATGAGCTTTCGGAAACTTGCGGATGTGATAGTCTGCTTGGCGAGTTCCATCGTGATAGGCTGCGGCTTGGCCTATGCACAGAATTGCTATAGCGACGGCTCAACCCTTGGATCGCAATTAGAATGTAATTGGTTCCACGATGATGAATGCGATCTATACGGTGGCGGGATTGTCTGTGAGTATTATCATTGCAAACTGTTTAATTGTACGGAAGGATACTCGATGCGTTGCAGAGATCGCTGGTCCACATGCTTTGGGCCATCACCTTGTTCCTCTGGTGGTTGTGCCTAGCCATTCCGTTCGAACTTCCATATGCCTTTAGCTTTCGATGAACGTCAAAGAGGGTTTATATGTTCAACCGCTTCAGAATTTGGGAATATAGAGTCCTGCATTTGGGACTGGCAAGCGTGGGACTGTTTACGGGCTTTTACTTCATGCAAAAACTATTAGGCGCCTCGAGCCGGGTTCCGTTCACTGCCGCGGTGCGTGAAACGTCCTATGGCCGTGGAGGTAAAGTGCAAACGCAGGACCAGATCACTCAAGTAGTTCGCAGCGACGGTTCCATGGCTCGCGCCCGTACCATCCAGGGACCGGACAACAAGACATCGGCGGAACAGCGTGTCATCATTGACCTTGCATCTGCCGAGGAGGTCGTCATCGACGGTTTTACTGAGTCCTTGACAACCAGCCCTTTGCGTCAGGCGACGGTGGCTTGGTATCGGCAGTCCCAACCATGCACCGGCGATCTTGAGCCGGATATGTTACTTGGATACCCAGTCGTTCATGACATGGTGAGGATTAGCAAGCCCGGCGAGGATCGAGTAATACGTGAGGAGCGATGGCGCGCGCCGGCGCTAGGATGCTTTCCCATGAAAAAAGTTCTATTTGTGGGGTCGAACAAGGCGAATGTTCATATTGCCAAAACGGATGAAGTGCTTCACGTTGCTCCCGGCGAGCCGGACGCGGCATTCTTCGCGAAGCCGGCGGCCTTCACCGAAAGGTCGCCCTCTCAACGAAGACAGGAGTTTAACCGCCGCTTTCCTGGTCTGCCATGTCCAAAGTGTATGATCCAGGGTGACGCCGAGGCAGACGCGGCTTATTATCACCGTCAAGACGACCGGGGTAAATAGTCGCTCTTGGCCAAGATTGTAGATGCGCGGTTGGTACAGGGAGAAAATCGCCGCGAGGCAACGCCCCCGAGGCCCTGGCGAGTTCGTCCCTTCCCGTTGTGCCATGATGCGTTTATGCGCACTACCGTTGATATCCCCGATGAGCCCTATCACCTCGCCAAAGCCATTGCCCGGGACCGAAATCGCAGCCTTGGACAGGTCATCGGGGACCTCATTCTTCAAGCTGCGCATAGCGCAAAAGGCGCAACCATAGAGATGAGCGACTACGGTTTCGCCACTTTTCGTTGCACCCGGCCGGTGACCAGCGAAGATGTCAAAGCTCTCGAAGATGAAGAGTAAAATCTATCTTCTCGACTCCAACGTCCTCATCGCGCTTCCGACGCCCGCACAGTCTAAACGCGCGGGCGGCGGCCTGGCTCCTTAAGGGACATCCGTTTGCTACATGCCCGATTACCCAAGGCGCGCTATTTCGTTTCCATCTGCGCGTCGGTGTGGACGCAACGGCGGAATCCGCTAAGTTGCTGCTGCAATCGATTTCAACTCTCCCGCGACATGAATTCTGGCCGGACAATATTTCGTATCTCGACCTGCCCACGGCACGAGTCATTGGGCATCGTCAGGTTACCGGCGCCTACCTTGTGCTGTTGGCGCGCAACCATGGGGGAACGTTAGTCACCATGGATCAGGCCTTGGCCGCGGTTCACCCCGGCGTCACCCTCATCCCGTAGTGCCGGCTATCCCTCGAGAATCGGAAGGACCGCTTCCTCGATCAGAAGACGATCACCTGATCCGCCTCTTTCGTCCATCGAGTCAGCTCCTCCATGGAACTTCGATGAGCGCTCTGCAAGAGCTTCTCCGGATGGATGCCGCGAGCGTCCATACAGGACCCGCAGACGCCGATCCTGCCCCCCTTGGCCGGGAGGATGTTCAGCATCCGCTCAATGTTGTAGTACCCGTTCGGGGTGGTCTGGCCGGCGACAGCGCACGACGCTGCATCGCCCATCAGGAACACCGAGACACTCAGGCCTTCTTCCTTCGCCAGGGAAGCCGCCAGCCGCAGGCCGTTATAGCTGCGCTCGGTTCCATAGGGAGGGTCATTCAGAATGATGAGGTAGTTCATCTCTGTTCCTTTCCGTTCAAAGATCACAGGCTGATTGGTATGCCGTAGAGCCGCCCTCCCGCTTTCACCACCCAACCGATGAGCGAACGCCGCAAACCTACCGGAGCCAGCCACCACTTCTCAAAGAGAACCTTGCCCAGGTGCCAGGACTTCCCGATCTGCCGCAGTTGCAGCGTTGGCGCTGGTTCCGCGAAGAAGTTGCCGAAGGCGAACCCCGCAAGATCCTCGCCCGCTTCCAACATACAGTAGCCGTCCCCGCAGAATGCCGCTTCACACGCCTGGCCGGTGACTTCCCCAACGACGCGCCGTGCGGCCACTTCCGCCTGCGCGTGGGCGAATACGCCCGCCTTCGGCAGCATCAGCGGAACATCCGGCTTCCAACGGCCCGGAATCGGAATGGACGTCACATCGCCAATCGCGTAGATGCCCTCCTGACTCGTCCGCAGTGTCTGCGGGTTCACCGGAACCCAGCCGGCCTGGTTCGTGAGACCGGCATCCACCACCGCCCTCGGCGCGCGGTGCGGCGGCACGGCCACCAACAGGTCGTATCCGGTTCGCACTCCATTGTCGAAGCTCATCTCCCGCGCATTCGCGTCCACTGCCGCAAGCTTGTGCAGCGGGTGGAAATCGACCCCCTTCGATTCGAGCATGCCCTGGACCGCCTCACCAAGCTGCGGACCCGCCACCGGCATTGGCTGCGACTCCGGTGTGAACAAGTGGATCTCCACCTGGCCGGACAAGCCGCGGCGGCGGAAATAATCCGCGATCAGCATGGCCCCTTCATGCGGAGCCCCGGGACACTTGTACGGCATGGCGGATACCACCACCGCAATGCGCCCGGCCGAAAAACCTCGGAGCGCGTCCCGCAGGCGCGTAGCGCCGTCAAACGTGAAGAACGTGTGCGAGCTCTCGGCCAGCCCAGGGATGGCCTCGGGAGCCAGATTGGCGCCCAACGCTACGATCAGGTGATCGTAGGCGATCTCCGCCGCGCTCGTCTTCACCTTGCGGCGGAGCGGATCAATGCTGAGCACTTCCGCATGGACAAGCTCCACCCCTCGCCGCAGCAGTCCGGCCAACGGCCGGAGAATCTGGCCGGGTTCCCGATCCCCCGTCATTAGCCAGAGGAATGAGGGCGCAAACGCGTGCTGCTCACTCTTCTCCACCACCACCACCCGATGCGCGGAAGGCAACTGCCGGCGAATCTCGTTCGCCGCCACCATGCCTCCTATCCCGCCGCCAAGCACCACGATCGTCGATTGCATCTTTCCCCCTTCTGTCCACGTGTCGATACTCCCTTTCCTACGCCTCCTCGCCCACCGCGACAGGAAAGCCCTTTGCCTGCCAGTCGGCGACGCCCTCCTCCATCCGGAACGCCTCGAAACCGCGCGCCCTCAGAATCTCCACCGCCTCCACTGCCAGCACGCAATACGGACCGCGGCAATAGGCCACGATCTCGCGGTCGTGGGGCAACTCTGCCAGGCGCCGTTCCAATTCTTTCAGCGGAACGGACAAAGCGCCGGGCAAGTGGCCGGCTCGATACTCCTCCGGTGGCCGGACGTCGAGTACGGTAACGGCCCCCTCCCGCACTTTGGCCATGAGCTGTCCGCGGTCCACCGGCTGTAAACCTTGGCGAGCTTCCAGGAAGCGCCGGGTGATTTCACCAACCTCGGCCAGATGAGTTTCGGCCAGTGACCGCAGCGCGCGAAAGAACTCGCACACCTGGCCCCCGGCCAGCCGGTAGGTGACGAAGAGGCCTGACTTCTCGGCCTCCACCAACCGCGCCTCCCGCAGCGCCTTCAGGTGTTGCGAAGTGTTGGCAAGCCCCAGACCGGCTTCCCTGGCAAGAGCTTCCACCGTCCGAGGACCTTGGCAGAGCAGGTCGAGCAGTTCCAGCCGGCTGGGGTTGGAAATCGCTTTCCCGATGCGCGCGAACTGTTCGTAGATGGCGGTTTTGAAGCGGCGGTTTCGGCTTGCCATTTTTTATAATTCAGTAATTTATAAGGTACTGAAGTGATCCGGCGCTGTCAATGCCGTCGCACTCACTCCCAGAGCACGTCCCACCGCCTGCCCCGGTCCCACACACTGATCAGAGCGATGATCCCGCATGTCCACCTCCACTGATCAAGGAGCCCTCCCCGGCCTGACACCCGATTCCTACGCCCGGCGGCGCGCATCGACTCTTGGCACAGAACCTCTCGTTTCCGCCCGCGCAGTTCGACATGGTGGCGGAATGGAATCAGGAGTGGCTTACGCCACCTGCAGGACCGCCACGCCATATTCCTCGCCAGATAATGAAGTGATGTCTTCTTCGCACGGTGAAATCAACCACGTTAGCGACACAGCCCTGATGGTGGCTGCCTGCCGCGCACTCGAAACGGAGAGCGAGGACGGGTTCGTCCACGATCCCTTCGCGGCCCGCCTCGCGGGCGAGCGCGGCATGGCGATCCTGCGGGCGCTGCCCCATCCCGAAATGATGCGCTTCGGACTCGGCGTTCGCAGCAGGTTCCTCGATGAACTCCTCCTCGAG
>WBZR01000314.1_pt1 | contig 80481 bp, 70 predicted proteins | sample 5204231 | NCBI WGS metagenome assembly WBZR01 (sample SAMN12412403, study PRJNA552823) | activated sludge metagenome | isolation source: activated sludge from anammox sidestream of wastewater treatment plant... | place: USA: Virginia | collected 2017-08 | reverse complement strand
CCTGCACGTTTTCTTCCGTGATGTCCGGCGCCCGCCCGCGAAACGGGCCCTCCATCGCCTCTTCCATCGCTAGATGCATCGGCTCAATGGCGATGGTCTGAAGGTCGATGGCCAGATTGCGTGCCAGGGCCTCGGCGTCGGCGAGGCTGTGGTCGCTGCTGAAGCGCGACGGCATGGCCACGCCGTGGACGCGATTGGCCCCCAGCGCCTCGACCGCCACGCAGGCCGTCAGCGCCGAGTCGATGCCGCCGGACAGACCGATGACCACATCGGTGAACCCGCACTTGCGGACGTAATCCCGCGTGCCGAGCACCAGGGCCTGATAGACGGAGTCATGGTCCGACGGGTAGTCCGTTCGAACGGCGTCGGGAAGCTTGGCGAGATCGACGACGATGATCGCCTCTTCAAACGCCGCCGCACGCGCCGCCACGGCGCCCTGGCCGTCGAATACGCAGCTTGCCCCGTCAAACACCAGTTCATCGTTGCCGCCGACCTGGTTGACATAGACGATCGGCCTGCCGAGCAGCCTGGCCTGACCGCCCATCAGACGTTCGCGCAGGGCCTGCTTGCCGACGGTAAAGGGCGAGGCCGAGGCATTGACGACGAAATCGACATTCGCCTTCTGCAGCTCGTTGATCGGAGAATTCTCGTAAAGCTGGTGACCGAGGGTCTGTTTGTCGTTCCAGAGGTCTTCACAGATCGTGACGCCGATCCGCCAGGTGCGGCCGCGGGACTTCAGCTCGACCACGGTCGCCCCGCCGGCCGGCTCGAAGTAGCGATGCTCATCGAAAACGTCGTAAGTCGGCAGGAGCGACTTGCATGCCTCGGCGACCACCTCACCGCCGCGCAGCAGCGCGAGACAATTACGAACCCGTCGTCCGACCGGCTTCTCGCTCGGCCGCACGTAGCCGACCAGCACCGCCGGGCCGTCGCGCAATTCAGATGCCAACTGACGAAGCGCGGAAACGCTGAGCTCGATGAAGCTTGGCTTGAACAGCATATCCTTGGGCGGGTAGCCGCAGATGGTCAATTCCGGAAACAGGACCAGCTCGGCGCCGGCCTCCGCGGCTCGGCGCACCGCCTCGACCACGCGCCGACAGTTGCCTGCCACGTCGCCGACGATGGGGTTTATTTGTGCAAGTCCAACTTTCATGTCGCATGATGATTCTAGCGGTCGCAAGTCCGCTCCCATAGAGGGTTTCCGGCTTGTCTGTCAGAGGGCCGATGCTTACAATGAGTGTGCGAGTCAGAATTGAAGCACATGGGACAGGCTCCTACCTTGTCTGACCGTCGACTCAAATCACCGTCGGCCCCTTCCGACCACGGCCGCCCCTTGGCGCGCTGCCGTCCTTAGGCGCGTTTTGAGTCGATCCGCCGGTAGCACTGCCCGCCCATCAACCGTTCACCGAGCCGTGGGAATCAATCGATCATGGACAGGCATACCCACTCGCCCGCTTCGGCCGTCGCCCCGGTCAGCACGCTCCAGCTTGCCGCGGTCCGCGCGATCGGCGTCTTCATCGCACTGGCTGTTGTGCCGCCTGCCCGCGCACAACACGTGATCGTCGACCGCGCCGAGGCCGTTCGCCGCGCGACGACCATGGGCCTGCCGATTGAAGGGACCGTCGCCACGCCCGATGGGCAGATGACTTACTCGCTTCAGCGCATGGTGAACGGCATACCGCTCTACTATCACACCACAAACGCCAACGCGGCGATCAGCCTGTCGACCGACAAGTGCCGGCCCGGGGCGATCGGCGGACTGTCGCTCACCGGCAGCGGCGTGACCCTCGGCATCTGGGACGCCGGGGCGGTTTTGCGAACGCACGTCGAGTTCGGCGGGAGAGCGACGCAGCGCGACTCGGCCAGTCAGACTCACGCGCACGCAACGCACGTCGCCGGAACGATGATTGCGACGGGTACTTCGGCCGCCGCGCGAGGCATGTCGCCCGAGGCGCGGCTCGATTGCTACGACTGGAACAGCGACACATCGGAAATGAATGCCGCCGCGCAGCTCGGGCTGCGCGTCTCGAATCACTCCTATGGGCTGATCACGGGCTGGCAGCAGATATCGTTTGTCCCGACCGGCGGCGACGGCGATATTGACCCGATCCCCATTGTGAACTGGACGTGGTTCGGCGACACACGCGTCAGCGCCGTCGAAGACTACAACTTCGGATACTACAGTTTCGAGGCGAGGCAGTGGGATCAGATCGCGGTGAACAATCCGCGCTATCTATTTGTGAAGTCCGCGGGGAACGATCGCAATCAGGGCCCCCCCGCCGGAACCGTCCACTCCGTCTATGACTTCGCCGAGGGTCGATATGTGCTCTCCACCGACACGCGCAGCCTGGACGGCAACGGCGGCTACGACTGCATCAGTCATTCAGGCACCGGCAAGAACGGCCTCACCGTCGGCGCCGTCAACGATGTCTCCGGCGGCTACCAGCGGCCACAACTCGTCACCATGAGCAGCTTTTCCTGCTGGGGGCCGACCGACGATGGCCGCATCAAGCCTGACGTCGTCGGCAACGGCGTGCAGCTTTATTCCAGCACCAATCTCGGCAACTCGGCCTACGCAACCTTCAGCGGGACGTCGATGTCTTCGCCGAATGTCAGCGGCTCGACAGGCCTGCTCATTCAGCACTTCCGCGACACCCACCCCGGTGAGCCTGACATGCTTTCGTCCACTTTGAAGGGTCTGCTTATCGGGACGGCCGATGAGTGCGGCGGCGCTGCGGGCCCGGACTACCAATTCGGCTGGGGCCTTGTGAACATGCTCAAGGCGGCCGACGTGATCACGGCGGATCAGTCGATCCCGCTCGCCATCTCTGAACACACCTTGCAGCAGGGAGAAGAGCTGGAGTGGTTCGTCATCAGCGATGCGTCGCAGCCGTTCCTGCGAGCGACGATCTGCTGGACCGATCCGGTGCCGTCCTTTGAGACGCCCTTCGCGCTGGACCCCCGAGACAAGATTCTCGTTAACGATCTGGATCTCCGCCTCGTTGAAGGCGACGCCGTCTACATGCCGTGGGTGCTTGACGTTTTCAACGCAACCCGCGCAGCGACGACAGGCGACAACAACACCGACAACGTCGAGCAGATTGCGATCGACAATCACGCCTCGCTCGCCTATCGGCTGAGAGTCTCCCACAAGGGCGAGCTGGTCGGCGGCTCGCAGGTTTTCTCGCTCATCATCTCCGGCGCGTCGAGCGTTGGCAGCGAGCCGGAACAGGAGCGGCCGATGATCGCCGAGGCGGTCCCGGCGGACGGCGAAGCGATCGGCGGCCTGGCTGAGGTAAAGGTCACATTCACCGAGCCTGTTTCCGGCGTTGCCGCGGCGGCGCTCACGATTGACGGCGTGCCTGCCCAGTCAGTCAGCGGGATCGGCAGTGGCCCTTACACCTTCACCGGGAACTGGTCACCGCCGGATGGGATGCTCCAGGTGGAATTGACCTCCGGCGACATCAAGGACATCTTTGAAAACGATCTCGTCGGCTCGACATGGTCTTATCTCAAGCGGGACTGCAACGGCAATCGCATCCTCGATGACACCGACATCGCGTCGCATACCAGCGAGGACTGCAATCTCAATCTCATCCCCGACGAGTGTGACCCCGCGGCGCTCAAGATCGGCAATTACGTGACGCGAACGATTAACTTCGGCGACGTCGTTCCGCTGCACGCCGGCGAGATGATCTCCGGCGGCGTCACGCCTCTGTCTTATGAATGGACGCTCCGAGGCAGTGCCGATGAGCAGCAGTCGTTCGATGAGAGCCCGCAGTTTCGTCCCGGCCGGCCTGGCACCTATGTCGCGCGGCTCATTGTGACCGACGCGAAGAACTGCCGGGCGATCGGTTTCATGACCATCGAAGTCGGCGCCGAGGGCTTCCAGCCTGACACCGACCCGGCCGTTGGGAACCCATCAAACATGGCATTCTGCCCCATGTCCTTGGGGTTTGCGTTGGTTACTTTGATTGTGACATTCGCCGGGCGGCGGCTGCTTACTGGTAGCCGACGCCGCCGCCACCCCTAGTCCGACGATGCGACTGAATCGTCGGATGCCTCGCCACATTCAAGTTGCACAAGCCGTCTATTGGGCTGGCTTTCGTGTTCGCCCACCCAACAGTGTATTGACGGTTCTGATGGCGCCGTTACGCCCAAAGGTTGCGGCACCATAAGACTACCTCAATTCCTGAGTTCTTGTACACTTGTGCAAACGTGGCCCAATTGATCCAATTACATTTCATTAATGATACTCAAATGTATCTATGTACAGTCGTAGGGTTCAACGGCTCGGGCCCTGTGGCGGCCGGCTGACCAGCGCAAGCGCATCTCAAAGATTTTCGGCAATTGCGGAGTTATTCAGATGGCCACAAACCTACTCTTGCTCCAACTGCTAATCAGCGTCACAGGTGTTGGCCCGAATCGCACGATTGAGGGCGTCGTCCTCGATTCGAGCGGCGATCCTGTCAGTGGCGCGACCGTTCTTGTCGCGCATACTGTCAGGGCGGCGATGAGGTACATCTCCCCTACATCCTATTACTGCACTGAGAATCCTCAGGATGACGAGTCTTTCTTAATAATCGGTTCAGGGGAAAAGGCGGCCTCGGAATCCACAACTGATCGCAAGGGGCGTTTCTCCTTCGGTCGTCTGCGGCAAGGAAAGTACTCCCTTCTTGCCTTCCATTCAGTAAAGGGTATCGCCCAGCTCGCGGAAACTGAGGCGTCTGAATCACCGAAGCGCATTGAGATTCGATTTGATCCGCCAACCTTTATCGAAGGCCGCGTCCACGGTTATGTTCCCAGGAAACCCGCTTCCTGGTTTGCGCGCGCAAAACGAGATGAACTCAAGTTGGTGTATGTCGATGATCCCGGATTATACGGCAGGTCTCCAAGGAGTATCTACGGCGGTCCGATTGTGATGCATAGTGAGTACGTTCACGTCGAGTCCGACGGCCGATTTCGACTTGGACCGCTGCTGGTTGGGGGTGACTATGCGGCGCAACTCATGCGGTGGAATACCGCTCACATGCAATATACCTGCCTTTTAATCCGCGTTGTGGACGTGGCGCCGGGAAAGACGACTCACGTTGACATCCACCTGGATGAGGGTGTGCGGATAAAAGGGCAAGTAGTGGATGAAACAGGCGAGGCCCTGGCTAAGGTACGAGTCCAGTTAGTCCCCGAGACGTCAGCGCTCAAGGCGGACGTGAACCTGAGCGGATTGGAATTGGCCGAAGTGGTCTGCAAGAGCGAAGAAGGAACATACCTCTACGGCATGGAGGCCGATGATAAGGGCATGTTTGAAGTCCGTGGCGTTCCGCCCGGCAAATACACGCTCTTCGTCGATCGCATGTACGAGAAGTCGCAGGCAGCCAAAATGGGCGTCGCCTGCGAAATTCCAATGACCGAGTTCTTCATGCGCAGGTCGCTGACGGTCGGCGATTCAGCACCCGACTTTCTCAAGTTAACCGTGACCCAGGCCGACCGCGACCTAGCGACGGAGGTGGACGAGCAAAGACAGGCCGCCGAGCGCAAACAGCAGGAGGAGATCGCCGCCCGGGCGCAGAAGGCCGCGACGGCCGCGAAACAGCCATCTCCAGGCACGCCGTAGCAGAGGCCGCCATCCGGCGACCTGGGGGCAAGCAAATCTGCTACCTGACTCCAATGTCGTTATTGATCGGGCGGGCGGCTTTGCTTAGGATGAAAGCTTACTACGAGGAGCAGGGCCGGGGAACGCCCTCGGTCCGGGGATTTCGCGAGATTGACATTGGGTGACGTGGGGAGGGCTCGCCGTGCCTACGGTGCACAGACAGTCGAGGCCGTTATTCAGGACCGCGGTTTGCCTGCTGGCGATCGTGAATCTCCACGTCTTTTCCGGCGGCTGCGGAGGCTTTGGCCTGTTGCCGCCAGATGGCTGGCAGCGCGTCAGCCTGAGTTCGGATCAACCGCTTAAGTCCGCGCTGAAGTCGGGAGGCTTCTCCGAGGTCTCCGCGCTCGATGTCAATCCGGGAACCGGCGAGTTTCGGTTTGTCATGCCGACCAGCGGCCGATCCGCATTCGGCACGTTTGCCCTCATCAACGGCGCCGTCGAAGTCTCGACCATCACCTTCGCCTATCAGGGACTCGAAGTCACCATCCAATTCGACGGGCAGAAGCGAATCGCCTCGCTTGAAAACTCGCTCGGCCAGAAGTGGGTTCCGGCCGACGCGCCGGACGTCGTTCCGCTGGGCCAGAATCTCACCGGTATCGATGCCTACCTGGCTGCCAATCCTGAATTGATTCAACTCGTCCGCCCCGTGACCGAACCAGCCCCACAAGGCGGTGGTTCAACCGGCGGCGGATCGAGCGGCGGCCTGCCGGGACCGGTCCCAACGGGCAAGTCGATCAACACCGCTCAGGCGCAAGGCGGAGACGTCTCCGGACTTCTCGGCTCCCTTGGGCTGATCCTCGGGTTGCAGGGCGCGGTCGGTGCATGGCCGGTGCTTTACTTTATGTTTCAAATCGTGGTCGCCGTGAATCTGACCATGGGCTTCCTGGGCGGCTCGCCCGCGACGCCGGGACCCAACATGGGCCCGATCGCCGGCGGCAGCACTCTGCGCGTGATCAATCAATTGCCCGGCGGTGTGCCCATCTGGTTTGTCGTGCTGGAGCAGGATTTTGAAACCGGCGCGCCCGGCGGCAACCTGCTGGGAGAGGAAGGCATTCCCGCCGGCGCCCAGCGAGAGTTCTCCGTTCCAAATGGGCAGCGCAATTTCAATATCATTTCACCCAGCGGAAGAGAGTGCTTCATCATTTATCGTCAGGATGCCATCACGCTGCCGTCGGGCGGGGTCACTGAAATCCTCATCTCCAATTCCGCTGACGGGGAACTTTATCCGCCGGATTGTCCGGGTTAATCAGATCGTTCCCTGTTGCAGTGCATAGGGAGATTCACTGTTGCCAGAGATGAAAGGCCGGAGAGAGGGAGGTGCACGCGATCGTCGCGCCTCCGATCAGTGGGAGATTAAGATGTTCCTGGAGTCGCGCGAGCCTCACAATCGCACCCGGTCCCTGACCGGTTGCGCCGGTCTTGTCTTCTGTCTGTCGCTTGGCTGGAGCTTTGCGGCCGCACAGGCGCAGGACGACCTGACGATCGTCCGCGACTCGGTCAGTGGCCGTATCACCGCGGTAACGGCGGCAGGCGGCGGGCCGATTCCCTTCATCACGGCGCCGGCCATCGTCGGTTCGGGGGCCGAGCAGTTTCTGTCGGAGCGCGGCGGCCTCTTCGGTATTGTCGACCCTGATAATCAGTTGATGATTCAGAAATCGGAAGTCGACACGCTCGGCCAGACTCATCGAACCTACCAGCAGATTCACGAGGGGCTCCCGGTCTTCTCCGGCATTTTCAAGCTTCATCAGGACGCCAACGGTCGGGTACTGGCCGCCAACGGCGACTTCTACGAAATCTCTCCCAAATTAAACACGACTCCCGCCATTCTGCTCGATCAGGCAGTGGCCCTGTGCACGGCGCTGTCGCGGAGCCAGGCGCCGATTCTCACGCAGTCGGAACTGGTCATCGTCGACCCGGCGTGGTACGGCGACCCGCGCCGCGGCGTCCGTCTTGCCTACCATTTGATCCTGTCCGACCCCGTCGAGCCGATTCGCGACGCATTTTTCGTCGACGCTCACACCGGCGACCTCCTCGATAAATGGAGTCTGGTCGAGTCTGCCATAAACAGACAGATCTACGATGGCAACCAAACTACCAGTCTGCCCGGCACGCTGTCGCGCAGCGAAGGTCAGGGACCGGTGGCGCAGGCCGACGTGAACAGGGCCTACGACTATTACGGTGATACTTACGACTACTTCTTCCGCGCATTCGGCCGCGACAGCATCGACGGACTCGGCCTGCCGATGGTCGCCACGGTGCAATACTTCTCTAACAACGTCTGCCCCAACGCCTTTTGGGACGGGAGCCTCTTGCAGATGGTCTTCTGCCCCGGCACCGTGACCGATGACATCGTCGGTCACGAGCTGACCCACGGTGTAACGGAGTTCACCGCCAATCTGATCTACCAGAACCAATCCGGCCAGATCAATGAGGCCATGTCCGACATCTTCGGCGAGTTGGTTGATCTCTTTAACGGCAATGCCGCCATTGCCGGAGCGCTTGGCGGCACTCCCTGGCCGACCCATCCGACCGGCCCCGGCGTCGATACGCCGAATAATCTGCGTACCTCGTGCAGTAGTTCACCGGGTCATGTCGACGGCGTTCGATGGCTCGCGGGCGAAGACGCAATTGCCTTCGGCGGCTCGATCCGTGACATGTGGAACCCGACCTGCAAGGGAGATCCCGACCGGGCAAACAGTCCGCTCCAGACGTGCCTGCACTTTTTTGGCCTTGATAACGGAGGGGTGCACATCGGCAGCGGCGTAGTCAATCACGCATTCGCCATCATGACCGACGGCAAGACTTTCAACGGACAGAACGTCGCTGGGATCGGCCCCATCAAGTCCGGCGCCGTGATGTACCGCGCCCTGACCAAGTACCTCACCGTGGCGTCGGATTTCGAGGACCTCTACTGGGCCGCGAATCAGGCCGCCACCGACCTGATCGGTACGAGCCCCAACGACCCGCGCACCGGGTCCGCCGGTTTCATGTTCACGGCCGACGATGCCATCGAGGTGAATAAGGCCCTCCTGGCAGTGGAGATGAATACGCCCGGTCGCTGCGGCCAAACGCGCAACGTACTCGATTCGACTCCGCCGCCAACTTGTTCTCAGTCGGTGGCGGACGTTTATTCCGAATCGTTTGACGCGGGATTGGGCGGATGGACGGTGTCGGTGACGGGCTCGCCTGCCACAAACTACAACTGGGTGGCCACGACGCAGCAATTGCCATTCGCGCGAGCGGGCAAGGCGGCCTTCTGTGCGAACGTTGAGGGAAATTGCGGTTTTAGCGAAGCCGCGATCCACTCGCTGATCAGCCCGGTTATCAATCTCCCTACAAACGATATGGCGTTCCCAATCCTGTCGTTCACGCACTACATGTCAAGCGAAGCTGATTGGGACGGCGGCCGCATCCAGGCGCGCGTCAACGGTGGGACGTGGCAACCGCTCAATGCCGCTGCTTTTTTCTACAATGGATACAACGACCGGCTCTTGACCGCCGCGCAGGGAAACAATAATCCTTTTGCCGGGCTGGCGGCGTTTACGGGTTCCGGCGGACGCTGGGGCACTACGCTCGTTCACCTCGGAGGAATTCTGCAGAGCGCGACGACTCTTCAAATTCGGTTTGATTTCGGAACGGACCAATGCGTTGGCGTGGATGGTTGGTACTTGGACGACATGCGTCTATTCGACTGCCTCAGCGCTCGCGATTGTAATAATAACTCAATCCCTGATGAATTTGAGACGGAGGCCGGACCGGGGCGAGATGTTTTCATCGACAATGACTCGCTGCACAGCGATGGCTGGGCCAGCGATGCGGACAATGACCGCTATGGCGTTCAGTCGTTTGCCCAGCGGTTTAACCTCCAGATTGCCAAAACGATCAACATCGTGAAATTGTCTGGCTTTTACGTGGACGCGGCGCCTCCGGGATCGGACAATTTCAGAGTCATCTTCCGAACTGATGCGTCGACTGGTGCGCCTGGCTCGCAGCTGTCGTCACAGTCCGGCGTTCCTTCCACCCGTATTCCGACTGGGTTTTTTACAATATATAACGAGCAGGAATTCGAGTACACGCTGACCCTTCCCACGCCAGTTACTCTCAACGCGGGGTCATACTGGATAGAGGTTTTCAACAATACCAACACGTCGATTGCTACATTTTTTTGGACAATGGGAAGATTTACGACGGAACAGGATTACTCGGCATATGCTACACAGGCGCCCGGAACAAATTGGCTCTATGGATATCCATGGAACATGGCCCTCGAACTCCAAGGTGACTTCCTCGGCGTCGACGCTGACGCCGACAACGTCCCCGACGACTGCGACAACTGCCTCGGCATTACCAACTTCGACCAGATCGACATGGACGGCGACGGCGCGGGCGACGCATGCGACGGGTGCGAGTTCGATCCCAATAAGACCGATCCCGGCGTCTGCGGCTGCGGCTTCCCGGATGCCGATCCCGACAACGATCTCGTCGCGGTCTGCATCGACAACTGTCCGGACGTGGCCAATGCCAATCAACTCGATTCCGACGGCGACGGCCTCGGAGACGCATGCGACGGCTGCCCGACCGATCCGACCCGTACCGTGCCGGGCCTCTGCGGCTGCAACCTTGCGGATGATCCGACCGATCTCGATGCCGACGGCGTCGCCGACTGCGCCGACAACTGCCCCGGCGTGCCCAATCCCGATCAGGCCCCGGGCCTTCTTCCGGGCGTCGGCGCGGCCTGCGACGATGAACTCGATTGCAACAACAACAACATCCTCGACACCGACGACCTCGCATCCGGCTTCAGCAAGGACTGCAACAACAACGGCGTCAACGACGAGTGCGAGCCGGAGGTCCTCGGTCCGAATGCGCTTCCCGTCATTCAAATCGCCCCCGGCGAGATTGCTCCGCTCAGCGGCCTCGATGTCTTCCACGGCGGCGTCCCCCCGTTCACCTACGACTGGACCCTCCGCGGTCAGCCCGGCGGCGAACGATCGCTCTCCGCCAATCCCAGCTTCGGCCCCGTCCCCGAAGGCACCTACGTCGCCCGCGTCGTCGCGACCGATGCCCTCGGCTGCTCCGCGATGGCCTTCCTGACGATCCAGGTCGGCGACGGTAATCCCGATGGATCGCCGCAAGCCGTGATAGGCCAGCAGTGCGGGCAGGCCATGTGCGCGGCATCGAGCGGCGCCTCTCTGCTCGGCTTGTTCTTTGGGTGCTGCTGCCTCAAGCATGTCGTGCGACGCCGGCGTTTCCCGTAATGCCTCTCCATCGACTCGGCGCGCCGCAGCCGTTGAGCGGCCCCTCTGCGCGGCCGCCACTTGACCATCCCGGCCGAGCGGTAAGAATCGACGGCTCGGCGATCAAAATCGCCCAGGGAGAGCCGCTCCACAGTGAAGCCGTCCTTGCAGTTGGGAAATCAGGCGGAAGTCACTTTTCGCGTGACCGAAGAAATGTGCCCCGCCTTCGACGGCGTCGTGGTTCACCATGTCTGCTCAACCTGGACCATCGTTCAATTCATGGAAGTCGCCGGCCGAAAGATCCTCGCGCCCCATCTGGAGGCTGACGAGGAAGGCGTCGGCAGCCACGTCTCCTGCGACCACAAGGGACCGGCACCGGTCGGGAGCCTCGTTCGGGTCGTCGCCACCGCCGTCGGCCTGACCGATCGGGAATTAATCTGCGAAACCGTCGCCACATGCGGCCAAAAGCTGGTCGCGGTCGGCAAAACGGCTCAGCGGGTCTTTCCCAAGGTCGTCTTAAGGCGTATCCTCTCGTCTGGGCAATAAAGTCATGTGTTCGTGGGTAACCACAAAACCCCAGGAGTCGCGGAATGGTGAAGTTGGTGGCAGTCTATAAGAAGCCCGAGGATCCGGCGGCGTTCGACAAACACTACTTTGAAAAGCACGTGCCGCTTGCCAAGAAAATGCCCGGACTTATCAAGTGCGAAATCGAGAAAGTGACCGGCTCGCCCGTACCGGACACCGAGACGCCCTACCTGGCGGCCCACCTCTATTTCGACAACAAGGCCGCGATGCACTCGGCAATGATGTCCGATGCGGGCAAGGCCGCCGCCAAGGACCTCGCCGGCTTCGCGGGTAAATACGTCCGCATGTTCTTCACCGAAGTCGTCGAAGCCTGAGCCTGTTCCTTTCCGGCAGGTCTTGATGGCCGCCGGCGCCGCGAAGCGTTACCATCTCGCGACGTACGAATTCGTAGTGGTGCGCAGTCGGGTGCAAAAGCGAGGGAACCATGGAAGTCAAGGTGATCGTTCGCGGTGTTGAGTTTCCGTCGTCCGTTCGTGCGTATGCGCGGCGGCGCGTCGAGACCGGCCTCAGGCGGTACGCGGCCAGAATTCTCACGGCCACGGTTCGCCTGACCGACGAGACCGGTCCGCGGAAGGAAAAGGTTGACAAGATCTGCGCCATCGACCTGAAGCTCCGCACCAAGAACATTCGCGTCAAAGAGGTCAGCGCCGACTTCAGAACGTCGATCAGCCTCGCCCTCAATCGGATACGAGCCACGTTAGGCCGTAGTATCGGCAAATCGAAGCGGGGGATCGGGGCCGGATAAGCCCGCGTCGTCCCTTCCGTCGGCCGCCGGAGGTGTTAACTGATGGGCACGAGTCAACAGCTCCAGCTTTCCCGTAACGGCCACCAGATTGTGTTTCGCGCGGAAGGCCGATGCTCGGCCAAGCTCGCCGAGGCCATCTCCCATTTCATTCAACTGGCGCCGACCGGCGCCGACGATAATCTCTATTTCGATCTCGCCCGGTGCGACGCCCTCGAAAGCACCTTCGCCGGGCTCCTGGTCAACTTGGTCAAGCGCGCCAATAGTCGCGTCGGTCCGTCGATTCACCTTCTGACGCCTTCGGAACCCATCATGACGAGCCTGCGGCAGATGGGACTCGCCAAAATGCTCGACGTGAGCCAGGCCCTGCCGGTCGCCGCCGAGCAGTGGAAGGCCCTTCCCGTGGACGATGTCAATCCCGACGAGCTCGCCGACCTGATTATCGAGGCCCATGAGGCCCTGATCTCCGCGGACCCGCGCAACGAAACGGCCTACCGCAAAGTCGTCGCCTGCTTCAAGGCGGCCAAGGACGCGACAAGCCCGCCTGCCGATCACAACTAGCGGCGGCAACGACACGCCCCGCTTGTCAATGGACGCCCCTCGTGCAGGGTCCGTCTCATCCGATTAAACTTTCCGCCTGAAACTTACTCCGGGAGTTACAAGCTATGGAATATCAAGGCAAGCCCGCCGATTCGTTCGGCTTCAAGTTCATCAAGTATCAGAAGGCAAATCTGAAGGCCACGGTGACCTTCAACCGTCCCGACGTGCTCAACGCCGTCAACGGTGACATGCTCGCCGAACTCAACACCGCCTTTCAGGACGCCTCGTGGGATGACGATGTCCGCGTCCTCATCCTCACCGGCGAGGGCGATCGCGCCTTCTGCACCGGGGCCGACGTAAAGGAGCAGGCCGAAGACTTCGTCGGCAAGCCCAACAAGTATTGGAAGTGGATGGGCACCTTCTGCGAGGCCCACGAGCGGCTGCGCAACATCGGCAAACCGACGATCGCCCGGCTCAACGGCATGGTGGTCGGCGGGGGCAACGAGTTCAACATGTCCTGCGACCTGGCCATCGCCGCCGATGACATCATCATCAAGCAGGTCGGCGCGGCGCGCGGCAGCGTGGCCGCGGCAGGCGCGACGCAGTTCCTCCCGCTCATCGTCGGCGACCGTCGGGCACGGGAGATTCTCTTCCTCTGCGAAGACATCCCGGCGAAGAAGGCGCTGGAGTGGGGCCTCGTCAATGAGGTCGTCCCGCGAGCCCAGCTCGACAAGGCCGTCGACGCCATGGCGACCAAGCTCATCAACAAGCTGCCGATGTGCCTCCGCTACGCCAAGGAGCAGATCAACTACTGGCGGAACACGTCCTGGCACCAGACCATCGGCCACGCCAAGGAGTTCCTGGCGCTGAACAATCTCTCGCCGGAAGTGGCCGAAGGCATGAAGGCCTTCGTCGAAAAACGCCCGGTGAATTACGACGCCGTGCGGCGGCAGGTTGACTGAATTGGCCGCTGGAGATTCCATTGTTATGATATGAATAGGCAAGCCTTTGCGCAATCGGGCGGAGGTGATGCCGGTCTTTCGGAGCTATGCGGCGCATGGGTATACAGGAAGTCCTCGGACGACATCGCGAACAAATTCTCAAGATTGCCGAGCAATTCGGCGCGACGAACGTGCGCGTATTCGGCTCGGTGGCCCGTGGCGAGGCCGATTGCGCCAGCGATATCGACCTGCTGGTTGACTTTCAGCCGGGCCGATCGCTGATGGACCACGCCGGCTTGGTGGTTCGACTGGAGCAGCTCCTGGGCCGTCGCGTGGAAGTCGCATCGTCCCGCGGCCTGCGAGAGCGAATCCGAACTCGCGTTCTTGGCGAGGCTGTCGCCCTATGAGGGATGACCGGCTGATCGTGGAAGACATGCTCGATGCGATCGAGCGAATTGAGAAGTACGCGGCACGCGGCCGCGGTGAATTCAGCGAAAATGAACTCATCCAGACCTGGATCGTGCACCACTTACAGATCGTGGGGGAAGGTGCCCGAAAGCTGTCATCGGAGTTTCGCTCGAGGTTTCCAGGTATCCCGTGGAAGCAGATCGTGGCAATGCGTCATATTCTGGTTCACGACTACTTCGGCGTCGACCTTGAGCAAGTCTGGTCCTCCGTGGAGGCCGATCTCCCGATTCTCAAGGGAAAACTCAGGGAAGCCCTTGAGAATTGAGCGACGCTTGCATTATTGAAACTAAAAAGTCAGGGAGCATTGAATGTCCGAACAGATTCTCCTCACCAAGCTCGACGGCTTCGTCGCCGTCGCCCAGTTGAACCGCCCCGAGGTTCTCAACGCCCTCAACATCCCGCTCATGGACCAGCTCATCACGCAGATCGAGGCGTGGGACGCCGATCCTGCCGTGCGCTGCATCGTCATCACCGGCAACGAAAAAGCCTTCGCCGCCGGGGCCGACATCAAGGAGATGGCCGAAGCCAGCGTCGTCGATATGTACGAGCGAAATAACCTCGCCCGCTGGGAGCGCATCAAGCGCTGCCGCAAGCCGATCATCGCCGCGGTCAGCGGCTTCTGCCTCGGCGGCGGCTGCGAACTGGCCATGCACTGCGACATCATCCTCGCCGGTGAAAACGCCAAGTTCGGCCAGCCCGAGATCAACATCGGCGTCATGCCCGGCGCAGGCGGCACCCAGCGCCTCTCCAAGACCGTCGGCAAGTACCGGGCGATGGAACTCATCCTCACCGGCCGATTCTTCAACGCCCAGGAAGCCTTTCAGATGGGCCTGGTCAACCGCGTCGTCCCGCCCGAAAAATGCCTCGACGAGGCCATGGCCATGGCGAAGGAAATCGCCGACCGCTCCCCCGTCGCCGTCCGCGTCGCCAAGGAGGCCGTCCTCCGCGCCTTCGAGACCGGCCTCACCGACGGCCTCGACTACGAGCGAAAAATGTTCTACATGCTCTTCGCCACTGAAGACCAGAAGGAAGGCATGAAGGCCTTCATGGAGAAGCGAAAGGCCGTGTACACGGGCAAGTGACACGGCCTCGGCACCCACGCCGGGTCCGGCCGATCGCCCGATGAATGGCGGTCCCTGAGGCCCTGGCGCCGCCGACCTCCCGCGGGCACATGGCCGGGTTTTCGGATACACTCTTTACCACCCGGTATCGCTAAGGACAGGATCATGGCATACGAAACTCTGCTCGTAGACGTCAAAGAAAACGTCCGGACCATCCGCCTCAATCGGCCCGACGACCTCAACTCGGTAGACGACCGCGTCACCAGCGAACTCCAGGCCGAATTGCGGGCCATCGCCAAGGACAAGGCCACACGCTGCCTCGTCCTGACCGGCCAGGGCCGGGCCTTCTGCGCCGGCCAGGACCTCAAGTCCGCCGCCTCGCGCGGGGGAGAGTTCGACTTTACGGAGGCCCTGCGTCGCCGGTATAACCCCATCGTTTCAGGCCTGCGATCGCTGGAGATTCCCGTCATTGCAGCCATCAATGGAGTGGCCGCCGGCGCCGGCTGGAGCCTGGCGCTGGCCTGCGATCTGCGTATCGCATCTAGCCAGGCCAAGTTCGTCGGAGCATTCAGCAAGATCGGCCTCGTGCCCGACAGCGGCATGACGTGGACCCTTCCCCGCATCGTGGGGACGGCGAAGGCCCTTGAGATAGCGTGGTTCGGCGAGCCGCTTTCGGTTGATGCGGCCCTGCAACTGGGGCTGGTGAACAAAGTCGTCCCGCCGGAACAATTTGAGGAAGTCGTCCGGCAATGGGCCATGCAACTCGCCAAAGGCCCCACCCGGGGACTGGGGCTGATCAAGCGGGCCATGTACACTGGCCTCGGAAGAGATTTAGACGGTCAATTGGAATACGAGGCGCTGGTTCAGGGAATTGCAGGAAAGACGAAGGACTACGGCGAAGGCGTGAAGGCCTTCATCGAGAAGCGCCCCGCGGAGTTTACAGGTGAGTAGCGAACGACTTATTGGCGTCATTGGTTCAGGCACGATGGGTGCAGGCATCGCTCAGGCGGCGGCCGCATCGGGCTTCCTCGTCAAGACGATGGACACGAAGTCCGACCTCGTCGAAAAGGCCTACGCGGACATCGCCAACCGGCTCGATGAACGCGTGGCCAAAGGCAAGATGCCCCGTCACGACCGTGACGACACGATGGCTCGCCTCGGCGTGGCGTCTTCCTATGCCGACTTCGCCGACGCCGAATGCGTCATCGAGGCGGTCACCGAAGACCTCGCCCTGAAGCGATCCATCTTCGGCGAACTGGACAAGGTCGTCTCCGGCAGGACGCTGCTCGCGTCGAATACCTCCAGCCTCTCCATCGCCAAAATCGGCGAAGGCCTCAAGCACACTGACCGCTTCCTCGGAATGCACTTTTTCAATCCCGCCCCGGTCATGAAGCTCGTCGAGCTCGTTCAGGGACCGCAAACCGGCGATCAGGCCATCGTCGACGCCCGCGCGGTCTGCGCGAAGCTCGACAAGACGCCGGTCAAGGTCAAGGACTCCCCCGGCTTCATCGGCAACCGGGTCAATCGTCCGTTCTACCTCGAGTCGCTGCGGCTCCTGGAGGCCGGCGAAGGCGACATCGCCACCATCGATCAGGCCCTGCGCACGGCCGGCGGTTTCAAGCTCGGTCCGTTTGAGCTGATGGACCTGATCGGCATCGACGTAAACCTCAAAGTCTCGCAGACAGTCTGGGCAGACTTCGGCAAGCCCTCCCGTTTCACGCCGAGCGCCATTCAGCAGAAGCTCGTCGAGGCGGGCCATCTGGGTCGAAAGACGAACCGCGGCTTCTACGACTACTCCACCGGCGAATCCGTTCCCGCATACGAGACCAAGCCGATCAACGTTTCCAACTGGCGACCCAGCCGGGCCCTCGAGGTGTTCGCCGGCGCTTTGGAGAAGCCCGCCGACCGGGCCATGTGGCTCTACAGCCGCATCCTCCTGGCCGTGATGAACGAAGGCGCCCTCGCCGCCGAGACCATCGCCCTGCCGCGCGACGTGAACATCGCCATGGAGCTGGGTTTTAACTATCCCCTCGGACCGCTCAGCATTGCAGACCAGGTCGGCCTCGACGTGGTGCTCGACCTGATGAACGAGTTCCACGCCCAATCCAACAAGGCCGAGTGGTACCAGCCCGCCCCGCTGCTGAAGCAGCTCGTTGGCCAGGGACATCTCGGCGAAAAGACTGCCAAGGGCTTCCTGCACCACTGGCTGTGACCAATCGCATCGAGAATCGACACGCTATTGTGAAGTGAATGGACTTTGTCGTTGCCGCCGGACTAGGCGAACACGACCGTCTCCTTGGAAACCTCATCGATGGTGGTGATGCCGTCGTAGATCGCCATCAGTCCGCACTCGCGCAGCGTCCGCATGCCGCCGCGAACGGCCGCCTCGTGGATCAGGCCGGTGCTGGCGCCGTTCATGACCAGTTCGCGGATTTCGTCGGTAAAGACCATGATCTCGAAGATGCCGACCCGGCCGCGATACCCCGTCCCGTTGCAGTAGTCGCAGCCCTTGCCGTGATAAAAGGTTTTGTCTTTGACGTCCTCGGACCGCAACTGAAGCTCCATGAGCTGCTCTTCGTTCGGCCGGTATTCCGTTCGACAATTCTTGCAGACGCGCCGGCACAATCTCTGGGCGATGACGCCCTCGAAGGTCGCCGTGATCAGAAACGGCTCCACGCCGAGGTCCAGAAGTCGCGCGACCGACGACGGAGCGTCATTGGTGTGCAGCGTACTGAACACCAGGTGTCCCGTCAGCGATGCCTGAATGGAGATTTGCGCCGTCTCAAGGTCGCGAATTTCACCGACCAGAATCACGTCCGGGTCTTGTCGAAGAAAGCTTCGCAGCGCCCGGGCAAAGGTCAATCCTGTGTCGACGTTCACCTGCACCTGGCAAAGCCCGTCGATGTCATATTCGACCGGGTCCTCCGCCGTGAGAATCTTCACGCCCGGATCGTTCAGCGCGCTGAGGCAGGCATACAACGTGGTCGTCTTTCCAGAACCGGTCGGACCGGTGACGACGACGATCCCGTGGGGCCGGTCGATGAGCTGCTTGACCACGTCGAGGTCGTCCTCGCGAAGACCGATCTTGTCGACGTCGAGGCTCACGCTCGCCCGGTCGAGAATACGAAGCACGACCGACTCGCCGAACAAGGTCGGCAGGACGGCGACGCGGAGGTCCACCGTGTTGCCCGCGACGTTCAGGGTGATACGCCCGTCCTGCGGGAGCCGGCGCTCGGCGATGTCCAAATTGGCCATGACCTTGATGCGGCTGGCGATCGCCATCGCCAGAAATCGCGGCGGCGGCACCATTTCGTAAAGAACGCCGTCAATGCGGTAGCGGAGCTTGTACTCGTTCTCAAACGGCTCAAAGTGAACGTCGCTCGCATGATCCCGAATCGCTGTGAGCAGGACCAGGTTCAATAGTTGCTTGACCGGGTTTGAATCGACGAGCTCTTTCAAATCCTCGAGGTCGATCGATTCGCCCCGGCCTTCAAACTTGGCCAGATCGCCGTCCTTCTGCACCTGACCAATCAGATCGTTGAGCGACTCGGCGTCGCCTTCCGGGTAGTACCGGCCGAGTGAAGCGGTGATCTGATCGTCCGTGGCGATCATCGCCTTGATCCGGTAGCCCAACAGCTTCTGCAGATCGTCCGTCGCCTGGAAATTATCCGGCGAGGCAATGGCGATGCTGAGCGTTTTCGTATCGGCGTTGAAGTCGATTGGAATAATCCGGTAGGTGTTGGCCATCTGGTTGGGGACCAGCTTCACCGTCTCGGGGTTGACGTCGATCGAGTCGAGGTTGACCGGCTCCATACCGATCTGCGCGGCCAGCGCGAAATGGAGATCGGCTTCCTTGATGTAGCCCAGATCGATGAGGATACGACCGATCGGGCCGCGATTGCTCTTCTGAATCGCCAGGGCCTCGTGAACCTTCTCGCGGTTCACCTTGCCCATCTTGATGAGAATACGGCCGAGCGGACGACCCTTGTAGGGCTTCGTGCTTGAGTTGCCGCTGGAGTTTCCGGCCATCTTCAACCTCTCCCTCTGTACCCAACCGCCGCGGGCCCGCTGAAGCGAACCCGGTTATTTCTTTTCCTTCCCCTCGGCCCCTTCGTCGCCCCTGTCGCCGCGAATCTGAATCATCGCGTCACCGGCTTCGTGCAGCTTGCCGGCCTTGTCGAGCTTCTCCTGCAAATCGGCCGCGTTCCGGGCCTTGTCGAGCATCTCATCCGCCTCGATCTGCCCCTTCTCGAACAGCGACCACAAGTGGTCATCGAGAAGCTGCATGCCGTATTTCTTTCCGGTCTGGATGGCGGAGTCGATACGAAAAGTCTTGTTCTCGCGGATCAGGTTGGAAATCGCCGCGGTCACCACCAGAAACTCATAGGCTGCCACCATGCCCGAGGGCTTGCGCGGCATCAGTGCCTGGGACAAGATCGCGATCAGCGATGTGGAAAGCTGAACGCGAATCTGATCCTGCTGCTCGTGTGGGAATGCATCGATAATTCGGTTGACCGTTCCCTGGCACCCGGTCGTGTGCAGGGTGCTGAAGACCAAGTGGCCCGTTTCCGCCGCGAGGATCGCGTTGGAGATTGTTTCCAGGTCGCGCATTTCACCGACCAGGATCACGTCCGGGTCGGATCTAAGCACGCGACGCAGGGCCTCGGCAAAGCTCGGTACGTCGTTGCCGACCTCGCGCTGATTGATCAGGCTCTTCTTGTGGGTGTGGTAATACTCGATCGGGTCCTCCACCGTCACGATATGCCGGTCCATCTCGTTGTTGATGTAGTTCAACATCGACGCCAGCGTCGTCGTCTTGCCCGAGCCGGTCGGACCCGTCACCAGGAACAAGCCGCGCGGTCGTCGGCAAAGCGATCGGATGATCGGGGGCAGGCCGATCTCATCGAATGACAGAAATTTGCTGGGGATGAGCCGAAGCACGATCGATACGTTTCCCTTTTGGCGAAAAATCGACACGCGAAAGCGCGCCGCGTCGCCAAAGGCGAATCCGAAGTCCGTACCGCCCTCCTCCTGGAGTTCCTGCTGATTGCGGTCCGGCGTGATCGACTTCATAAGGGCGACGGTGTCCTCGGGGTCCAGCGATTTGGTCTCGAGCTGCCGCAGCCGGCCGTGAAGTCGCAGCACCGGCGGACGCCCCACCGAAAGGTGAATGTCCGATGCGCCTTTCTTGATGCAGGTATCAAGGATTCGATCAATGTGAATGGTTGCCATAATTCCTCAATCGTCTTGATCGCGACGCACTGCGCCGTGCCCGGGCAAAGTCGATCCCCTGCCCATCAGACCTCCACCTCGGCCTGGGTGATTCGAGTCACTTCCTCGATCGATGTCACGCCCCGGAGAATCTTCCGCTGTCCGTCGTGAAGCAGCGTGTTCATGCCCGTCGCCCGGGCAGCCTTTCGCACCTGCGTGACGCTGGCCCGGTTGAAGGCCAGCTCGCGCAGTTCCTGATTCATGATCAGCATCTCAAAGATACCCTGTCGCCCGCGATAGCCCGAATTGTTGCAGTGCGAGCAGCCGACCGGCTTGTAGATCGTCTGTCCCGCGAGCTGGTCCATCGTAAAGCCGCAGAGTCGGACCAGCGACGGATCGGGCTTCGTATCGACCTGCTTGCACTCCTTGCACAGCGTTCGCACGAGTCGCTGGGCCATGATCGCCTGGATCGACGACGCAATGAGAAACGGCTTGATCCCCATGTCGGTCAATCGCGTAATGGCGCTCGGCGCGTCGTTCGTGTGCAGCGTGCTGAAGACAAGGTGGCCGGTCAACGCCGCCTGGATGGCGATCTCACCGACGACGAGGTCTCGAATTTCACCGACGAGGATCACGTTCGGCGCCTGGCGAAGCATCGACCGCAGAATCTTGTCGAATCCCAGGCCGATGTCCTCGCGCACCTGGCACTGATTCATGCCCGGAAAGACGTATTCCACCGGGTCTTCCGCCGTGATGATCTTTTTATCAGGGCGATTCAGGTCCTGCAGCGCCGCATACAGCGTCGTCGTCTTACCGGAACCCGTCGGGCCGGTCACGAGAAAGATGCCGTTGGGCCGAGAAATCACCTTCAAAAACTTCTCGTAGTCATCCGGTTCGAGGCCCAGTTGCTGCACGCCCACCGCCGCCGAGTCGGGTCGCAGAATACGAAGCACGATCGACTCGCCGTGCACCGCCGGACAGCAGCTCACGCGAAAGTCGATGTCCTTGCCGCCGATGCGCATCTTGATGCGGCCGTCCTGCGGCACGCGCCGTTCGGCGATGTCGACGCCCGCCATGATCTTCAGACGAGTCGTGACGGCATTCTGGAGCCGCTTGGGAATATTTTCGCGCTCCACGCAAACGCCGTCCACGCGATAGCGCACACGCACCCGATCCGCCATCGGCTCGACGTGGATATCGCTCGATCGCGTCCGCACCGCTTCGCCGATCATCATGTTAATGAGCTTGATGATCGGGGCGTCCGGATCGTCCGACTCGGCCTTCTTCGCGTCCCTGGCCTCCTGGTCGAGCGAGGCGTCCACCGACGCGTCGAGACTGCGCGATAACTCGTCGAGCGAGCGCTCAGCGCCGGAAAGATATTTATCGATGTAAGCCTTGATGCGCCCGCGCGGCGCCAGCACCGGGACGACATCGCTCACCCCCGTGCGAAATCGAAGCATGTCGATCGTGTCGAGATCCAGCGGGTCCGGGATGATGACCTTCATCTTCCCGTTGTCGCTGCTCATCGGGAGAATCTGGTTGCTCTTGATGATCTTCTCGGGAATCAGTTGAAGCGCGTCCGGGCTCACCGTCTGGCGCGAGACCTCGACATACTCCATGCCGAACTGCGACGCGAGGGCCTTGGTGACATCCTCTTCCGAGACGAGTTCCAGCTCGATCAGCGCCTCGCCGATGCGCTTTCGATTATTCAGGCCGTATTCGGCCGCCTTGTCGGCATTCTCTTTCGTGACGAGCTGCTGCTCCTGGAGAATCTCGCCGAGCTTCTTTTTGATTCGCGCCATGTGCTTCGCTCGTCAGGGTTGGATCGAGCCCTGGGGCTGGTTCAGTTGCCGGGTAGGTGAGTCACGCGGTTCCACCGCCGTTTGTGTTTCCACCCTGTCAGGGGGAGTGTACTCGCCGCTGCTTTTTGGTCGTTGACCCGCTGTACGGTCCCCGATCAACCCCCACGGAGTCACCGGCGACGAGCATGCATTTTACGCCTTATCCACCCTTCGATCAATCGCGCCGGCAGTCCGTCGGTTATCGGCGTCCCGCCTTGCCCTCGCACGCGAATCACTGCGCCGGCCTCGGGCGATATTGTCAATCCGACGGCAGGACACGGTCTGCTTCCGGAAGCGTGGTCGTCCCGTCGATCACCTGCTTGTAGGCCGATTCCTGAAGCGTCTGATTCGTCTGGGCCGACACCGCGCGGCGAAGCTCGACAGGTCCCGGGCGACCAATGATCACGTCGCGCAGCGCCTGGTTGAACTGAACTACTTCAAACACGCCCGTCTGTCCCCGGAACCCCGTCCTCAGACACTTCGCACATCCCACCGCATCGTAAAACGCGCCGTGCGGATGACCCGCAAGCCCGCGCTTCTCCAGGACCGCCGCGTCCGGCTCATACTGCCTGCGACACGCCGGACACAGCGTCCGTATCAACCGCTGCGATGTCACGATCGACAAACCGTTGGCGATCAGGTACGGCTCCACCCCCCAACCCAGCAGACGCTGAATCGCCGTCTCCACGCTCGGCGCTTCCATCGTCGTCAGAACGAGACGCCCGTTGATGGCGGCGTCGAGTGCCAGCGACGCTGTATCGCGGTCCCCGAGTCGGCTCACCAGAATCACGTCCGGGTCCTGCGAAATCGCCTCGCGCAGCCACTCCGCAAATCGCATCTTCTCGTACATGTCGGATGACAAGCGAACCGCGGCGGCGAGCGGATACTCAGGCGCCTCTTCAATAATGGCGATGCCATGCCCTTCGGGGTCGATGGTCCCGGCCGCGCAATAAGCCGTCGTCGTCGTTCCGCTGCCCGATGGACCGCAAAACAGCAATAGGCCCTGCTGTCGCTCAAGCACGCGTGATAGCGCGGCCACCGAGTCCAGATCAAGACCCAGCGATTCGAGCTGACAGGCAATCAAAGTGGCATCAATGCGCTTGAGTACCACGCGCTGTCCAAAAGCGGTTGAGGCAAAATGCGCCCGGTAATCCAAGAACTCATTGGGTGTGGATTCAACCCCGAACCGGCCGGTCTCCGTCAGAAGCTCGGGTCGCACCTCGAGTTCACAGAGTCGACGGATCACCTCAACCACGCATCGCGCCTCGCGAATGGGAACCTCTCCAACGGTATGCATAAACCCATCTATCCTGAACCGAAGCAGATACGCGCGAGATTGCGGCTCGATATGAATCGACGCAGCGTCGGCGGCGATGGCAGAGTACAGAAGTTCACGAAGCCAATGCATGGCCTGTCGAATCTGCGGAGCCTCTTCAAGCTCGGACACGATCGGCTCGCGACGGGAGTTGTGGATGCCCAGATCGCCGGCCTTGGCCGGCAGAGCCCTGGCAATCGTGCGCTTACCGAGGCTGATTAGAAAAGGGCTCCGATGACGATGTTCGGATGACGGTTGATCGCCGGTTTCGGGCGCCCTCTCAACAGGCACGCCCCCCGCGAGTGCATCTAGTGCTTTCGCATCTGAATAGCCATCGGCGAGTTCCTCGAGATTCGGAAGTGGGGCATTCGCGTTAAGATCATTGGGATCTTGCACGAGGCGAATGTACGTTGAGCCGATTCGAATGGCCTGACCAAACTGAAGATTGCGCTCCTGAACCTTGTCGTGTCCGATCCACGTGCCGTTGTGGCTCGCCAAGTCCCGCACACGGTATCGGCCGCCGACATACTCGATGCGGCAGTGACGTCGCGATGCCTTGGTATCCGCCAGAACGATGTCATTGTCGTCCTGGCGACCGATTGTGACGGCGCCGCCTCGGAAGGGAACCATGGTCGATTCCCCATCAGCCACTATTTCGATTCTCGGCATATGCTTAGCGAACTCTTATGGATTCAGACTCTTCCCGATGATTCTAGGAACACAGAACTCATTCGGTCCAGCGATGTTCCCGGCGGACCATAATCAATTTGCCGGTCATCCACGCTCCTACTCTTATAGAATCGGCCCGCCCACTACCGGACCCTCTCCCGCCAACTATTGCGCTTCCTGATAAACATTCCAGCTCACCTTCGTCGTAAGCTCCCGAACAAAACCCGCCCCGGTCGACTCGCCATACCATTGCCATTCCTTCAGCGATCCGCGGCCCGTCACGTAGTCTGCGTGACCGTCAATGAAACCACCACCGCGGCGGGCCGAAACGTATCGTGCCACCCCGGCCGGATTTCGGGTGTCCATTCCAGTCGGCGCAGTCAGTCTCGATGCAATCGTGGACCCCCGGGTATCAATCACTCTCCTGTCCATGATCGAGAAGCGTGGTTGACAATCTTTAGCCGGGCGATGCGACGTGCAACAACGGAGGGCAAACTGACAACTCACGGGCCTCAAAAAGCTCGTTCAGATCGGCGAGTTCCTACTTGCGACTCACATCAGCCGCAAAATGGGCTCGGCTCGCACCAGGCCCGCCTATCCCAACATACCGCGCCCGCCCGAGCGGATGCCCTTCATACGCATCTTCAACTCATCCGGGTTCGGCGCCACCTCCAGGGCCACGCGCATGTCCAGGTACTCTTGCTGCACCAGGTTATAAAGCGCCTCGGTGAAGTCCTGCATCCCCTCTTCAAGGGAGTTCTTCAGCACCGTCGTGATTTCAAAGTCGCGGCCCTCGGCGATCAGCTTTCGAATCGACGGATTCGCGATCATGATTTCGCAGCACGGTACGCGCGGCCGAGACGGATGGATGCACGGCAGCAGCTTCTGAGCGACCACCGCCTTGAGGTTGAACATCAGCGCCTGCCGAACCTGGGCCCGCGCGTCCTCGGGAAACAAATCGAGAATGCGCGTCATCGTCTGCGACGTGCTCGACGCGTGAATCGTCCCGAAGCAAAGGTGGCCCGTCTCCGCCGCATGGATCGCCGCCTCAAACGTGTCGCGGTCGCGCATCTCGCCGACCAGCACCACGTCCGGGTCCTCGCGCATCAGATACTTCAGCGCCTGATGAAAATCCTTGACGTCGATCCCGATTTCACGCTGGTTGATAAAAGCCTTGTCGTCCGTGAAGACGTACTCGATCGGGTCTTCCAGCGTCACGATGTGGCAGGCCCGCGTCTTATTGATGTAATTGATCATCGCCGCGATCGTCGTCGACTTGCCCGATCCCGTGATGCCCGCGAGCAGGACCAGTCCCTGCTGCAGCTTGGAGACTTCCTTCAGAACCGGCGGCAGGAGCAGTTCCTCAAAGTCGGCGATTTTTGACGTCACCCGCCGCGCCGCCACCGAGGTAGACCCGCGCTGTCGAAAGACGTTGAAACGAAATCGATCCGACCCGGGAATCTGGTGGGCGAAGTCCAGGGCCCCGTTCTCGTAGAAGTACTTCTTCTGATTCTCGGTAATCACCTCGAAGACCATGTCTTCGATTTCCTTCGACGTCAGCGGCGGCTCCTGGGCTTTGCGAACGTCGCCGGAAACGCGAAACCGCGGCGGCGAACCCGCCTTCAGATGAAGGTCGCTCGCGTTCACCTTGATGCACGCCCGGCAAAGGCGATTAATCACCGGGCCTTTGGACTTCTCCCGCGAGGAGGATGACTCCTCCGCGGCCGGTGAAATCAATTCCGCCTCATCGAGCTCACTTTCATCGTGGCCGATGCTGTGGCAGTCGATCGGGTTGAGTTCTTCGTGGTGTGCTTTGGAATCCATCGCGATCCCTTGCGGAGTGATTATTTTTCGTTCCGCCGGTTTTCCGGTCGGTTCGGGAGCCTCGGCAGGCAGGGCTCGACGGTCCTTGCGATCCTCCGGAGGCGTGGGCCTGGCGCAAGAACCGTGTCGATCCTATTTTACGGCGTTTTCGGGGCTAATCAAGATTGCCGGCTACGCCGACAGCCCAACCACGAAAGTCGAGGCAATTTGCCAATGATTCGGCCCATCGCCCCATGGGCCATCGAGCACTCATGACCCGACACTTGGTGTGCGTCCCAAAACCCCGAAGCGACCATCCCCACCCAACCCGTCGCCGGGCCTGCGGAATTCACATGCCTAATGATACTCGACACGGCACCGAGGAAGCGCCTCAAGGAACCGCCGCCCGTACGCTTTCGTCTTGATTCGCCGGTCCATGATCACCACCACCCCACGATCCGATCCCGTCCGAATCAACCGGCCGAACCCCTGCTTGAGCTTCAGCACCGCCTCCGGCATCTGCAGCTCGTTGAACGGCTCGCCGCCCGTCGCGCGAATGGCATCGCTTCTGGCGGCGAGCAGCGGCTGGTCCGGCGCGGTAAACGGCAGCTTGGTAATGATCACCGTCTGCAGCGCCTCGCCCGGCACATCCACCCCCTGCCAGAAGGAGTCGGTCCCCAGAATGACGGCCCCCGGCGTCTTGCGAAATTGCTCGATCATCTGCCCACGCGGCAGCCCCTGCCCCTGCACGAGCAACGTCAGATCGTGCTGCTCGCAAAAACTCTCCAGCAGCGCCGCCGACCTGTTCAGCGCGTCATAGCTGGTGAACAGCACAAACGCCCGGCCCCGCGTGGCCAGCAGATACGCCTTCGCCCGCTCAACCGCGGCGCCGACAAAAGCAGGATCGCTCGGTTCCGGCAGCGTCGCCTCGATGTGAAGCGTCACCTGGTTCATGTAATCAAACGGCGAATCGAGCTGCAACTCATCAGCCTCGTCGATTCCCAGTCGCTTGCGCAAATACGAAAACCCCTGCCCGCCCCCGGTCGAAAGCGTCGCGCTGGTCAGGATGACCGACTTCACCTTCTCAAAAAGCTCCTCGCGAAGTACCTCCGCGACACTCAGCGGCGCCGCACGCAGCGTCGCCTGCCGTCTGCCACGCCGAGCCCCCGTCTCTCCGCTCCGCGCCGACTCCAGCCAGTAAACCTGCCCCTCGCTCGACTGCTTCAGCATCGTCTCCAGCGCCCCCGCCGCTTCCACGCACCGATCGACAAACGACGTCAACTCAAACTGATCGTCCGGCCTGTCGAATCGACCCTTCAGCGCCTTCAGTTCCCCCGCCAGCTCCCGCAGCGCCGGGCTCAGCGAATCGTTGATCTTCGGCGGGCCGTCTAGTCGCGTCGTCCCGCGCCCACCCGTCGCCAGCGAGCCAAGCTCGTCGAAGAAAGCGTCCGCCGCCCGATGCGCATTCGTTGACGCCTTCACCGCCGACTCGCAGCCCAGCATCCCGATGAACCCCCGCCCCGTCTGCGGATTGTGAATGCCGCTCAGCAGATGATGAACCTGCGTCGGCGAGATCGTCTGCCCGAAGTGGTCGCTGGCCACCGCCTCAATGTTGTGCGCCTCGTCGAAGACGACGTGCTCGTAGTCCGGCAGAATCGAAACATTCGCTCGTCGCAGCGCCAGATCGGCGAAGAACAGCGCATGATTGACGACCAGGATGTCGGCGTCCTCGACCTTCCGCCGCGCCCGCTGATAGAAACAGGTGCTAAAGGTCGCGCAGCTCGAGCCCATGCAGTTGTTGCTCTCGCTCCGCACCCGCTGCCAAAGCTGCGTCAGCGGCTGGAACCCCAGATCGGACAGCGAACCATCCTTCGTTTCATAGGCCCAGTCTTCAATCTGGTGCAATTGCTCGAGATCGGATGGATTCGAGAACACCGTCTTCTGCCGCCGGCTCGTCTGCATCAGCCGCCGCAGCCCCAGGTAATTCTGCCGCCCCTTCACCAGCACCGCCTTCAGCGGAATGCCGACAGCCTTCGCCAGCGCCGGAATGTCCTTCTCGATCAACTGCTCCTGTAGCGAAATCGTATACGTGGAGATGACGACCTTGCACCGCCGCTCCCGCACCGTCTCGATCACCGGCAGCAGATAGGCAAAGCTCTTGCCCACCCCCGTCCCCGCTTCGACCAAAAGGTGCCGATGCTCCGCCAGCGCCCGCCCCACCGCCGACGCCATCGCCGTCTGCTGAGGCCGCGGCTCATACGTCGGGATCGCCCGGCCGATCACGGCTTCCAGCGGTTCTGCGGTCGTTTTCGCCACGCTTTCCTTCACCATGTCAGGTAATCCGGCGGATGAAATCCACGATGAACAAAATCATGACCGTCGTCGTCACCAGCACGATCACCGTCGCCATGATCGTAATCAGCGCCACCCCGGAGACCATCCCCCGCTGATAAGTCGCCATGATGTGCGGCCGCGCCAGCACCAGCATCGCCAGCAGCACCGCCGCGATCGACGGCCAGATGCTGATCGAGTGTACGTAGCTGTAAACCCACACCCACTTCGGCACGTCCTGCTCGTACCCGATCTGCCGATGCACGAAGTGTCCGCGAACATAATAGACCGGGCCCGTCTCGATGTGCTTCACGTAGCCGTTCGGCGCGTCCCCGCCGATGATCGCGTATCCGATCGCATACACCATGAAATTGCCGAGGCCCAGGACGATGAGCCACGTGCACAGTTGATTTCGGGTCCGCCGATCCATCCTCCCTAGAATAAACCAGCCGATAGCGCCCGTCGAATCACACCCCAAGGGCCGTCATTCCCCGGTCATGGAATCCGTCCCCAAAAAAGGGGTTCCCGCATCCCGCATCACCGCCGCTTCCGATATGTAATGCGTCGCGTAAGCGTGGCCGTAAGCAGCCGTGATGGCGCATGCATTCGTCGCGTCGTTACAACCCGCACGACTGATTTTGCGGCTATTGCTTTCCCCATCTCAAATCAGCCGGCGCAATATCGGATGCCGCCTTCGTCCCGCCCAGTGCCACATCATGTGTCACCAGCGGCACTTGCAAAACCAATGCCCCATAAGGCGGTGGCTATCGATCGCTTTCGCGACGAGGCATAACACCGCCTGGCGCCTCTCGTGTCATTATTTTTCTCCACGTCGCGACGTTGACGCGGCATAAAACTAAAGGGCTCCCGACGTGGGTCGGCGATCCCGACTGAACTCGCCATTGGGGGACAAGCTCATGAAGCTAAGTGGAATCTGCTACGCGTCATTGGCGGCCGCACTCGTCTTCGCCGCCGCGCCGAAATCCGCCGAGGCATACAGCCTCTTTTCGGTGCCGCTCTTCTCGCACCCCAATGGAAACGCATCCGCCAACACCAACGCCGTCGATGCCAAAGACTACGGCCTGCGCCTCGATAACGGCAAACTTCAGACCTTCCACTTTGTCGATGTCCAGATGGAGTTCTTCGATCCCGCCGGCCCGATCACGCCCGACACCGAATTCGCCAAAATCACCGGCACCATCGCCCACCTTCAAAGCAGCAACGGCGGCGCCACGGTCTACAGCGGCAACTCCGGCTTTGACGCCACCGATCAGCTCTGGAGCATCTCCGCCATCTTCAAGCAGATCGACGGCCAGGGAAGTGCCCTCGGCTCCGCCACCCTTCCCAGCGCCGACATGCTCCAGAAGCTCATCGACGCCGGCATCAGCAATAACGCTATCACCTTCGGTGCCCTGGAACTCACCCTGACCCCGCTCTTCAACGAAGGCATGCAGGCCGCCATCTACAACGGCCCGCGATCCTTCACCGGCAAGAGCCCCGGCGGCGGCGCCGACCCGTTCAATCTGCAGTTCCGGCATCGTCTAAACCCTGCCGTCTTCGCCGGCGCTCAGTGGGACGCCGTCACCGGTAACGGCTGGCTCATGGGTCCCGACGGCGGCAACGGCTACACCCGCGATTTCCTCTTCTACACCACCGGCGTCCCGGAGCCTGCCACGGCCGTTATGGCCGCGATCGGTGCCCTGACGCTCATCCGCCGCAAGCGCGGACTTCTTTCGATCAAGTGATAGTCCCTCGGCGTAGATAGTTCGCCGTACAGCTTTCTTCATGTGTGGAGGGCCGCTCTCGGTCGGGGGGCGGCCCTCCTTGTTTTTGCGATAGCCGGTCACGCCCGCTCAATTCTGGCAGCGCTCACCGAGAGTCCGTCCGAATACATATTTGTGAATTCCTCGGCTCAGCGCTCCGAATCACCCCCGTTGCCCGGTCGAATGTGCCACTCCACACAATTCGGGCTGCTCCTCAATTCCGATAATCCCCGATATTTCGGCCGCCTCGTTTGACTTTAATCCTCCAAACCTAGTAACATGTGATGAGACAAGTGGTTCGGGCCGTGCCCGGACCGTGGGGACAACAGCGCGACGAGACGTATCCGCCGCTCACCAAGCGTGGGAGCGATACAGCCTCACTGCGTTCGTGTGTCATTCGGAAGGGAGATTGCGCACCATTATCTCTCGTAGGACGCGAGAATACCCGGGAGTGGCAAGGCTCCGGCACTTCGTGGCCGCCTGCCTCGCCATCTCCGCGCTCTGCGCAGTCGCCGCCCCAGCCCGCGCCCAGGCACTTCATGAGACTTTCGACAATGTTCCGCTGGGAATTCCGCCCCAAGGAAGTAATTGCGTCATGCTCACTGGTGAATGCTGGGTCCTGCAAAACCTTAGCAGTACCCTGGGAAACACGGGCTGGTTCAAGCCCACCTCGGATCCGTTTAACGGAGACCTGTTCGGAATACCGGGTGCCTATATCGGGGCCAACTTCGAGAATGTCGGCGATGGCGCTGACCAGGACACAATCAGCAACTGGCTGATGTCGCCCGTTCGCTCCTTTAGCAATGGCGACACCATCAGCTTTTACGCTCGTTCCGGCACGATACTTGGTCAGCAATTCGCCGATCGACTCCAACTACGCCTCAGCACCAGCGGCGCAAGCGTCAACGTCGGCGCGACGGCCACCAGCGTGGGAGACTTCACCATGCTGCTCCGCGATATCAACAGCACCTATGGCCTCGGCACGGAAGATCACGTTCTTGACAATGTATGGACGCAGTTTGATGTCACAGTGACCGGCATCCCCGCCCCCAACACCATGGGTCGCTTTGCCTTTCGTTATTTCGTTGAAGACGGCGGACCGAACGGCCTGCGAAGCAACTACATCGGAATCGACATCCTCTCCTACATGCCCGTCCCCGAGCCCGCCACCCTCGCCCTCCTCGCCGGCTCCCTCCTGCTCGTTCGCCGACGCCGCCGCCCGATCTGACCGACGCCCCCTTCCACGGCCTTCGACTCACTGCCCGTCAATCGCCCGCATCACCGCGCTCATCGTTTCGCCGATCGGCTCGTGAATCACCAGATCGGCGACCCCGTCCATCGGCGTCGGATCGCGGTTAATAATGACCAGCCTCGACCGGTGCCGCTTCGCCGCCTCCGGAATCGACGCCGCCGGATAAACCACCAGGCTCGACCCCATCGCAATGAACAGATCGCATTGCCGCGCCCACTGCATCGCCTCCATCATCACCGCCGCAGGCAGCGTCTGACCGAACGATACCGTCCGCGACTTGAGCAGCCCGTCGCATTCGTCGCAGGTGAACTCCTCCTCTCCCGCCTCCAGTCGCCCCTGAATCTCCTCGCTCGGCCACGTCTTGTCGCACGATAGGCAGTGCACCTTCATCGCCGTCCCGTGGACCTCCAGCACACTTCGGCTCCCCGCCCGCTGGTGCAGTTCGTCGATGTTCTGCGTGATCACCCCGCGTAGCCGACCCGCCGCTTCCAGCCTCGCCAGTGCCGCGTGCCCGGCATTCGGCCGCGCCGCCAGCATCCCGGGTATCATCTCCCGCCGCTGCCGCCAGAACCGCCGCCGCGCCGCCGCGTCATTCACAAAGTCCTCGAACCACACCGGCTGATGTCGCGTCCAGAACCCCCCCGGACTGCGAAAGTCCTCAATCCCGCTCTCCGTGCTGATCCCCGCTCCGGTAAAAGCCACCGCGCTGCGCGCTTCGGCAAGCCAGCCAGCCAGCGTCTCGATTGCTTCCGTGTCGTTGCCCATCCTGCCACCCCGATCCATCAAGTGCGTTCCCGTCCGTCGACCTCAGTCACGACGCCGTCATCATAGCGGGCCCTCGCCATCCGGATGATCGGCCTGTCGTTTACGGCGCGACCCGATCGCCATGAGAATCGGGACCGAAACCAACGATATCGCCGCCATGATGCCAAACGCCGGCCCATAGCCGAACCGTCCGTGCAGCGTCCCCACCGACCGCGCCGACCATGCCTCGCACAGATTCGTCGCCCCCATGTACGCGCTGAACTGCGTCGCCCCCAGCTCCTTCCGCGTAATGTCCATGAACATCGCATAAGAAGACGCCGTGAATGCGCCGATCAGAACGTACAACGTGCCCATCAGCGCCACCAGCGCCCCGAGCCCGCCGATCTTCAACATCAGCGCCGCCGAAATCAGACCGATGACCGACGCCATCGCCACGACCAGCCAAGTCACCGCGCAACGGCGTCCAAGTCGATCGGCCAATCGCCCCCCCGCAAGCGCCCCCGGCAGGGCAAACACAATAAAAAAGATTCCCACCCAACGCTGATCCAACCCACTGTCGATCAAGAGCGGCCCCGCCACCGAGCCGACCGCCTCGAATCCGCATCCCCCGACCAGCGCGAAGGCCAGGCCCAGCCACGTCACACGACTCGCAAGAGCGCTCTTCATCAACGGCACATATCGCGCCAATCGCTGCGAAGGCCTGTCCACCGCCCCCGGCCCTTTCGCCTCAGCGCCGAACATCAGCAGCAGAGAACTCGACCACACCGCCGCCACCAGGGCGATGATCACCCCCGCCTCGCCGATCCACGCCATCGCCACCAGCGCGACCCCGCCGAAAAGCGCTCGCCCGCTGATATAGCCCACCTGCATCCAACCGTTGATCCACCCGCGCTCGCCTTCAGGCACGCTGGAAATGCATAGCGCATCCACCGCGGCATCCTGCGTCGCCGCGAGAAAAGCATGAATCACCAGCAACGTCGTCGCCAGCCCCATGCTCGCCTTGATCGACCCAAACGCCAGCGGCAACAGTGCCAGCCCCATGCCGATCTGCATCGTCACGATCCACGATCGAAATCCCCACCGCGCCGTCCGAAGCACGTCCACCACCGGCGCCCAGATGAACTTAATCCCCCACGGCAATACCAGCAGCGACGTCAGTTGCGTGATCGTACCGACTTCCACCCCCTCGGCCCGCAAAATCGCCGGCAGCGCCCACCACACGAACCCCACCGGCGCGCCCTCGCTGAAATAAAGCGCGGCAAAAAGTGTCCGTCGCCCTCGTGGTGTCGCCAGGAGGTTCACGCCCTAATTTGGACTCCGTGAAAAAAAATAAGTGAGCCGGTCGCCGCAACCGCGATCAAACTTCGAGCCGGTCGCCGCCCGGCTCCTGATAGACCACGCGATAGAGGTCCTTTCGTCGGTCGTTCCAGGTGCGGACCGTGCCTGACAGCCGGTGCCGCCTGAGCATTTCCACGTCGACATCGTGGATGATGACGGTCTCGATGTTCGGCGTGCTTTCGGATGCCACGGCATCTCGCGCAAACGGAAAATCCGACGGCGTGAAAACGCCCGACTGGGCGTAGTGGACGTCGGCGTTCTCGACGAACGGCAGATTGCCCGTGCACCCCGCGATGGCCACATAGACCTGATTCTCAATGGCCCGCGCCTGGGCGCAGTGACGCACGCGCAGATAGCCGTACCGCTCGTCGGTGTTGAACGGGACGAAGATGATGTTCGCCCCCTTGGCCGTCGCCACGCGCGCCAGTTCGGGAAACTCGATGTCGTAGCAGATCAGGATGGAAATCTTGCCGCGATCGGTATCAAACACCTCGACCCTCGATCCGGCTGAGATCCCCCACCATTTTCGCTCGTTCGGCGTGGCGTGAATCTTATACTGCCGGCCGATCACCCCGTTCCGGCGAAACAGGTAGGAGACGTTGTACAGATTGTCTTCCTCAAACGTGAACTGCGAACCGCCGATGATATTCACGTTGTACTTGACGGCCAGGTCATTGAAAAGATCGAGGTACTTTGGCGTGTACTCCGAGAGCTTCCGCGCCGCCAGCCCCGGCCGCTTGGCCCGAATGAGCGACAGAAGCTGCGTCGTGAACAACTCGGGAAACACAATGAAGTCGGACTTGTAATCCGAGGCGACGTCGGTGAAAAATTCGCACTGCTTGGCGAACTCCTCAAAGGAGGTGATCCGCCGCATCATGTACTGAACCACGCAGATGCGAACCATCGACACGGCCCGGAATCGCCGCGTCCGGTCCACTTCATATTCCAGGTTGATCCACTCGAGAAACGTCGCGTACCCGCACGACTCCTTGTCCGACGGCATATAGTTCGGAATCAGTTGCTTGAGCACGAAGCCGTTGGAAATCTGCGGCGTCAGCACCGGATCGATCATGTTCTTCTTCATCACCTGCTCGACGTATTCCCGCGCCGACATGTTCGCCGCATGTTTGCAGTAACCGGGAATGCGCCCCCCGAGGATGATCCGCTGAAGATTGCGCTGTCGCGCCAGTTCCTTCCGAGCCTCGTACAGCCGCCGGGCGAGCTTCATCCCCCGGCACTCCGGATCGACCATGATCTCGATCCCGTAGAGCGTGTCGCCTTCCGGATCGTGATTGCGAATGAAGCCCCCGTCGGCGATTTGCTTCCAGTCCTGCCAGGCGTCGTAGTGATCGAAATCAACGATGAGACTGCTCGACGACGCCACGATGTCCCCGTCATACTCGATGCAAATCTGTCCCTCGGCAAAGATCTGCTGCTGACTGTCCCACTGCTCGCGCGACCACGGCTTCATCCCCGGGAAGCACTTCAATTGCAGATCGATGACTTCCTCGTAGTCCTCGGGAACCATCGCGCGGATTTTCATCTCGCAGTTGAACTCTTCCAGCGAAATGCGCTTGCCGCCGATCACGATCTCCTCGCTGTGCCGATCGCCCGGCGCCGCGTCTCTCGCCGACGCATCGGCGGGCGTATCCGATTCTGGCGCGGCCGGCCTTTTCTTGTTGTTGTTTTTCGAGCCTCCCTGGTTGCCCATGGTGAATCTCCCTTCACACGCCGCGCGTACTTAAATTGACGAAATTGAGATCATAGATTGGGTGGATAGTATAACCCCAGTGGCGAAATTCGCAACCCGGCGCGCGGATATCACGGCACGCGAGTCGCAGCGCACGCCCCGTTCGCGTCTCGGCCCGCGCTCTCAAACGCATCCTGTTCCGAAATATCGCTGGGCGGCGCGCGCGCTGCCGTGAGTCTCGATCGCTCCGAGTGGAACAGCGATCCCGCCCCAAACACCATGATCACCCCGCATATCCACTGCCAATGCGTTAGCACCTCGCCGAAAATCAGGACGGAGGCCACGCCCGTGATAAACGGCGCCAGTTGAACCACCGCCGCCGAGATCGCAACGCCCAGCCGCGCGATCGCCGAATAATAAAACAGGTGCCCCAGCGCGATCCCGATCAACGCCGACAAAATCAGCATCATCCAGTTGAAGACCGACAGATCAAACGCCGCCGCCCCATGCGACTCGGCCAGGCCGATCATCAACGAGACCATGACGATCGCCGTATAAAGCGAAATCGCCGCGAACGACACCATCGGTCGAACCCCGTGCATCCAGTATCGCACCGACACCCCGTACAATCCGTAAAACGCCCCCGCCCCCAATCCCAAAATCACCCCCGTCGCCGTACCGCCCACCAGCGGCGTCGATCCCAGCAGCACCGTCCCGATCGACCCCACCACAACCAGCGCCAGTCCCCCCCAAAAGTACGGACTCCGCGCCAACGGCCGCTCATCCGCAAACAAAATCAACGCCCCCGCCGTCGAAAATACGATGTTGATCCGCAGCAAAAAACCCGCCAGCCCCGGGCCGATGTAGTACGGCGCCTGCGCAAAACAAACCTGCGCCATGCAGTTAAACAACGCCGGCACCAGCGCCCGCCGCCAGATCCCCTCCGGCAGCGTCCCGCTCCGCGCCCCCACCACAAGTACCGGCAGCCACAACAGCGCCGACAATCCATACCGCCACCCATTCGCCGTCCACGCGTCGATGTACGGCGTCAGATGCTTGAGGAACAAGAGAACGCTCGACCACCCCACAAGGGTAAGCACGATATACGTGATGCCCGACGCCCGAGACTCCCTGCTTTCGCCACTCATCAGGGCAGTGTAGCGAGTATTACATCATTTAGGGTGGAATCGGCCTCCCACATGACTTTGAGTACGCGAGCCTGCGCGGTAGAACTACACTCAGCCCACAGATTCGAGATTCGTCATCATCGGGGCCAGCGCACCATGGACTCATCTTCCGATTGGACCGGCCAGGACGAAGACCTGTTGCGCAACGTGCGCCGCATCCACCGCGCCTCCGCCCAGTTGCCCACCATCCCCGGTTACGAAGACCTCTCCGAACTTGCGCGCGGCGGCCAGGGCGTCGTCTTCGTCGGCACCCAGGTCTCCACCCACCGGCGCGTCGCCATCAAGATTCTCCTCGAAGGCGCCCTCGCCTCCCGCGAAGCCCGTCGCCGCTTCGAACGCGAAATCGAACTCGTCACCACCCTCCGCCATCCCAACATCGTCAGCGTCTACGACTGCGGAACCACCGCCGACGGCCGCATGTACTACATCATGGAGTACATCGAAGGATTCGCCCTCGACAAACTGATCGACGCCGCCCGCGCAGTGCGCCCGGACTCCACCGTCAAATCTCCGTCGTCCCCCGCGCCGCACACCGCTGCAAGTGCGTCAACTCCATCCGACTTTCAATCCGAGCGCGCACGCCTCACCCTTTTCGCGAAAATCTGCGACGGCGTCCAGCACGCCCACCAGCAGGGCGTCATCCACCGCGACCTCAAGCCCAGTAACATTCGCATCGACCGCGCCGGCGAGCCCCACGTCCTCGACTTCGGTCTCGCCAAGCTCTCCGACGCATCTCCAGACGCGACCAAGATGAGCCAGACCGGCGGCTTCATGGGCTCAATCCCCTGGGCCAGCCCCGAGCAGGCCGAAGGCACCACTCAGCTCATCGACGTACGCAGCGACGTCTACTCCCTCGGCGTCGTCTTCTATCAATTGCTCACCGGCGCATTCCCCTATCCGCTCGACGGCTCCCTCCGCGAAGCCCTCGAGGCCATCCGATCCGCCCCCGCCCGTCCCCCGCGCGAATTGCGCCGCGAAATCAGCGACGAGCTTTCCACCATTGTCCTCAAGTGCCTCTCCAAGGAGCCCGACCGTCGTTACCAAAGCGCCGGCGAACTGGCCCGCGACATCCGCCGATATCTGGCCGACGAACCCATCGAGGCCAAGCGCGACAGCGCCTGGTACTCCGTTCGCAAAAAGCTCGATCGCTACAAGGTCGTCGTCCGCGCCGTCAGCATCCTCTTCGTCGCATCTCTCATGTTCAGCCTGGGCATGGTCTGGCTCTGGTCCCGCGCCGTCGATGCCGAGCACATCGCCGAGCAGCGCTTCAGCGAGGCCGAGGCCGCCCATCGCGCCGAAGTGGAAGTGCGCCAGGCCCTCCAAAGCCAGGTCACCAAGACTGAGCACGTCCGCAACTTCCTCGACACCACCCTTCGCACCGTCGATCCCTGGAAGCACCCCGGCCGCGACCTCGGCCCCCTCCAGGAAATGCTCGACGGCGCCGTCAAGCGGCTCGAAGGCGCCTTCCCCGATCAACCCGAAGTCGAAGCCGCCATCGCCGGCACCCTCGGCTGGGACTACCGCCAGCTCGGCCTCAATGCCCCCGCCGAAACCTTGATGCGCCGCTCCTACGGACTGCTCCGCCAGGTCAAAGGCGACGAAGACGAAGCCGCCATGAACGCCCTCAACGATCTCGCCATCCTTATGACCGACACCGGCCGCCACGCCGAAGCCGCCGCCATGTTCGAGCGCTTGAGATCAATCCAGGAAAAAACCCTCGGCCCCGAGCACCAGTCCACCCTCGTCACCACCAACAACCTCGCCCTTGATCTCGATTGGCAGGGCCGTTCCGTCGAGGCCGAGACCCTGTACCGCAAAACTCTCGAAGCCCAGACGCGCCTCTTCGGCGCCGACGACATCGACCGCCTCAGCACCTTGAACAACCTCGCCTCCTGCATTACCGCCGTCGGAAAAGTCGAGGAGGCCGAGCGCCTCTTCAACGAAGTCATCGACATCAAAACAAAGATATACGGCCCCGATCACCCCGAGACCCTCACCGCCCGAATGAACGTCCTCGACCTCCTCGCCGACTCCGGCCGCCTCGCCGAAGCGGAAAGTCGCGTCCGCGAAATCCTCGCCACCTGCGAAGAGAAACTCAGCGCCGCCCATCCCCTCACCCTCGTCGCCCTCCAGCATCTTTCCCTTGTCCTCTCCCAGCAGTCCAAGTACGACGAGTCCGTGGTCGTCTCGCGCAAAGCCTACGAAGCCCAGCTCGCCTTCAGCGGCCCCAACCATCCGACCACCCTGATCCGCAAAAACGCCCTCGCCGCCTCGCTCATTCAACTCGAGCGCTGGGACGAAGGCATCCCCCTCACCACCGAGCTTCACGAACAGTTGCAGCGCATGTTCGGCCCCAACGACTGGCGCACCATCACCGCCGCAGGCAATCTCGCCTTCGCCCTCAACAAGATCGGCCGCGCCGCCGAAGCCGAAAAAATCTGGACCCGGCTCAGCGACATCCCCAGTTGCGACAATGAAGCCAGCGAATCAGCCGTCGCCACCGCCCGCGCAAACCTCGCCTTCCTCATGGCCAATCAAAAGCGCTGGGCCGAAGCAGAAAAAGTCTTCCGTGCCGCCCTCGCCGGCGAACAAAAACCCGGCGAAGCCGAATCCTGGCGCTCCGCCCACATGCGCGCCGGCCTGGCGAGCGTCCTCATCGAAACCGGCCGCCTCGACGAAGCCGAAAAAGAACTCACCCGCGCCATCCCCATCCTCCGCGAAGCCTTCGGCGACACCCACGAAAAAACCCAAAAAGCCCTCGGCTATTCAAAGCGACTCCAAGAACTCCGATCATCCACCGCGCAAGAAAAAGCCCTCGGCAATTAACCGAGGGCTTTTCTCTAATTGCTTGAACTATTCGCCTTGCGTCGCGGGATTACATCCCCATCCCGCCCGGCCCCGGCTTCTTCCCGTCCTTCTCCTTGATCTCGCTCACAATCGCTTCGGTCGTGAGAAGCAGCGTCGCCACGCTGGCCGCATTCTGCAGTGCCACGCGTTCGACCTTCGTCGGAACGAGAACGCCCATGCTGATCATGTCGCCGTACTCGTCGGTCAAGGCGTTGTAGCCGAAGTTCACGTCCTTCGACTCGAAGATCTTCTGTGCGACAATGCTGCCATCGACGCCCGCGTTCTCCGCGATCGCCTTGATCGGCGCCCAAAGCGCCCGGCGGATGATGTCCACGCCGGTCCTCTGGTCGCCCTTATGCCGCGACTCTTCCTTGTCCAGCACCCGAGCCAAGGCCCGAAGCGGGGCAACGCCGCCGCCCGGCAGAATGCCCTCTTCGACCGCCGCGCGGCACGCATGCAGCGCATCCTCGACGCGGGCCTTCTTCTCTTTCATCTCGACTTCGGTCGCCGCGCCGACGCGAATCTGCGCCACGCCGCCCGACAGCTTCGCCAGACGCTCTTCGAGCTTCTCGCGATCGTAGTCGCTGGTCGTCTTATCGATCTCCGTCTTGATCTGGGCGATGCGGCCCTTGACGTCGCTCGGGGTGCCGGCGCCCTCGATGATCGTGCAGTTGTCCTTATCGACGACAACGCGCTTGGCCTGGCCCAGGTCCTTCAGATCGAGCGACTCGAGCGTGATGCCCAGGTCCTCGAAGATCGCCTTGCCGCCCGCCATGACCGCGATGTCCTCGAGCATCGCCTTGCGCCGATCGCCGAAGCCCGGCGCCTTCACCGCACAGCACTGAAGCGTGCCGCGCAGCTTGTTGACCACCAGCGTCGCGAGGGCCTCGCCCTCGATGTCTTCGGCGATGATGAGCAGCGGTCGGCCGGCCTTGGCCACGCGCTCCAGCGTCGGAATCAGGTCCTTGATCGATGAAATCTTCTTCTCGTTGATCAGGATGTACGGCTTGTCCAGCCGAACTTCCATCGCCTCGGGATTGGTGATGAAGTGAGGCGAGAGATACCCCTTGTCGAACTGCATCCCCTCGACCAGCTCGACCGACGTCTCAAGCGTCTGACTCTCTTCGACCGTGATGACGCCGTCCTTACCGACCTTCTCCATCGCCTCGGCGATCTTCTTGCCGATCTCCGAATCGTGGTTCGCGGCACAGGTGCCGACCTGGGCGATCTGCTTGTTCTCCTTCACCGGCTTGCTCATGCGCTTGTACTCTTCGACGATCGCATCAACCGCATGGTCGATGCCGAGCTTGAGCTCCATCGGGTTCGCCCCGGCGGCGATGTTCTTGAGCCCCTCGTTGAAGATCGACTCGACATAAACCGTCGCCGTCGTCGTCCCGTCCCCCGCGTCCGTCGACGTCTTGCTAGCCACTTCCTTGACCATCTGGGCGCCCATGTTCTCATAAGGGTCGTCCAGCTCGATCTCCTTCGCCACCGTCACGCCGTCCTTCGTCACCGTCGGCGAACCGAACGACTTCTCCAACACGACGTTCCGCCCACAGGGGCCGAGCGTGACCTTCACCGCCCTCGCAAGCTGCGCCACGCCGCTGCGAATCGCCTCTCGGGCTTCCATGTCAAATATGATCTTCTTTGCTGCCATTGATAGTTCTCCGATCCTTAAGATGCTTGTCTTGTTATTGCCTGATGCCGGCCGATCGTTCGGCGGCCTTAGTTCGTCTTTTCCAGGATGAATTGCTGCGGCTCGAAACCCAGGCTCCGCGCCGCCGAGACGGCCTTGTCGCGAACGACCGCCAGCGGGTCGTCCATGTTCGTCGTCAGCTCCCCACTCGTCAGGACCTTGCGGTCATCGATCGAAAGAGCCCGCCATCGACGCGTCGACATGTCCGCGGCCGCCCCAACCCCGAGAATCATGTCAGAGCTGATCGCCAGACAGCACGGCTGAACCGCAGCCGTCTTCACGGCTGACTTCGTCACAACCGACGGGTCGCTCGTCGTCGTCATTGATCGTCTCCTTCATCGCCGATCCCCTGGAAAGGCTCGTCCTGCCAGACGCTGCCCTGCTGCTTCACCTGAAGCTCGACCGTCTCGATCGACGCGGCATCGACAAACACCACGTCATCCACGACTTCCGCGTCGTCGTACTTCGACACCCGCACCTCAATGCGAAATCCGCTGTCCTCGATCTTGTTGTACGCCAGCGGGTGCATGTGCATCGCGTCGTCGTTCCCCGGAAAGGTCAAAACCAACCGGGCCGAGGGTCCGAACTTGATCGCTTCGTCGAGCGCCGCTTCAAATAGTTTGGGTCGCAAGATAATTGCTCTCTGCTTTCAGCGATCCGCCGCATCCCATTCGGCCGAGACGACGACGAAGAATCGCAGGTTCATGGTTGCTCGCAGGGCCTGCCGACCCACCGTTGCCCGTGCCTACTCGATGATCGCGAGAATGTCGTTCTCATCCATGATCAGGAACTCTTCGCCCTCGATCTTCACTTCCGTCCCGGCATAGCTCGTAAAGAGAACTTCATCGTTCTTCTTCACGCTCAGCGCCACCCGCTCGCCCGTGTCCAGCAGCTTGCCGTCGCCAACTGACACGACCCGCCCGCGCTTCGGCTTCTCTTTCGCCGAGTCAGGCAAAACGATCCCGCCCGCCGTCCGTGCCTCCGCCTCAATCCGCTTCACCAGCACCTTGTCGCCGAGCGGGCGAACCTTCAACTTCGTCACAGCCATGTCTTAAAACTCCTTCTTGATGTAAGCCTGCGGACTTTTCGCCGTCCGGTTCAATCTGAAATCTGTCTCTTGCCGACTCGTCCTAGTTATTCGCGCCGATGTCCGGCACGGTCAGATTATATCGATCCCGGATCAGCCTCGTGATCGCGGGAATCAGTGTCTCTTCATATCCCTGCGCCTGCACCACCGCGAACACATTCAGCGTCAACGCATCCTGCAGCAGCCGCTGCGTCGGCGCCGTCGCCACAAGCACGCAAGGCACCACATGCCCCTGCCGCCGCATCCGCCGAACCAGCCCCAGCCCGCCATCCGTCGGAACCGCGTCATCCACGATTCCCACGTGAAGCGCCCGGTGCTGCGCCACCCCCAGCGCCTCATCCACGCACAAAGACCAATGCAGCTCCACCGGCCAGCCCGCCAGAGAGCCCGCCAGCGAACTCGCCCACGGCTGCCCACCCGAGTGGGCCACCAGGATGCTCAGCTTTGTGGGGACAGGAGTCATGTCGTTTACCGCGGCTCACGCCGGCCAATTCGGCGCGGTAGTACACCGCGCGCCTCAATCCCTATCAAAAGCAACCGCCATGCCATCTACAGCTTCATCGGCCGATGACCTTTGAATCTATCTAAAAGCCTGTTATATAAAACGTTACGACGGCTTTCCAGGACCCCCGCCACGCCCTCCAAAACCCCCTCACGGCCCGAAATGGCAGATACCCCCCCGAACGACGCCTCCGCGCCTGTCAATCTGGCACCCCCGCCCCTCCCCGGGGACCACACCCATCCCCCCATCCCAATCATCCCCGTCGCTGCCTCTATAATGGCTCACGGAGGATAACGCATGCAGTTCAAGGCCGCACTTAGTACCCTGACAGACACCCGCGCCGCCATCAGCCAATTGAAAGCGGCCGTCGGCGATCTCGATCCCGACCTCGTCCTCCTCTTCGTCTCGCCGCACCACCTTGAAAACGCCGACGCCCTTCTCGCCGACGTGCGCGACAAGATCAACGCCCGCAATCTCATCGGCTGCACCGCCGCAGGCATCATCGGCGGCGATCGAGAGGTCGAAGACGCCCCCGCCATCTCCATCTGGGCCGCCAAGCTGCCCGACGTGCGCATCCTCCCCTTCATCATCGATCAGCAGGACGTCACCTCTCTCGAAGGCAACGATGCCTGGCGCGACCATCTCATCGTCAGCGCCGATGCAAAGCCCGGCTTCATCATCCTGCCTGATCCCTTCTCCATCGACGTCGAGCACTGCCTCTCGGAAATGGACGACGCCTATCCCGGCAGCAAGATCGTCGGCGGCCTCGCCAGCGCCGGCCGCGCCCCCGGTGAGAATCGCCTCTTCCTCAATGATCAGGTCCTTCGCCAGGGATTGGTCGGCGTCTCGCTCTCCGGACCGATTCAGATCGACACCGTCGTCTCGCAGGGGTGCCGCCCCATCGGTGAGCCCTTCGTCATCACCAAGGCCGAGCAGAACGTCATCCAGGAACTTCGCGGCAAGCCCGCCCTGGAGATCGTCCGCAGCGTCTTCGCCTCTGCCTCGCCCACCGATCAGGCCCTGATGCAAACCGGCCTGCACGTCGGCCGCGTCGTCGACGAGCGCGGCGAAAAATTCGGCCAGGGCGATTTTCTCATCCGCAATCTCATGGGCGTCGTCGAACAAAGCGCCATCGCCATCAACGCCCTCATCCGTCCCGGCCAGACGATCCAATTCCAGGTGCGCGACTCCAAAAGCGCCGACGAGGAAATGCGCGACCTCTTGACCGAGGAGATCGCCGCCATGCCCACGCCGCCCGGCGGCGGCCTGCTCTTCACCTGCAACGGCCGCGGCGCCCGCATGTTCGGCAAGCCCGATCACGACATCGGCCTGGTCAACAGCATCGCCAAGGATTGCCAGGTCGCCGGCTTCTTCGCCGCCGGCGAGATCGGCCCGGTCGGCAATCGCACCTTTATCCACGGCTTCACCAGCAGCCTCATCCTCTTCCGCCGCCCCGGCTAGCATAGGCTTCCAGCCTGTGCGATTCGCATGAAAAAACTGCGCAGGAAAACCCGACGCGCGCACAAAACTCGCCTTTTCATCTAGCCTCCAAGAATTTTTTCCCACCCCAACACTCGCCCGCCACAAGACATGGCACAATCCCTAAGAAAAACCCCCAATTTCCGCCTTGCCCCCGCAAACCCCCGTGCTAACGATCCAAGCGATCAGTCACCCACGTGACACTCATTGCCATTGAAAAATAGCTCGGGCCGCCCAATGAAAAAAAACGCCCCCACTCAAAGCACCCCCTCGAAGCGGCTTGCCGTTTGGCGATGGACCACCAGCAATCCCGCCCCCCGCGCAAGCAATGCATTTGCCTTCTCCCTCGACCCCGCCAGCCGCATCCCTACAGCCTACAGCCTGCAGCCTTCAGCCTCTTTCACCTTTTCCGCGCACCACCCCAACACAAGCCCACCACAACACTTGCCAGCGTCCCCCAAAACTTTTTTCGCCTATTGTCACCTGCAATCCCTCGCTCCCCGGGCCCTGTCTGAGATCTCAAATTTCAAATCTGAAATCCCCCCGCTGTCTCAAGCCCCGAAAGAGGCGCCGGACCGTACCCACGAGTGCAGCCTCGCCGTTCGAGCCCCGGCAGGGGCGCCGGCCTGTAGCCACGGGTGCAGCAAGGCGCAGCGAAGCAAGCCAAGCGCAACCCGTGGTCAACGACCCAGCGCCCACCCAGCCCCGGCAGGGGCGATGGAGCCTCACGAATGCGCCCAAAAAACCACCCAAACTGCGCACCACCCCAACACAAGCCCACCACAACACTTGCCAGCATCCCCCAAAACTTTTTTCGCCTATTGTCACCTGCGATCCATCGCTCCCCGCGCGAGCAAAAACGCGGCTTGCCGTTTGGCGACGGAAAACCAATCCATCCGCAAAACCACCGTTTTACCCAATCCCAATCAAACCATTCGCTCACCAAAAGGAGGAATAACCAATGTCCAATCCACTCATCCAGGACCGTGAACCCCCGTCATCCGTCGAGAAAAAGCTCCCACAGGAGGCCCGTCGCAAGCTCGACCACGCCTTGCGAACAATGAACGGCGCAACCTACCAAGACATCTTCGACCAGTTCCAACTCGCCGCGCAAGGCATCAGCTTCTCCGCCTTCTACCGCTACGCGCGAAGACGCCGAGCCGTCGCCCGAATCGCCGACCTCGCCGGCGAGGACAGCGCAGACGGCGCAAAAAGAACCTCTCGAATGCAATCCCGCGCGAGCTCCGAAGCGGCTCGCCGTTTGGCGACGGAAGACCAACCCAGCCACGAAAACCTCGATTCACTTGAATCCATCATCAGCCGCCGCACCGAATTCGACGACATCCGCCTCGAACACGTCGCCGCGCGTTATGTCTGCAAATACATGATCGGCCTCATCCACAGCGGCAAAGCGTCGGCGCGGCAGATCGAGCGTCTGGCCAACGCCTACAGCAAGACCGCCAGCGTGCAGATCAACCGCGACCGCATCAATGCTCACATCGAGCACCAGCGCGAGCGCATCGAAATCGCCCACAAGTCGCTGCAAATCCGCGCCGAGGCCGTGGCCGCGCGTGCGAAAGACGCCAAGCCCGACGGCGCAAAGAGCAAAACCAATCAGCACCCCGACGCACCGACCGCCGACGCGCCGTGGGGGCGCAAAGCCGATGGCACTCCGACGACGCGCGAAGAATTCCTCACGCGGCTCGATCAGGCCGTCGCCGACATCTACGGCCTCGACCTCAAGTACGGCCCCACGCCGATCGTCAAGCGATTCCCCGGCGACCACCTGCCGCCCGATCAGCGCACGCCGGAGAACATCGCCGCAGGGCAGCGCGGTTTGCTGCCGCACGAGCTGGAAGGCGAGCGCAAGGCGAAGGAGGACCGCGTGCGCCGCGCCGAGTTCGACGCCAGGCGCGACGCCGAAGAAGCGGCGAGCAAAGCCGAGGAGGCCGCGCGCTTCGCCGAAGAGGCCCAGCGCCGCCGCGAGGAATTTGAAAGGCAGGTAGCGCGCGGGGCCGCGGCGATCGAAGCGAACAAACCGCCCGCGTCGTGCGATTCCGCATCGCCCGGCGACGACATTTCACCCGCATCGCCCGACGCGAATGAGCCGGCCGCATCTACCAACTCCGCCAAGTACCATCCCGACCCGAGTCCTTCGTGCCACAGTGGCGGCACTCTTAATCTGGCGGGGGAATGTGCGAAGGAGTCGAGTGCCGACGGTGGGATGAGAACCGCCCGGACTGAAGTCCGGGGCTCTTCGGGTGCCGGCACCGAGGCCCAGCGCCAGGCCAAACTCCGCGCCGACCGCCGCGCCGAATGGGAGGAAAAGCACAAAAAGGAATTCCCCGCCCCACAAAAGTGCGAGCGGCCCGACACCCTCGACGATTTGCTCAAACCGAAGGACCGCACCTGCGACTTGCCCAATTTCTGCGTCGACTGGAAGCACAAGTGAGGATTCAGCGGTTTACCGGATGAGTGGACGACGCTCCACGGGCGATGCGTTGCGGCCCGCTTCCTGACGGGCGCGGCTCTGATCGTCCGCAGACGCGGCTACAGCTTCAGCCCGCCGCAAGTTGGTCGATCTTCGCGGCCAGAATGAAATCGCTCTCGGTCAGGCCGTCGATCTTGTGGGTCCAGGTGGTGATGCGCACCATGCCCCAGGACAGATAGATGTCAGGGTGATGGCCCTGCTCCTCGGCCAGCGCGCCGACCTTGTTGACGAAGGCCAGGGCAGTCACGAAGTCGGGAAAGGGAAAGCTGCGAACCAGGTGATGATTCTTCTCGACGCCCCAGCCATTAAGCTGTCCAAGCAGCTCGCTGACCCGCTCCCGGGCAAGTGGCGGCACGCCTCCCTGACAGGGCACGCACTTCATCGCGGCAAGATCGCTCATGGCTGCTCTCCTTTCGGACGCATCATACCCCACTACGCCGCCCGCGCGAATCGCCGATCGCTACCTCGCGGCGGCCGGCCTGTGGACAAGCCGGTAGAGCAGCCCATCCGGCTCGGTGGTGAAGGCCTCGCGCATCCACTTTGACATGTAGTTGGAGTCCGCCACGGCCGACCACGCCGCGCCGCGATCGACAAACGCCGAAATCGCCGCGACCGTCGGCTCAAGCCTCGGCGGATCGGGCTCGATGTCCCAGGCCCCGAACAGCACCACATCCGGCTCGACGCGCCAGATATCGCGGGCATAAATGAGGGCGTTGATGATAGTGGTGTCGGCATAGATGAGCCCATCGGGAGCGGCTCGCTCAAGGGCTTCGCGCACGTATCGCTCGGTGCCGCGATAACCGTTCTTGCGCGGGCGGATGAAGTATTCGTAGTTGTCGCGGTAGGCGACTTCGCGCGACACGCCGATGGACACCTTGCGGGCGCTCATCACCGGCGGCGCGAATTCATAGACGGCGACCGGAAGCATCGCCAGGACAAGACACGACGTGCGCATCGCCGACGAGGCCTGGATCACCTGCGCCGCACCGATCCCAATAAAGAGGGAGACGAGTGCATAGCACGGCGTGAAGAAGGCGAACTGATCGGGCACGGTATAGCGAAAGGCAAAGACGAATGCGACGACGAACATCCCGCCGGCGAGCCAGGCAATCCACCGCAAGGACGCCGCGCGCAGGGCCGCCGCGAAACCGACGGGGGCAAGGAGGATGATCGGCGTGGGAAAGTTGAGGCCGAAGTAGATAACGGAGTTACGTATCTGCCGCAGCCACGGGAAGGAATAGGCGAGGACATGCTCGGCGCGATGCGGCGGCCCAACGAGCGCCTCGCGGAAGACCTCCACGAAAGGCCGACCGGCCAAAAGCTCCAAGCCAATAATGTACAGGTACAGCGAACTGCCGACGGCCAGCGCGGCAAGAATGCCAACGGCGTGCGCGGGCTTCAGCAGGCGCTGACGCGCGGCCCAGTAAAGCAGGCCGGCATAGGCGGGCCAGTGGAGAATGGCCATGAGATGGTTGGAGAGGTTGAGCCCATTGACGAGGGCGGCGAGGACGAGCCACTTGATTTGCCGGGTGCGCATGAGGCGTTCGATGAGGCAAAGCTCGGCGAAGAGGCCGACGGTGTAGAGGTTGTAGACCTCGGCGATGACGGAGTGGGTCCAGAAGGTGTGACTGATGGCGAGGGAGATGACGCCGATGAGGCCGGCCCAGATGCTGGAGGTGAGGCTGTAGAGCAAGTCGGCCAATAGCGCGAGGGCAACGGCGCCGCAGAGGGCGGAGAAAAGATTCACGCGAAAGGCGGACTCGCCGAGCGGCAGGAAGGCGACGAGCTTGGCCAGCACGATGTAGAGCGGATGGGCCAGCGGCAGGCCGATATCGCCGGCGAGGTTGAAGCGCTCGACGCGATACTGAAACATGGCGCTGTCCTGCCAGAGAAGGCCGGGCGCGCAGGTGAAATAGTAAAGGGCGAACGAGCCGAAGAGGCAGGAGAGGACGAGACGAACGCGGAGTGATCGATGACGGGCGGGGTCTGAGATCGGACCGGTGTCGGCCATGACGGAGGAACCCGACGGGCTAGACTTCGACGCCGTGATCACGCAGCAGGTCCTTGAGCTTGAGGACGGACTGGTACTCGGCGAGGTCCTGTGCGACGAGGGAGACGCCAAACTCCTGCTCGAGTGCGCCGACGAGGTTGATCTGATTGAGCGAATCCCAGGTGTCGATCTGATCGGGGGTGAGCTTGTCGGTGACCTCCTGCGGCTCGCAGCCGAGGATGGCGCTGACGGTCTGGGCGAAGCGCTCTTGATTCTGAGACATACTTAGGAGACCTCCGTGGCCGGATGCTGAATCGCGATCCAGTCCGGTATAGTCGTATCGACGTTTGGCAATGAGAGAATCCACTCGTCGGGCGCGCTATCGGGGGAATTGGCGGCGAAACCACAGGATTTGTAGAAGCCGGCGAATGGCTTGTTCTTGGTCGTGGGCACGAACTGTCCGACGAGTCGGGTGGCGCCGGCGGATTTGGCGCGGCCGGCGATCCAGTTGACGAAAGCCTGCTCGACGGTTCGGCCGAGGATGCGGCAGCTCATGAGGAGCTGGTGCAGGACCCACTCGTGCGGCGACTTGCGGACGATGGCGAGGCCGACGACGCCGCTGTCGCCGAAGCGATCCTCGAGGGCGAGGGTGATGACTTCGTGATCGCCGGATGTCATGAATCGGCGGATGTCATCTTCGCTGCACCGGATGGTGTGCATGTTGAACTGGTTGGTGCGGTTGGTCATCTGCGCGGCGCGGGAGATCTGCGAGGACTGGTTGACGCCGAAGGTGACTTTCATGGCCAGTTGGCGGTAGAAGGTGGGCATGTCGACGACGGCGGACTGCAACTGGCGGCGGCCGGACTCGGCGCGGTAGAGCTCGCCGCGGGCGCGGTCTTCGGCGGAGACGCTGAACTGATCGAAGCAGTCCAGAGCCTCGACGACGGCGGCGTAGCGGGCGGGCTCCTTCGGCAGACAAACTGTCAACACCTGGGGCAGGGCCTCGCGCATGAGGGCGCACTCGACGTCGCTGTCGTCGAGGAAGACGAAGCTGTCGATGCCGAGGTTGAGATCGGCGGCCATCTCCTGAAGGTTTTGCGGCTTGGGGTTCCAGTTGACGCGCATGGCGGCGAAATGCTTTTCGCGGAGGACCATGTTGGGGTGGGTCTTTAGGGCCTCTTCGACGATGCCGGGCTGATTTTTGCTGGCGATGCAGAGGACGATGCCGCGGTGGTAGAGGTCGAGGACGCGCTTCTGGAAGGCGACGAAGGCGCTACCGGGGTAGTCGGGGCCGAGTGCAATGCCATCGACACCGACATCGCCGATGACGCCGCCCCAGAGTGTGTTGTCGGCATCGAGAACGAGGACCTTTTTGGTGAGGCCGTACATGGGACGGAGGTAGCGGACGATGAAGCCGGCGAAGGGCCAGTAGTGCTCGGCGGCGACGGGGATGCGGCCGTAGAGGGCCATGCGGCGGTCTTCCCAGGTTGCGCGGCCTTGAGCGGCGATGAGGGCGTCGTAGTCGAGGACGTGAGCATTGGCGATGGCGGCAGCGATGGCATCGAGCGATTCGTTGGCGGTGCGGATCAACTGCGATTGAGAGTTTGCGGCGGCGCGGTCGGCGATTCCGAGGGCGGGGGCGACGGGGGTCTCGTAGTTGAGGATGAGCAAGTGGGCCTGGGAGTGCTGGCGGAATGACATCAGGGCGGACTTGAAGCGCGCGAGCCAGTCGTCGAGCGTCGCCTTTGCTTCTTCAGGGGCAAGGCTGTTGAAGGAGTCGTAGAGGGCGGGGCAGACATCGCGGAGGCGGACGGCGATGAGCACGACGTCGGGGTTGAAGGAGGCGACGCCGGACTGGGGGTTGATCAGTTCCTGGTCGATCTGGCCGTAGGGGGCGACGTGGATTTGCAGATGGAGGCCGGCGCGGAGGGCCTGCAATTCCAGGGGGGTTTTGAGGAAATCGATGGTGAAGGACGAGACGCACGCCAGGCGCTTGTGGACGGCGGCGAGGGACGAGGCGATCGGGGCGATACGTCGCGCGGCGGTGTTGATGTTGACGAGGGTCGGCTGTGCGTCGACGGCATCTAGGAGCTTTACCGCTTCGACGTGCGTCAGAGTCTGTGATGGCAAATGGGTCTTCATGTGACGGGTCAGCGAACGAGGCTCATGACCTGGGTGCAGCGGTCTGGTCCCCCGATTCTCGATTTGAACCGGCCTCAATCAACTCGAACATCATTCCCTGAAATACCACAAAGGCGACGCGCCGGCCACCAAATGCGACGGCCGGCTTGGGATGCGACACGAGACGTGCCTGGGTGGTCGAGAGCCTGCGAAGCTGGGCATCGAGGTCGGGTACTTCATAGGCAACATGATAGATGGCGACGCCTCGTTTGAGGACAGGATCAAGCGGACAAGGATCGGCCGCCGGGGCGAGCAATTCGATCCGCAGTCCTGCCACCGTTACAAACTGAATCAACACGCCCTGTACGGGATCGCGAACGATCTCTGAATCGATTTGCGCGCCGAACAAAGCGGCGAGTTGTTCCGTCGCGGCGCTTAGTTCCCGTACGGCAACGCCGACATGGTGAAAAACTCCGTCAAAGAGATCCATGGACCATCACCCATTCCCGGAGCCGCATGCCGAATCCGGCTCGCCGCGCAGGACGGCATCAACGATGTCGCCGTCCGGACGATCCTGCTCCTTTTTTTTGTCGAACTCTCCGGACCCGATCGTGTTTGCATCGAATCGATAACAAGCGGACCACGCCCCCCTTAGAACAAACTTGAAGAGGCACTGGCCGCCATACTTTTCATAGAAGGAGAGGCCTTCGGGATTGTCGGTAAAGACGAGATACGAATCGACCTTGTTTGCAGCCATCTTCTCCGACCACACCTTGAGAAATCTGCGACCGACGCCCGCGCGGCGTAACTCGGGTGACACCACGATGGAGAGGAGTTCAGCCGGCTCGCGGAACTTCTTCGACAGGCTTTTCTTTTTCAGAGCGCGGAGTATGGCAAATGGATTGAGCCGGAAGGTGAGAAATCGCCATAACGCTTGAAGCCGGACGACGCCGCTGCGATGCGACTTCTCGAACAACTTTCGATCAGCGGCACAGCCGAGAAAGCCGCAGACTTTTCCATCCAATTCGGCGACCCACAAGGAAGCGCCGCGACTGGTGATCATGGCGACATAATAGTCAAATACAAAAGTTCGGCCGAGTTGGGTGGTGATGCCCTGGGGGAACGCCTCAAAATGGAGGTCAACGACCTGTGCGATGGTTGCGACATCGTCGGCGCTGCCTACCTCACGGATCACGGGAATACCGCGGGTGTGTGGCGACTCGTTCCAGAAGGGATCGAAGTCGGTCAGCGCGGAGTTCATCGCAAGTTTCGGACTTGCTCGCCGCGGGCGACGCCAGCCGATTTGTTTGGCGCGTCCCGGCCCGGCGACGTTTGCAAAGGGGGGGACACTCTTCCAAATCTCCGTCGAAGAGTGAACCACCGCGCCCTTTCCGATTCTCACGCCGGGCATGATGCGCGTCATCATGCCGAGGAAGGCATACTCCTCGACGATGATCGGTTTTTCGATGACGTACTGCTGATCGGGCGGGGCACGATGGGACATGCTGATCAATTGGCCGGGGTCTTGAGGCAACTCGATGGTGTTTGTGGCGCTATAGAGATGTGCCATCGCCGAGACGCCGACATAATCCTTGATGACCACGGTTCCTCGTCCGGCGATGTGCACGCCGGGGCCCAGGTGGACGTGATTGCCGATTTTGATAGAGCCTTTCTGGCGATGGCGGCGCTCGCCCGCGGCGAGTCGCACGTTGGTATCAATATGGCAGCAAGAACCGATGGACACGGCGGCAGGCCCCCAAATCTCGACATTCTGATCGATGATGGTGTTTTGTCCGAGGTACCCTAGTTTTGCCTTCCAGTAGCAGGCTCGCAGAAAAAAGCCGACCGCATTTCTGGAAAACACTCTGGCGATCGTTTCCAGAAGGCTAGAAGTGATTGGGATCCATGCCAGGACCATGATGCATGCCTGGGCGATCGCCATAAGGCTCTGAGCGAGCATTCCGACGATGATCCAGCCGGTCGATTGGCTGATTCTGTCCGGATCGGCCACTTTGCCCTGCAGCGTGGCCAGAATGAAATCATGTGTGTAGACGAGCCAACCTCGGGGATGTTTTTTTCGGGCGGGAACATACCATTCGGCCGCGATCAGCCTGGGCATGTACTGTTGTTCGGGTTGCGTCCGATCGCTCATGCGCGGGCTCGTTGTTGTTGAGACGGTTGCGTTCCACGAGGGCCGGCGTGAGCCAGCACATCCGAGATAATTTCACGGAGCGGCGCGAAAGAAAAACGTCTCAGGAGCGCCCGAACCTTTGCCTCGACATGGCTCCGATTCCTCAATTGCAATTTGTGGAATTTCATCACCGTCAGTTGCCGATCCGCGGAGAGATGAGACATCTGAATCGGTGGACAATCCGTTTCGATCTCATAGGGGTGAAGATACACGATAGCAGGACGATGTCGAGCCACCTGGCCTATCGCGTATTGCGTCACGAATCCTGGAAAGTGACGGAGGTATCCGCCCCCGCAGGAGGGGAAACGCCGGCCGAAGATGCTGACGGTTGAGAGCGGGGCTTCGATGATGCGGCGACCGCCCTCGAGCTGCATTTCGTGGATGTCGAGGGGAAAGCCGGGCCAGCCGTATCTGCTTCCCTTGATTGGATAAATGCTGGAGTCGTATTCAAAGCCGACATCGGCGAGGACTTCGAGGGCCCAGCTTGTTTCGGGCATGATGGAGAATGCCGGGGCGCGATGGCCGGAGACGGGCGCGCCGGCGATGTCCTCGATGAGGGCCTTGGCGTCGGCGACCTCGCGGCGAAAGGAGTCGGGATTCAATTTGAAGACCTGACGATGGTAGTAGCCGTGGACGCCGAGTTCATGGCCGGCGGCGGCGATCTCACGGATGAGATCGGGAAAGGCCTCGGCGACTTCACCGAGCACGAAGCAGGTACAGCGCACGTCACGCTCGGCGAGCCAGCCCAACATGCGGCGCGTGTTTCTGACCACGGCGTCGGTCGGGGGTCCATCGCGCTCGAGCCAATCACGGCCGAAGACGCTGTGGTAGTCCTCGACATCAATGGTCATCGCGTGGATCATGTCGCGTAGGTCTCAACGTTTGCGAGGCGGCGTCGCGGCCCTCGCGAACTGCCGGGAACGAGCCTGAGGATTATAAAGCCGATCGGCCGGGCGTGAGAGCTTGTGAGCTATTCATGCAAATCAAAACAATGATTGCCATTCGCACGGCCCAGAGGGCCATGCTACCCAATCCGGTCGCAAGAGGATCACGAGCACTGACGCCCCTACCGCAGAGCCATCGGAACGCGGTCATGTTGGCTATCGGCACTTCGTCCACTCATCTGAGCCCCCAGACCATTTTCGAACAGCGAGGTCCCGAAATGACGAGTATTCGACATGGCCGGTAACGAACCAACGGGAGCGGGTCCATCACAGTCCGAAGTCAAACCCGTTCCCAAGCGGCGGCGATCGTGGATCAGCCGGATCGCGCGGGCAGGCGAACTATTCTTCGCGGGGAGCGGGTTTATCGCCCTGCTTCTGGTGGCTACGCCGGTGACCAACTGGTTGTTCGATGTGCTGGCTTGCGAATCGGAGCTCAAGCCGGCGAAGTACATTATTTGTCCGGGGGGGGACGCGGCACGGATCATCGAGAGTGCCCGACTGCTGAGCGAGGGCTTTGGCGAGTATCTGATCGTGAGCAATCACGGGCCGTTTACGGCGGCGATGCGCGACCTGGCGGTGGAATGGGGCGCTGATCCTGAGCGGATACTGATGGACAACGATTCGGTGAAGACGCGTCATCATGCGCGGTCGATCATCGAGCACCTCGGTGTCGATCCGGCCAGGGATTCGTGCATTGTGGTTACGAGTTACACGCACATGGCCCGGTGCAAGGCGTGCTTTGAGAAGGCCGGCTACAGGCATTTGATAATGCGGGAGCCAAGATGGGAGCGATCGATGCGTCCGATTGACCGGAATTGGAAGTGGCGATTCAAGATTCTGCCGGAACTGATCTACGAATACGCGGCGTGGGGCGAGTATTGGGTGCGCGGCGAGGTATGAGGGCTGGGAGGAAACGGGGGATTCGGTCGATTCATAGGGATGTCCACTGTTTCCGGGAGTCTCGGTCGCATCGGCGCATCGCGTCGATCATCGGTCGCGCAGCGCGAATCGCATCGCGGCGTGGTGATGCTGTCTCAGCTTCACGAGCGGCTTCTTGGGCGCGAGACTTTTTCGCTGGCCGCGGGGCTGGAAGTTTCTCAATGGCAGTCACGGGAAGCGACCACGGCGCTGCAGATGGAGAAGCTGCGCCGACTGGTTGCTCATGCGGCGAGATGCTGTCCCTATTATCGAGCGCTTCACCTGCTGCCGCCGGAGGAACTTGCGCGACCTGGCGATCTGGCGAAGCTACCGCTGCTTACACGGAACATGCTGCGCGAACATGCCGAGGAGATGCGATGGTCGGCGATGCCGGGGCGGATGCTCACGGATCGGACGCACGGGACGCGGGATGAGCCGTTTGCGTTTTACTGCGACCGGAGGCGGCAGGCGTGGGACAAGGCCAATCGGCTGCGCGGTCATCGGTGGCAGGGTTTTGAGCCGGGCGACCGGGAGCTTCATCTGTGGCCGGTGGACCCGCCGATGCGACTGACCGGGCGCGTCAAGCAGCAACTGCGGCACCTGCGCGATCGATTGCTTTGCGAGCGGCAACTGGACATCCTGACGATTGACGATCGCGGGTTTGATGAGGCGTGGGGTGAGTGGCGGGCGTTTGATCCGGATCGCGTGACAGCGTATCCGTCGAGCCTGGCGCGGTTTTTGAGGGGCGGCGGCGCGGCACTGGAGAACGCGGGCTCGTCGAGTCTGCGCACGGTTTTTCTGACGGGCGAGGTGACATTCGCGTGGCAGGAGCGGGCGGTGCGCGAGCAGCTTGGGGCGGCGGCAGCGCAGTGCTACGGTTTGCAGGAGGCGGGGGCGATTGCGTTTGAGTGCGAGCAAGGGAGTTGGCACGTCTGCGATGAGTCGGTCATGGTTGAGATTGTTCGCGAGGGGCGGGCGGCTCGGGCGGGCGAGCTGGGTGAAGTGGTTGTCACCGCGATTGAAAGCCGTGCGATGCCCGTCATCCGATATTGCACGGGGGACGTGGTTCGGGCGGGAGCGGCGGCGTGCGCGTGTGGGCGCGGGCTGTCTGTGATGCCGCGGGTGCTGGGGCGAACGGGGGATTTTCTCAATGCGGCAGACGGCGAGATGATTGAGCCGGCGAGCGTGGTTGCGTCGCTTGCGGGGGTGCTGGAAGATGGCGCGTATCAGGTGCGGCAGGATGAGATGGGCAGCGTGGAACTATCGACGCTGGAGCGTTTCGGCGACCGGGGGCGCGGGCCGTTTGAGGCGGCGCGGCGCCTTGCCAAACTGATCGGCGCGGAGAATGATGTGTCCGTGCGGAGGGTCGCCGACCTGGAGCGATCGCGTTTTGGGAAGTGCCGGTATGTTCAATCGGCACAGACGGAGCTATGCCTGGCGCAGCCGCGTGACGAGTCTATCAAACAATCGTGTCAGATAAACCGACAACCACCGACTCCGCGGAATATCCCACCGCGACCCTGAGCGAACTGCCGCAGGACGAATTGCTGCGGTATGGGCAGGAACTGGGCCTGACACTCGACCCTGCGCTGGGCGGGGAGGAGATCGTCCGGCGGGTCCGACAGCATCGCGAGCTGCTTATGGGGCTCGATCGTGAGGCGATGCTCGACATCGTGGCGTGGGGGCGGCGGCCTGTTCGACGCAGCGCCGGGCGGGAGCACCTGGCGCGGGAGATCGCCAAGATTCAGCGGACGAATTACGAAGATTTATCGATTCGCGGGCTGATGACGCTGGCGCGGTTGCGAGGGTTGCCAGCGAATTCGACGGACGAGACTGAGAAGCTCATTGACATTCTGCGCACGAACGACGGGATCTGGCGGCGGATCGCTGACAAGCGGCGGCGATGGATCGGCTCGCTGCTGACGCGGGTGATCGAGGGTAAACAGGAGGAGTCGACCGACGAGTATCGCTTTCTGCCGGAGGACGGGCCGCACAACTCTGAGCCGGTGAAGTCGTCGCTGAAGTCGCAGTTTGAGACTCATGGGATTGTCGGGGGCATCGCCCACAAATTACGCGGCGCGGCGGATGACTACATTCAGATCAAGCTGGACGAGATTGAGGCGCGCATCGACGCCAAGCTGGACCAGATTGACGCACGGCTGAGTGAGTGGCGCGACCGGGAAGTGGCGAACCGGCTGCGCATTCTGCGCATCACGCTGGTATTCACCGTGCTTGTCGCCCTGCTGAGCCTTGGGTATAACTATGCCAAGCGAAACGTTGAGAAGACGGGGCAGGCGACGAGTCAAGCCGGCGAAGGCGTCGTTCCGTGAACGAGCGACGCGGCCCGAACGAACAACCACTTTTTTAAGTGATGCAGGCGGTCGAAGATGTACGAACGACTTTCAAGCCGGGTCGATAAGATCATCAAGCTCTCCCAGGATATCGCGCGGGACTATGATCAGGACTACGTCGGGACGGAGCATCTGCTGCTGGCGATCCTTCAGGAGGGGACGGGGGTCGGGGCGAGACTGCTTAACGAACAGGGGATGGGTCTGGCGCGGGTGAAGGAAGTGGTGGATCGTCTGATGCTGAAGAGCGCCGAGGAGACGTGGGTCTTCGGGCGGCTGCCGGGGACGCCGCACTTTCGCAATGTGATGGCGATCGCGATTGAAGAAGCGCGGCAGTTTGAGAGCAAGGAAGTTTGCAGTGAGCACATGCTGCTGGCGCTGGCGCGCGAGGAGGGAAGCGTGGCGCAGGCGACGCTTCTGGAGCTGGGCATCAAGGCGGGGACGCTGCGGGCGAAGCTTCGGGCGTATCTCGACGCGCAGGAAGGCAAGAAAGGCGTTTCGGAGCCGGAGGCATCCTAGCGGCGGCGGCGCATTCGCGTGACGGGGCCGAGCGTCACACAATCCAAGTGGACATTGAGTATCAACGGAAGCGCGTGCGGACCGATCAGGTCAGCATGAGGAATTCCTTCATGTGCTTGTCGTAGACTTCCTGAGCCTGGGGGTCGAACATGGGCAGGCGCAGTTCGTTGATGACCTTGGTGCCCATGCCAACCCATTCTTTCCAGCAGGCCTGACAGACGCTTGCGAGAATCTCTTCGCCGAGCGCGCCTTTGAAGGGACGCTCATTGAGGGCGGGACCGTTGCCGCCGCAGCGTCGACATGAGAAGCCTGGGGTGCCGCCGCCCGGCGAGATCTGCGAGATTTGCTTTTCCGCGACGGTGGGGATCGGGGCGCCGAGGCTTTCGAGCAGCTCGCCCATTTTTTTCATGGGCATGAGGTCGCCGTTTTTGTGGGCGACGCGGTAGCCGTTGGTGAGGGTCTGGATGGCGAGATCGCGGAGGCCGGCGCCGATCTGCGACTCGCCGAGGAGTTCGTAGGCCTTGGAGTTTTTGCTGTTTAGGGCGAGGACGCGCTGGAGGCTGGGGCCGGCTTCTTCGGGCCTGCCTGCTTCGAGGAGGGCGCTACCCAGTGCGAAGTTGGCCAATTCGTCGCCGGGGTTGGCTTCGGCCTGCAGTTTTAGTTTTTGGATACGCTCTTCGTTGGACATCTGGCTGTCTCCATCGCGGCACTCTCCGAGGCCGCATGTGGGATGAATGTTGATTGATACGGAGGGATTTTAGCGTGCGACCGCGGCGAGGTCGACCGCGCGGCGGTCAGGTCGCGGCGGCGGGCTCGGCGAGGGCGAGTTTGGCGGCTTCCAATTCCTCCTTGGGGCGCGTTTTCCAGCGGCGGTGGATCCAGAGATATTGCTCGGGGGCGGCGCGGATCGCGGTCTCCATGGCCTTGGAGTATTCCTGGGTGATCCAGAGGAGCGGGTTTTCCTTGTCCTGCCATTCGTGGGGGTAGATGATGCGATCGACGCAGATTTCGTATTTGAAACCTTCGGCGATGCGGCGGGCGCATCCGCAGACGATGGGGACCTGCAGGTCCATGGCGAGCAAGCCGATGGATTTGTAGGTGGAGGCCTTGCGACCGAGGAAGTCGACGAAGATTCCCTTGCTGCCGGCGTTCTGGTCGGCGATGAAGCAGAGGGCGCCGCGGGACTGGATGACGTCTTCGGCGGACTGGGTGGCGCCTTTTTTGTAGAGGAGACGGAGGCCGCTTTGCTCGCGGCGATCGAGGAGGTAGCGGTTGAGGTATTCGTTGTCCAGGGGCCGCATGACGGCGACGATGTCGAAGCCGAGGATGGCGAGGGTGTAGCCGAGCAGTTCCCAGTTGCCGTAGTGGCCGGTGAGCATGATGCAGCCGCGCTTGCCAAGGAGGACGCGGATGGCCTCGTCGAGGCTGCGGAGCTGAATGTGGCGGGCCCAGGTCCATTGGGTGATGAGCCGCGGGGCGAGGAGGAGTTCGACGGCGAGCATGGCGAGCTGCTGCATGGACCTGAGGGCGACTCTTTTCACTTCTTCATCGGAGTATTCGGGGAAGGCGGCGCGGATGTGGGTTTCGGCGCGGTTGCGGTGGTCGCGGAACTTTCCGAGGAGGCGGTTGAGGGCGTATTCGACCTTGGCGAGCCAGCGGAAAATGGCGATGGACTTGAGCCAGCGGGGGAACCTTGTCTCGGGGAGGGCGTGCGGGAGCCAGAACCAGAGCCAGCCGAGCGAGCGCATCATGCGGAGATTCGTCTCGATGGGCACGCTGGAGAAGAGGGTCGCGACGAAGCGTACGGCGACGTACTGCGCGTAATCAATCCAGGGGCGGCGGGCTCTCATCTTTCTGATTCTACACGTCGCCGGCCATGCGGCGAACAGGCGGATCGGCGGCGGTCTTTGTAGCGCGTCAAAATGCGGGGCGGGCGGCATTCGCGCATCACGGCTCGGTGATACAATCCCGGCCAATGTCGATTTGGCGATCGAAACCCAACCGCGAGACGGTCTTCGTGATCCTGATGATTGTTTCGGGGCTTTCGCTGCTTGCGCCGCCGGGATTGAGCGACTCGGTCAAGCATATTGTGCAGTTCATGGTGCCGGCGCAGGACCTGGGGCGGACGGCGGTGATGACATTCATTGGGCGGGTTGAGGCGCTGAGCGACAAGGATTCGAAGGATGAGCCTTCGGACCTGGTGCTGAGGGAGCTTGCGGCGGAGCGGGCGCTGAACCTGCAACTCGAGGGTGAGGTGAATCGGCTGCGCGGTTTGCGCGAGGGGAATGTTCCGCCGGCGGTGCCGCTATTGGATGCGCGGGTAGTGGCGCGGGATATCGCGGCTTGGCGGGATTCGGCGCTGGTGGCACGCGGGTCGCTTCGGGGAGTTGGGTGGAAGGACTGGGTGGCGTCGCGCTTTTTCATTAATCGCGGGAGTGCCAGCGAGGTGCAACCGGGGCAAGTTGTGCTGGCGCGCGAATGTCTGATCGGGCGAGTGGATCAGGTGAGCCCCTACATGGCGCGGGTACGGCTTCTGTGCGACAAGGAGAGTCCGCGGATCGCGGTGCGGATTGCATCGCGGGTCGGGAACGAGTTTCGATTCATCAATTTCGAGTGCAGCCTGCGCGGGTCGGGCATGGGCAAGATGTCGATTGAGAATGTGGAGGCGCGATACATCGAGAGCGCCGGCGAAACGGAGGAGCCCGGGGCGGAGACGGAGCTGCGCATCAAGGTGGGCGATCTGGTGTATACGTCGCCGGACCAATTCGGGCTGCCGGCGCCGATGGTCGTCGGTCGTATCACCGAGATTACCGAGAATCCCCTCAAGCGGCTGGTCCACAACCTCGTCGTCGAGCCCCTGGTGACGATCGATCAACTTCAGGATGTGTTCGTGATTCCGCTTTTGGGCGAGGCGCCGCTGAAGATTCCTTGATACGTGAGGGGCCGCGCCGGCTTGCCGCCGAGGTGAGCCAACTCGCCAGAATCGGCTACAATGAACTCGATGAAACGATTTCGACGACACGATAAGCCGGGGCGGCACTACCCGACTCGACCTGATGCCCACGAGCGAAAGACATCGCGCGCCGCGGAAGTTCTGCACGTTGACGAGCATTTGATCATTGTTGCCAAGCCTCCGCGGGTGAGCCTGGACATTGCGTGGGACGACGAGCCGACGATCCTCGATCAACTGACGACGCTGGGGCACGCATCGGCGGATGACACGCTGCTGCCGGTTTACATGATGGACCCGCTGCTGAGCGGAGTCGCGGTGCTGGCGCGGGACGAGCAGTTGTTTGCAACGCTTCGCCCGCAATTCGTGTCGGGCACGGCTTCGATCACCTGCGACGTGCTGGTGCGCGGGCGCGTATCCGAGCGGGAGGGGGCGATCGAAAACCGCATTCGCCCCAAGCGATCGGGTAACGGCATGCTTTGCGTCGACGACACCGACGGGGCGGAGGCCAAGACGGCGTGGGCGCTGAAGGACAGTTTTGTCGGCATGGCGTATCTTGAATGTCGACCGAGGCCGGCCGATCCGAACGTGGCGCGGGTACACCTTCAGCACATCGGACTGCCGCTGATTGTCGACGGTTCGTACGGCGGCGGAACGGAGCTGCGGCTCTCGTCGTTTAAGGCGGGGTATCGACCCAGTCCTCGGCACCCGGAGCGGCCGCTGCTCGATCGGGTTTCGCTGCACGTTTCGGGCATCAGCTTTGCGCATCCGGTCACGGGAGCGAGCCTTTCGTATCAAGTGGAGGCGCCGAAGGATTTTCGGGCGGCGCTGCATCAATTGGAGCGGCACGGTCGGATTCCGCGATGACACTGGTCAGCGAGGATCGTCGATGACAGGAGGCGTCCGGCGAACTCGAGTACTGTTAGGCATAGTTCGGTCCTATTCCAGGAGCTTTTGCATTGACCATGAGCAAAAAAGACTTCCCCCCGCTGCGTGTCGTTCATGCCGATGAGGCGCTTCTCATTCGCGGCCATAAGGCGGTGATTGACGGGGTTCGAGCCAAACGGTCGCGCGTGCTGCCGGACGAGCGCGGGCGGCTGGGGGAGATCATTCGCGCCGACGACCCGTGGTTTGAGAAATTCGGGCAGGTCTATTTCACCACGACCTTTCCGGGAATCGTGAAGGCCTGGCACTATCACAAGCTGCAGACGGATCACTTCTACTGCATTCGCGGGACAATCAAGCTGGCGATGTACGATGCGCGCGAGGGCTCGGCGACGAAGGGCGAAGTGAACGAGATTTACATGAGCGAGCATCTGCCGTCGCTGGTGTGCATTCCGCCCGGGGTTTATCACGGCTGGATGAACGTGTGCGACGTGGAGACGATCGTCGTGAACATGACGACGGAGTGCTACGACTACAAGAAGCCGGACGAGTTTCGGGCCCATCCGCACGAGAACGACATCCCCTATGACTGGACGCGCAAGGATGGTTGAGATGGGAGAATTGCCGAGCGGAGAATGAAATGTTCCCCGGGAACGGGCAGTCGCTGGCCTGCGCACTGATCGCCTTACTTCCAATCGTCTGTCTTGTATATTTCCTCCGGGGATTCCTCCGCTGCCGAGCGACTCTCAAGAAGAAGGAGCATCGCGTCGAAAAAACGTGCAAACGCTGCGGTTACATTCTTGCCGGGCTGACTCTGCCGAGGTGTCCCGAGTGCGGGACGCTGATCGGATTTGAAGTTCCCATGCCGGAGTTGGGCATAGACGAAGAAGAAATCCGGCGTTTTCACGACCGCAAGCCAAAGTGAGCGCTCCATCGGTCTGACAGGTTGTCACGACGGAGTGCTACGACTACAAAAAGCCGGACGAGTTTCGGGCCCATCCACACGAGAACGACATCCCCTATGACTGGACGCGCAAGGACGGTTGAGATGAATCCCGCGCGGGTCAGAGCTTGCTGAAGGCGTCGAGTGCTCTATCGAGGTGGGCGGTCTCGTGGGCCGCGGAGATCTGCACGCGCAGGCGGGCGCTTCCCTCGGGGACGACGGGATAGCCGAAGCCGATGACGAAGACGCCGAGCTCCAGGAGGCGCTTGCTGGCGGCGATGGCATTGGCGGTGGGACCGAGGATGATGGGGGTGATGGCGCTGGGGCCTTCGACGGTTTCGAAGCCGCGCTTCTTGAGGCCTTCGCGCATGTAGTGGACGTTCTCGCGCAGCTTTTCGACGCGCGAGACATCGCTCATGAGAATCTCAATGGCCTTTCGGGCGGCGCCGGCGGTGGCCGACGGGACGGCGTTTGAGAAAATCTGCGGGCGGGACTTCTGCACCATGAGTTCGATGAGATTCTTTTTCGAAGCGACGTAACCACCTGCCGCGCCGCCGAGGGCCTTGCCGAGGGTGCCGGTCATGCAGTCGATCTTGCCGTGGAGACCGTAGTGCTCGGCGACGCCGCGGCCGGTCGGACCGCAGACGCCGACGCCGTGAGAATCATCGACGATGAGCATGGCGCCGTACTGCTCGCAGAGGGCGTGAACCTTATCCAATTTGGCGATGTCGCCCTCCATGGAGAAGACGCCGTCGGTGATGACGATGCGGCAGGAGGCGGAGGCGGCGTCTTTCAGCTTGGACTCCAGGTCGTTCATGTCGGAGTGCTTGTAGACGGCGGACTTCGAGGCTTTGTTGATCTGCCGGCCGAGGCGCACGGCGTCGATGATGGAGGCGTGGTTCAACTCGTCGCTGATGGCGCACACACTGTCGCCGCCGATGGTCATGAGGGTGGCGATGACGGCCTCGTTGGCATTCCAGCAGGAGACGTAGCTGGTCGCGGCCTGGGTCGCGGAGAGGTCGGCGATGGTGCGCTCGAGTTCGTGGTGATAGCCGAAGGTGCCGCAGATGAAGCGGACGGAACCGGTGCCGGCCCCCCACCGCTTCTGGGCGTCGATGCCGGCGGCGACGACCTGGGGATGATTGGCGAGGCCGAGATAGTCGTTCGAACAAAGGACAACAACCTTGCCGACGCCGTCGATTTCGGACTCGGCGCCCATCGGCTGCATCAGCGTCTTCAAATGCTTGAACTGTCCGGCGGCCTGGAGGGTCGCCAGATCGCCGTCGATTTGCTGCCAGATTGATGTCATCGGCAAGGGCCTCCGGCGCCGTGCGCGATTATTTGTCGCGATAGCGCTTGATGATTGCGGGTATCAAATAGTCGCTGAAGGCGCGGTCGAGTTCGTACTCGGGCGCCCAACCCCAGTCGCGGCGGGCCGCGGAGTCGTCGACGTCGGCGGGCCAGGTATCGACGATACGAGCCCGGGGGGCATCGGGCTTGAATCGGATGACGGCGTTTGGAAAGGCGGCCATGACTCGGTCCTTCAACTCGCCGGCGGTGAGGCTGAAGGCTGAGACGTTGTAGGTGCGCTGGGTGAGGCGGTCGGCGGGGGCATCGGCGAGGACGATCAGGGAGCGAATCGCATCGGGCATGACCATGAAGGGAAGCTTTGCTTCGGCGGAGACGAAGCAATCGTATGGTTCGCCGCGGGCGGCGGCGTGAATCATCTCGACGGCGTAATCGCTGGTGCCGCCGGTGGGCATGGTGACGGCACTGATGAGGCCGGGGAAGCGGAGCGATCTGAAATCGACGCCGCTCTTGGACTTTTCGGCGGCGAGCTGGCGATAGTGCAGGGTGTAGTAACGGCCGAGCTGCTCGCAGTAGAGCTTGTTGCAGCCGTACATGGTCGTAGGGAAGTTCCACTGATGTTCGAGGACGCGGCCGGCTTCCTTTTTCTCGCCGGGACCGGGCAGGCCGTAGACGGCGATCGAACTGGGGAAGATGAACTTGACCGGGTTGCCATGCCATCGGGCCTGCTCGTGGGCGAGTTGGAGGAGATTGAGCGTGCCCTCGACGTTGACGCGATGGGCGGTGTCGGGGGTGTATTCGGCGCGGGTGGAGAGCAGGGCCGCGAGGTGATAGATGGCGTGAATCTCGTACTGGCTGATGAGTCGCTGGAGGAGGTTGTTGTCGAGAATGTCGCCGATGATCGAGGCGGCGCACTTGGCGCGGAGGGCTTCGTCGACATCCTTGATGTCGAGGGCGATGAGATCGCGTTCATTGGATTGGCTGAGGCGCTCGATGAGGCCGTAGCCCACCTCGCCGCTCGCGCCGGTAATGAGGACCGCAGGCTTTCGAAGACCTTGAGCGCCCAAGGGTCAACCCCACAAAGAAGAACATGGTCGGTCGAAGCGAACGCCGATACGACCTTGCGTCAGCGACCGGCAGCCTGGGCAGCGGCGCGGTTTTTCTGCTCGATGGACGCGAGGGAATCCAGGCGCTTAACCATGGAGTCGTAAAGGCGATTGATCGGCATCTTCAACTCTTCGACCTTTTTCGCCTTCTCGGGGCCGTCGACCATCGCGGCTGCTTCGTCCATCGCGGCCTTCGACTGGGCCAGGAGTGCTTCAGCGGTCTTGATCGACTGATTCACGACGCCCTTGGCGGTTTCCATCTGGGTCGCGTCGAACTCATACTTTTCGCTGGCGGTGTTGAGTGCGGCGTTCCACTGCTCGAGCAGCGGGGCCTCTGGAAGCGGCGCGCCCGGGGCAACGCGCGGGGTGGCCGGAGCCGGCGGCGGAGGCGGCGTCGCGGGGCGGGCCTGGGTGACGGCGGGCTGAGCGGGATTGGCCGGGGGCGGCGTGTCGTCGTGTGTCACGACGACGGGCTGCGGGGCCGGGCGCTCGGGCAACTGAATCGCCGGGGTGGGGCCAGGGGGTATTTCGCCCATGACAAGGCCGTCGATCTTCTCGATGTCGAATGGTTCGCCGGCGGCCTTGACCTGCTCAGAGAGTTTCTCGGCCATTCGGGCGCGGCCGGCACTGACCATCTCGCTGGTCAGCGAGGCCTCAACCACGCGAATCGTGTTGCGAAGACTGAGGGGCGCTTTGGCAAGGATGGCGTAGTACTGGCGGTGGAACTTCTTCCAGCGGGCCGAACGCTGATCCTGCGAGACGTTTGAGTCGTGATAGGTGATGGTCATGGCCAGGCGAAGGCGGGAGAGGGTGAGGGCCGACTCGCGCTGGTACTGGGCCTGGGCGGGCATGAGCTCGCGGAGGGCGTCGAGAATCTTCGCGCTTTCGGAGCCACCGGCCTGGTACATGTCATGGACGAATTTGTTGCGGTCGGCGACGAGCCGCTCGATGTCCTGCTGGTCGGACGACAAGTAAGGAGGCTGCGCCGCGGAGACATTCGCGACATGCGACAGGGCGCCGCCGGTGATCGTGACAAGTAAGAGCCATGTAGGGATGGTTCGTGCGATCATGCCTGGTTTCCTCTTCAAAGGACCGCTCGATGAACGGAGCAAAGTTGCCAAATTCCGAGCCCGAGATTTTCGCGCCGGAGGCAGAGGAAGTCAATCGTCGTAAATCCTCATTGTTACAAGGCTTTGACATTTGACGGGGCTGTTGCGTCTTACTCGAAACTGGACGCCGAAAAGAGCCTGCGGTGCTCATCCTGACAAAACTGGTCGGTCATTCCGGCGATGTAGTCGCAGATGACGCGGCCGGGGCCCTGCTCGGGGATTCTCGCGGCGAATCGCTCGGGCATGAGGGCCGGTTCGGCCCGATAGGCGTCAAAGAGCTCGCGGATCAGGCGTCGGGCCTTGGAGTCCATGCGGATGACGCGGTGATTCTTGTAGAGCGACTCGAGCAGCATCGAGCCGAGGCGCTCCATCTCTTTTTCAAGGGCCGCAGAGAAGCCGATGAGTTGCTGCTGAAGGGACCGGACGTCGTCGACGGTCTTGACGCCGGCGGATTTGATTCGGCGGGTGCTCTCTTCGGCGGCGTCTTTGACGATGCGGCGGTTGATCAGGTCGAGGATGGGCCGGCGGATCGCGGGGAGCGGGGAATCGGGAAAACGCTTGCGAACATGATCGGCGGCTTCGCGCCAAAGGGCGCTGGCGGCGATGGCTTCCTCGGCCAGGGCGCCTTCGACGAGGCCGTCTTCGATGTCGTGAAGGGTGTAGGCAATGGTGTCGGCGAGATTGGCGACCTGACCTTCGAGGGGGGCGGAGGGGCCGGAGTTAATCAGCGCGGCGACGCCGTCACCGAGCGCGCGATTGCGGTCGGGTTTGTCGTACCAGGTCTGGTGTTTGAGGAGGGACTCGCGCAGTTCGAAGCTGAGATTCAACCCGCGGAAGGCGGGATAGGGATGCTCGAGATAGTCGACGACGCGGAGGGATTGCAGGTTGTGCTCGAAGCCGCCGGCGTCGGACATCAGTGCGGCGAGCGCCTTTTCGCCGGCGTGGCCGAAGGGCGGATGTCCGAGGTCGTGGGCCATGGCGATGCCGCCGGCGAGTCGCGCGCTGAGGCCGAGCAGGCCGGCGAGGCGCTGGGCCTGGGCGACGACTTCGAGGGTATGGGTGAGTCGGGTGCGGAAGTGGTCGCCGTGATCGGCGACGAAGACCTGGGTCTTGTGGCGCAGGCGGCGGAAGGCCATGCAATTCAGGATTCTCTGGCGATCGGTCTGGAAGGGGCAGTCGTCGAGCAGGTCGGTTTCGGCGTGGGCGCGGCCGCGCGAGTTTGCCGCGGAGACTGCATAGGTTGCCAGAGCCTCGCCACCAGACATCGGACGCCTAAGACCTTTCCGGCAGGCCCAGCATGGCTGCGCCGGCCTTGAGTCGTGCATAGCTCTGATTCAAGCCTTCCGGGATGACGCGGACGCCGCCCAGGACAGCCATGAAGTTTGTGTCGCCGTTCCAGCGCGGGACGACGTGTACGTGTAAGTGGTCGGGCAGGCCGGCGCCGGCACAGCGGCCGAAATTGATGCCGAAGTTGAAGCCGTGGGCCCCTACCACATGGGTCAGAAGCGTCTTCGCCTGCCGCGTATGGCCCATGAGCTCGGCGAGCTTTGCATCGGCGAAATCTGGCAGGTCGCCCTTGTGCGAGCATGACGCCACCAGCAGGTGGCCGTTGGTGTATGGGAAGCGGTTGAGGACGACGAAGAAATCGTCGGTTCGCCACAGGACCAAGTTCTCCGAGTCCTTTTCCGGCGCGGCGGCGTAGTCGCAGAGGAAGCAGCCGCCCGACTCTTCGGCCAGAGAATGGATGTACTCCATTCGCCAGGGGGCCCAGATATTTTTTGGAAATTCGTCCATGGCTTTTCGCGCTGCCTGGGGTAACTGGCGACTTTCGATGCCGATTGCCGCCGATTCGGTGGAGGGCCCATTTGAAGGCCGCCAACCCGAGCCACGAGATTACCTCGCCGTATCGGGAGCGTCAAAATCCGAGGATGACAGATTATTTTGCGGCGGCCACGTCCTGACTGGAGAGGGGCGGGCCGAGCTTTCTGCGGAGGGCGAGCTGATGTGAGACGACGGCGGCGCGGTCCTTTTGAGCTACGAAGGTGCCGGAGATGTGGCACGGGCCGAAGAGGTCGGCCGGGGCATTGACGAAACGGGCCGGACAGAGGGCGGCCGACTCCAGCATGCCGGTGACAGTTTGGCCGTCGTGAGACTCGTTGAAGGAGACGAAGCCGGCGCCTTCGTAGGTGATGCAATTGCGGCCGGTGGTGAGGCAGTAGACGATGTTCGCGTTGGTCTGCGTGCTTTCGGCGAAGGTCGAGCCGGGGATGGCGCGCCAGAAGACCTTGAGCTCAAGGGTCTGGGACAATCGGACGGGCTCGCCGGGGGTGGGAGTCGATTCGGGGGCTTCGTCCGGCGTGTCGACTTCGCGCGCTACGTAGGTCGGCGAGACGGTGAAGATGAAGGTGTGGTTCTTGCTGGAGTCGACGCAGAAGTATCCCGCGTCGAAGACCTCGCTGTAGCGTTGGGGGGCTGCGCTGTCTTTGAATGACTCAATTTCAAATTGGGCGATCGGCTTGGTGCAGCCCGACAAGAGGCAGAGCGATGCCGCAATCATTGAAATGCGGACTCCGCGCTGACCGCGCGAGAGAACTTCCCACCTGCAATGACCATTAGCCCTCATGGGTGTCAATCAGCTCCGCCTGGCCGGCCCGTTTTTGTGAGGACTGTCCGGTGATCCCGAGGAGGCCGATGGCGTCGCGTTCGACGATGCCGGCGAGGTGTGCCCGGGGGACGGTGGGCAGGTTGGTCCCGGTGACCAGTTGGTTGATTCGGTAGAGCGACTCGATGGCGGTCGTCGCTGTGGTGAAAGGGAAGTCGCTTCCGAAGAGGAGCTTGTCGATGACGCCGAACTGGTATGCGGAGAGCAGTGAGTTGTAGGCCTGCCAGGGACGATGGAGGAGCGAGCTGATGTCGGCGAAGACGTTGGGATGCTTGCCGAGCATGACGACGCACTCCTCGACCCACGGGTAACCCATGTGGGAGATGACCAGCTTCAGGTGCGGCAGTTCGCGGGCAACTTCGTCGAGCAGGACCGGCCGGGCGAATTCCATTTTGCTTTCGATGCGAAGGTGGCCGTGATCGATGATGACCGGCATGCGCAGGCGGGCCGCCTCGGCGAAGACCTGCATCGCCCTGCTGTCGGCGGGGTGGAAGTCCTGTGCGGCGGGCGAGACGGTAATGGCGCGCATGCCGTGAACTTCGTAGGCCTCGGAGACGTCCTCGATGGCCTCGGACAGGTTGGTCGGGTCCACGCCGGCGACGCCGATCAACTTGTCTGGATGCTGCCGGACGTATTGGGCGACGAGCGAGGTGGGAATCTCGACGCCGAGGTATCGGCTCTTGAAGCTGAGGACGAATGACTTGTCCACGGGATCGCTGGCGGCGAGATGGGTCGCGGTCGAGGCATCAGGCCATCCCCCTTCAAGCGGCATGGCCGAAATCCCCCGGCCCTGCCTCATCGAAGCATCCGGCTGGCGCAGACCCAGTTGCTCCGGCGATTCCCAGACGTGCGTGTAGCAGTCGATGATCATGATGGGTTGGTGCATCCTCCAAGGAGCCGGATTTCGGTCAGAGCATGGGTGGAATCTATCGGGGCGAGGGGGATTTCTCAAGAAAAGCGGCGGGAACTCCGGTTGACGGCGACGGCGCTGCGAATGGTCGAGCAAATCAATGGCTCGTTCCAATGGAGTGCTCGTCGCGCTGACCTCTGTTGTGTGCTTGCGGTCGATCGCGTGCGCGGGACTGCGGTTGATGGTATTGGGAGGGGCAAATTCGATGCGAGGGCGGGGGTCGCCCTTGATTTTTGGGGCGGGGTGCCCGATATTGCCGGGCTCGGCCTCCGGCGGGTGAATGAACCGTCGGGGGCGTAAAAAATCCCGGGGCGTGTGTCCGAGTGGCCAAAGGAGACGGGCTGTAAACCCGTTGGCTTATGCCTTCGCTGGTTCGAATCCAGCCGCGCCCAATCTTATATCTTTAAGCCCTTTTTGAAGAGCATTCGGCGGCTCGATCGCTCGGGTACGGATGAACATCCCCAATCAGATTACGACCGGTCGCCTTCTCCTGTCTCTGGTATTTCTCGGGCTCCTTTCGCAGTTTGAATGGTCCCATCGGGACGAGCACCTCTGGCTGATCAATTGGGCGTTCTGGATCTTCATCGTCTGCGCCGTGGGCGACATCGTCGACGGCTACCTTGCACGGCGGCACAACCAGATCACATCGCTGGGGCGGGTTCTCGATCCTTTCGCGGACAAGATTCTCGTTTGCGGCGGGTTCGTCATGCTGCTGGGGACCGGCTTCTACGACGCCGAGGGCAGGAGCGTGACCGGGCTTGAGGCGTGGATGGTCGTGGTGATTGTCGGCCGCGAGCTACTCATCAGCAGCCTGCGCGGATTCTCCGAGGCGTCGGGCAAACCGTATGCGGCGAACTATTGGGGGAAGGTGAAGATGGTGATCCAGTCGGTGACGGTGCCGTGGATCATCCGCACGCTCGGACCGGCGCGCGAGGTACCGTGGCTGATGACGGCCCGGGACGTGCTGATCTGGTCGACGATCATCGTCACGGTGCTTTCGACGCTTTCATATCTCTCTGCATCGCGTGCCGCCCTGCTGGAGAAGTCCCGTGGGTGACACCCTGCGCGCGGTCATTCTGGGGATCATCGAGGGTCTGACCGAGTTTCTTCCGGTGTCCAGCACCGGTCACATGATCGTGGCCATGCCGTGGCTGGGGATCGACGGCGAGGCGGCGCCTTGGCCGACGTTTCTTTATTTCATCCAGACGGGGGCGATCCTCGCGGTGGTCATTTATTTTTTTCGGCCGCTGATTGCGGCGTGCCTGACCAAGCCGGCCAATGGCTGGCGGAGTCATCTCATCAGCAAGCTGATCATCGCGATGATCCCGGCGGCGGCGATCGGCATTCCGCTGAATGACGTCGCCGAGGCCTATCTGGAGAAGCCGGTTCCCGTGGCGGCGGCGCTGATTGTCGGCGGCGTGGTGATGGTGTTGATTGAGCGCCGGTATCGCCGAACGACGGGGCCGCATGTGAATGACATCACGATCAGGCAGGCGTTTCTCGTCGGACTGGCGCAGTGCGTGGCGATCATTCCCGGCACGAGCCGTTCAATGGCGACGATCATGGGCGGATTGATGGTGGGGATGACCGGGTCGGTCGCGGCGCAGTTTTCTTTTTATCTGGCGATCCCGACGCTGCTGGGGGCGGGCATTCTGCGCATCTTCAAGCACCGGGACGCCCTGACCGGCGAGCACGCCCAGGTGATGATGATCGGGTTCGGTGTGTCATTTGTGGTGGCGCTGGCCGTCGTGGCGGCGTTTATGAGGTACATTCAGACCAAGCCGCTCTGGCCATTTGCCATTTATCGCATGGCCCTGGGGGCGGCGGTGCTGGCGTGGTTCTTCCTGCGGGCCGCGAATTCGGCCGGGCAGACGGCGCTCGCCGGGCTCTAAAGGCTGTCTCGACAGGCACTTACCCTCGCGGGCGGGCACTGGCGGAAATTCTCCATCTATTCAACTAACTTTTCCCGGCTGCTTCTGTCTATCTCATTGAGTTGTTCGGAGCCGGGGCTTTGAGCCGTGTGGCGACGAGTGCTTTGAGGTAAACTTTCTTCAGGTGCGCACTGGAACGGGAGGTATGACATGAACAGATTAACGCCGAGGACATCAATGGCCGCTGCTGCTCTGGTGGTGGGCTTCCTTTGGAGTACGCAGGATGCCAACGCCGACTGGGGCCGTCGTCGCTCGAGCGGTTATTACTACTCAAGCGGCTATTCGAGCTACGGCGGCTGCGCACCTGTGCGAATCGCCCCCTCGTATTGCGGGACGCGATCCTATTACAGCTCGGGCTATAGCTCCGGCTTCGGCGGCGGTTATGCCCGTCACGGTTATTACTCGCGCGGCAGCTATTGTGCACCTCCGGTTCGATCGTCCGGCTTCGGCTTCTCGTTCGGTTACTCCCGCGGCTCCTACGGCGGATATCGCCATCATGGCTACAACCGCAACTTCGGACATCGACGCCACCACCGCTCAAGCTGGCGCTAAGGCGCGACAGACGGTCTAAAAAATTACGTACACTCCGACCCGAGTCGATGACTCTCGCCGAGGCGGGATTCATTGGCTCGGGTTGTTTTCATTTCAGTGTGAACCATCGCAGGAATAAAATGGACCGCCGGCCGAGGGCGGCCGACGGTCCTGCGACGACGATAGGATTTTTTTTGCCGTGAGCCGGGAAGTGTCCCGTGCTCGTTCTTCGTCAGCCTTGGGGAAGTCCAAAGCCACCGAGAATCGCGCCAAGGATCTGCTGAAAGATTCCGAAGAAGCTCTCAAACAACGCCTGGAACGGGGCAAACAATCCACTCAGATCAAACAGCATTGAAACTAACTCCTCACGAGCCCGAACAGGGTTTGCGGCCCGGCACTATGTCGGGCGATTCGGATTGGAGTGAGGCATCAGCCGTGCCAGAGGGGGCGATTCGATAATGACCGGGGTTTTTTGGCTCTGGCGGGGTATGGACTGATGCGATTGGGAATAATTGCCCACCAGCCGCGGCGGCGGCAGAGAGGCCCGACGCGGAGGCGATTGGACCGCCCCACCGCCGGATGCCGCGCTTAGCGAAGCTGGATCACGCGGAAGGTGCCTGGGCACCCGATTTCCGCCGCTCCATCCGGCAGCGGCCTATCAACCGCCCCGTCATCGACAAAGGCGTAGGCGGGGCCGTTGCCGGGCAATGTTTGGGGGATGGTGTCGGCGTCCGACTCGATGAACTCGTTGACCGGTCTTCTGGACAAATAGCAGGCGCCGATGAGGACGAGCTTGGCGTTGTCACCGGGGCGCGTCACGCTGAGCACCCTTGCGTCGTTTGGCAGATGCTCGCGCTGCCAATTGGCCAGTTGCTCCATCTGGTCGACCCTGGCGATGGCCCGGGGTGCGCGACGATTCAAAGCGGCGTGGGTGTAGGGCAGTTCGATGAGTTGTCCGGCGAGACACACCGTTCCGATCGCGGCGCAAGCGATGGTGAGCGGCCTTTGATTGGAGGCGCGTTTCAAAACGCCAAGGAACAGCCAGCACGCGTAACCGCAGAGTATCGGGATCAGCGGCGTGACGAGACGGACGCCTTCGTTCCACGGCCAAAGCGCCAGCATTCCCATCGTGAGCAGAAAGAACAGATCGATCGGCGATCGAAGGCGGACAAGCCTGACCAGGGCCGCGACGATGAGACCACCCCCAATGATCCAGCGCGCGGTTGACGCGTGCGGGCCGGAGATGAATCGCCAACCGAGATGATTGGGCACGATCGCCTGGGTGAGGTCGGCGAGACGCTGGGGCCCGAAGACTGCCAGTCGGCGCGCCTGGAGTTCGATGCCTGTCGCGTCGGTTTGCTCGATTTCCCGTGGCGTCGTCCAGATGGTGCCATAGCTGTAGCCGGCGGGATAGGAGTTTTGTCTGAACGACCAGGCGGCCTGTGGGATCACGAAGCCGGCCACCACGAGCATCGTTGCGACGAGTTTCGCCTGACGGGTTGATCCGCGATTTGTCAGGCAGGCCAGGAACATGATCGGCGCGAGGACGATTCCCGCGGAGCGGACGAACGTGGCAATCGCCGCCAGGAGGCCGCCGAAGATCGCTTCCCAGTGCGAGACTGGTTTGTGTGTGCGCCATCTGGCGGCGAGGAGCAGACATGCGAGGGCGATGGGTGTGAAGGCGATCTCGGATTGCAGGGTCGCGGATTGATTGATCATTGGGCCGCTGGTCGCCACGAGCAGCGCCGCGACGGGGGCGCCGTACTTGCCAAGTTCAATTTGGAAGAGCTTCCATGTCAGCACGACCGTTGCGGCGAAGCATGCGGCGGCGGCAATTCGGAAAGCGCCGAGCGGCATTTCGCCGAGGGCCGACAATGGCGCGAGGAACATGGGGAAGCCGGGCGGCGCAATAAGTCGCTCCGCCGGAAGCCCGCCGGTGTCGTAAATGGACCGGGCGGCTGTCAGGTAGGTGAAGCTGTCCGGCGAGAGAATGGACCAATTTCCCCAAGTGGAGAGTGCGATGGCCGACGCGACAACCGCCAGGGCGATCGGCACTGCCCGGCTCCAGGCGCCGATGTTGCTGACAGCCTTTGTTGCTGACGCGGGGATGAATGTCGGTTGGACCAGGTTGGCAAATGCGGATCGGCTCATTGAGGGCTCCGGGACATCGGCAAGTCTTGCGCAGGGTGGTCGATAGCGCTCCGACTAGTTGTCATCGACGAATCGGCCGATACCTCCGAAGCGGTGCCCGTATTGATCGAGCACGATTTGCCCCATCCAACCTGGAGATCGCAGTTGGCAGACCCCTGTGAGACCATCGGGCCGACCCGACCGGAATTGTCCATCCTGATACCCGTCTATAACGAGCGAACGACGGTTTTGCGGGTGATTGAGAAGGTGCGCGCCGTGCCGTTCCCGGACGCCTTCGAACTTGTGCTTGTTGATGACGGCTCGACCGACGGCAGCCGGGAGCTTTTGCGCGGCCTTCCCGCGTCCCGCGACATGCAGGTGCACTTCCACGACGCGAACAGCGGCAAGGGTGCGGCGATCCGGACGGCGCTGGGTCACGCACGCGGGAGGATCGTTGTCATTCAGGACGCGGACGAAGAGCTCGACCCGCGCGATCTATTACCCATGTATGAGATCGTCTCATCGCGCCGGGCATCGGTCTGCTACGGCTCGCGATTTCTTGGCAAGGCGAACGGCTTTCCGCTGCGGCCGATTTATCTTGCGAATCGATTCTTGAACGGCATCTCAAATCTCCTGAACGGCCTGCGACTGACCGACATGAATACGTGCTACAAGATGATGCGCGTCGAGCTGGCGCGGCGGCTGGATATTCAGTCGCGCGGCTTTTCCATGGAGCCGGAGATCACCACCAAGCTTGCGCGGATGAACGTGGAGATCGTCGAATGTCCGGTGACGTATCGACCGCGTGCCCGAGCCGAGGGGAAGAAGATTCGGGCCGTGGATTTTGTCCGCTATCTGGCCGCGATGCTCCGGTTTCGGTTTTCGGGCAAGGCGCTGGAATCCCACATCCTGTCCGTATCTACGGCGCAGCCTGAATAAGAGGCGGCGTTCACGGCAACCCGACCTGGTAAAAAAGAAATCGCGGAGCGCGAACCCTATGACGGGCGGCTCCGCGATATTGAGGCGGCTGATGCGACGGGTGCGCCGATTCGGTCACGAGTGTTCGGGCCGGAGAGAGGAAGGAATCGTGACCGGACCTTTGGATAGCGCACCCGCCGCACATCCTCTGGCGTAAAAACGTGGCAACGATCGTGCCACGTCCGGGCGATCGGCAGGCGGGGTCAGTGCACGTCCGTTTCCGAGTCATTGCCGCCCAGAAAGGTTGAACATTGGGGAGAATTGTCTCGATGCAGATTGAAAACCGAGTCGGCCGTTGCAAGGGCGCTACTCTCCGCGTGCAAAGGCACCGGGAATTTTCAACAGCGACCCGTGAGAATCCGCATGGGCCCCGTCGGCGCGAGAAAGCGGTAGTAGGTTGGCGCGGAATTTCCTTGAATCCGCGACCTCCGATTGTTATTGTGCAGACCCATCGACCGGGTTGAGTCCGACCCTTGCGGCGTCGTGGAGTCGCCGCACGAATTCTCGGTCCGCGGACGGCCCATCGCCTTTTTCCAGAAGGAGTATTTTATGAGGCTGCGCACTTTCCCTGTTCTGGGAGTGTGTTTCCTGTTCGTTACTGCCTCGTTACCGGCCCAGGAGCCGGCTGAGGAGGGGCGCACCATTGCGCAGGAAAGCGTCGAGGTGGGTGATGGAGTTCCGTTTACGATTGAGGGCGTGACCTATCCGGACCAGGCGGCATTTGTGAATGCCGGGGCGAGATGCTCAACGGCCACGCCGTCGCTTGTGTCGCAGGTCGCGGTCGAGCAGAGCCTGCAAAACTTTATCAATCTTTTCGGGGGCGATGACGCGATGCCCCGCGGTTCGACGAACATTCAGGTGTGGTGGCACGTCATTCGCAAAGGAACCGGCACGTCGAACGGCGACATTCCGCAATCGCAGATCGACTCGTCGATTCAGGTGCTCAATAACTCCTACAACGGCCTGACCGGCGGCGCGGCCACGCGCTTCAACTTCGTTCTGGCCGGCGTCACACGCACCACGAACACCACCTGGTACACCATGAGCGACGGCTCTTCCGCAGAGTCGCAGGCAAAGAACGCGCTGCGACAGGGCAACGCCGCGACGCTCAACATCTATTCCTGCGCACCGGGCGGCGGCATCCTCGGCTGGGCCACTTTTCCGTGGTGGTACACCGGCAATCCGAAGGACGACGGCGTGGTCATTCTCTATTCCTCCGTGCCGGGCGGGACGGCATCGCCGTACAACCTCGGCGACACGGCGACACACGAAGTGGGCCATTGGCTCGGCCTGTATCACACCTTCCAGGGCGGATGCAGCGCGAACAATGACTACGTCTCCGACACACCGCGCGAGCGCTCCGCGGCCTTTGGTTGCCCGGTCGGACGCAACACCTGCTCACAGAGCGGCGTCGACCCGATCGAAAACTTCATGGATTACACCGACGACTCTTGCATGTATAAGTTCACCGCCGGACAGGCATCGCGCATGAGCAGCCTGAGTCTGCAATACCGAGGCCTTTAGTATCCATTCTCCCCAATTCGATCGATCTGGCGGCCGTGGCGATGCACTCGTCACGGCCGCTTTCATTGCCGATCCTCGCGGCTGGCCCTAAAGTATCGGGTGCCCGATGTTGATTGGTCATTGCTTCGAGGAAAAACGACATGGCTTCGCACGCGAACAACCCCATTGCCGACCAGGACCCGGAACTTTGGAAGGCCTTCGTGGCGGAAGAGGATCGTCAGGCGAATACGCTTGAATTGATCGCCTCCGAAAACCACGTCAGCGCCGCGGTTCTTGCGGCCGCCGGCTCGGTCTTCACCAATAAGTACGCCGAGGGCTACCCCGGCAAGCGATACTATGGCGGCTGCGAGAACATGGACGCGGTCGAGCGGCTGGCCATTGACCGGGCCAAGAGCCTGTTCGGCTGCGACCATGCCAATGTGCAGCCTCATTCGGGCAGTCAGGCCAATCAGGCGGTACTTCTGGCGGCGATGAATCCCGGCTCTCGTTTCGACGAGGCCGAGCAGAAAGAGAAGAACCCCGATCAGCCGGTTCGCACGCCCGGCGACATGATTCTGTCGCTGCATCTGGACCACGGCGGCCACCTGTCACACGGCAAGAACGTCAACATCAGCGGCAAGTGGTTTCGCGTGACGCATTACTTCGTCGATCGAGAGACCGGTCTTATCAACATGAGCGAGGTGCGGCGTATCGCCGTCGAGTGCAAGCCCAAGCTGATCATCACCGGCGCATCGGCGTATCCGCGAATCTGGGACTGGGCGGCCTTTGCGGAGATCGCCAAGGAAGTCGGGGCGATGCTCATGGCCGACATTGCGCACATCGCCGGGATGGTCGCGGTCGGGCTGCATCCCAGCCCGGTGCCGGTCGCCGATTTTGTGACCACGACCACGCACAAGACGCTGCGCGGCCCGCGCGGGGGATTGACGATGTGCAAGGAGGCGTGGGCCAAGAAGATCGACTCGGCCGTCTTTCCCGGTCTTCAGGGTGGACCACTGTTGCATATCGTCGCGGCCAAGGCGGCGGCGTTCGGCGAGGCACTGAAGCCGAGCTTCAAGCAGTATCAGCAACTGGTTCTCGACAACGCCAAGGCACTGGCGGAGTCGCTCATGAGCCGGGGGCTCAATCTTGTCTCGGGCGGCACGGACAATCACCTCATGCTCGTGGATCTTCGCAAGCAATATCCGAACGTCAGCGGCGCGATGGCCGAGGACTGGCTCGGTCAGGCGGGTATTGTCGTCAACAAGAACATGATTCCCTTCGATGAGCGCAAGCCGATGGAGACCAGCGGCCTGCGACTGGGCTCGCCTGCCCTTTCGACGCGCGGCATGGGGCCTGACGAGATGCGAACCATTGCCGGTCTGCTCGACAAGGCGCTCGCCTCCTCCGGCGACAGCGGAAAGCTCTCGGCCATCAAGTCAGAAGTGCGGCAACTGTGCAAGCAATTTCCCATGCCGGCCCACTGATTTCTCTGACGCGAATCGTTGTGAGCCGAATGAAGCACTCCAACCACTTGGCGAATGGGCGGCGGGCGGCGACGTTCGCCTCATTGCTCGTGGTGATGTTTGCTTCCATTGGGTGCAGCGGCTCGGCCCGATTCGGTCTTGTGTCGCTCAACACGCGGGCGATAGATCCGCCGCGCGTCGAACCGTTTGAGTTTTCCGCGGACGAGTGTTACTGGTGGACCGACGACTCGGGTAATCTGCGCATTGCATTGCATGCGCGGCAGCGGAACCTCTTTCTCGGGAAGCTGGGGGTCGTGGATATTGATTTGTCCCTTTGTCTCGACAAGCCGCCGGCCGGTTTGGGTCGAGACTACCCGCTGCATCATCACGAGCCCCGCGTCATGATTCGATCCGTCATGCAGACTCAGCGATTCGCATCTGTCTCGGGCATTGCCAGCGTTCTGGTGAAACCGCGGGATCAGATGCACGGCAGTTTTCGCATTCTGCTAAATCCCATTTCCGAGCCGGGTATGATTTCGATTCTCCCTGCTAAGCCCGGTCCGGTCCTTTGCTATGGGACGTTTCGCGCGGTTCACGATGCAAAGCGCGGCGCCGCTCTTCTGAGTCAATCCGATGCGTCGATGTCCGGCAATCCGGCGGCGAGTTCACGGACTTCCCCCGGTGCGACGACCCGTCCTGCCCTCAAGGTTCAATAACAGTTCGCGGATAGCAGCAAGGGCCCGGCCGTCTCGCGGCTCGGAGACGCAGACGACCCTTCGCGTGGGTCGCGGGTCCGCATTTGTGATGACAGGGAAGTCGGAAAAAAGGCAAACAATCCCCCCCTGCTTAACCGTTCTAAATGCCGTGGAAGCCAATCGTATCGTACGTTTTTAATGTGCATGGCGCTGCCTCGGGCCACAGGTCCGTCGGCATCATGTCGCATTCTTGATCGGGCGCGCTGCATCGCTCGGTGGACGACGCGGCGACAGGGGGAATCCTTCATGCTGACAGACCGACCGGCAGTCAAGACCAGGCTCCAAGCGGGCTTTTGCGCATCCTTCCTTTTGCTGGCGGTTGTCGCGGCCTGTCTTCACCACTACATCGTATCGGGAAACGAGAGAACCGCTCGACTCGACGCCACAGGGCAAATCGGTCTTGCCCTCGCGAAGGGAATTCTCGACGACAGCCTGCCTGCACCCGCGGTTTACGAGAGCATCTGCAAGCGGATCGCAAGCAGCTCCGCGGAGGTTCTCGCCGTTCGGATGTGGAACACAAAAGGGGAGGTGCTGAGCGAGACAGGATTGGAAGTCGACGGACTCGATCATCTGACTGCGCCGACCATCGGCGCGCGGGGCGGCCCGATTTTGCAAAAGCAAATCCCCGACTGGAAGGCCGCCGGCACCAAGGCGCTGATTTCGAGAGTTGATATCTCCATTCCGGGTCTTCCGGGAATTCGTCCGCCGTGCTCGCTTGCCTTGGCCGTCTCGGGCGCTCGTCCTGCGTGGACGGGAGCATTCTGGTCCTTCGTCGGCTGGTATGGCGGCGCCTGTCTGTTGATTGCTGCCGGGGCCTGGGTGGCCATCCACCGGAGCATCTTCGCGCCACTGGAGGCCCTGGTCGGCACAGGCGCGGACACCGGCGATCCCGGGACGGCCACAAACCTCACCGAACGCCAAGACGAATGGGGCATGATCGCCCGATCGCTCAGCGCCATTCGCCGGGAGATGCTGGAATGGCGGGATCACGCGAATAGAACTGAACGACGGCTAGAATCCCGACTCGCTGCGCAGACGCGGGAGATTCTCCGCGACCTGAAGCGATTTCAGCGGGAGGCATGGATTGACGCGCTGACCGGCGTGAAGAATCGGCGCCTACTCGAAGAAAAGCTGCCGGAGGTGTTCGCGGCGCAGCGGGCCGCGGGCCACGACCTGGCCATCGCCATGATCGATCTGGACAATTTTAAGAAACTGAACGACACCTGCGGTCATCAGTCCGGTGACGCCGTCTTGAAATTCGCGGGCGAACTGTTCCGACAATGCCTGCGCGGTCACGACATTGCCGTCCGCTACGGTGGAGACGAGTTCGTCCTGATTCTGCCCGGACTTTCGGCCAAGGAGGCCTACGCCCTCGTTCGTCGCATCAGCTCACTCTTCGTTCAACGAGCCAAGACGATGGCGGACGTTCAGATTCCCATCGGCTTTACCAGCGGCATCGCCAGCCTCGAGAACAACGAACCGCGAACGCCCGCCGATCTACTGGCCTGCGCCGACCACGCACTGTACCAGGCCAAAAAGTCCGGCCGAGGCCGGGCCCGAATCTGCGAGCCCAGTCACCAGGGCGCGGTTCGGTACCCTTAACAATCGCCTCGCGTGATGCTTTGTCATTCAGCACTTCCTGTCGCCGCGCTCGACAAGCGACGGGTCACTACTATAATGCCCCCGAGATAAACCCTCGCACTCTTGCTAGATTGAGACGCCCATTGACGCCTACCCAACGATGCCTTTCGGCATGCCGCCTGTTATTCACCTTTTCGCTGCTTTTTGCCAT